>Ga0180429_10004877_pt1 | contig 10695 bp, 9 predicted proteins | sample SS_ome_FD_132428 | JGI IMG/M metagenome (GOLD analysis project Ga0180429, IMG submission 132428) | Hypersaline lake sediment archaeal communities from the Salton Sea, California, USA - SS_1_S_1 metaG | ecosystem: Environmental > Aquatic > Non-marine Saline and Alkaline > Hypersaline > Sediment ... | reverse complement strand
CGCCAACGGCCTAGGGACTTTTCGGCCGGCCCGGCTGGCGAAGCCGGGCCATTTTGTGATATTATGCGTCGCCATTATCGCATCGGAAGGAGCCGTGGGGGTCTCCACGATGTCCCGACTACACCAGAGGTAGACGTATGACCCGTCGCACGACGTCGTTCGGCCAGATCGCCCTGGCCGCCATCGCCCTCATCGTCTGGACCGGCTGCTCGGACGATCCGAACCAGCCCGTCCAGCCCCAGAACAGCGCGCCCACCATCCTGTCCTGCACGGCGGAACCGGAAATCGTTCCCGCCGGCGAGACGACGACCCTGACGGTGAGCGCCGTCGACGACGACGGCGACGCGCTGTCCTATTCCTGGAGCGCCGCCGACGGCCAGTTCACCGAAGGCGACGACGGCGAGTCCGTGACCTGGTCGCCGCCCGCGCAGATGGGCACCTACGAGGTGACGGTGACCGTCGACGACGGCACCACCACCAGCGAAGAGACGATCACCCTCGAGGTGACCTTGCCCGAGGTCTCCATCGTGCCCACGGCCCTGGACTTCGGCGCCGAGACGACCAGTCTGACCTTCGCGGTGGCCAACGACGGCAGCGGCGTACTGTCGTGGTCCGCCGACGACGACCGCGACTGGGCCTCCGTCGATCCCGTCGGCGGCAACCTGGACGCGGGCGAGGACGTGGACGTGACGGTGAGCGTGGACCGCGCCGGACTGGCGCCCGGAACGCACGAGGCCTCCGTGTCCGTGACCACGCCCTACGGCGACGGCACCGTGTCGGTCTCGCTCCTCGTGTCCGAGGCCCCGCCGGCGCTGCTGCTCTCGACACGCGCCCTGGACTTCGGTTCGGTCGACACGGAGCTTCAGTTCGAGATCTCCAACTCCGGCGGCGGCGAACTCGACTGGTCGGTCGCGGCCCCGTACATGGGAATAGAAGCGACGCCGACCGAGGGCACCGCCATGACCGAGACGGACGCCGTCACCGTCACGGTCGACCGCTCGGGCTTCGCACCGGGCACCCACGAGGGCACCGTGAACGTGACCTCCAACGGCGGCACGGACTCCGTGATGGTGAGCCTGAGGGTTCCGACGGGCCCCGTCCCCGCCGTGGGCCTCTCGCCGACCACCCTCGATTTCGGGACCGCCGGCACACAGCTCGATCTGCACGTCACCAACACCGGCCTGGGCACGCTGACCTGGACCGCGAACTCGGCGGACGGTTTTGTCGGCTTCGCACCCGACTCCGGCGAGACGACCGACGAGACCGACACCATCACCGTGACGATCGACCGCACGGGACTGGCCCCGGGCCAGCACACGGGACACGTGACCGTGGCGGGCGACGGCACCTTCGAGACGGCGACCGTGCTGGTCACCGTGCCCTCGGAGACGCCGGTCCTGACAAACCTCTTCTTCCTGCACCACTCCACCGGACGCAACCTCATCAACGAGGGCTCCGTGCGCGGCCATCTCGCCGACCTGAACGGCGACCTGGAGTTCTGGGATCACGACTACAACTACGGCTGCGGTACCTACAACGGTTTGCGGGATCCGAACGGCAACTACGAGGGCTACGACTACGACATCCCCGGCGCCCCCTGCGGCAACACCGACCCCGACGGCCTGCACTATCTCTGGACCACCAGCAACTCGGCCCGCGCGACCATCCTCGCCAACCACGAGGTCATCGCCTTCAAGTCCTGCTACCCCGCCTCGGACATCACCAGCGACGCCATGCTGGCCCAGTACAAGTCCTGGTACCTGGACATCCGCGACTTCCTGGACACCCGCACGGACCGGATGTTCGTGGTCATGTCGCAGCCGCCGCGCCACCGCCTGGCGAATCCCGACCCGAGCGCGGCGGCCCGCGCGCGGGCCTTCGCCGACTGGCTGGGCAGCCCCGAGTTCCTCGACGGCCACCCGAACATCGTCTATTTCGATTTCTTCGACCACCTGGCCGGATCGGATAATTTCCTGCGCTACGAATACGAGCGCAGCCATTCCGACAGCGACTCCCATCCCAACGCCGCGGCCAACCGGGCCGTGGGACCGCACTTCGCCGCCGCCCTGGCGGACGCTGCGGCCGGGATGAACTGATCCATGGCCAAACGCGCGGCGATCGCCGTCCTGCTGATCGCCGCCGGTCTCGCGACCGCGACGTCCCGCGCCGAATCGCCGGCGCGGGACGTCTCTTCCCACACCGAATGCGCCTGGTTAGACAGGGTCTCCTTCCTCGGCCTCGCCGCCCTGGCGACGGCCGCGACCTGGGACGTCGACGAGGACGGCGTCTTCGCGGGCAGGCTGGAGACTTCCCCCCTCGAGGGCGTCATCGATTTCGGCAACACCTGGGGCGACGGGCGGGTGATCGGCGGCGGCGCGACCGCCGTCTTCGTCGCCGGAGCGTTGGGCGGAGACCCGGGAGCGAAACGTCTCGGCGCGGATCTCATGCGCTCCTACGCCCTGAGCGGCGTCACCACCCTGGCCCTCAAGGGCGCCGTCGATCGGCGGCGCCCCACCGGCGGCCGCTACTCGTTCCCTTCCGGACACACCTCCTCGGCCTTCAGCATCGTGCCGGCCCTGCACCACCATCTGGGCTGGCGGGCCTCGGCGCCCGCGCTGGGCCTGGGCGTGATCACCGCGCTGGGCCGCCTGCAGGACCGCCACCACTACCTGTCCGACGTGATCTTCGGCGCGGCGGTGGGCTGGGCGGCGGGAGATCTGGCGCTGCGGGCCTGGGGAACGGACACCGGCGGAGGCCGGCTGGCCCTGGCGCCGGGCGCGGCGGGCTTCGCGGCGCGGTTCTGAATCCGCACCGGTCCGAAATTCAGGCATCCGATTTCCGCGATCTCCGTATATTCTCTCGTGTCATGCAGAGACCCGGAACCGGAAGACGGACGATGAGAATCGCCTATTGCCTCGTCGCGATCCCTCTCCTGCTGGCGGCGCCCGCGATGGGCGACACGCCGCGGAGCGCGGAGCGCGACACCGCCGCCGCCGCCCCCGATACTTCGACACACCGCGTCGAGGAGATCATCGTCACCGGCAGCCCCCTCGAGCAGCAGGTCACGCGCCAGGAGCTGAGCGGCGAGGAGATCCGCCAGCTCCCCGGCTTCGGCGGCGACGCCATCAAGAGCGTGCAGGCCCTGCCCGGGGTGGCGCGCCCGGCCCTGGCCGACCAGGGTGCGGTGGTCGTGCGCGGCAGCGGCCGCTTCGACACCCGCTACTTCCTCGAGGGCGTCGATATCCCGCTGCTCTTCCACTACGGGGGCGTCAAGTCCACCTACAACTCCCTGTCCCTGTCCAGCGTCGACCTGTACCCCGGCGGCTACGGCACGCGCTACGGCGGCTGCGTGGGCGGCGTGGTCGAGGTGAAGGGGCGGCCCGGCCGCGCGGACCGCTGGCGGCGCGTGATCGACACGAGCCTGCTCGACGCGTCGGTCCTGGCCGAAGGCCCCCTGGGCGACGACGTCTCGCTGCTGTTCAACGCCCGCCGCAGCTACGCCGGCGCGGTGCTCGACGCGGCGCTCTCGGACGACGACGTGGAGATGGCCGTGGTGCCCTATTACTGGGACCTGGTCGGACGGCTCGACTGGTGGCCGGGCGCCGACGACCACCTCTTCCTGACCGTCTTCGCCGCCAAGGACCGCCTGGAGCTGATCTTCCCCGACGAATCCGAGGGCAGCAGCGACGTCACAGAGGCCACCGACGCCATCGACATGGACATCTACTTCGACCGCTTCATCCTGGGCTGGGACCGCGACTTCGGCCCGGGCCTGAGCAACGAACTGCGCGCCGGCTACGGACATTCCAAGGACCGCGGACACGTCTTCGGCTTCTTCAGGTTCCGGTCGGAGTTCCCCATGTACACAGTGCGCGACGAGCTGGCCTGGCGCGCCTCGGACCGGGTGCGGGCCCGTCTCGGCCTGGACATGACGTGGGCACCCGTGGACTACGAGGTGGAAGTGGTCGGCTGGCGCGCGTCGCTGGAGAAGATGACCTTCTCCGACCACGCCGCCTACGCGAACGTCGAGCTGCGCCCGCACGACCGCCTGACGCTGACGCCGGGCCTGCGCCACGACCACTACCGTCACCTGGACGAGGGCGCGACCAGCCTCCGCCTGGCCGGGCGCTACGTCCTGGACGACGACCACGTCCTGACCGCGTCCGTGGGCACCTACAACCAGGGCCCCCAGCCCATCGGGCACTCGACCGACCCGATCTACGGCAATCCCGCCCTGCCGCCGACTCTGGCCACCCACGTCGTCCTGGGCGACGAGTGGCGCGTGAGCCGGCGCCTGAGCGCCAGCTTCGAGGCCTACTACAACACGCAGGAGCGGATCCCCGTCCTCGCCGACAGCCTGGACCTGAACTTCCTGCCCGACGCCGAGGGCCGCATGTACGGCCTGGAGATGATGCTCCGCTTCAATCCGACCGACCGCTTCTTCGGATGGCTCGCCTACAGCCTGTCGCGCAGCGAGCGGCGCTACGCCCGCCGGCCCAGCGTCGACCTGGAGGACTGGAGCCCCGGCGACTGGGTGCCCTACGAGCTGGACCAGACCCACCATCTGGAGGCGGTCGGATCCTGGACCCTGGGCGGGAGCTGGACGGTGGGCGGGCGCCTGCAGTACGTCTCCGGCAATCCGTCGACGCCCCTGCGCAGCTACGCGGGCGACTATTACGAGTTCGACGGGGACACGGGCAGCTACGTGCCGGCGGCGGGCAGTTACCTCTCAGAGCGCCTCGATCCCTACGTCCGGCTGGACACGCGGGTCGAGCGGCGCTTCGGCGGCTGGGGCGCCGACTGGTCGCTCTACCTGGACGTGCAGAACGCCAACTACTTCGTCTACAACAGCCCCGAGGGCTACGTCTACAACTACGACTTTTCGAAGCGCAAGACCTACGGCTGGATCATCCTGCCGGCCCTCGGCCTGAAGGTGGACTTCTGATGCGATGCGCGTGGTGCCTGCTCGTCCCGCTGCTGTTGGCCCAGACCGGCTGCGACACGACCTTCCCCAACGAGGAGATGGACGTGGCCGGCAGCGCCAAGCCCCGCCCCTTCGCCATCGTCTGCGAACCCCCCGAGGCCGCGCCGGGTGAGACGGTGACCGTCACGCTCCACTACTACGACCCGGCGCCGGAGCCATGCGCGGTCACCTGGCGGGTCGCCCTGGACTACGACCTGGGCCTCTACGAGGCGGACGAGGTCGAGCGGGATATCGTGGACCTCGATCCGCTGGTCAACCCGATCCAATCCGACGCCTTCGGATTCTGCAGCCAGGCCTTCGTCTACACGATTCCGGACGACGCCCTGCTGCGGGCCAGCAGCCTGCCCGATGAGATCACGGATCCAGCGACGCAAGCGTTGATACGCAGATTGATGTTAATGGAAGAGGGCGAAACGGTGACGAAGGAGATAGCTGACATCTTCCTGGACCGTATTCGCGGACCGAACTGGCGGTCCTACTACTCTCAGGACACGGCCCTGGCCATCGAACAGCTGGGCGATCTGTTCGCCTGCGAGATCCGTTTCCGCGCCAGCCTGGACGGCGCCATACGATTGGACGTCACCAAGAACCTCACGGTTCGCTACAGCAGCAACATGTGGAACCCCAACACCAACACCGTTCCGCAGATCACCAGCACCTACGTCCAGGCCGTCCCCCATCCGGACGTGAACTACGACGACATCGGCGTCTACGCGGACGAGATCACGACCTATGGACTGACCTCAAACGGCTGGTCCGGCGATCTGACGGAGATCCCGCTGCACGCCGGCTGGACCTACTACCTGATCGGCAACGTCCTGCTGCAGGACTACACCTCCCCCTTCGACGCCGAACTGCGGCAGGAGGACGCCTCGCTGCACTGGTACCACTTCGACCTGGACGACCCGGGGTCGGGACGTCCGCTCTTCGTGCAGGACGACGGCGGGGAGGCGGAGATGGGTGATCTGGACAGTTCGGTGCGCCTGTCGCCGCCGGCGCGGACCGGCACCCTCGGCTTCCGCGTGACGACCTGCGCCCGCGACGAGCGCCTGGAGTGGAACGGGTACGCCTTCGCGCCCGGCGCGGATCTCGTCTACAGCGAGTTCGTGTTCGTGGAGCCCTGAGTCGGGTCCGCGCCCGGCCGGCCGACGCAGACCATGCCCGCCACGGAGAGGGTGACCGCCAGCAGCGGCGTGCTGCGCGCGCCCAGGCCCGTCTCGGCCAGTCCCACCAGGAACAGCCCGACCAGCCCCAGGGCCACGCCCCAGGCGACCGATGCGTCGTGCAGGCCCCGGTCCAGGACGGGCGACGGCTCCCGGTCGCGGCGCCAGGCGCGCCGGGCCGTGATCCACGCGGCCACGACGATCGCCGCCAGCGCCAGCAGGGCGGCCGGTACGCCGTGACGCCGCGCCAGTTCCAGGGGCACGCTGGGCGCCCAGGCTTCGGGCCCCTCGCCGAAGAGCGGGTCGGCCCCGATCGCCCGCCAGGCCTCGCCCCATTCCTCGACGCGCGTGGAGAAGAAGTCGCCCTCGATGGACGCCCGGTACTTGTAGGCGAAGGCCTCCCCGGCCAGTTCGGGGCGGGCGGCCAGCAGCGAGAGCCCGGCCGCCAGCAAAAGCAGCACGACGGCGATGCCGCGCCAGCCCCGCCCCCGCGTGCGGCGCGCCGTCACCAGCACCACCAGCACCGACGTCGCGAAGAGGCTGCCCAGGGCTCCGCGCGAGGCGGTCAGGGGCAGGCAGGCCACGGCCAGCAGCCACGACGCCGCGCCGGCCAGGCGCCAGATCCGCGCCGAGGCGCCGAGCCAGATGCTCAGGGCCAGCGGCGCGAAGAAGGCCACATGAACCGCGAGTCCCACCGAACTGCGGTAGAAGGATCCCGGCTCGAAGTGCCCGCCGCCGCGGCCGGACACGAGGTATTCGACGATCCCGAAGAGGCCGAGCAGGCCCAGGGCGGCCAGGCTGGCCTTCGTCCAGACCCGCACGGCGCGGGCTCGCGCGCGCGGGTCCCGCGCGAGGGTGTGGAACATGTAGCCCACGGCCGCGGACAGCAGGAGCACGCGCGCCATCCGGTAGGCCGTGAAGAAGACGAAGCGGTCGGCGTGCCCCGCCACGAGGGCGAGCAACCCGACGGCGCCGAAGTTGCAGAAGAGCAGGACCGGCAGGCTCGGGCGCGGCCAGGGCGTGGTGTCGCGGCCGAAAGCCCGGCTGGTCAGCCAGCCGCCCAGCGCGGACATCAGCACGACCTCGGTGGCGTAGACGCCGCGGCCCGGCGTCAGGAAGAAGAAGTCGACGACGGGCCCGAGCGGCACCAGCGCCGCCAGCGACGCCAGGGAGCCGGCGCGGGTGAACCAGACCAGGGACGACGCGGCCAGCAGCGCCAGGTAGAAGCGGCGCTCGGCGACCTCCGGCGCGGCCAGGGCGTGGGCCATCACCGCGATGAAGAGCAGGGCGCCCAGCCCCGCCGCCACGCGGTCGCTGCGGATCACGACGCGCTCCGGCGGCTCAGGACGTGCGGATAACGCTTCGCGAGGAAGTAACCCAGGGCGATGCCGATCAGCCCCGCCGTCATGTCCAGGGCCAGGTCGTAGGTGGGCGGCCGGATGTATTCCAGGCGCGTCTTGGCGAAGATGTCGAAGACCTCCTTGGCGACCAGCAGGGCCAGGGTCAGTCGCACGACGCGGCCGAGAGCCCAGAAACGCGAGAGGCAGAACACGATCAGGGCCGCGCCGGCCAGGTGGAAGAACCAGTCGACGGGCACGCCCAGCACCTCGACGGCGCTGATGTCGTAGATCAAGCTCCGCGCATCGCGCAGCAGGTCCAGCATGCGGGTTCCTTCGGTTCGAGACGGCCGTCCGGCGGCATGATAGACGTATCGTCGCAAATAATTGAAGCGAAAGCGATAAATTCGTTTTAATTCCTGATACACCCGTCCGGCAGAAAAGGAGCTGAACCATCAAGATCTCGATCGTCATACCCACCTACAACGCCGCCGGCTTCCTGCCGGACACCCTGGAGTCCGTCCTCGCGCAGGACCATCCCGACATGGAGATCGTCGTCGTGGACGACGGCTCCACCGACGAGACGCCGCAGGCGATGGCGGCCTACCAAGACCGCGTGCGCTACATCCGGCAACCGGCCTCCGGCGGACCGTCTCGTCCGCGCAACGTGGGCGTCGCGGCATCCGAGGGCGAGATCGTCGCCTTCTTCGACTCAGACGATCTCATGTCGCCGGGGGCGCTCTCCGATTCGCTGGCGATCCTGGCCCGGCATCCCGAAGCGGGGCTGGTCTTCTCCAACAGCCGGATCATCGACGAGCACGGCGAGCTGATCGATCCCGACTACCTGGCCGACTACCGGGATTTCCGGAGGATCCTCCGGAGCACCGACGATCCGGAGGTGGGACTCATGTCCGGGCCGCGCCTCTACCGAGAGCTTCTGCGGGCCAACTTCATCGGCACCAGCGGCGTGGTGGCGCGCAGGGAGGTTCTCGCTGAGGCCGGCCCCTTCGACGAGACCCTCAAGAACGCGGACGACCGCGACATGTGGCTGCGCGTCGCCCTGACGCAGACCGCCTTCGCCTTCGTCGATCGCGTGCACTTCTCCTACCGGCGACGCAACGGCAGCGTCACCGGCCGGGGCTGGCGCCGCATGCCATCGGTGATCCGCATGCTCGAGAAGCACCGCGAACTGGCGTCGTCCGCGGCGGACCGCAGGCTCCTGAGCGGCCGCATCAACGAGGCGCGCCTCGCCAGGGCCTACGGACTGCGGCGCGAGGGACGCTTCGAGGAGGCCGCCGCCGGCTACTGCGACGCCGCTCGCGGGCGCCTGTCGGTGACGGCGCTGGTCGGACTGGTCAAGGCCCACTACCAGAAGATGATCTCGGACTGAAGAGCCGCCGCCCGTTCCGCACGCGGAAAAGGGCCCGGATCTCTCCGGGCCCTCTCCTCGCGCAACGGTCCGTAAATCCCGCTAGAACCGCCGCTTGAGTTCGCCCCAATTCATGATCGCGTTTTCAACGATGGGATCGTGGGGTTCGACCTTGCCGTCCCAGACCTCGTCGTTGCCGGGCTCGACCTGCTCCTCCCGGGCGTTGACGCCGGAGAAGAAGAGCCAGCCGTCGAGATCCTGCGGAGCGATCAAGCCCACCATGGCGCCGCCCGTCCAGTCCACGGAGCCGGACACCGTGCCCAGGGTCGCGGTGAACATTGTGCGTTCGAGGAAGGTGATCGCGCCCACCAGCACGGCCGTGCCGTCGGTGAAGGTGGACGGATCCGCATGGTCGGCCGCCGTGGACGCGTCCTCGTAGAGAACGAGCGTGCCACCCGAGTACTGCTGCGGGCTGCCGTCGACGTCCAGCAACAGGTCCGTCACCACGAGAGTGTACTCGAAGTCGGCGAAGTCCAGCGGGACCGGCGTGGCCGCGGGCGCGGGATCGACCACGACGCCGTGCAGGGTCAACGCGTCGCCCACGCCGTCGGGCAGGTCGGCCTGGCCCAGGAAATCGAAGAGCTGCTGGGCCTGGGCCGCCAGCGGCAGGCTCGCCACGATCGCAACCGTCAGCCAGATCGTTATCCGTGCTTTCATCGTTCTACCTCCGGTTCCGGATCGGGTTAGTTGCCGTACAGGGCCTTGACGCCGCCCCAGGTCGAATCCTCATTGGCGACGGAGCCGTCGAGCTCGAGCATGCCGTCGATCTGCACGTGGTAGCCGTCGGGGATCTGGGCGCCGGCGGCCAGGGTGAAGCTGCCGCCCCAGGTGTAGGCGCAGTTGGCGCAGACGTCGTCGATGACCTCGCCGTCCAGGCCGTTCAAGGCCCCCTCGTAGGCGCCGCTGCCGTCAGCCGCATAGTAGAAGGTCAGGCTGGTGAACTCGCCGCGGAAAGCGAGCGCGCCGTCGACGAAGGTGGCGGGCGCGACCGCGTTGGGCGGGTTGACGCCCCAGTCGGCGTTCTTGGCCGGGTCGCGGTAGATATCCAGGAAACCGCCGCTGTAATTGACCATGACCGCGCCGCCGCCGAGGGGAACCTCGCCGCCGCTGGTCATGCCGTACATGTGGAAGGTCAGCTCGTCCACGCCGAAATCGACCTGGAAGACGGGATCGGCACCCGTCGCGACGGCGGCGACGACGAGCTCGTCGCCCGCCTCGCTGGGCAGCAGGCCGCCGGTCTCCCAGCCGTAGCCGATGTAGTCGATGCCCGGGTTCTGGGCGAGCGCCGGCGCCGCCAGGGCGACCAGGGCGAAAGCGGTCGCGAGGAAGCATGCCGTTGGCTTGTTCGTCATGAAGACACCTCCGAAATGACCCGTTGTCAGTATGCGGCTCATGGATGCCGCCGTCGGTCCGTTGTTCCATCGTGATCCATGGTTTGTTGATGAATCACGAGGGAGGAATATAGGACCGAAATAGTCCTATGTCAACATATTCGAAACACCTAATATTTATAGATTCATGATCTATGACGTGATTTGTGCCTGTTTCGCTCGGCATTCCGGGTCTGGGAGAATCGAATAGCGTGGAGGCGGGCCGCAAGTGGATGTGATAATCTAGTTCTGCCTCCGAAAATGGGGCTGCCCGGCGAGAGCGGTTCGAATAGGTTATGCCAACGAAATTGTGTTTTACTCGGCCAGGAGCATCTTCATGCTGATTTCATTTCAGTTACGCGCCTCAATACGAGGTCCGCAGCGCTGATTACGGCCGAAACACAATTTCGAT
>Ga0180429_10004876_pt1 | contig 10697 bp, 9 predicted proteins | sample SS_ome_FD_132428 | JGI IMG/M metagenome (GOLD analysis project Ga0180429, IMG submission 132428) | Hypersaline lake sediment archaeal communities from the Salton Sea, California, USA - SS_1_S_1 metaG | ecosystem: Environmental > Aquatic > Non-marine Saline and Alkaline > Hypersaline > Sediment ... | reverse complement strand
CTGCGGCCGCGGACCAATTCCTTCGGCGCGGTCGCCCGCGTGCGGAACTGTGTCTGCCGCTCGATCCACAATTTTTTCCAGGAAGAGGGTTTCCTCTACGTGCACACGCCGGTGATTACGGCCAGCGACTGCGAAGGCGCCGGCGAGATGTTCCAAGTGACCACGCTGAACATGGCCGATCCGCCATTAACCCCCGGTGAATCGCCGGGGGCTAAACGGGTTGACTTCAGCCAGGATTTTTTCGATCGGCCGTCGTTTCTTACCGTCAGCGGTCAGTTGGAAGCGGAGATTTTCGCCTGCGGTTTGGGCAAGGCATATACGTTCGGTCCCACCTTCAGGGCGGAGAACTCCAACACCGCCCGGCACCTGGCCGAGTTCTGGATGATCGAGCCGGAGATGGCCTTTTGCGACCTGGAAGGCGACATGGACCTTGCCGAGAGTATGCTCAAACGCATATTTGCCGACGTGCTTGAGAAGTGTCCCGAGGACATGGAGTTCTTCGCCCAGCGGATCGACAAGACGGCCATCGACACGCTACAGCAGATCGTCGAAAGCCGGTTCGTCCGCCTGCCGTACGGCGAGGCGGTGGCGATCCTGGAGACCGCCGGCGTATCCTTCGAGTTCCCTGTCGCCTGGGGCAGCGACCTGCAATCGGAGCACGAACGCTACCTTACCGAAAAACACTTCAACTGCCCGGTGATCGTCCACGACTACCCCCGCAGCATCAAGCCGTTCTACATGCGCGTCAACGACGACGGGCGGACCGTCCGCGCTATGGACGTGCTGGTGCCCAAGGTGGGTGAGATCATCGGCGGCAGCCAGCGCGAAGAACGGCTGGAAGTCCTCGAAGAGCGAATGAAAGAGCAAGACCTCAACCCGGCCGATTACTGGTGGTACCTGGAGCTGCGCCGCTACGGCACGGTGCCGCACGCGGGCTTCGGGCTGGGGCTGGAGCGGCTGGTGCAGTTCATCACCGGCATGGCCAACATCCGCGACGTAATCCCCTTCCCCCGCACGCCCGGTAACGCGGAGTTCTGATCAGCCGCCGTACTTGTTGAACCACGCCCGTTGGTCGAACGCGAGTTTTTCCTTCTGCGTTCCCGGCTCGGCGGCAATGCCCAGCGGCAGCAAGATGCGCAGTTGGCGCTGCGGCGGCACGGCGAGCAGGTCGGCGATTCGCCGGGCAATGCCTTCGCGGCGCAGGACGCCGTCGAGCCACACGCTGGCGTAACCCAACGCGGTGATTGCCAGCAGCATGTTCTCCACCGCCGCGGCACAATCCTCGACGGCGAAGGACATGTCGTCGAGCACCGGCCGCGGATCGGTCACACAGGCGATCATTGCCCGGGCCGTATTGCAAACCGGCCGGTCGAGGATTGCGGCTATCTGTCGAAGCAGTTCCGGATCATCGACGACGACGAACGAGACGACCTGCTCGTTCTTGCCGCTGGGGGCCTGAATGCCCGATTGAACGATCCGCTTCAGGTCCTCGCGCGGCACCGGCACATCGGCGAACTCGCCGCGGTAGCTGTAACGCTTTTCGATGGCCTCGAACAGTTCCATGGCTATTGCTCCTCGAAACGAGATCTCAGCGATCAGCCGTCAGCTTACGCGCCCGCCAACCGATCGGGAAGGGGGGGCTTCTGACCCCGGTCGCGACTTCACGCTGAGGCCGGCCGGCCATCACCCTCGGTGAGTTCCTTTCTTTATGTCGCCTATTTTGCCTTGCATAATGCCCATATATGACAGAGGAAATTGTCAAATACCCCCCTGTAGCGCCATTTTTGCCTTTTTTTATTTTTTTGGTGTAAGGATTGGCCCTTCGGCGGGCTATAGGGGATAGGAAAGCAAGAACCCGCACGGCCGCGTAGTCCCCACGCGCGTAACAGCCATCGGCCCGCGCGGAAGCGAAGCGACTTTGCCGCCAATGGCAGAACTCGCCGGAGTCTGATCCCTTCAGTCGCGCCCAGTCAAGGGACGGTACTATGAGATCTTTACAAACTGTTAGTGTGGCGCTGACGGCGGCTTGCGCGGCCGCCGCGCTTCTGGCGCCGTCGCCGGCGATCGCGAATCTGAAGAATCCCACGCCGGACGTGCCGTGGAAAGATGCCGACGGCAAGAAACGCCCGCGAGAGAATTGCGGTTCGATCGCCGTGGTCAACCTGCTCCGCCTGCTCGATAACGAGCACGACCGGATGGTCAAGAACAACAAGGACAAGATCGACGACCTGAAGGATCGGGTTGAGAATGCGCTTAAAGATGCCGGCGGCAAGGCCGACTGGACCGGCGATGCAGTAATGGTCAAGGCGCTCGAGGCGCTGCTGAAGCAGAGCGGCTACAAGGGTGTCATCGACAGAATGCCGAAATATGGCGGCCAAACCTTGGATTGGAATTGGATCGTCGATCAATGGAAGAACAAGAAGGAAAAACTATGTCTCTTGGTGAAAGACGGTAAGGACGCCGAGGGTAATGATATCAACCACTGGCTCACCGTGCTCGACGTGGACCCGACTGCCAAGACGGTCGCCGTGACGGATCCCAACACCCCGAACAACAGCGAGAACATGAACGACGCGGGCGGCAGGGATACATATCCCGTCAATACCGGCGGTCTCACCTTCGAGTTGCCGTATGATTTCCGCGATGAGACGATAAAAGACGACAAGAGCCCGGTCAAGATCATCTGGGCCGTTAAGGTCTCCGACATTACCAATGACACGAGCAAGAAGGAGAAGGCGTCGGCCGGATCGAAAAGCAGTCCACAACTCACATTCGATCCCGCCTCGCAGGTGTTGTCGTTCAGCCCGATGACGCTGAATTTTGCGGACCAAGCCGGAGGCCTTACCGGCGGCATCGATCCCAGATACCAGGGCGATCCGATTCTCGGAGCGACCCTGGAAATCAGCCCGCTGATCCTCGATTCGCTCATCGAGGACGTTGTGCCCTACGGGGCGCTGTTTTCCGGGGGAACGGCAGCGATCTCCAAGGCGGGCATCACTTACCTGGAGAGCACGTTCGAGTGCTTCACCATGGTGGAGAATACCGATCTGAGCATCACGTCGAACCAGGCCATCCTGAACGACGTGTACATCAATCCGGGGGTCAATTCTACATGGCTGGATGACTTCGCGCAAACGGTTATTGCCTCGCCTGCGTCCGTCCCCGGCTTCTATGCGGAGTCGGTGGTGCCGGGTCAGAGCCTGCTGGCGCAAATGGGGTTCTTGCAGGGAAGTGCGCCCGTCACGGTCGATGTGGACGCGGCGATCTGCGGCAACCCTGTCCCGAACGTCCCGGAACCCGCTTCCTGCCCGGTTTGGCTACTGCTTGCGGCAGCGGCGATTGCTGTCTACCGCCGGCGCAGCAAGAAAAGCCCACACCCGGCGTAAACGCCGGGCTGAATACCTGCCGCTGCAGAAAGCCCGATCAATCACACTGACATTGCCGCTGCCGGCCGCGGCGGGCGGGCGGCTGCTTGCAATGCGGACCGCCGGCGGTGATAATAACGTTCAATGCGGCCCGACACACAGCTTGTATCGCGTGGATGCAAGCACCCACCCTGCCGTCACCCCAGCAAAGGAGTCCCAAGCATGTTTCACCGCAGAAGTTTCATCACCGCACTTGCCGCCGCCACGCTTGTCCTGGCCACAGCGGTCGGCGCCACGGCGGCCGAGCAGAAAATCAAGCTGCTGTTTATGCGCGGCGGCGGCCACGACTGGAAAAGCTTTACGCCGATCCTGGTAGACGTTCTCGACAAGACGGGCGATTTCGACGTGGCGCTGACCGAAAACCTCGACGACCTGAAGGCCGAGAACATCAATAAGTTCGATGTAGTGCTGTTCTACGGATCGGGACGTAACTTCAGCGATCCGAAGCAGGAGGAGGGCCTGGGCAACTTCGTCCGCAACGGCGGCGGCCTGGGCGGCATCCACGCCACCGACGCCTTCAAAAAATCCGACGTCTACTGGCACCTCCTCGGCGGACGCTTCTCCGGACACGGCGGCGGAACCTTCCCCATCCGCATCGTCGACAAGAAACATCCCGTCACCGCCGGCATGGATGATTTCGAGATCACCGACGAAACCTACCGCAATAAGTATCACGAAAAGGCCGAAATCCACAGCCTGGTGAAAATGGACCGCGGACAGGAACAGCAGTCTATGGCCTGGACACAGGACTACGGCAAGGGCCGCGTCTTCAACACCACCCTGGGCCACGGCAAACCCGCCTGGATCAACCCCCAGTTCCAGCGACTGGTCGTCCGCGGACTCTACTGGGCCGCCGGCCGGAAGCCGAAAGACCCGTAGTGTGCTAAAGCGTCGTGTTTAGCGGCCGTGCGCCGCCGGGGCGGAGTCGGGTAGCGGCGCGCGGGGTCGGCCGGACAACGATCATCGCTTCTTAAGCGACACACCCACGCCGGCATGGTCCATGTGCAGGAACAGTGTTTCCAGGTTCGCATTGGTGGTGATCGCCTTGACGTATCTGGGATCGGCCTGGTGGGTATTCATGTTGTGGGCGACCACCAGTCCGCCCGGCCGAACCACCGGCAGGAGCTTGTCGAGGTAATCCAGATAGCCTTCCTTGTCGGCGTCGAGGAAGAGGATGTCGATCGGTTCTTTCAGCACGGCGATTTCCTGGTGGGCATCGCCTTCGACAAGCGTGACAAGCTGCTCCACGCCTGCGCGGCGGAAGTTTTCGCGGGCCATGGCGGCGCGTCGGGTGTTGATCTCGTAGGTGGTGAGCTTGCCCCTGGTTTTCCGCAAGGCCAGGCAGAACCATATACCCGAGTATCCGTTGGAGGTGCCAATTTCCACGACACGCTTTGCTCCGAGCGATTCGGCCAGCAGCCGCAGCAGCCGGCCGTCCTCAGTCGGGACGTTCATCATGCCCGCCCGCTGATTCTTGTCCATATCGTCCAGCACGGCAAGGATCTTCTTTTCGGCATCGTCCTTGGGTATCGGCGCGCTTTGAAAGGCTGTTGCATTGAGGCCGCCGGGGCGCCCGCCGCCCGGCCTCTGCGCCGTTGCAACGTCCGTCAGAAGCGCCAATGCGATGACGCCTGGCAAGGCAATTGTCCAACGTTTCATGGATTCCTCCAATTTGGGTGTGGCTCCAAGGCGAATTAAAAGGATCCCGGCGAGGTCACGAGGACCTCGCCGGGCGGGTTTGCGACGCTTACCACTCCGGCGGACCGGGCCGCTCGGGTCGGCCACCGGGGCCGCGACGCGGTTTGTGAGGCGGACCCTGCATCTCCGGCCGACGACACCAGGGAGGCGCGGCCATTGGGCCACGCGGCGGGCCGGGGCGGCGACCTTGCGCCATCGGACCACGCGGTGGACCGGGGCGACGACCTTGCGCCATCGGGCAATGCCGTCTGCCGGGGCGGCGACCTTGCGCCATCGGGCCACGCGGCGGGCCGGGGCGACGGCCTTGCGCCATCGGACCACGCGGCGGACCGGGGCGACGGCCTTGCGCCATCGGACCACGGGGCGGACCGGGGCGACGACCTTGCGCCATCGGGCAATGACGACCGCCGGGGCGACGACCTTGCGCCATCGGACCACGGGGCGGACCGGGGCGGCGGCCTTGCGCCATCGGGCCACGCGGCGGGCCGGGGCGGCGGCCTTGCGCCATCGGACCACGCGGCGGGCCGGGGCGGCGGCCTTGCGCCATCGGGCCACGCGGCGGGCCGGGACGATCAGACCGGGCTCGCGGACCGGTGGGAGCGTCCGGGCCCCTGGCAAGCTGAGTCTCGTCGTTTTGCGACTCCTCGGCTTGCAGCAGGCCGCCGATCGCCGGCAGCAGGATCAGCCCGGCCAGCGCGGCCGCCAAAGGTATACACCGCCACATCGAGCGGCGCGGGGAGAAAAACACATCCATCTTCCGTCTCCTCCTGACTACGAGGGGAGCGCACACCATCGGCCGATTGCCTCACGCGGGCAAGGCCCCACAGGTGGCGCGGGTAGCGAAAACCGATTCCTCAGCGGGCTGGCCGCGGTCGCTTCGCCGCCGGGCCCGTCGTGTTCGCCAAAAAGCCATCAAAAATCCAGGTTGTCCTCACCGAGCAATTCCGAGACATGTCTTTTGACGATTTCTTCGCGGGCCTGGTTGCGGCGCTCGATGGCGTCGCGCAACCGCTTGAGTTCTTCTTCGAGCCGTTTCAGTTCCAGCCCGCGGCGCTGCTGTCGGGCCTCGAAGTGCTTGCCGACCAATTCCCCGATCCGCTCTCGGATGGCGGTGCGCTGTGGGGCGGGTGCGCGGCGGAATTGCATGGCCAGCTCCCTGGTCTCGCGTTCCAGGTCGTGGTCGGTCTTCAGCAGCTTGTACATTTCGGGGTCGCGCTGTTCGAGGGCGTCCCAATTGTAGTGCGGCCAACGGGGCGGGCCGCCTGGGTGTCCCGGGCGTCGCGGGCTGAATTGCTTGCCGGGGCCGCCGGGTTGCGTGGGCGGGCCGCCGGCGCTCGGGCCCGGCTGATGCGGCTCGCCCGGCCGCAGGGCACGAGCGTCGCCCGGTCGCCCCGCAGCGCGCGGGCCGCCCGGTCCGAACGGTCGTTGCCCACGAAACGCTCGTCCGGGCGGTAGCGGTTTGTCCGCCTCGGATCCCGCGGCGGCGTCTCTGTTCGGCCCCGCCTGCTGGTCGGCCGCCGCAACCGCGCTGCAAAGCAGCAGTCCCAGTACAACGCCCGACACCATGGTCAAAAACACTCTTCCAATCGGCATCTCTAAACCTCCCGGTTAGGTGTAACTCAGGGCTTGCGAGGGGGATAGTCCCATTTTCCCTGCGGGAAAATTGGGACAGTCCCCACTCACAGCACGTTGTCCTCCATATCTTCGGCCATCTGCTGCAAGCCGTACTGGATCGGATCGAAGGCGTCGTCAAGCTGGTACCAGTCTTGCTGCACGCGTACGATTTCTTGGCCGACTTGAACAAGCTGCTCGTCGAGCGAGTCGTCCCAGTCGAATTGGTCTGCGTCCTGGTCTACGTCGTTTGCAGCCAGCGCTTGCCGGGGCTGCTTCGAGTCGGGGGCAGGTTGTTCGATATCGGGCGAGGCAGGCCCGTCGGCTAGCGGGGGTGGACCGGCGGGCTGCCTCATCCCGTTCCATATCAAGGTTACGGCAACCGCGATCGAGGCCGCCAGAGCGGCAACGGCGGCCAGGCGCCGTCGGGTGCGAGGAATAACTGGGGGACCGTCCCGATTTTCCCGCAGGGAAAATGGGACTCTCCCCTTCCCGAACCGGACAGTTATTTCCTGCTCGCTCCTAAGCTTTTCCAGCGGCGCCGGCCCGGTCGCCTCGAGCAGTGCTGCGAAGGCGAGCCATGCCTCGCGCAGCGACGCCGTGTCGGGTTCCAGCGGCTTATCGGCCGGGCAATCGGCCGCGGTGGCCTGCTCCAATCGGCGTTGAAGATCGCGGGGCTCGTCGCTCACGGCGAATTCTCCACAAGCAGTTTCCGCAGGGCCAGAAGCCCCCGGCGGCAGTGACTCAAGGCAGTGTTCAAAGGGCAGTTGATGATCTCGGCAATCTCGGCGAAGCCCAGTTGACCGTAGTATCGCAGCAGCAGCACGCGGCGCTGTGGCGGCGAGAGAGTTTGCAGTGCGGCGGTCAGTTGCTCGGCGGCTTCTCTGCGAGCCAGTGTGTCGGCCGGCTCCTCATCGCGGCCGGGCGGCTCGATCTGCTGCCACTTCTCCTCGTCCAGGTTGATTTCGCGTCCGGCCCTGCGACCGCGATCACAGGCCAGCCGATCGGCGATTCGCAGCAGGTACGGCCGGGCGTTACCCGCCTCCCGATAACGACTCCTGGCCCGCCATGCCCGAAAAAACACCTCCTGCGTCAACTCGTCGGCCAACTCGGCCCGGCGGACTATCGCCAGCAGGTATCCGCGCACGGCCGGTCCGTGCTGGCGTTTCCACCGGGCAAAACGTTCGTTTTCGTCCGATTGTCGAGTCAAGGGGCCTTCTCTATTAGGGTAAACGCGGATCGCGGGTCATTATTGCACGGTCTATTATACTCATGCTGCGTCGTCGGTGGCCGGGGGCGGGTGCATGTACTACAATGATGCGCTGACCATCCTCTCCCGCGCCCGTCGAGAAGCTCGCCATGCCTCGATTGCCGATCCCGCCGAAATGCCTGTGTTTTATGTTTTGCCTGGCGTTGCTTGCCGGCCCGGCGGCGGCCGAGGACTGGCCTTGCTGGCGCGGCCCGCGCGGCGACGGCAGCAGCCTGGAGAAGAACGCGCCGGTGCGATGGAACGGGCCCGAAGGCCAGAACATCGCCTGGAAAGTCGCCCTGCCCGGCAGCGGTCATGCTTCGCCGATCGTCATCGGCCAGCGGATCTTCATGGTCGCCTGCGTCGAGGAAACCGGCGATCGCCTGCTGCTGTGTCTGGACCGCCGCAGCGGGCAGACGCTGTGGCGCCGGGTGATTATCAACTCCCCGCTGGAGAAAAAGCACCGGCTCAACAGCTACGCCTCCAGTACCCCGGCGTCCGACGGCAAGCTGGTCTACGTGACGTTCCTCGAAGCCGATTACGGCCCCGAGGGAATGAAGAACCCGCTGAGTTGGAAAGAAGCCACGCCGGGCAACATGGTCGTGGCGGCCTACGATTTCGAGGGCAGGCAGAAATGGCTCGTCCGGCCCGGCAGGTTCTCCAGCGTCCACGGCTATTGCAGTTCGCCGGTGCTCTTCGAAAACCTGGTGATCGTCAACGGCGACCACGACGGCGATGCTTACCTGCTGGCCCTGGATTGCAGCGATGGCAAGACGGTGTGGAAGACGCCGCGGGAGAACAAGACACGAAGCTACTGCACACCCATCATCAGGCAGATCGACGGCCGCGTGCAGATGATTCTGTCGGGCAGCCTGTGCGTGGCCAGCTACGATCCGCGCAACGGCAAGCGGCACTGGATCATCGACGGCCCGACCGAGCAGTTCGTCGCCTCGCCGGTATACAACGGCCGCCTGCTGTTCATGACGGCCGGCTTCCCGGAGTTCCACATCATGGGCATCCGCCCGGACGGCCACGGAAACGTCACCGACACGCACGTCGCCTGGCACACCACCAAGGGCTGCGCGTACGTGCCGTCGCCGATTGTCGGCGGGGGCGGCAAGTACTTTTTGCTCGCCTCCGACGGCGGGATTGCAAGCTGCTTCGAGGCCGACTCCGGCAAGCGCCACTGGATGAAACGCATCGGACCGCACTACAGCGCCTCGCCGGTCGAAGCCGGCGGCCTGGTCTACTTCCTCTCCGACGAAGGCGTGACCACGATTATCCGGCCCGGGGAACAGTTCGACCTTGTCGCCGAGAACCCCTTGGGCGAAGAGTGCTACACGCCGCCGGTGATAAGCGACGGGCGGATTTACGTTCGGGCGGAAAAGAACTTGTACTGCATCGGACCATAGTGCAGCCGCTGTAAAGCTGTAACAATTGTAATAGTTCATGCGCGTAGGCAAGCCGCTTCTTGCTCGCTAGCTTGCTTTAACAGGATTTTGACGTTACTTCGGTTGTGCCGGGTCCGATTGCTATGCATGTAGTGAGGGATAAATCCATTGTGCAGCCGGGACGCACAGTAATTGTTGGGTAAGCGGGGGGGAAAGCGGGAAAGAGGCGATGGGCGCCTTTTACCTCTTGCAGAAACCAAATGCACGGACGTATTCTCCCCAGGCTGGCCATTGGGCTGGCCGTTGCCGTCGCTTGCAGCATTGCCGGTGCGGATAGTCTCGAACAGCGTGTGGCCGAGTTGGAAGTCGCGCTGGCCAAGATGCAGCGGGCCGAGGCCAAGGCGAAGGAGAAGGCCGCCGAGAAGCCCTCGGTGACCGTCGGCGGCCGGATCATATTCGACTGCGCCACCTTCGGCCAGGACGCCGCGAGCCAGGCCCAGTCGGCGGCGGGCTTCTACCCCCGTCTTCATCCCGGCGCCGAATTCCGCCGCGCACGGATGTTCCTCAGGGGTAAAGCCTTCCACATGGTCGACTACAAAATGCAGTTCGACTTCGCTGACTCCGACGCTGCCTTCAAAGACGTTTACGTCACCGTCAAGGAACTGCCCCTCCTGCAGCACGTTCGTGTCGGCCATTTCAAGGAGCCGTTCGGCCTGGAGCAATCGACCAGCGCCAGGTTCATCACGTTCATGGAGCGTTCGCTCGGCGACGAGCACGCGCTTGTCCCCGCCCGTAACATCGGACTGATGGCCTTCGGCAACTGGGCCGGCGAGAACGGCTACTGGGCGATCGGCTGCTTCAAGGACCAGTGTGCCGACGATCCGGCCCAGTTCGAGGACAGCGCCGAGACGGCCATGGCCTGCACCATGCGGTTGACCTTCCTGCCATGGTACGACGAGGCCACCGAAGGCCGGGGAGTGCTGCATACCGGTATCGCCTACAGCTACCGCGACGCCCAGGACGATCAGGTGCAATTCGAGGCGAGACCCGAGGCCCACCTCGGCGAGTACGTGGTAAACACCGGCGCGATCACCGGCGTTGATCACTATCAACTGTTGGGTCTTGAGACCGCGCTGGTCTACGGTCCTTTCTCGGCACAGGCGGAGTACTACAACACGTGGGTCAATAGATCCAACGCTGCGGAGCTTAACTTCCAGGGCATGTACGTTTACTTCAGCTACTTCCTGACCGGCGAAAATCGCCGCTACAAGCGTTCCATCGGTGCCTTCGACCGGATCAAGCCGTACGAGAACTTCTTCCGCG
>Ga0180429_10004874_pt1 | contig 10698 bp, 3 predicted proteins | sample SS_ome_FD_132428 | JGI IMG/M metagenome (GOLD analysis project Ga0180429, IMG submission 132428) | Hypersaline lake sediment archaeal communities from the Salton Sea, California, USA - SS_1_S_1 metaG | ecosystem: Environmental > Aquatic > Non-marine Saline and Alkaline > Hypersaline > Sediment ... | reverse complement strand
GCTACGTGTTCGACGGTAAGGGGGCGGTCTTGGACTACGACTACGGTCTGGTGGGCCACCTGAGGATGAAAGACACCTGTCCAGAGCGCCCGGTGAAGAAAGAGAACCGACCCCACGACGGCCCAGTTGGAGTTGGACTGGATCCGGTTCCGGCTGGATGAAATCGACAGGAGGGAATGAGGAACGTGAGTGTTACAAACTTGTTACGAACCTGCTTACTGCCGTTGGTAGACTGAATCGAGAAGTGCGCGGCATTCCTGTCTTGAGAGAAGGAGACATTCCCATGCGAAGGGTAAGCCTGTGCCTTGTCGTCACGGTTGTGGTTGGCGCCCAAGGGTTCGCCGAGCCAATCCCACGGACCGACGGCCAAATCGACGTGGTGGTGCGCGGGCAAGTAACTCCAGCCGTCGTTAAGGCTGGGGAGCCGATTCCCCTCGCCGTCACTGTTTCGAACGGGCTTGGTGCGTATATTCATCATTCGACGTACTCGCTGACACCCAACGATTGGAACGGGGAGACCCACAACATCAGCCTGGTCGACATCTACCGGGACGGCAAGGAATTCAACCTCTATCTTGCCAGGCCTAAGGCAAACCCACCGCACCTTGTCTCCGGCGTGGGGGGCAGGGGGATCAAGGCCGGCGAGTCGTTGCGAATTGAGACCGATGCCCGGAAATGGAAGCTGCGGGACGGATGGCTCCCGGGACACTACAAAGTGATAGTTCGAGTGGATCGGCTGCGAATCGATCCGTACTGGACATTGTCGGTCCTGAGCGATCCGTTTGAATTCGTGATTGAAGACAAAGAACCCGTCATGGCGGCTGCGGCCTCTGCACGGACGAAAGATCCGGTTGTCACGGAGTGCCCGCGGCCCCCGGAGGTCGTAAACGGGCTGCGCATCGAACTCGTGTCAAAGGTCATGCCTGACGGGCAGCCGAAACTGCGGATCAGTTTTGAAAACGTCTCTGCGGATCCCTTCGATGTGATTGAGTGTCCGATGTTCCTGGAGGTGCAAGACCCGCCGGAGCATTGGCGGGCGTTTCAGCATCCTCGTTGGCGGAGCGACAAACCTGGCGACGTTTTCACTTTCGAGCCGGGAGCCAGCGTATCTGAGGCCGAACCGATCTCCGCTTTCACCTCTCTGTCTCCGGGAAAGCACGACGTTCGCATCAGCGTGGTGGTCGACAAGGGAATGGCCAGCAAATACGAGTCCGTGCGAATCTGGACAGGCATGGCTAGATCGAATAGCGTCGTTGTCGAGGTGCCAGCGCCGAGCAGCAACCAAAACAAAGAATAATACCTGTCGTTTTCGTTCAAGCACTCCGAATGGGAATGGCGTCGCATTACGGAAAGAAGTCAGGCCGAGCACTGACGTGGCAACCCGCCGTTCCTCGTGGAAAGCTCACGCACTCACTTTTTTAACTGCAGAGCGAGAAGATGAAAGAACTTCACACCTGCATTCACTTGGCTGTGGCAATCTTCCTTGCCGCTTCATGCGCATGTGCCGCCGAGACTAACCCAACCGTCGAAGCTCCTTCAGAGAAGGATGTGTTGACCACCTTTTCCGAGCGGGATATCCAAGAGTTCTGGCGTGGTGAAGAACCGACTGGGCCGCTGGCGGGGCTCAAGGTCGGCAATGTATCGAAGCCTGTCATGTGCCCCGGCAAAGGATCGGAGTTTGCAGTTCTGAAGATCGTCGCAAAGAGGGATGGGACGACCACCCCCTTGGAAGAAGTCCGCGACAACATCTACTCGCGTTTGTGGGACGACTTGGCCGATACCCGCATGCTTCGAGAAGTACATCTGGGGAAGAATCCATGGTGTGGCATGTGCCGGGCTGGACGGGACGTGAACGGCCAACTGTGGCACCGCGCCCAGCACTACGTCGAACGCAAGAATATTCACCAGGCCATTAACGCATGTCTACTCGCCCTTCGAGAAGACAGACTGGACTCCCACTACGGCGGTCCGAAGGCGAACGAGAAAGGGTTCTATCCCGAGGAGCAATACCTAGTCGACCACGGGATGGATATCGTGCGTTACTACGTTGGGGTCATGGACCGGGTGCAAAGGGGACACCAAGTGTGCGTGCCGGATGGGCTGCCCTACCGCGCGGCGCACATCAAGGACAAGAGGATTGTCCCTGCCCTGACCCGGCTTGTTGCCAATCGCGGCCGGTGGTGCGGCAACACGGCCCATGCGCTCGCGGCAATCAAGGAGAATCCTGCGATACCAGTTCTCAAGGACATGCTTTCCGATCGGCACCTTCGCATCATTGATCTGTCTTGGGCAGGGAAAGAGGCCGTATTTGCCCAATACCACCTGCGGGCGAGCGCGCGGGACGCGTTACGACGCATGGGCATCGACCCGGGAGAAGTGAAGGTCGTCGTGGGTGCCGTGGAGGGCGATCGCCTGCCGGAAGGCTGGGCGAAGGGTCCGGGAAAGACAACCGTGAACGGTGGATACGGTTACCACACCGCCGTCACGTCGCCGGCTCGCCCGCCCAACGGCCAGCCGGCTGATGCTGGCCCGGGTGATCAAGTGGATCGAACCAACATCGAGTTTCTTTCGGAAGGTCTTTTTCAAGGTTGGCCTCAGAAACTCGTCCGACCGAAACCCGGTAGGGAATTCTCCGTGCATGGCATTCTTTGGAACGCGCGGAAGTATCGGGAGAGCCCTTCGAGTAACGACCTTGTGATCTGCCGACTCAACCGAAGGCCCTATCGCCGGCAAGTGTTCAAGCTTACTCCACCCATTCGGATTCTGCCTGAAACGTCGCCGGACGACGCTCCTGATCGGTCCGCATACCTCGGGCCATACTTCATCGAGGGAAAGTACACACAAGTCGAAAACGCGCTAGGAAAGACGCTTGGCGGAATGGACGATGCCCTGGCGCCGCTGCGGTGGAAAAGAGTTCCCCGGAACAAGGCGATTGAGACGCTCTGCCAACGGGCACTGAACCGCAATTGGTCGGCCATCGTCGAACACCGTTGGAAGCCGTCATCCATTGAGGTCCGCCCACGTGAATCCAGACCGATCATCACTCTCGCAGGCAGTCTGAACAGTCTGAAACGAATCTCGCCCGAACTCACACATATCGACATCGATGGGGACCGTAGCCTTTATCGGTGTGCCTCTGGCAAGCAGGACGTGCCAGGCGCCTACGCAGAAGCAACTGTCAACGTGTTCTGTCTAACCGAGAACCGCGCGCCGAAAGTCCTCAAGATCTACGTCATCCGAATCGTCCAGGCCTTGGAGTGAAGAATCCCTATCCGTTTGAAGATATCGAAGTCCTCATTGAGGAGAAGTCCGTCGCGAAGTCCTCGCCGCTCCGGGGATGCTACGCCAGGCTCTAAAGGACCGGCTCGAGGCCTACCGGCAACGAGCCGTCCACTAGGATCGCCGACTCCCCGGGCGGGCGAATCTCGGGGTGGGTGAATCGGTCTTTCGCACCGGCCGGAAAACAATCCGCCGGACGATGTGTTACGGCTCGTCCGGGGAATTCCGCGGAACTAATCTCGGCATTGGCCCGTCTCGTTTATGGTTTTCCCCATTGATCGCTATGGCCAAACCCATAAAATGAACGCGTAGTCCCTGTTACTGCTTTGCCGCTTTGCAAGGAACGCGATCATGCCACGACCACGATCCGAACACCCCACGCCCGGCGAACTGGAGGTCCTGAAGATTCTTTGGGACCGCGGTCCATGCACCGCTCGCCAGGTCTGGGAGCTACTCGACCGGGAACCGAAACGCCACTACACGTCGGTCAACAGCTTGCTGAATACGATGACCGACAAGGGCCTGCTGGCACGAAATGCCGAGGGATTCGCATTCGTCTATGAAGCCATCGTCGTGCGGGAAAAGACGCTGGCGCAACTCGTCGAGGACCTGATGGGCCGGGCTTTCGAGGGATCGGCCAGTGCTTTGGTGCTCCAAGTGTTGGACCAGTGCGATCCGTCGCCCGAGGAAATGGACGAGATCGCGAAGATTATTCGTCAGTTTCGCAGGCAACGGGGGAAGAAGTGATGTCCGCACTGGAAATACTCAATGAACCCGTGTGGCAGCGTCTGACCTGGACGCTGCTGCATTTCCTTTGGCAAGGCATGGCTGTGGCAGTCGTCGCGATGACGCTGCTCTGGGCGTGGCCTGTCCGCCGCCCGAGCCATCGGTACGCGCTATGCCTGGTGGCGTTGCTCGTTATGGCCGCTTGCCCGTTGGTGACGTTCTTGGTCACCGAAGCCCCGGTGCCGGTTGTGGCAGTGCGTGCCGAAACGGAAGAGTGTGCCGAGACGGAAGAGACGGCCCCGGAGATGTCGCCGGTTGGTAAGACTGAACCTGAGCCTGCCGCAATCGAGGTGCCGCCGATATCTTCCGGTCACGGAACCTTCGTCGACGGAACCCACGGTAGTTCATTACAGCCGGAACGTGTTGAGGAAGCGCTGTTGCCGCCCACTGCGCCGTTGCCGTCGAGGTCGGTCGCGGCGGAACCGGAAACGCCAGTGGTTTCCTCCGCAGTGACAGATTCTCCTATGCCGGCAACCGAGGACGAAAGCCTTGCGCAGTACGTCGAGGCAATTCAGCCGTTCTTTCTGATCGCTTGGATCGGCGGTGTGTTGGTGCTGGCGGCGCGGCTGTCGTTCAACTGGCTGCTTGTGCGGTGGGTGGCCTGGGGCCGCCGGCCGATTCCGGCCGACCTGGCTTCCCGAGTGGCGACGCTGGCTGAGCGGCTCCGCCTGGCTTCTCGCCTGCGGGTTTGTGTTTCCGATCGGGTCCGCATGGCGATTGTGGTGGGGCTCTGGCGACCCTTGGTGCTGTTGCCCACCTCTTGGCTGACCCAGATGACGCCCGAGGTCCTTGAAGCCGTAATCGCCCACGAGTTGGCGCACGTCAGGCGTTGGGACCTGTGGGTGAATTTGCTCCAGCGGCTGGTGGAAACGGTGTTGTTCTATCACCCGGCCGTTTGGTGGTTGTCGCGTCGCTTGAGCCTGGAGCGGGAGATGTGCACCGACGAATTGGCCGTCGCGGCCACGGGCGAACGGCTCTCGTATGCAACGGCTTTGGAACAGTTGGGCCACATCCGGCTCGGCCGAACTCTACCCCAATTCGGGGCCACGATAGGAGACAACAAAATGGCGCTACTCAGTCGCGTTCGCAACATCCTGGGTAGCGGACCCTCGCACGATAGGGCCCGCTGGTGGCCAGCGGGAGTCGTGGGACTACTGGTGCCTCTGGTGATCTGGCTGGCCGCAATGAGTATGGCGGCGCCGAGTAAGCCGGGATCCCGTCAGGAAACGACTGCCGAGTCTGCTACACAGCCGGCCTGGGGAGAATCTGTTAAGGGAATTCAAGCCCGCCTCCGCGTGAAAAAGGCCGTGTGGGCCGTAGGCGAACCCCAAACTCTACACTGTGAACTCACGGCCGAGCAAAGAAGGACGGCCGACGAGGTGGTCGGCGACGTTATGGCCTCCAGCCCGGCCTGGGCCATGACCACGAAGGAGTTGGACGAAAGCATCGCCGAACTGGCCAAGCGGGAGAAAAACGGGAGGGGATGGCTGGCTGCAGAGCAGGTCGGCGGGTACGTGGGACAGTGCCGGACGCTTCACGTCCCCGTGCCGGCGGTAATCAATGAGAAAGTGGTCGATGACATCATCTACCAGTACCGCAATCTCGCCGGGAAGAGCGAGCACGAGTTGAAGGATCGCCGCAAACGGTGTGCCTTGGCGCTGGCGATCATCGGCCATCCCAAGGCAGTGCCTGTGATCCTCGAATTCCTTGATGAGCAGTCTACGATTGGCGCCGCCTGGCGGGCCTTGGACTACTTCGCGGATCAGCGTTTCCTTCCGTTGATCAACGAGCATCTCAGTTCGAGCCGGCACCCGAATCGCTCGGCCGTTCGGTGCTTGGGGAAGCTCGGTCACGCGGCGATTCCGGCGCTGAGCCGCATCGTCAATGGGCCGGATCGCGACGCGCGCGGAAACTCGCTTCATGACGTGAAGGCCGATGCAGTCGGCGCCCTGGTGGAGATCTGCTTGCCGGAGTGCCTGGCGCCGCTGGAGAAGCTGGCCCGCTCGGAAGAAACCGTGGACAGGCGCATGAAGCGGAAGCTGGAGACGGCGATCGCAACGATCCGATGCCGGGCGGTGGACAGGACCTACGTGCCGCCGGAATACCCGTATGAAGACGAGTGCCGCCTGCATCATCTGGTGAACCTGGCCATATTGATCGAAGGGGGCAGGAGCGAGGATCCGAACCTCTCCAATAAGGCAGAAGTCGCCCTGCTGAAGTTCGGACCATCAGTTGCGGCGGCCGCCCTTCGCCCGCAACTGAGCAGCTACATGCACGGCGATACGGAACTAGGCGCCGACTTCTTCGTCTCCGAGCGGGCAGCGGAGTTGATGGTGCGGATTGGCGAGCCGGCCATTGCTGCGCTGCTGGACGCACTGAGCGACGAGTATGATCACACGCGCAAGTACGCTGCCTCCGCCCTGAAGCGGATCACCGGCCAGGATTTCGGCGTCGACTACAAAGCTTGGCAGGCGTGGTGCCTGAAAACAGGCAGGCTCAAGCCCCTCGCACGGCCGGCGGAAGTGGGTTTCCTCATGCCCGAGGCTGCGTACAAGCATGCCCTCGACAGCTACCGTTCCACCGGGCCGCATTACGTCTTGGTTACCATCGTCAATTCAAAAACCGGTGAGAGCCAGCCGGCGTGCATCGAGCCGGAGTTCTTGTTGGGCGCCATCCAGCGGGAAAAGACGTACGCGCGGGATGAGGAAGGCTGGAATCGGACCATGGCGTTCGCACTTGAGCAAAAGGACCGGACGTTCCGTTTTTCCGATACGGAGGCCCACAAGCGCGCTTCCCCGCGATACACGCCGGAGATCCTGGCCGAGGTCCGGCAGCGCGTGAAGGGGATGACCACCAGCGAGATCGTCAAGCAGATCAGCGACCAGCAGGCCGACCTGTACCGGTTCTGCTTGGAAGGAAGAGAATGGATGTACCCCTATCTGGATTCCGTCGCCCACGTGCTCATGGAACGCGGCATCGCCTGCGGCCGAAGCTGCAAGCCGGGACTGCTGGATATCTACGGGAAAATGGACACGCACCCGGCCTTGTCCCCTGAAGCCCAGCCGACGCCGCCGGAGGCAAAAGGGGCAGAGAATCTTGAAGAGAGAGTGGAACTGGTGCTCGATGTGTGGCCGCCCGACAGGCGGCACTCGTCTAACGGAGAACCTCATCTGAAAATAGCGGTCATGAACCTCGGTAATCCGGTGATGCCGAGTGAGCGTTGTATGCAAATCCTCATGGACGGCACACTCCATCTGAAAGGCCCTGACGGTTCGGAAGCGATCCGGTCGCTCGGTGGGTGGCGTGGGCCACGGCCGCCGAACATCGCAAAAGGCATGCTCGCAGCGCATTGCATCAACACGGCAGCAAACAGGATCTTCCCCATGGACAAGCCGGGCCCGTACGTCCTTTGGTGGAGTTCGCATGGCTTGAAGTCCAATCGCTTGGTCCTCGAGAGTCTGACAATGTACCCCGCCGAACTGGCTTGGGGTGATGCCGTGCAAGGCGTTTACGTGCGACTGTGTGCGAACAAGACAACCTGGGCCGCGGGCGACGTATCCACGCTCCGCGTCGACGTCGAGATGGGTGGTTCCCGGAAGCTTGTGCTTGTGGAAACGCGCGATCTCGTCTGCCAACTGGAAGTGGACGGGAAGCGTTACCGGCGAAACGCCCCGATCGGTCGGCGCGTGACCACACCCCTTCCGTTGAACGCGACCTATCGCGGAATCGTCCGTCTGGACAACGGTTGGGTCGCGGAGGATCACGCCACCCAATTGATCCTTTCACCCGGTAAGCACATCGTGCGAGTCGAAGTCACCAGCCTGCCGGCCACTGGCGACCCCGGACAACCGGTAGCGGCCATCAGCAATCCGGTCGAGATCACCATCGAACGGGCGCCACCGGGCAGCCAACTCGCGATCGAGGAGGCGTTGAAACGACCACAAGCCTTTGGAGCCGTGTGTGAAGCGGTGAGCGACGCCGGGGAGTTGGCCGGTGCCGATTTGCCAGAAGGGGTTGAAGCCAAGTGGCAGGTTTTCAAAGTGACCGAGGTGTTGGCAGGGCAAGCGAGCACAGTGGATGATGCTACTATTGACTACTACGTACTCGACAAACCGGAGGCCCGCGAGCGGGCGATCCGAAAGGGCGAGCGCGTGATATGGATTGTGCGTCCCTGGATCAACAGCGATGAGGGCGTCGAGGGCCGGTTGAACGGGCTGAAGGCCCTGCCCGACACGCCGGAAAACCGCAAGGCGCTCAGGGATGAATCCGAAGCCCCGCCCGTCACACGGCCAGCGGGGGCCAGAAACGAGTCGCCTTTGGTTTGGCAAGCCGATGGGACACTGCGGCTGGACATCACGAACAAGGACATAGGCTCCATCGTACTAGTGCGGCATGACCAGCCCGATCCGGTGGCCGTCCCGCGAGGCAAGTGGCCGGCGTTCGCCGAGGCGTTCAGGCGGGCCAAGCGGGTCCCGGCCAGCGTTCCTTTGGTCATTCCAGAAGTGATGGGTGTGCTGGTCGATTCGGCTGACGGCCGGCAGATCTACATGCACGGCGACCGCCGGCATTGGTTTATCGAGGATGGGGCCAGCGAGCGGGCGGCGTTTGAATCGGACGCCATGGGCGAGGCCGTCAACGCAGCCTGGCGGGCCGCAACCAACGTACCTCCGGCGAAGAGCGCACCGGATCGAGTCCGGAGGCTGCCGGGCAGCCAGTGGAGCGTTCGCGAAGCGTTTGGGCATACCGCCGGGTTCGTAGCCGTCTGTGAATCATTGGAGGAAGCCGAGGTTGAAGCCAACGCAGGAAGTCTGAGCAACACGGCCACTCAGAAGGTGCGATTGTTGACGCTGCTGAGCGGCAATGGTCCCGCATCTCGGGATTTCCCGCTCAAATATTTCTTCCGTCGGGCGAAGGAACGGCCGGTGAAGAGAGGCGAGCGCGTCATCTCGCGAGTATGGAGCCCCCCGAAGTCCGCCGGCCAGTGGGTAGCCGGGAAAGCTCTGCCCGATACGCCGGAGAACCGAGCGGCGGCTATCGGGGCGATCACATCCGCTTCTCCCGCCACGCAGCCGGCTAAGGCCGCAGCCGAGGTCCTCGGCCTGATGCTGCCGGTGCAGGTGACGGAGGCGAAACTCATCTCGGATGGCGGCACGACGGCCATGCGGCTGGTGGACGCCAGGAATCGAACGCTGCACGTCTTCATGGACGGCCGCAAGCTCTCGGGCCCAACGCCCCCGCCGCGACACCTCTTCACCGGGGCGTATCCGGGCAAGGAAGGCTCGAAGGAGCAGCCGATCGGCGGCAGGACCGAGCAGGCCGTGCTCGCGCTGCTCCAGGCGTGGATGGACCGTCAGGCCGACCCGGAAAAACAGGCCCGTCTGCGTGTCGTGGAGTCCGTTGTGGGCCTCTCGGATGAGGACGTGAAACTGCTTCGCGTGATCCGCGTGATCGGGAAGCTCTCCGCCCGCACTCTGCCCGGCAGCCGGCTGTCGATCGAGCAGGCGGTCGGGCGTTGGGCGGCCTTTGCGGTGGCCTGCGAGGCGGTCGAAGAACCGAAGGATTCGGAGATTGCACACCTCGTACCCGGTTCCGCCGGGAAGTGGCATCGGTATCGATGGGACGTCGTCCTCAGCAACGGGCGCGGCCCGAGTGAGCCGTTCCTGAGCTACCGCGTGTGGACACTGCAAGATGGCTCCGAGCGGCCGGTGGCGAAAGGGGAGCGTGTGATCTGGATCGGAGTCAATCCTAACCCGGGCAATTATCGCGGCGTGAAGGCGCTACCCGACACGCCTGAAAACCGCCAAGCGGTGCGAGCGGCCTTCGCCAAGCGGCCTGCCAGTGCCGACAAGTACGTGGCATTCCCCGAGCATGCCGATGCCGAAGAAGCCGCCCGCCGGATCGCGCTGCTCAAACGCAATCTGGACACGTTTCGGTTCGTGTTTCGGGCGGCGCTCCAGCCCAAACAGCCCGCGAGATTCGTCGTCCTGCGTGTGGCGGCGGGCGAGGATTCCAGCGGCTGGGAAAAGCCTGCCATCCGTATTACGCGACAGCAGGCCGCTCGAATTATCGATCATTTGGCCGCTGAGGGTCTCTTCTTCCGTCGTGCGGCAAACCTCTTGGAGGACGCGGCGTTCGAGCCCAACCCCCAGACGATTTGGCTCATCGACGACGAAAACGACCCGCAGGCCATCCTTGTGGAACAGATCCAATACGGCAAGGACGGCAGGATAAGAGCCCTTCGGGACCTACTGGAAGGCGACGCCCGCGACGCAGTGGACAAACTACTGGCGCAACCAAAAGACGAAGAGGATCAGACCCTGAAGGAAGCGGCAACAAAGACTCAGGCAGGCGCAAATGATCTGCCGAAGCGTTGGACCCCACAGATGAACCTCAACTATTGTGAACTGGCCGGATCGGGTGGGCGGAAACGAGCGGTCCAAGTCGACGGCCGCGGAGAGGTAACTCTCAGTAACTGTGCGGGCCCTGGGCACATCGTAACGACGCTTTCGCAGCAGTGGCTTGACGCGTTTGCCGCCCACCTGCACGAAGTCAAGATCTGGGAGCTGTCGAAGCTCGCATCGCAGCCCGCCGCGCCTGGCGAAGGTGAGGTTTACATATCGCTTGGGTTCGACG
>Ga0180429_10004873_pt1 | contig 10699 bp, 7 predicted proteins | sample SS_ome_FD_132428 | JGI IMG/M metagenome (GOLD analysis project Ga0180429, IMG submission 132428) | Hypersaline lake sediment archaeal communities from the Salton Sea, California, USA - SS_1_S_1 metaG | ecosystem: Environmental > Aquatic > Non-marine Saline and Alkaline > Hypersaline > Sediment ... | reverse complement strand
TCACCCTGCGGCCAACCGAAGAGGATGAGATAGAGGGCCGAGCCGTCTTTGGCCTGCGTGAAACGAATGTCCTCGGCGACGAAACCGTCAAAGCCAAGATCGGAGAGATGTCCCTGGGGCGTTGCCGTGGGGCCTTCCCCAAAGACCTTCCAAGGGCGAGTGCCGTAGATCGCCTCGCCGTTTTCTCGCAACCACGTTCCCATGGTGCCGAGACGCTCCTTTTGCGGCTCTGGGATACTGCCGTCCGGATGAGGCGCGATATTCAAGAGCATGCAGCCGTTCTTACTGACAATGTCGATCAGATCGTGGATGAGGCGTTCGGCGGAATAGTACTCCAGTTTCGGGCAGTAGCTCCAGGAGTTCTTCGCGATGGAGGTGTCTGTCAGCCAGGGCTCGGGATGGATGTCCGGCATGCGACTCCGCTCCAGATCGATCACGCCGGCCCCGTCGGCAATGTCCTCCCTCTTATAGGTGAGGACCACGTCCTGGTTTCGCTCTGCCGCCTGATTGTAGTAGTGGGCTGCCATGTCGATCCGATACGATTCATCTATGACATGCATCCGGTTGTCGAACCAGATCAGATCGGGGTGATAATTGTCGACGACCTCTTTGACCTTGCCCAGCCACTCCTCGCTGAATTGCTGGTCGGGCAAGGGCGTGATATCCATGTAATCAGGTCCGGCGCCAACGCGCTTGCGCCCCCAAGCCGTCTCGGGCAGCACGGGGCCGTAAAGATCCTCGTATCGCGGATCCAAACAGTCGGCCCCCTCGATCGGCGTCGCATACCAGCCCCATTTCCAGTGATGATGAAACGAGGTCATGAATTTGAGTCCGCGAGATCGAATGGCCTTGGCCAGTTCCGCGACCACGTCCCGTTGGGGACCCTTGTCGACCGAATCCCACTCGGTCAAATCGCTGTTCCAAAAGGCAAATCCGTCCGAATGCTCAGCCACGGGGCCGGCAAAGCGAGCGCCGGATTCGTGGTAGAGTTCCGCCCACGCGTCGGCATCGAACCTGGGAGCGGTGAATAGCGGGACGAGGTCTTTGTATCCAAATTCCGTAACAGGCCCGTACGTCTGAACGTGGTATTTATGAATGGCATGAGCCGGCTGATACATGTGGTGAGAATACCAGTCGGTGGTAGTCGGGAAGGCCGGTACGCAGTATGGGCCCCAGTGGGCATAGATGCCAAATTTGGCGTCGCGGAACCAGGCGGGGCACTGGTAGTCTTGCAGGGATTCCCAACTCTTCTCATAAGCAGGGGCCTCCCGCACCGGCGAGGAACTACGACATCCCGGCAGCCCCAACAGAAGCAAGACAGATAAGACGGCGATACAACATGCAGTTCCCAGTGACTTCAGCATGATAACACCTCCTGCAAACAGCAGCGCGCCTGACGAATGTCAGAGACCCACATTGTCCCGGGCCATACAGGGGCCATCCAGGGACGGACCCTGGTTTAGGTGTGTAGCGCCAGGTAGTCCTGAATCATCCGGGTGAACTGCTTCATCCATTCGGACATATCTTTCTTGCCGCGGGCGCAGATCAGGTTCTTGGAGCGGACGACGGGGTTGCCCGTGTAAACGGCGCCGCAGACCGTGGCGTCGAAGCGGCACTTGGGAATGGTGGTCACTTCGCGTCCCTGAATCACATCGGCAGCCCCGAGAATCTCGATCCCGTGGCAGACGGACGCCACCGGCTTGTTCTGGGCAAACAGTTCCCGGACGATGCGGATCAGGTCGCTGTCGTAGCGCAGGTATTCCGGCGCCCGCCCGCCGGGAAGGACCAGTGCGACGTACTCGGCGGCTTCGACATCTCGAAAAGCCACGTCGGAGCCGAGATGATAGCCCGGCCGTTCCTGGGTGATGTCCCACCCGTCGGTAAGCTCGTGGATCACCAGGTGATAGGTCCGCTTCTCGGGGGCTGCGACCACAACCTGGAAGTCCTCCCCCAGACGATAGAAGGGAAACAACGTGTCCATCACTTCGGCGCCGTCACCGATCACCAGCAGCACCGTGGGTCTGCCCCGGTTCGGCGTCGAGTCCGGCCTGAGACTGGATCGCTTTGGAGATGAGTTCGACACTACGCGCGTCCCCTTTCTTTCTCGTCTTTGGGAATCGGCTTCATCGCTCAGACCTCTCTGGGCATGACGAACGGTTTGCGGTAGGTGCCGTGGGCGAGTTTCTTCGCCTGGGCCAGCGTGGCGGCGCCGTCGACCCCGACGATCTCTTCGGTCTCAGTATCCACCGTCATCAGCGGGCCGAGCGTAGCGGCGTTCTTGCTGAGATCGACTTCGTTAGCGTCGAGATGCTTCGCGATACTGTCGAATACCTCCCCCGCCAGGTCGCTGCGTTTGATCGCGTCTTTGATCCGGTCCGGCGTGGCCGGTACGCCCAGACGGTACGAGATGTTGCCCAGGTGACAACACGCCGAGGAGATGTGCCCCTGCTCGATCGGCGCCTTGAGGATCGACGCGTCGCGCTCGCGGACCGCCTCGATGAAGTTCGCGGTATGGTTGCCCCCGCCGCCTCCGGCAAACTGCTTGACCTTCTTGCCGTCGTTGTCGTACACCCAGCCGCCCGCCCGCAGGCCGGCGAAGTAGCCGCCCTCGCACGTGAGAATGATCCCTTCACGTACGCCGCGCACATGATCGAGATTCCGCGAGCCCTTCTTGTCGCCCAGATTGCGATTCTCAATCACGACCGGCGCCTCGTAATCCAGCAGCGTCAACTGTGTGTTCGGTGTCTCGCCTGAATCATCCACTCCGAATCGCCCGCCGACGCAGATCGCCCGCGGCGGCAGCGTCTTGTAGCCCATCATCATCCGACAGACATCGAATGCGTGAACACTACTATTGCCCAAGTCGCCCGTGCCCGTATTCCACATCCAGTGCCAGTCGTAGTGCAGTTTCTTGCGTCGCAGCGGCTTGAGTTCACCCGGTCCGCAGTACATATCGTAATCCAGCCAGTCGGGCGTGTACGGCGCCACGCGGCCAATACCGGGACGCAGTTCGTACCACGGTACGTGCGCGCAAAGAAGCTTGCCAAGCTGGCCGCTCTGCACGTACTCGGCCGCCTCGGCCAGCCCCTCATCGCTGCGATACTGCAGGCCCGCCTGCATGATGCGACCGTACTTCTTCGCGGCCGCGACCATCTTACGGCCTTCGAGGATGTTGTGCGAGACGGGCTTCTCGACATAGACGTCCTTGCCCGCCTGACACGCCCAGACCGCCAGCAACGCATGCCAGTGATCGCAGGTCGCGATGACCACGGCGTCGATGTCCTTACGCTCGATGATCTTTCGCGCATCGGTCGTGAAGAACACGCCGGTGCCCTTGAAATCCTTGCCCCGCTCGTTGAGCCGCTTCGGATCGACATCGCAGAGCCCGGCGATGCGAACGCCGTCCATTTCGTGGAACGTTTCCATATGACCGCGGCCTTTGCCGCCCAGACCGATGATCGCGATGCGAATGTCATCGTTGGCGCCCAGAACGTTCCTTCCCGCGCACAGGACGGTGCTCGTCAAAACCGCGTGTTTGAGAAAACTCCGCCGTGAATGGGTTTTCCTGGTATTCATGAGTCTTCCTTTCACAGGTAAGATTCGAGATCGAATCGTTGATCCTTAGCGCCTTATTTCCTTTATGACCGCGCTGGTGTCCAGGTCGCCGTCCCCGGCCGCGATCGCCTTTTCGAGAATGCCAAGATGAACATCGGACAGGGGCAGATGCTGGTGGTGTTTCAGCGCGTGCTTCAAGATGAGAGAGACATCCTTGTGGTGCTGTCGAATTCGAGACACGGGCTCGAAATCGCTGTTCAGCATCTTGTCGCCCTTGACATCCACCGCCACCGAGTAGGCGGGGCCGGCCTTCAAGAGTCTCAGAAAGGTATCGAGGGGCAGCCCCAGTCTCTCGGCAAACACCATCCCCTCGGCCAGCACGAGCCGGTTCAGGCCCAGCACGAGATTCGTAGCAAGTTTCGCCTTCGCGCCGTTGCCCGACGGCCCCATATAGAACGTCTTCTGGCTCACCAGGTCAAGCAGCGGCTCGCACGCGGCAAACGCGGCTTCGTCTCCCCCGACCATGAACACCGCGTCCCCTGCTCGCACCTGACCACTCGAGCCGGAGATGGTCGCGTCGAGATAGTGAACGCCCCGCTCGTGCAACTGCTCGGCCAACGCGATCGTCTCGTCCGGATCGCCGGTCGTCGTATCGAGGACATACGCGGGCAACTGCGGCGCGGTCAGCAGTCCATTCGGCCCGTCGATGACCTCTCGAACCACCGTCGAGTTCGGCAACGAAAGGAAGACGCGTTCCGTCCGGCCCGCCACCTCAGCCGGGCTGGCGAGCACCCGACCTCCCAGGTCGCGCAGGTGCGCGCACCGGTCGGCGGAAACGTCGTAACCGACGACCGGCCGGCCCGCTTCGAGGAACCGCTCGGCCAGCGCCGTGCCGACCAGCCCGATCCCGATCAGGCCGATCTCCTTCTGATCACAATCTCGGTTCATAGGACGTCCGAATCATACGCGCAGCAGCAGGTACATGGCCCCGACCGCCGCCAGACAGATGGCGAGTGTCACAACGAAGCCCAACCACGACTGGCGCGAAGGTTTGACGATGAAGAGCCCGCCAACGGTGACAAGCCGCTGCGCGGGCGGCACCACCTCGGCCAGAGGCAACGCGAGTCGATCCTCCTGACCGATGGGCACATAGATTCGCTTGAAGAACTCTTCGATCCGCTCGGCGCTCGGCGGCGCAGTCAGCAGACTCCCGATGACTCCGCCCAGGACACCCGCCAGCAAAGAGAAGCCCGTGACAACCTCTCGGGGACAGCCCAGCAAATAGCGTGTGACGCTGAATGTAGCGACCGCCGCGATCGTGCTGCAGAACACGCCGGTGGTATTCATCCGGCGCCAGAGGATGCCCATCGCCGAAGAGATCCCGATCAGACCCAGGATGTTGAGGTAATCCAGCAACGCCTTGACGACGCTGTGGCGCATCAGCACCGCGACCAGCACGCCGATCAGCGCGACCACCAGTCCCGTCCGCCGCGTCACGGCCAACAGTTTTTGTTCGTCCGCCTGCGGATCGATATACACGCGATAGATGCTCTGCGAGAAGAGCCCCCCGAGCGTCACCTGGACGGCGTCGCCCGAAGACATGGCGGCCGCCATGACGCAGGCCAGCATGACGCCTTGCAGGACGGGCGAGAGCAGCATGCGAATGGAATCGCCGAACGCCGCATCCGGGTGAATCACCGCGCCGGTCTTGATCAGGTACGCCAGCCAGCAGAGCCCGAGCACGCACCAGCCCATCGTACACAAGCGCTTGAGCATATTGCCATACGTCAGCCCGACGCGTCCCTCCCACTCGGTCGGCCCGGCGGCACTGACGCTCATCAGGTGCGGCATCGCCAGCATGCTCAGCGGCGCGTTGATGCTCAGCAACAGCACGGCCCAGAAGTTGAACTCCGTCGTGTCGAACAGGCTCAGGTACCGGGCGCCGGCATCGCCCTGGGCCGCCAGAGTCTGCAGCATCCCGTCCATGCCGCCGACTTCCTTCAGTCGCAGGGCCGCCGGGATGGCGAGGAACGACAGCGCGATGATCATGAGTCCCTGAACCATGTCGGTCCGCACGGCCGCGACGATCCCGCCCCAGTAGCTGTAAACGATGAAGACCACCGTGATCGCCAGTAGGATGCCGAAGAACCAGGCCTCGCCGGCCAGGCCCGCTTCAGACGCCGACGTCGCGGCCGCCTTGCCCATCATCCCCTCAACCGTCCGGGTCGTGGCCAGCAACACGCTGGCGAGAAAAACGATCATCCCCACTATCGCAACGACGGCGTAGAGCGTACTGGCGGCCCGGCCGAAGCGTTGCTCGTAGTAGTCGGCCATCGTCAAATAGCGCGTCCGCCGGATGATCGGAGCGATCAGCCAATAGAACGGTGTCCCGAACATCCACATCCACGAGACCCAGATCCCCGACGCCCCGCTGGAAACCGTCTTGCTCACCACGCCGGCCGCCCCGCCCGGATGCGTGCCGACCCCGAACGAATGCATGACCATCATGAACGTGCTGAACCGCCGGTTGCCCAGCAGATACCCCTCGTGACTGTCGGCCCCCCGCTTGCTCCACCAGCCCAATAGCAGCATGCCCGCCAGATAGAGCGCCAGCACGATCCAGATCGAGACGTCCAACCCGAGTAGTTCCAAAGCGAAGACTCCTAACGTCGTTCACGACAAAGCCGGCTCACGTCTATTCAGATTCACTCTACAAATAACGGCGCTCCCCGCGAAAAGGAATTCCTTTGCAGAAAATGACAAAAAATTTATACTTTCCGACAAAGGCCAATCGCGACAACACTCATGGAGTCCGCATGCGTCATGTAGCCATCCTGGTCGAGACCGCCCGGGCGTACGGCCGTGGGGTGATACGGGGCATCGCCGGCTACCATCGGCAGCGCGGCAATTGGTCCACCTATTTCCAGCCTCAAGACTTAGGCGATACACCGCCGCCCTGGCTAAAGCGATGGAACGGCGATGGCATCATCGCCCGAATCGAGAACATGCAGACCGCGCGCGTGGTCGCCGAAGTCGGCGTTCCTGTGGTCAATCTGCGCAGCACGCTACCGCGTCTTTCCTTTCCATTCATCGGAGCGGACAACAAGGCCGTAGCCCGTTTGGCCGCCCGCCATCTCCTGGAACGGGGCTTCCGGCACTTCGGTTTCTGTTCCTACCGACGCGGTTACCATCGCGGATTCGACGTGCGTGAGGGGTTTTTCCGAAGTTCTGTTGAGGACGCAGGCGGCCACTGCGACCGATTCATTCTGCGCCGGGGAGACTCGCAGTCCTATTCCTGGGAGAAGGAGCAGGCACGCCTGGTGACATGGCTGCTCTCGCTGCCCAAGCCTGTCGGCATTCTGGCCGTCAACGACGATGGGGGTCTCCAGGTCCTCGACGCCTGCCGGCGGGCCGGCCTGTCCGTGCCGGATCAGATCGCCGTGATCGGTTGTGAGAACGACGAGTACGCATGCGGCTTGTCCATTCCACCGCTGACAAGCATCGACCTCAATAGCGAGCAAGCCGGATACGAAGCCGCGGCCCTTCTCGATCGATTGATGGCGGGCAAGTCACTACCCAAGCGACTTCCCGAGATCGAGCCGTTGGGGATTGTCGCCCGTCGCTCAACCGATGTGCTCGCCACGGACGATGCCGAGGTCGTGCGCGCCGTTCGCTTCATGCGCCGCAATGCCTGTCGTCCCATCAGAGTGACAGACGTCGTGGCCCATGTAAGAATCCCCCGCACGACACTGCAGATCCGTGTCAAGAACGTGATCGGGTGCACCATCCATCAGGAGATCAAACGCGTTCAGATCGCTCGAGCCAGAGAGTTGCTGTCCTCGACCAATACGCCTATCAAACGTGTCGCCCGCGAATCCGGATTCGCCAATGTGCAATACTTCTCCCGGGCATTCCATCAGGCAACCGGCGAAACACCGGCCGGTTTCAAACGCCGTAGAATGCAGATGCGTGTTTCTGAGAGTGGCTGCGGCAATGAAATACCGGTGACCGAACCCACGCACGTGACTCGGATCGAAGAGACAAGATGCAGCCGGACCCGCCCTGGCTAGAAACCGAAGCCGTCCACACCCGCGACCCAGAAACCAGCCGACACCAAGCCGATTTCGCCGACCTCAGTTCCCCGGGATAGATATCCGAGGGGTTCACAGCCAACACGCCGACTGGAAAGCCTCCCTGGCGGGGCATCGGCGATTGTGGTAGCCTATCCAGCACGTTGGTGTCTGAGACCGCGCGAAGGCGGCTGGGCAACCGTTTGCAACCCAGAAACCGTCTCCCTGGAAAGGTGAGAGATTATGACCACATGGCTCCGTGTTCTCGTTCTGTTGACGCTATCGACTCTGACCCCGGCAGTCGCCATGGCGGGACCGATGACCGCACCGATCGATGGGCAGACATCGCCCGCGATGAAGCCGTTGCCGGACGCCATCCCGGCCTTTCCGGGCGCCTGGGGCGGCGGCATGTTCGCCACCGGCGGGCGAGGCGGAAAGGTCATCGCGGTGGTCAATCTGAACGATGACGGCCCGGGCAGCCTGCGCGAGGCGGTGTCCACCCCCGGCCCGCGCATCGTCGTATTCAGAGTCTCCGGAACCATCGACCTCCAGTCGGACCTCGTTATCACTGACTCGAACCTGACCATCGCCGGCCAGACCGCGCCCGGCGACGGCATCTGCCTGAAACGCTTCCCGCTCAAAATCAACGAGGCGGACGATGTGGTGGTGCGTTTCTTGCGCGTCCGTCCCGGCGACGAATCCGGCAAGCGTCATGACGGAATCGAAGTCCGACGGGCCGCCAACGTCATCATCGACCACTGCTCCGTGAGTTGGACGATAGACGAAGGCATCAACACCTGGCACGAGACAAAGAACCTGACCGTCCAATGGTGCCTGATTGCCGAGGCGCTCGATCGCTCCATACACAGCAAACCGCACGGCTTCGGCGCCACCTGGGGCGGCGAGGACTGCTCCTACCACCACAACCTCTTCGCCCACTGCGCCGGACGCAATCCCAGCATCGCCGGCCAGGAGCGCGACCGCACCATCAACATGGACCACCGCTGCTCGGTCATCTACAACTGGAGACACCGGACCTGCGACGGCAAGCCCATGCAGGTCAACGTGGTCAACAATTACTACAAGGCGGGCCCGGCCACGAACGCCGGCGTGCGCCGGCGCATCGTGCGCATCGACGACACGCGCAGCGCCTACGGGTATCCGTCGTTCTGGTTCATCGAGGGCAACACCGTCGAGGGCGCCCCCGCCATCTCCGCGGACAACTGGCAAGGAGGGGTCCACTACAAAGGCGACGCCTCCGAAGCCGAGAGCCGTCGGCGCGCGCCCTTCCCGGTCTGGCCCGTACCCACGCAATCGGCCGTCGAGGCCTACGCCCTGGTCCTGCGCCACGTCGGCGCCCACCGGCCGCGCCGCGACCCGCACGACACCCGCATCCTGCGCGAGGTCGAGAGCGGGACACCGACCTTCGGCAACGGACTCATCGACACGCCCACGCAGGTAGGCGGCTGGCCGGAGTTGAAGTCGGTCGCCGCACCGCTCGACACGGACGGCGACGGCATGCCCGACGCCTGGGAGACAGCACACCAGCTCAATCCACACAACACGGCCGACGGCGCCTGGGACATGGACAAGGACGGATACACCAACATCGAGGAGTTCTTGAACCAAACCAATCCACGCGAACACGTGGACTATCGAAACCTGGCCAACAACCCGGACACCAGCAATCCATAACCCGATTCTGGCTTCGCAGAAGAAGCGTAGGGTAGGTTCTCAACCCACGCGAGCGACTGGTGCGGCCATGGTCCGTCCCTAGTTCTTCCGGTTCTTCATGAGTTGGCGAGCAACGTCGCAGCGCATCCCGGCGCTGCGTGGGCGTCCCTGGCGTTCGGATGGCGCGGAGCAGGTTTCTTGATTGAGGTGGCGCACGAACGCGTGGGTCTGCGGTTGGCCGGCTTCCGGCCGTCGGCCGATCCGCGCGGGCTCCGGCGCCCTGACGATCACAGAGCGTTGCAGGGACTCTGGCGGGAAACTCATGGTCATTTCAGGGCGAAAACAGCCGCACAGATCCACCCGGCGCCGGCTCATCCGGACTTGTAAATCGTCTGCATCACCGGGGGAATTGGCTAGATCTTGCTATTGTCACTCATCGCGGGGTATGGGATCATAGAGCCAGGACAGTGATACTGCGAAATTGATGAGGACCATGTTAGTACATGTCTGAGACTGCGGCGATACGCATCTTGGTTGTCGACGACCACCGGGTGGTGCTGGAAGGGGTCTGCTCGTTCCTCAAGGCACAATCGGATATGGAGGTCGTCGGCACCGCCGGGGACGGCCGTTCCGCCATTGAGGCCGCGCGGAGTCACCGGCCCGACGTTGTACTGCTGGACATCACGATGCCCCGACTCAACGGCCTGGCAGCAATCCCCTTCATCCTCGATGTGACCGACACGCGCATCATCGGGCTCAGCGTGCATACGTCGCAGCGCATCGTCGTCGAGACGATCTTGGCGGGCGCCTCAGGGTACGTCACCAAGACGTGCTCGTCGGACGAGGTCATCGCCGCGATTCGTAATGTCGCGCAGGGGAGACGCTATCTTTCCTCCGACATCGATGAGGACGCGATTCACGAGTCGATATCGAGAGGTCTGTCCAGCGCAAACAAAGGTGTTCTCACGGCCCGAGAAAAGGAAGTCCTCCAATTGCTTTCGGAGGGCAAACGGACAAAGGAGATCGCGACAATCCTCTACCTGAGCGAGCACACCGTCAACCGGCACCGAGTTCGCATCATGGATAAACTGGGCCTTCGCGGCGTGGCCGAACTGACGCGGTACGCGATCCGGGAGGGATTGTCACCTTTGGAGTGACGACAATCATCGGGAGATTCATCACACGGGCAACCGATCCGTGACGGGAATAGCGAGAAGTCGCCAATATGACATCCCAGGAAGCCATTCAGTTCAGTCACGCCGACCCGATATCCGATGAACCCCTGGTCGATAAGGGAACTCGGATGAAATTGACGCCGGAACAGCACCGAACCATTGAGACAATCAAAGCAACAATGGACTGTCAGGCGAATTTCGTCTGCTGCAAATCCGGGTTTGACC
>Ga0180429_10004870_pt1 | contig 10703 bp, 10 predicted proteins | sample SS_ome_FD_132428 | JGI IMG/M metagenome (GOLD analysis project Ga0180429, IMG submission 132428) | Hypersaline lake sediment archaeal communities from the Salton Sea, California, USA - SS_1_S_1 metaG | ecosystem: Environmental > Aquatic > Non-marine Saline and Alkaline > Hypersaline > Sediment ... | reverse complement strand
AGGCCGACCCCTCGGGGTTCTTTCCCGCGCTTTGGAACAGCCTGCCCTCGGTGCTGGACGGGCGGACGCCGCGCGCCACGTTCTGGATCTTGTTCGTGCTCGTCGGGTCCCTGCTCTTTGGCAGTTTCGGCTGGCTGGTCTGGTCGTCGAGGCCGGACATGCACGTGACCGACGCGCCCAAGCCGCCCAAGCAGGTGCAGCCGGAAGAGCCTGAATATGCGGTCGCCTACCTCGGCGACCAGGAAGGAGCGGTCTGGGCGGACGGCGCCCAGGGCATCCCCAGCGGCGGGCGGGGGTTCTTCGAGGGCAAGACGGCCGAACTGACCAGCGGCCTGGCGCAGATCAACTTCAAAGACGGCGCCGAAGTCGTCGTCGAAGGGCCCTGCAAGATCACCTTCCAGGGCCGCAACGCCGCGCTGCTGGAACAGGGTAAACTATCCGCAACCGTGGAGATGAGCAGCGCGAAGGGCTTCATCATCGACACACCCTTCGGCACGGTCACCGACCTGGGCACGGAGTTCGGCGTGGAAGTCACCGAAGAGACAATCGACGTGGGCGTTTACCGCGGCAAGGTGAGCATGGCGGTCGCCGCCAGCGGCGAAGTCGTCCGTCTCACCGCCGGCCAAACCGCGCGGGCCGATCGCCAGGGCAACGTCACCTCCGGCTCAGGCCAGCCGGAGCGGCTGGCGATTGTTCGCGAGATCCGGCGCCCGACCAAGCAGGGCCCGGCCGAGCCAACCCCGCCCGGCGGGCCGTTCACCTTTGTCGATGCTGTCCCGGGCGTGAACACTCACCTGGACGGCCCCGGCTCGTTTGGGCCGACGACAAGCACGAGCACGACGGTAGCCGCCGACGGCAAGTGGTCCGTCATCGAGTTTCAGGCCGGCAGCGGAAGCACGGTCCTGGCCACACACCACACGGAGAATGCCACGCCGCGGCTGGCGACCACCTTCACGCTTCCAACCGCCGGCATCTACGAAATCCGCGGCTACTTCTGGAACAACAAGAACGGCACGGGCGCTTGGGACGTCGCCTTCCAATTAGGGGCGGGCGGAACCATGACCCCCTACACGAAGGCCAACGCGACCGACCTCTCCGCCACCACCGGGCACTTCACGACCAGCGTGCCCGTTCACGGCAAAACGGGCGGCGTCCTTTGCGAGGCCTCGCTGGGAACCTGGAACACGGCAACCGACGGCTTCACGGTCACCGTTTACGTCGATGACCCGCAAAGAGGAGATACTCCGGCCAGTCAAGAGGAACGGACCTGGTACGACGGCGTGGGCTATCGATCACACCACTTGACCAATTCGAAGGAGGGCCGATGAAGCACTGAACAACTGGCGGCAACCCCGCCAAGGCGACTCGGAACGGAGCGAGGCACCGAGCGACTTTGGCGTGCGAGCCTCTCGCACTGACTTGTTTTCAATGACTACTCTGGAGGCAACAATGATTCACAAGATGACAAGATCTCTCCTGGCCGCCGTCCTGGCGGCGGCATGGCTGGGTTGCATCGCCATCCCGGCCGGCGCGGCGGTGATCGCCACCGAATACTTCAACGGCTACGGGGCGACGGACCTGACCATGGAAGCGATTCCCGATGGCGGAGGCTTCGGATGGACCTCGGAGTGGGGCGCGGCAAACATTGGGACGGATGATAATGAATACCGCGCGGGGGCCAATTTGACCATCAGCAAGCCCGGCTATGACAACTCGGAAAATCTCAGCGGAACCACCCACGGGGCGGTGGGTTTTGATGCAAACAATGCAGGGCCTTCGACGTCTGCCCGAACGTTAAACACCACGGCGACCACGGTTTGGTTCAGCGCCTTGGTCAGTCGAGGCAACGCTACCAGCCATGCGCTGCTTTGGATCGACACGACCCACGGCGGTGACGGCAACGACTTCATCGGTCTGTTAAGCGGCGAATACGAAATGAGATACAACAACGTCACCACGACTAACAACGTACTGGTCACCGCCAATACGACCTATCTCGTCCTAGGCAAGGCCGAGATCGACGTCAGCGGCAACAACGACCGCCTGAGTTTCTGGTTCGATCCGGACCTGACCGGTGGCGAGGCAGGGTTGGGGTCGCCAACCGCCTCTGCCGAGGATGCGGACACCTTTGGAACCTCGATCGACGGAATCGGGGTGATGATGACGAATGAAGGCCTGCTGGATGCGATCCGGGTGGGCACCACCTATGCCGACGTTATCCCCGAGCCGAGCAGCGTTTGCCTCTTGGCCGCCGGCCTGCTCGGACTGATCGGGCTGCGGCGGCGGAAGTAGCGACGCGCAGACGAGAATCTTGCCGCCAGGCGCGAGGACCGAGGAGGCAGCGAAACGCTGATATATGCGGGACGACAACTGAACGGACCTTTGCCCAGCTTTTCAAGAAGCAAGGCAACAACATTCAAAAGGTGTATTGACATGCGTATGACTCTTATGACTCTCTTGGCGCTGGCCCTGATGACCGGATCGGCTCGGGCAGCTACGCTAGCGGCCTGGGACGTCTGGGCGGACAGCTCGACGCCCTACGTGGCTGATTCACTCGAGACCGGGTTCTCCGCGACGATCACAACGACCGAGGACCGCTACAACTCCGGATTTGGCTCCACCGATGGCGACTTCGGCGCGGCGCTTTCCGGAGCCAGCACCGGTCTGGGCGGGATACTCGTTCGCGAGAACGGGAGCAACCTAGTGGTGCCCCTTGTTATCACCAACAACACCGGTTCGTCCTACTCGATCGATTCGCTGCACTTTGACTTCGGCGTGCGTGTGTCGAGCCCCAACAGCTTCACGCTGACCTACACCAGCGGCGGATTGGGCGTTGCCGGCACCCAGATCGACAGCCAGAGCGGCTTGGCCGATCTCGTCGGCGTGTCGCAGGGCGAGGACCAGGGTGACTATTACGACTTCGACTACAACCTGGCCAGCTACCTGACGGACACCACGCTCGACGACGGTGAGTCGGCTACGTTCACGTGGGTGTTTAGTGGGCACACATCGGCCAGCGGTTCGAGCATCGTTGACAACTTCGCGGTCCAGGGCGCGGTCGTCCCGGAACCGGCGTCGCTGGCGCTTCTGGCAATGGGTATTGGGATGGTCGCTTTGCGTCGACGTCGGTAGGCGATGGCGAGAGCAAGTGAGTTACTCAATCCATGCAACCATGGTGACAGGAAACGAACAGTGACCACTACTCAATCGAGGCTCACATCGGTCGTGTGCGCCGCTGCATTCGTCGCATCGCTGGCGGGCTGTTTTGCCCAGGCCGGGCTCGCCCAGGACCCGTTGCTGACCAAGGTACGCAGCGGCGACGACGTGACGATCGCGTTGCTCGGCACCAGTTTGACTGACGGCGGCGCCTGGCCTGGTTACCTGCAAACCTGGCTCAACTCCGAGTCGGGCGGCGGGACGATCACCGTCCACAACTTTGCCGTAGGCGGCACATCGTCCAGTCACGGGCTGTCGACGCAGACCCCCCAAGCGTTGGCGGTCAACCCCGATGCGGTGTTCATCGAGTTTGGCATCAATGATGGGGCCGACACGCTAAACGTCTCGCTGGAACTATCGCAGAGCAACCTGGACGCGATGATTGATGCCTTCCTCACCCAGGATCCGAACACCACCGTGATCCTTCAGACGATGAACAACGTCGCGGCCGACACAACCCCGTTCAGCCCGCGGTCAAATCTGGCGGCGTACTACAAGATCTATCAGGACACCGCGGCGTCACGCGGCCTGACCCTGATCGACCACTACCCCAATTGGCTGGACCTTTACGACAACGACCTCGAGACGTGGAACACCTACATGAATGACGCGGTACATCCCAACGCGGCGGGCCAAACCAACGTGCTGATGCCGGAGTTGAAGTCGGTCCTGCTCAATGAGGTGCCCGAACCGGCGTCGATGATGCTGCTCGGCATCGCGATGCTGGGGCTGCTCGGCTTGCGGCGGCGGTAACAACCCATAGCATAGGGTGTGCACCGCCCACCACGAAGAACGCCGGTGCGGTTTCGTGCTTTCGTCTTGTCGTGCTTTCGTGATTCAATAGGAACAGGCTAACGCGAAGACGCCAAGGGGCGGAGGGAGGCGGACGTGAGCGGCGGCCGTGTTCGCGCTTCGCCTTGGCGTGAGACCTTGTAGCGCGAATTGGCCTAGTGGGACTCGTTTTACTCGGCCCACTTTGCGACTTTGGACCTCGATCATTGCACCGACTGTCCGACAACAAGTTGTCGGCTTGGGTTTCAATGCGCCGAACCCCGAACGCCTAAGTTCCCATGGCCCATCAACGATCAACAGGCTTCACCCTCGTTGAACTGCTCGTGGTGATCACGATCATCGGCATTCTTATTGGCCTGCTGCTGCCCGCGGTGCAGGCGGCCCGCGAGGCGGCCCGCAATCTGCAGTGCCAAAACAACCTCAAGCAGCTTGGCTTGGCGATGCACCAGTACATGCAGGCCAGCGGCGAGTATTTCCCCCCGGGCACGTATGCCGTGAGGCGTCACGGCATGTTCACCATGTTGCTGCCACACCTGGAGCAGCAGGCCGTGTTCGACTCGTTCGACCTCAACGCCGACACGATGCAGGAGCCGAACCGGTTCTTGCGGCTTGCCGTGTATAGCTGCCCGAGCTATCCGGGCCCGATGGTCATCCGAAGGTCCGAGCCGCCCAACATGCTTGACTATCGCAACGGAGCGCTCTCGACCTACCAAGGCGTGGGCGGGGCCCTGGTGCCGGGCGTGCCGATGACCGACTCGCCCCATTTCGGCGATGTCCCTCAAAACGGCATCTTTCACTGGGGCCGAGTGACGCCCGCGGCAACGGTGCGCGACGGGCTGAGCAACACCTTGGCCTACGGCGAGTTCGTTCAGATCGACCGCGCGGGCACGTACGGGGTATGGCCGGGCAACGTGCGGCCGTGGCTGCTCAGCGCGACGTCCCCCAATGGCACCTACACCTTCAAGGTGGTGGCCTATCCGATCAACGCCGACGTCAGTCGTTATGACAACATCGAGTTCAACTACCTGCCGATGGGCAGCTATCACGCGGGTGGATGCAATTTCACCATGGCCGACGGAAGCGTGCGATTCATGGGCGACTCGCTGAGCATGACCGTCTACCAGGCCCTGGCCACGCGCAACGGCCTTGAGCCCGTGCAAGTCCCCTGACCGGTGAGCGGATTGATGAATTCTCTCCGAACATCGCGGCCCACCCGGGCTGCCGCCGCGAGCGGTTTGCTGCTGTTCCTGGCCGTGCTGGCCTGCGGTTGCGGGGAGAGTCGTTTGCCCACCGCACCCGTTACGGGTAAAGTGTTATACAATGGCGAGCCGCTGCAATTCGGGCTGGTGATGACCCGGCCGGACGTTGGCCCGTTGGCACGCGGCACAATCCAGCCGGACGGCAGCTTCAGTCTATCGAGTTATGAATCGGACGACGGGGCGGTGTTGGGCACGCACCGTGTGCGCGTGACGTGCTTTGAAAACCAGCGGCCTGGAGCGGTTCCGCCGCCCGCCGACACTGAGGCCACTTTGGGTAGATCATGGATTCCGCCCAGATACGCCAACTTCCACAGCAGCGGGCTGACCCTCGACGTGCAGCCGCATAACGAGCCGCTGGTGCTGGAACTGGGCGATTAGGCTTGCCCACCACAGTTCCGCCGGTTCCCGCGGGCGACGAGTCCGACCTTGAGAAGCAAGTAGCATGACGTATCTCGACCCCATGTCGGCAGCCGGAAACGGTTCGATCACCAATTCAGCGAAGGTGTCTCGCTTGGAACGACGCGACGCGAGCGCAATCGGGACGATGTGTTCGCGGGCACTAATGGTCGCGGCGGCCCTCGGATTGGCCATGAACCCGGCTTGGGGAACCGATGCGCCGGCTGGAGCCGAGCAGTCTGGCCCGTGGTACTATCGGCCGATCGAGCGCGGCGAGCCGAAGCAGCTCGACTTCGACGTCGCGGTATACGGCGGGACGCCGGGCGGCGTGACCGCGGCGGTCCAGGCGGCGCGGATGGGCAAGCGCGCCGTGCTGCTGTCCTTCGACGATCACGTCGGCGGGCTAACCAGCGGCGGGCTCACGGCAACCGACCTGGGTAATACCAAGGCGATCGGCGGGATGGCATTGGAGTTCTACCGACGGCTGGGCAAGAACAAGGGGTTCCGGCCGTCCGCTGCCGAGGCGGCGTTCCGCGCGATGCTCGAGGGGGCGGGTGTCACGGTGCTGCTGCGACGGCCACTGGAGTCGGCCGATGTCAAGGACGCGCGGATCCAGTCGATCACGATGCTCACCGGCGAGACGATCAAGGCGAAGATGTTTGTCGACGCGAGCTACGAAGGCGACCTCTACGCCGCGGCGGGTGTTTCCTACCGCGTCGGTCGAGAGCCTCGAAGCGCTTTCGACGAGTCGCTGGCCGGGCAGTGGCAGAAGGTTTCCTACGTCAACGTCTACATGTTCTGCAATCTCCCGATCAGCCCCTACGTGAAACCGGGTGATCCGTCCTCGGGTCTGCTGCCGGAGATCTCCGACGAGCCGGCGGGCAAGCCGGGGCTGGGTGACTACAAGGTGCAGGCATACAACTTCCGCATGCGTCTGAGCAGCCAGCCGGGCAAGGTGCCGTTCCCCAAGCCGTCGGGCTACAACCCCGGTCGTTACGCACTGCTGGCTCGTTTCATGAACCACGACCCCACGCCCAAGTGGACGCTGAACTACACGACCAAGAAGATGACTGACGGCCCGGTCCAAATGCGTAACGGCGACAGCAACAATGCGGGCAGTTTTTCTAGCGACTATATCGGCGGGAATTACAAATGGCCGGACGGCACGTATGAACCGGTCGCATTCGACGAACTCCCGCCGCCACGGCGCGGCCTGCCGGTCCCGCTGAAGGAACTCTACCGGTTGCGCGAACGGATCTTCCAGGACCACGTCAACTATCAGCAGGGGTTGATGTATTTCCTGGCCAATGACCCACAGGTGCCCAAGGATTTGAAGAAGCGGGTCAACAAGTTCGGGCTCGCCCCCGATGAGTTCAAGGACACCGGTAACTGGCCCCACCAACTCTATGTCCGCGAGGGCCGGCGGATGGTGTCGGACTACATCATGAACCAGCAGAACTGCCAGCGCAAACGCACGGCGGAAGACTCGGTCGGGCTGGCATCTTACATGATGGACTCGCACCACTGCAGCCGACGCGTGGTTGAGATCGATGGCAAGGGAGTCGTGCGCAACGAGGGGAACTTCGGATCCAAGCTCAGCCAGCCTTTCCCGATCTCCTATCGCTCGATCGTGCCCAAGCAGGAGGAAATCGAGAACCTGCTGGTGCCGGTGTGCCTGTCGGCGACGCACGTCGCGTACGGCTCGATCCGGATGGAACCGGTGTTCATGATCCTCGGCCAGAGCGCCGGCACGGCGGCAGCCATGGCGATCGATGGCGAGGCGACGGTGCAAGAGATCGACTACCCGGATCTGAAGCAGCGGCTCCGGAAGGCGGGGCAGATTTTGGCTTGGCCCCCTTCGTCGTAAGGCCGCGCTCGCCATTTTCGACGGGCATGCAAATTGCGACGTTGTGACCGAAGGCGGAGCACGCAACATGTCTCCCATATTTCCCTGGAGCGCTGCACGGTTCGACTGATCAGGAAATGCGGCACTGTGGGGTTTAGGGTTCGATTCCAACTTGATGGTTGGTGGTTGGAAACAAGGCATTCCCTGCCCCATCGGAGACGGTCGGTTGCAGCGATTGGTTTAGCCCGCATTATTCACGAGCCTTCTGCCAAGAGGCCGCAATTCGGGCATCTGTCGCGTCACACGATCCGATCGCTTACTTGCGTATTCACCAATACGCGCCGTCGCGATCGAATCGCTTTCCTTGCAGCTACCTCGACTTACAACCTCTCGCGACGAAGTTCATGAATAATCCGGGTTAGTCCCCGGGCTTGGTGTCGCCGTATGGTTGTCTTCGCATGGAGTATCGCGTCCTTGCTTCCCGCAACCGCTAGCTTTCGCCCGTTGGCTCGCGGATGGGGCAGTGGTGCGGTCGCCGGCCCATTGCGGTCCCGGACAGACGCTGGCTGCCGAGCACCTCGGTCCACTGCTCCATGGGTAGATTCGTGGTGACGATCGCGCTGGTCCGCTCGTAGGCGGCCGAGATCACCCCTACCAAGCGCCTCACGAGCCAGCTTCTTCGCCTTGATGCAGGTCCGAACAAGTCTGGGGCCATTGCAATTGAACCCAAAAGCGCCATCACATTGACGACACGCGCCCGCCGATCGGCCTGCACTTTCGTGCACCCGGAGGGCGGGACCTTGCGCACGAAGCGGCCGGGCCGGTGCCGTCGAAACTTCGGCGTGGACGTGCGCGGCTCGCCGTGGGTGACCACGTCGTCGCTGGGCGGGGTTCGGCTGTCCACCGCCGACGGAAATGGCTGGTGCGGTGATGCGAGTCGCGGCGGAAGGTGCCTGGTGGTTGAGCCGCCGAATCTGCCGAGTCGACCAACGGCTAAAAGGAAACACCCCAGCCGGGCGCCCCGAAGGACGCCCGGCAAACTCCAGAGGCGTTTCCATGCTTCAGCGTCGCCATCGGCCACGAGCACGGCCCGCGTTAAAGCCCTTGATCGAGCCGGTTCGTTTGCCGGAGCGATAGATGCAGTAGCCGACTGCCCAAACGATGGCGCACAGAATAAGCAATCCTTCCACGATAGTCCTCCAGGTAGTGGGGGTTGGTCGGTTGCAGCCCGTCACCGGGGCGACCTGGGGGCGGCATCCTCCAGCACATCGTTCAGGTCGACATCGCCGGCCTTCGCCGCCTTCAAGGTGTCGATCAGCCCTGAGGCATCGAGGCTGGTGAGCCCGGCCAGCGGCTTACCGAACATTTTCTGGGCCAGCGACTCGACTCGGCGAATGCCCAGGCCGCGAATCTGCCGGGCGAGCTGCGTGACATAGTGCAACTGCTTCTGACTGGCGGTGTGCGCGCCGTTGCCGTTGCTGGTTGCGGAATGACCGTTGTCACGGGCTTCTTGGCGGCCTGTGCGGCACGCTGACGCGTCGTGGTTAGCGATGGGCTGCTGGGACATCCCGTTTGTTTGGTGCCGCGAGAGTTCATCCTGGACCGCTTGGCGGCATGCCGCGTAGGCGTTGCGGACTTGGGCATGGAAGCCATCGAGGTCGTCGCGGAGCAGCTGGGCATCGAGCTCGACTGTGACGTTGCACGACGCGCCAAGCGAACCGTAATCGGGAAGGCCCAGCTTCCGGCTGAGCCCGATGTTGAGAGTCATGGGCATGAGGTTCCTCCATGGGGTCCCGTGGGTAAACGGTTGATGCGATCTCGGCCGTTTTTGAATCCAGATTCAAACGCCGGCCGATTCGATCCGCAGGGTGTTTTGCTCGGGCTGGATCGCCGCGTCGGGGTCAACGAAAAAAGCCTCACGCCAAGGCACCAAGGCACCAAGACGCAAAAAGGCTTCTCAAGGCCACCTCCGCGCCTCCGCGTGAGGCCTTCTTAACCCGGTCATCAAGCAAGCACCGGCTCGGCCGACCGCTGGGCGATCACCGGGACGTTGCGGCGCAGGTCGTGGGCGTCCCAGTCTACGGCTTTGGCTTCGAGGTCCATGTCGTCGACGTCCGTCTCGGCGTCGCCGCCGTACGGCTCCGGGTTGTGCTCGACGAACGCCGGATCGGCCAGCGTGAAGCCCAGTCGGCTAATCACACGCAGATTCTCGAAAGTGGCTTTCGCCACGGCACGATCGAGTTGGCGTTAGTTCATCGCTTTTCGCTCCTCAAGGGAAAGGGGATAGACAGCGACCGCCCCACCGTGGGACGGTCGTGAACAAACACAAACCGCCCCAGGTGGGGCAACGCAGAGTGCGGCGTTATCGGGTGCGCCACGGGCCGGGCAATCAGCCTCGATCTGTCCGTCGTTGGCCAGACATCATCGGCGGCCGCTCCGCCGCAGCAGCACCGTCACCCCGTTACCTTTCCCCTCCCACCGGTCGCACGCCGCCCACCGGGCCTCCCCGCACCACGCCGACTGTGATACACTCGGCTGCGTTAACACCGTGGACGGCCCCAGGCTCCGCGGCTCAGTTCAACGGGGCTTCATCGCCAATCGCTGCGATAGCCGGGCGAGTCAACCCACGCATTCTGCGCTGAAGAGCGGGAGGCAAACTGAATTCGTGATCGACGAACAACAGCTGATCAAGAACTTGCAGAGCATCGAGAGGCTCCACGCTGGTGCGACAACCCCTGGCGAGCGCGATGCGGCGGCCAACGCCTTGGAGAGGATTCGCCAGCGGCTGGCGGAGGTTGCGCAACTCGATCCGCCTATTGAATATCAGTTCACCATGGCTGATATGTGGTCCAGACGTTTATTCGTTGCGCTCCTGCGCCGCTATGGCATCCAACCCTACCGATACTACCGTCAGCGCTACACGACGGTGATGGCGAAGGTTCCCAAGGGGTTCGTCGACGAGACACTCTGGCCGGAGTTCCAGGAACTGGACGACACGCTCCGCCGATACCTCGACGAAGTCACCGATCGTGTTGTTTCCGAAGGCATCTATGCCGACAGCTCCGAGGCCGAAGTCGATTGGTTGCAACCGCCGATGCGCGCTACCGCAGGCCGCGCAGCTTACGCAGATTAACGATGGAGTGCTTCCCAGCTAGGCTGGTCGTGACAATGAAAGGGCTCCCGGGTAAGACATT
>Ga0180429_10004867_pt1 | contig 10706 bp, 7 predicted proteins | sample SS_ome_FD_132428 | JGI IMG/M metagenome (GOLD analysis project Ga0180429, IMG submission 132428) | Hypersaline lake sediment archaeal communities from the Salton Sea, California, USA - SS_1_S_1 metaG | ecosystem: Environmental > Aquatic > Non-marine Saline and Alkaline > Hypersaline > Sediment ... | reverse complement strand
CAAGGTTGATTGCCACTGCGAGTAGGATGGTGTTCCGTTGGCCCAGCGAACCGAGGAGAACAAACCCGGTAACCAGGCCGCCAATCGCACTGCCCAAAGTGTCGAGGGCATAAAGGCGGCCAAGGGAGGAGGCGATTGAATCGATCGACCGGATCGAGATCTTGCTAATGACAGGAAAAATCCCCCCGATCAAAAAGGCGGGAAGAAAAAGAAGGATAGCCGAGATAATAAACACAAACAACTCAGTTAGACCTAGTGCGAGGCCACGGCCGATCAGATCAGTGTAGACAGTTGGTATAGCGCCGATGATAACAAAATAGTTCATTGCGCTGAGAAGACCAATGGAGCCGAGTAGTATTGCCAGCAGCCGCCCTGATTTCTCTTGTTTGTCGGCAAACCGACCCCAGAAAAAGGCGCCGAATCCGAAGCCCGCCATGAATGTTGCCAGAACAATCGTTGATGCAGTGACGGTAGCTCCAAGCACTAGCGCGAGGAGTCGATTCCAGCTGACCTCGTAGAGCAGGAATGTAAAACCGGCGAGAAAGATCGTCAGGCTTATAGCGATAGAGTCGCCGCGATCTTGCAGTTTATTAGTCAATGTCGCTCCCGTGAGACGCCTTTCTAATGAGCCCGGCTTCCCAAATGAGTGGTTATCTCCTTTTCCCCGATCCTGATTGTCAGCCGAGGCAATTATATTTGAGTCGATCGCCAAATACAGTTCTTTATTTCGACCTCACACCCCGTGGCGGCCAGCGATTATTGAGGTTGTGCTGATTTTGCCCTCTCCATAAGATGAAGTAGTGCAAATAAACGATAAATCGGCGATCGATGCCGGCCAGAAAGAATCTGTCGAATCCAAGGTCTTTAGACGCCTTCGCTGGTGGCTGCCAATCGGTGCGCTGGCTAATATCCTCTATTCTTTGTTCAATGGCGATCCCGCAGCTTGGGGTGATCTACTGACCTTTTCAGCCCCATTCCTGGTGCTGGCGTTTCTACTGAGCTTAGCACCCTGGCTACTAAATACGATCCGGTTGTGGGGCTGGCTCCGGTGCCTGGATAAACCGACCGACCTGGCGACCTGCTTCAATATTATCCTCGGATCTGAACTCGGCGCGGCGGTGAGCCCGACTGCAATCGGCGGCGGTGCTGTGAAGGTTGCATTGCTGATGCGCCGGGGGCTCCCGGCTGGGAGAGCGCTGACTGTGATCAGTCTCGGCACCATTGAAGACGCCTGCTGTAATGTGATTGTGATCCCTCTCGTTCTCTTTTCATCTGGGACGTGGCATCTTCTGAATAATCCGGCTCTGCTCGGTCGCCTCAGCCATTTGATGCTGATTCTCTGTAGCGTACTGGCGGGTCTTCTGCTGATTCTGTTCTTGATCGACCGCTTCACTAAGCAAGGACGCTGGATACGAGCTTGTCGGATCCGAATGCGGAAGATTAAGCGAGATTGGTTGCAATCCTGGCGAGTGATTCGCATGCGCGGTGGCAAACGTTTTCTGATTAATTTACTCATCGCAGTTGTGCAGTGGTCATTGCGATATATGATATTTGCCGCTCTTGCCGCCGGTCTTGGCGCGCCTGTCAATCTTCTGCTTTTTGCCTCACTACAATGGCTGTGCATGATGTTTATGATGCTATCACCCACGCCGGGAGCCGTTGGCGGGGCGGAAGCGATATTTCTCTTCCTGCATGGGGATATATTGCCGCCGAATACTGCCGCGGTGATGATGGTGGGGTGGCGGTTCCTGACGTTTTACTTGGTTAATCTACTTGGGATTGTCGCCTACCTGGCACTATCGAGATCAACTGAAGTGAAGCGTGATAACCGGGCGGGCGGTTAGAGTGGTTCGTGTGGTAGGCGCGTCTAATGTTCTTCGCTCAAACGTTCATCGTTTAAATGTACGCCGGCGGCCAGGAGATCATGGGCTTTTGCCATCATCGTCTCCTCATTATTCGCATCAGGGTCATCAAGCACAATCTCTAATAGAGCCCGCAAGATCCGTCCGATACCAGGGCCCTTTGGTACTCCGATCTCGATTAGTTCATGTCCGCCAATCGCCAGATCCTTCACGCTGAGTGCGGTATCTTTGGCGATTACCTCATCGACCCGATCGAGCAGCGCTTCAAGCGGGACGGTGCTCCCGCTTTTCTTGGCATTGCCGCCCATATCGGCGATCCGCAGAGCGATGAGATCGGGAATATTGTCGAGTCCAACCGTACGAACGAAACGCCGGACAGCGCTATCGGTCCATTCTAATTCGAAGAAGAACATATGATGGAAAACTAGGTGAGTGATCCGCTCGCGCTCTTCATTGGCGTAGCGCAGGCGGCGGAGGATTCGGTTTGCTTTTCGAGCACCGAGGATCTGATGGGCATAAAAGGTATAATCTCCATCGCGCAGTTCGCGCGTATCGGGCTTGGAGATATCGTGCAGCAGGGCAGCTAGGCGAACTTCGAAATTGTCTCTGGGGGCGGCGTCGGCGGCGAGAATGCTGTGGGTGAAGACATCATCGGCATGCCAGCGATTCTGACTCACGCCATCGCAGGCCGCGAGTTCGGGCAGGAAGATATGGAGCAGGCCGGAGTCGAGCAACTGCCGGAGCCCTCCCGAAGGCCTCCGAGCGCGCATAATCTTATTGAATTCATCGCGTATTCGTTCCTGCGAGATCCGGCTGAGACCAGATGCTTCGGCTTTAATCGCGTCCCAGGTATTAGCTTCGATGCTAAACTCCAGCTCGGTAGCAAAACGAATCGCTCGCATCAACCGTAAAGCATCTTCCCCGAAACGTTCTGCCGGATCACCGACAGCTCTAATGAGACCGGCCTTCAGGTCGCTGGCGCCATCGAATGGGTCTTCGATTGTTTCCTTGGCGGGATCCCAGGCCATTGCATTAATAGTGAAGTCGCGGCGCTGAAGATCCTCAGTCAACTGGCTGGTGTAGGCGACGTGATCGGGATGGCGGCCATCGCTGTATCCATGTTCGGTCCGAAAGGTGGTGACTTCAAAGAGATCGCCGCCGCGGGGGACCAGCAGAGTACCAAAGGCAGCTCCCACCTCATGAACAGTTGTAAAGAGAGGTTTGACCTCCTTGGGCGTCAGGTTGGTGGTAATATCCCAATCATTCGGCAAACGGCCCAGGAGAAGATCGCGCAGACAACCACCGACTAGGTAGGCTTCACCGCCGGCCGCTTTTATCTGGTCAATGATACCGCGCGCCCCAGGCGGGATATTGCGGCGGATCGCCTCGTGATTTATCTCCGGGTTTCTATTCATATTTCTCATGCCGGGTTTTGCCAACAAACTCCAAATCTTCTCTAGCCTGGAGAGGATAGCACTCCGAATCTGAATCTTCACCTGTCATCTGTCTAGAAAGTTGCTTTGGCAGTGCTTGGCTAATCTGGCGTGACCTTGTATGATGCGCCAACTGGAGAGCTATGAAAACATTTCACTTAGATACCGGAAGGATCTGGCGCGGTGGGCAGCGTCAATGTTGTCTTCTCTGCGGCCATCTCGCTTCTTGGGGAGGGGAGACTCATCTTGCCTGCCCGAGTGAGGCGCCGCTCAAGGAAAAATGCGCCGGCGCAGGGATCGATCAGCATGATCTAAACCCTGTCAGCGCGCTTGATCCAGTGGCGATTGGCCGGCTCTCTGGTCTGCTCAAATCGATCCGTCCTGAGATTCTAGCTGCCCACGATGCCCACGCCTTCAGCCTGCTCATTTTTGCCAGAATCTGGTCTGGGCTGGATCTGCCCCTGGTCTATCATCGCCGGGTTGATGTCCCGGCCGGGAGATATCTGTTTTCTAAATGGAAATTCGGTCGGGCTGATCTGTTTATTTGCGTCAGCGGACTGATCGCTCAAATAGTTGCCAAGAGCGGTATCGATGAGAAACGGATCCGAGTGGTCCACAGCGGCACTCCGGGGATTGTTCCCTCGGCAACCGGTCGCAAAGAGGTCATTGCCGAACTCGGTTTGCCGGCCGACACAAAAATACTCGGCGCGATCGGCGGTTTGATTCCGCATAAGGGTCATACGGTTTTACTCAAGGCGATGGCCGCCTTACTGTCAACTCGGTCCTATGCGCCCAGTGGCGACATGCCGCTCTCTCTGCTGCTGATCGGCGATGGAGGAGAACGGGCTTCTCTGGAGCAGCAGGCAAAGCGGCTAAATCTGTCCGAGCAGGTCTATTTTCTGGGCGAGCGAAGCGACCTGGCTCGGCTCTTTGGTGCGTTTGATCTTTTTGTGCACCCCAGTCTAACCGAAGGATTGGGCACCTCGATCCTGGATGCCTTCTCGGCGGAAGTGCCGGTAGTTGCTTCGCGGACCGGAGGTATTCCTGAGATGGTCAGCCAAGGCGAGACTGGTCTTCTGGCAGAGCCCGGTGATGCTATATCGCTAGTGGCGACTCTTGAGCAGGCTCTAAGTCAGCAGGAGAAATCCGCGGCGATGGCCCGCAGGGCATTGGATCTGTATGAGTCAAGTTTCACTGACCTAGCGACCGCTGAGAAAACGCTAGTTTGTTATCAAGAGTTAGCTGGCGTTAATAGTTCCCGCCAGGACTGACCAACCCATTTATCCGCCAACCGCGTTGGTTTCGGAAGTCGATATCCCCGCCCGAGTTTGAGAAATGTCTTGGTAGCAGCGGCTGTTTAGATCTTATGCCCCGGTGAACTGAAAAGCGGTTTCACATTTAGCTCTCCCCGGGACGATACCTATTGGTCAGCGGGTAGCGCCGGTCGCGACCAAATGCGCGCGGAGTGATCTTGATTCCGGGGGCACCTTGGCGGCGCTTGTATTCGTTCCCCTGTATCAATCCAAAGATATGATTGACCGTCTCTTTGTCATACCCTGCGGCGATAATCTCCCGCGGACTCTGCTCCAGCTCCACTAGAGCTGTGATGATCGGATCAAGCTGATCGTACTTGGGCAGCGAATCGCTATCTTTCTGGTCGGGGCGCAGCTCGGCGCTGGGAGGGCGAATAATCGTGTCTTCGGGAATGGGGGGGCTATCCGGGGACTGCTCATTGCGCCAGCGCGAGAGGCGATACACCTCAGTTTTAAGGAGATCTTTAAGCACCGCATAACCACCGACCATATCTCCATACAGCGTGCAGTAACCGACCGCTATCTCACTCTTATTTCCGGTGGCTAAGACGAGGTGACCCAGCCGGTTTGAAAAGGCCATCAGAATCGCACCGCGTAGTCGCGCCTGGATGTTTTCTTCGGTGACATCAAAGGGATCATCCTTGAGTAACGGCTCTTTGAGATCGGTGATCATATGTTCGAAGAGGCAGCTAATCGGAATTTCATGGAATTGGCAAGATAGATTCCGAGCGAGATCTGCGGCACCTTGGCGGGAGGAGGCGGAGCTGAACTCGGTGGGCATCGAGACGCCGACTACTGCGTCAGCGCCCAGGGCATCAACCGCGATCATGGCGGTGAGAGCTGAATCGATGCCGCCACTTAGTCCGATTACCACGCCACCGAAACCGTTCTTGCTGACATAATCACGCAGGCCGGTAATGAGTGCCGCGTAGATCTCCTCCTCTTCACCAAGAATCTCATGAACAAAATTCAAAGTGGTTGATCCGGCCGGTAGATCGACCAGAGCCGGTGCGGAAAGGATTGCCGGCGGCAGATCGAGCGCAGGGAAATCGATTTTCAAAGCCTTGTCAAAATGGGGATCGGGTAGAGAATCGATTAATGGGTAGGCCGTAAAATCAATTGGTGTGCCCGCTTTGATCGATGGTGTGTCTGATGTTTTGACGCTGCTGGATTCCATTGGCGCCGGCAGGTCCACTAGCATCAAATGAGATTCAAACTGCGGACCTCGGGCCAGGATCTCACCGGAGTCAGATACGGCCATGCTCTGGCCGTCGAAGACCAATTCATCCTGTCCCCCCGCTTGGTTAATATGGAGGATAGGAATCTGGTAGATACGGGCTATCGAGCGAAACAGTTCTTCCCGATAGGTGCCCTTGCGCGCCCAGTAGGGAGAGGCGGAGAGATTTACCATCAGATTGGCTTCTCCTTCGGTGACCTGAATTTTGGGCACCCCACCTCTAACCCAGAGATCTTCACAGATGTTGACAGCGATCCGCCAGGGACCAATTTCGTAAACCGGGCAGCGAGATCCGGCCTGAAAATATCGCTTCTCATCAAACACACCATAATTAGGCAGAGTGCACTTATGGTAGATATCCCGGACCTGACCATTGGCGATTATCGCCGCACCATTGGCCATGCCGCCAGGGCAGGGATCGGTCAGCCCGACGATTACGACGCCGGTTTGTATCTCAGGTAGTAGTTTTTGCAGTGAGCTCAGAGTGTCGTCTGAAAATGAAGGCTTGAGCAGGAGATCCTCAGGCGGATATCCGGTAAATGTCAATTCGGGATAGATAACTAGCGAAGCACCAGCATCGATCGCCCGCCGGTAGGCATCGAGGATCAACTTGCGGTTGGCCGGTAGGTCTCCAACGATAGTATTGATCTGGACCAGGGCGGCGCGCAGAACGTCTGACTGTGCCATAGTAGAATCCTTCAATCTCTTGAATGTGAAATTCTCGCAATTCGTGAATCTGTGATCCTCTGCAAGTCGAATTTGTGCTAACGTTTCTAGTTCGAAAGATACGTCAACAGGACAAATATACAGATTTTCTTGATCAACGCAAAGGATTGGCTCTCCCTGTGGCAGGGGTCTTGGAGGTGACAATGGTTAGGAAAGAATATGACCTGATCGTGATTGGCGGCGGTCCTGGCGGTTACACCGCGGCTCTGCAGGCGGCCAAGCTTGGTGCTAAGACCGCGCTTATTGAGAAAGAGCACCTCGGCGGAGTTTGCCTGAATTGGGGATGTATTCCGACCAAGGCGATTTTGCATTCAGCCAGTTTGCTATCCGATTTTCGCCACGCGAAGCGCTATGGTATTTCAGCTGGCGAGGTAGAGTTCGATTACCCGGCCGTGATAAAGAGATCCCGCCAAGCGGTCAGCCGGCTGGTAAAGGGGCTGACGCTGCTGATCAAAAATAGCGGCATCGATTTGATCGAAGGTGCTGGTATCCTCAGCGGCAGTCAGGACGGATTACATCAGGTGACAGTGACACCGGGCGAAGCTGGAGCAGAGCCGATCGAGCTCCAGGCGACCAAGGTGATTCTCGCCACCGGAGGCGAGGCGCGCGCCCTGCCCGGCACTCCATTTGACGGTGAGCGAATTATCTCCAGCCGCGAGGCGATAGTGTCGGAGACGGTGCCGCAGAGATTGCTCATCGTTGGCGCCGGGGCAATTGGCCTGGAATTTGCCGAGATCTATAACACCTTTGGCGCGCAGGTGACTGTAGTCGAGATGTTGCCACGCGTGCTGCCGCTGGAGGATGAGGAGACGAGCAAAGCGCTGCGGACAGCGCTTATCAAGAAGAAGATCAAAATCAAAACCGGGACGGTACTCGAATCTGCTGTTTGCGATGGAGAGGAAATAACCTGCCGCCTTAAACCTACGGACGATGGCAAAGTTAGCGAACTGGTAGTGGATCAAGTCTTGGTGGCGATCGGTGTTGGTGGCATCACGCAGGGCTTGGGATTAGAGACAGCGGGGATCGCTACGGAGCACGGTTTCGTCAAGGTTGATGAGTTTTTGCTGACCTCGGTGCCAGGGATATATGCCATTGGTGATATGACGGGACCACCCCAGCTGGCTCACGCGGCGGCGGCCAAGGGCGTTTATGCAGTCGAGCACGCGTTCGGGAAGAGAAGCGCGGGATTCGATGGCCGCTGGGTACCGGGGGCCGTTTTCACCAGTCCTCAAGTGGCCTCTGTTGGTGCGAGGGAGTTTGAGCTGGCCCAGAAGGGGATTGGGGTAAGAATAGGGCGATTTCCCTTTTCTGCTTCGGGTAAAGCTGTGGCAGAAGGGGATATTACTGGATTTGTTAAAGTTTTGCTGGATGAGGCAGATGGTCAGCTATTGGGAGCCCATATTGTCGGGCACAACGCCTCTGAGCTGATTGGTGAGCTAACATTGGCCGCGGCCAACGGTCTGACAGGCGAGGCGATTCTAAGTACGATTCACACTCATCCAACGTTGTCTGAATCAATCCAAGAGGCATGTGGTGATGCTCTGGGATTTGGTGTTCATAGCTAGTCCCAGATGGAAACGGTTATGACCGATAGATCAAAAGAGACCAATAGCGAGAGATCACAATGGTCGGGTCTCGCAATCTTGCCGACCGGTTTCTGTGCCTATTCTCCGACCTGGGCGCTTCAGCGTGAAATTGCCGCTCGCCGGGCTCGTCTCGAGCTACCCGATACTTTGTTAATTGTTCAGCATCAACCGGTGATCACACTGGGACTACATGGGTCGGAGAAGCATCTGCGCCTGCCTGATCCGACGACCGAGGCGACGCCGGAGGTTGTCCGGATCGATCGCGGTGGTGAAGCGACTTATCATGGTCCCGGGCAGCTGACGGCCTACTTGATTACCGATCTCAGAACCCATCGCCTGGGAGTGCGTCAGTTTATGGCCACTCTAGAAGAGGTTGTGATTCAAACTCTCGCTGATTTTGGGATTCAGTCATATCGCCGCCCAGGACTGATCGGTATTTGGACCGAGCAGGATGGCACTGCGGCCAAGGTTGCCGCAGCGGGAGTCCGCGTTACTCGGGGCATCAGCACGCATGGGATCGCACTCAATGTGACTGATTGTATGAGCGGGTTTGATCTGATGGTGCCATGCGGGCTAACGGGTGAAGCGGTGACGACAATGGAAGCAAAGTTGGGAAGCCCGGTTGAAATTGATCAGGTCAGCGCGAGGCTGCGTCAGAGATTCAGCCAGCAGTTTAATATCGACTTCCGCGTTGTTACAACCGCGGCAATCGATTCTGAAAATGAGATCTCCTCGATTGTAGATAAGTTATCGGTCGGTGCATTGCGAGGCGCGAGAAAGCCGGCCTGGCTGAAGCGGGAACTACCGAGCGGTAAAACTTACGCGAAGGTTAGTCGCATTCTGCAGCATCATCATCTGATTACGGTTTGCCAAGAGGCTCGTTGCCCCAATCAGCAGGAATGTTGGAACTCAGGTACGGCCACGTTTATGATTCTGGGCGACAACTGCAGCCGTCGTTGCCGTTTTTGCGCGGTTGGTAAAGGGGAACAAGGACCAGCCGATCCGCTAGAAGCCAAACGGTTAGCGAAGGCGGCATCGGAGATGAATCTACGCCATGTCGTGGTGACATCGGTAACGCGAGACGATCTGCCCGATGGGGGCGCCGGAGCTTTTGCTGAGATCATCCAAGAGATACGCCAAGAGAGTGCAGGGATTACTATCGAAGTTCTGATTCCAGATTTTGTCGGCTCGATTCCGGCGCTGCAAAGAGTTATTGAAGCTAGGCCCGATGTGCTCAATCATAATGTGGAGACGATTCCCCGGTTTTATCCAGTGGTGCGGCCTGGGGCAGACTATAATCATTCTCTTCAAATTCTGCGCCTGGCAGCCAAGGCGGGACTGCGGGCCAAATCGGGTCTGATGGTTGGACTTGGCGAAGCTGATCATGAAGTGCGAGCGCTGCTAACTGATCTTGCCGAGGCGGGCTGCGATCACGTGACAATTGGCCAATACCTGCAACCGAATCGCAACTGCTTACCAGTCAAAAGATACTGGACTCCGGCTGAGTTTGATAGCTGGAGGAGATATGGACTGAATCTGGGTCTGCCATATCTCGATGCCGGCGCATTGGTGCGCAGCTCCTACCACGCCGGAGAGGCTTTATCCAGCCACTAACTATCCCCAAATCCACAGACTACCGCCCATATCAGTAAACTGTTCTGGAACTGGCATTTATATGTAAACATTGTAACGGTTGTACCGACAATTGAAGCAGCTCTATATCTGAACAAATTAGCTCAAGGACAGGTGAAGCCCGATACAACTTGATGATGATCTAATCGAGGAGAGATCAATGGCTGATGAAATGACCTCCCAGACCGCAGATGTTTCGGAACAGAAATCGAGAGCAGGCAAATTTCTAACCTTTGGTTTGGCTAATGAAATCTATGGGCTTGAAATACTGAGGGTTCGGGAAATCATCGGCATGATGATGATTACCGATGTGCCCAGAACACCTGATTATGTACAAGGTGTGATCAATCTTCGGGGCAAGGAGATTCCCGTGGTCGACCTACGATTAAAGTTCGGTATGGCGACAGCTGTCGAGACCGCGGAGACATGCATAATCGTAGTCGATGTGAATGGTATCGAAATGGGCATCATCGTTGACCATGTTTCGGAAGTGCTTGATATCCCTGAATCTGATATTGAGGACGCGCCGGAGATGGGTCTGGGCGTGAATACTGAATTCATCCTGGGCATGGGGAAGAGCGATGAGAAGGTTACGATTCTACTAGATATCAACAGAGTGTTAGGCAGCGCTGTTGGCGAGGTTAGCGCAGCGTAGTAGAGTCGATCATCAAATTGTTTGTACGGGGAGGATCAGCTAAGGCTGGTCCTCTCTTTTATGTTGAAGGGAATTATGTCAAAATCAGCTATACTCTGTAAAAGATACCACACGGCTTATGAACTGTCCGGCGTAGTAGGATTAGTCACCGGCGAGATGACCTCATCGCCATCTCCGGAAAAGGGAAATTGATGAGCAGGGTTCTGATTCTGATTTTGTCATATGCTCTATTCTGTCTGCCGATGGTTTCCGCAACAACCTT
>Ga0180429_10004866_pt1 | contig 10708 bp, 15 predicted proteins | sample SS_ome_FD_132428 | JGI IMG/M metagenome (GOLD analysis project Ga0180429, IMG submission 132428) | Hypersaline lake sediment archaeal communities from the Salton Sea, California, USA - SS_1_S_1 metaG | ecosystem: Environmental > Aquatic > Non-marine Saline and Alkaline > Hypersaline > Sediment ... | reverse complement strand
GAGACCATATCAACAACGCAATCGGCCTCGGCGGCCTGCTCGGGATCTCCGAGAACCTCAAGAGCCCGCTCTTGCAACACGCCTCGGTCATGAACATCGCACTCCTGCTCGGTGCCTTCACCGCGGCGCTGATGTCGTGGCAGTTCGCCGTGCGCCGTGCGCCGAAGAGCGAATATGTCTACGGCGCCGTGGGCGGCTCGCTCATGGGGATCGGCGCGACGCTGGCCGGCGGCTGCACCGTGGGCGGCTTCTTCGTGCCGCTGACCTTCAGCGCCCCCGGCGGCTGGATGATGTGGCTCGGCCTGCTGATCGGCGCCTGGATCGGGCTCAAGCTCCTGCTCTGGGGCATGGAAAACATCACCTGGGGCACCACGGCCCCGAAGCAGTGGAACATGCCGCTCAAGCGCTACTACCCGGTCCTCGGCGTGGCGGTTGTGATCGGCGTGATCATCTGGGCCGCGCGCTGGTTTGCGCTGGGCGATGCCTACAAGGCCGTGCTCGCGCTGATGCTGATCGCCGGTTTCGGCATCGGCTTCGTGGTGCACCGCTCGCGGCTGTGCTTCGCCCGCGCCATTCGCGAACCGTTCATGACCGCCGAGGGCGACATGACCAAGGCGATGATCGTCGCGATCGCGGTCGGCGCCCTGTTCGGCTCGGTGCTGCTGCAGAACGGGACGATCGACCCCTATGTCGTGATCACCACCCGGTTCTGGATCGGCGCGCTCGCAGGCGGCGTGATCTTCGGCATCGGCATGGTTCTGGCCGGCGGCTGCGCCTCGGGTGCGCTGTGGCGGGTTGGCGAAGGCCACCTCAAGCTGGTCGTGGCGGTGTTCTTCTTCGCCTGGATCGGCTCGATTGCCAGCGCCCTCCTTGGACGGCTCGGCGTGACAACCTCCACGCTCGACATCGATTTCAAAGACGGCATGGTCGAGTATTCGCAGCTTGGCTACCAGGCCTACCTGCCCGAGCTGCTCGGCAGCTGGCCGCAGACCTACGGCGTGATGCTCGCCATCCTCGCGATCTGGTGGATCCTCGTCCGCTACAACGAGTCGACCGAGAAATTCACCGTCCTGTGAAGATACGCGCCCCGCGCCCGTCCGGGCGCGGGGCCCCCTCGAATTGAACTGAAAACCAAAGGAGCCAAGTCATGAATGCGAAGACTACCATTTTTGGGGTGCTAACCGCGGTCGCGCTGGCTTTCACCCCGTTCGCCGCAACGGCCGGCGAACAACCCCCGCCCACGGCCGAAATGAAGGCATTCTGGTACGATGAAGAGCATATCGTCGATTTCGCCTACATGAGCGAATACGCGGTGCTGCCGAAGCGCGAAGACGTCACCATTGTCGACTCGCGCCCGGCCAAGATGTTCGGCCCCGGCCACATCCCGACCGCCATCGCGCTGCCCGACTCGAAGTTTGCCGAACTGGCGCCGACGATGTTGCCGGAAGACAAGGACCAGCTCTTGATCTTCTACTGCGGCGGTTACCACTGCAAACTCAGCCACAACTCGGCTCGCTCAGCGGCTGAGATGGGCTACACCAACGTCAAGGTCTATGCCGCCGGTATGCCGGACTGGAAATTCCAGGGCGGACGCCCGGCGATCGATACGGTCTACCTGCAACAGCTCATGGCCGCGCCGGAGCCGGTGATGGTCATCGACTCGCGCCCCGCCAACAAGATCGGTGGCGGTGTGATCCCCGGCGCGATCAACATTCCCGACAGCCAGTTCGATGCGCTGGCCGGCCTTCTGCCCGCCGACAAGGACATTCCGCTGGTGTTCTACTGCGGCGGTTTCATCTGCAAACTGTCCGACAAGTCGGCCGTGAAGGCGATGGCGCTTGGCTATACCAACGTGTCGACCTACCCGCCCGGCTTCCCGGCCTGGAAAAAAGAGGTGGCCGTTGTCGCAATGAACGTGGCGCCCGATGGCGAAGCTGCGACCATAGCCGCCGTTCCCGAGATGGCAGCGCCGGGCGAAGGCACGATCCCGATCGACGAGTTCAAAGCCATTCTCGCCGAAATGCCGGATGACGTGATGATCGTCGACGTGCGCGACACCGATGAATATGCCCGCGGCGCGATCCCCGGCACGACCAACATTCCGGTGGGCGATCTTGAAGATCAGCTCTTCGATCTTCCGGACGACAAGCGAATCGTGTTCGTCTGCACATCGGGCGGGCGCTCGGGCGAAGCCTATGACCTCGTCAAACTGCTGCGCGAAGACCTGAACGTCGCCTACGTCGACGCCGTGATGCAGTTCTCTGCCGACGGCAGCGTTGAGATCACCGCGCATTGATCCGACCGATCTCGAAACCGACACGGCCCGCGACAACCGCGGGCCGTTCATTTTCAAGAGGGATTCGGAATCAGAACGCGTAAATGTTCATGTATTTCATGCAGATGACGCGCAGGCAGGACGAGATGTTCTTGTCGTTCGCCACCAGGCATTGATCGTGGATGCGGCAGATCAGCTGCGGCAGGGTCACGTCCATGCGCTCGGACATGTCTTCGAGCACGGTCCAGAACACCCGTTCGAGTCGGATCGTCGTGCTGTGGCCGTGGATGCGGAATCCGCGTTTTTCCGGCATGAACTCGCTGGCCTGGTCGAGCGCACAGGCGTTGAACATGTGGCCGAGGAAGTCGTCGGGATCAATTTCTACATAAATCGACATTATTCTTCGACCTCGATCTGCGGCGTTTTCTCCGCCTTTTCAGCTATTTATCCCCCAGCAGGTGCCGGAACATCGTGACAAGCGACACCGCGCCGCACCATGTTTCCAAATATTACTACCACCCGGGCGTCGGGGCTTCCTAACCTTTTCGTGAGCATCACAACAATATTCGTGAACGGCAAGGAGGCTGCCTTGGCCAGTGAGTTTTTCAAAAAGACCCTCGACCCGGTGATCGCGCTCATCGCCATCGCGGTTCTTGATATCTTCATGTTCCTGATCGTCGGTGCCTGGACCGTGGGCGGCGGCGAAACCATGATGACCGGCCTGATCGCCGAAGCCGTCATGGGCGAAGAGCAGGTTTCACGCCTGCCATTCTGGAACCTCGTGTTCGATCCCGACCCGACCTACTGGAAGATCTACATCTCCCTCGGCATGTTGTTCGGCGCCTTCGTGAGCGCGATCATTGCCAAGGAATTCTACATCCGCTTCCCGCGCCGGGTGTCAGAATGGGTGCTGATCACCATCGGCGGGCTGCTCATGGGCATCGGCATTCGCCTTGCCTTCGTGTGCAACGTCTCGACCTTCTTCGGCCTGACGCCTGAAATGAACATGGGCGGCTACCTCGCGATCAGCGGCATCATCGCCGGCGCCTGGGTGGGCTCGATGATCTACAAGAAAATCCTGGAGGGCTGATCCATGAGTGCTATCGGAACCTGCCTCGTCGCGTTCATCTTCGGTTCGGTTGTCGGCGTGCTCGTGCAGCGCTCACGTTTCTGCAACACCGCCGCCCTGCGCGACGCGATGTTGTTCAAGACCTATCGCAACACCAAGGCGCTCATCGTCGCAATGATGATCCTGACCTTCGGGTTCACGCTGTTCATCACCTTCGGCGAGGGCAACACGATGCATTTCGACGTCGGCCTCAACACCTTTGCCGGGCTGTTCATCTTCGGCGTGGGCATGGTCCTCGCAGGCGCCTGCACGGTGTCGACCTGGGTGAAAACCGGCGAGGGCAACGTGGGTGCGCTCTGGGCACTTGTCTTCACCTTCATCGGGATGTTCCTGTTTTCGCAGCTCTGGTCGGTGAACTACTGGCCGCCGGCACCGGCCTCGATGACCGGGGAACCGAATTTCGAGGCGCTGCAGCTGGGCTATGCCAACGCTGCCACCCTGCAGGAGAAGCTGGGCGTCCCGGCGATCGTGTTCGGGCTGGTGCAGATCGCCGTGCTCTATCTCATCTACCGCGCCATCATCCGCAAGGAAGAGGGCCAGGCCGCGACCCACCGCGCCGCGCAGGCCAGCCAGAAGGCCGCGGCACAACCCGCCGAGTGACGGCGGACGAACTCACAGGAGGACCACATGGGACTGTTCGGAAAGAAGAAAAAAGAAGAAGCCACCGGTCCGGTTGGCGAAGCCACGCTGAGCAACGGCACGGTTGTCTCGATCGCGAAAAGCGTCGATTGCATCGGTGACAGCTGCCCGCGGCCGCAGCTGATGACCAAGAAGGCCGTGGGCCAGGTCGGCTCCGGCGAGGTGGTGGAAGTGCTCGTCGACAACCCGTCGTCGGTCGAGGCGCTGCCGCCGATGTGCGACGAGCTTGGCGCCGTGCATCTCGAAACCCTCCAGGAGCCACGCTGCTGGAAAGTCTATATCCAGAAGGACTGACACCATGTCGCTCTCGCGCATCCTGATGAATGCCTACGCCTGGGGCGGGCTGGTGATCGTGCTGGTCGGGATTGGCTACACGATCGTGTATCCGCCCCAGAGCCTGCGGGTCGACCGCGACGGCGTTCCGCATTTCACGCCACAGGTCGAGCATCCGATCACCGGCGAGGGCGTGAGCGTCAACGAGTTGATCAAACACTACCGCGGCGACTGAGGAGAACACGATGGATTTCGAAACCGGTGCCCAGCTGATCATCGCGATTATCGCGTTTGCGGTAATGTATGTTAGCTTTCTCAAAGACACGCTCTGAGGAGGGAACATCATGGACCGTAGCAGCATCCTTTTCTGCGCAGGCAGCCTCGTGGTCTGCCTCGGGCTCGCCTGGATCGCGTTTCCGTTCGCGGCTGTCGATCCCGAGGTGATCGAGATGTCGAACTCGGCGCAGCCGGCCGAGCTGATGCCGATGATCGACGTGGGCAAGGGCTTTGGCGAACTCCCGGCGGAAGAGCTCATTCTCTACTACGTCGAGAACCCGCCGGCGCCGCCCGAAGCTGGCGTCGTTGCGGCGCCGGAAGTGAAGTTCGGGGGCTGCTGAGGTGACAGGCCTGCGGTCACACGGCGCGATGTGGGGCGGTCTGACCGCGCCGGCGCTGTTCGCCGCAATGACACTGGGAGGCGCGGGACATGCTCAGCCCGTGACTTTGGTCGAAGACCTTCCAGACGGCGTTGACGTGGCCGTTGTCGACATCCGACCCGAGGCGGACTGCCTCAAAGCGTCTTTGCCCGACGCACGTTGCCTGCCGGCCGACTGGCTCGTCAGGGTCGATGAATCCGGCGTGATCGGGTTCCACGCCCTGCGCTGGCTGCTCGGGACCATCGGGCTCGACGGGCGCGAGACGCTGGCGGTCTACCCTGGGCCGGATGGGCCGACACAGGATGCCTGGGCGGTTGGGGCGCTGACTTATCTCGCCGGGCAGGCCGATGTCGTCGTGCTCGCGGGCGGGACCACCGGCCGCAACGGCTGGCCGCGCAACGAAAACCGCGAGGCGGTCTACACCGCGCCGATGCGGGTGGTGGCCATGACCGTGGACGCAAGCGGAGCGCCGCTCCGCGACCAACTTGCAGATTTTGCGCAAGGACGCCGCGAAACCGTGGCCTTTGCGCCTGATACCTGACGGAAAGGACGGACAACAGGATGGACGTGCTCCTCCATATCACCTCGCCCGATGCGGCCCCGATCGCCGCGGCGCTGGGCAAAGCGTTTTCAGACAAGGGGGCGGCCTGGGGCTGCTTCCTCACCAATGACGGTGTGAAAGTGCTCAACGATCCGGGCTTCGCCGAAGCCCGTGCGGGCGCCGCACGCGTGGCGGTCTGCGAACATTCGTGGGATCTGTACATGGGTGAGGCCGATTGCCCCGTCGAACGTGGCAGCCAGACGGTCAACTCGGCCCTGATGGCCGAAGCAACCCGCGTTGTGAGCCTGTAGGGAGGACGGCATGGACACCAAACAAATCCTCGTTCTCGGACGGCGCGATCACACCGAATCGATGCGCGTGGCTGCGGGCCTCACGATTTTCGGCCACGAGGTGCGCCTCGTGTTCATGACCGAGCCGGTTGCCGACAGCGAAGCGAATGCCGAACAGGCCGAACTGCTGGAGCTCTCCGATATCGAACCTGAAACCACCGTGGAGGAAATGGCCGACGACCTGCCGTTTCTCGACGCCGCGGCGCTCGGCAAGGCAATTGCCGAAGCCGACCGCGTGGTGAACCTTTGAGGGAGGTTGGGGCATGAAGATCGTCGAATTGAAGACCGGGCTGTTTCCCGACGCCGCGCGCGTTGCCGACGCAGTGACCGAAACTGAAACCGCGCATGACGTTGAACGCCATGATGTCACGGGGCTGGCCCCGGACGATGGCAATGCCTGGGCCCGTGTGGCCGAGGCGGTGCTGGCGGCCGACATGGTCGTGACACTGTGATGGATGCGCTGAACCAGATCCAAAGGGAGGACTGAAAATGAAATCAATGATGACAACACTGAAGGCCATGCTGGCCTCGATGGCGGTTGCCGTGTTCGCCGCGATTGCGGGGCCGGCCATGGCCGCGGACCCGCTGGTCGACGTGGCCTGGGTGAAGGAAAACATCGGCGCCGAGGGTGTCGTGTTCGTCGACGCACGCGGCCAGACTGACTACCTGCGCGGCCACATTCCCGGCGCCGTGAACACGAACTACGGCAAGGACGGGTGGCGCGTGACCAAGGACGGCGTGCCCGGCGTGTTCCCGGACGACCCGTCGAAACTGGCGGCGCTGATTGGCAACCTCGGGATCGACAACGACACCCACGTGGTGCTCGTCGCCCCCGGCAACAATTCGTCGGACATGGGCACGGCCACCCGGATGTACTGGACCTTCAAGGTGCTCGGGCATGACAACGTGTCGGTGCTGAACGGCGGCATGGCAGCCTACCTGGCCGAAGTCGATGCCGACAAGAAGCCGGTGAACCCGCTCGAGAAGGGTGCCGCGGAAGTCACTGCCGCCACCTTCAACGTGTCGCTGCGCGAAGAGATGCTGCTCGACGAGGCCGAGGTGATGGCCGCCAAGGACGCCGGCGCCGTCATGGTCGACAACCGGACCGCCGACCAGTACCTCGGCGTGAACCGGCACGGCAAATCAAAGGCCTCCGGCACGATCCCGGGCGCTGTGAACCTGCCGCAGAGCTGGATGACGAACAACGGTGGCGGCATGTTCCGCGACTCGGAGACGCTCGCCAAGCTCTACGACGCCGCCGGTGTGCCGACCGAAGGCGCGCAGGTCAGCTTCTGCAACACCGGGCACTGGGCCTCGATCGGCTGGTTCGTCTCGTCCGAGATCCTCGGCAACAAGGACGCCCAGCTCTACGACGCCTCGATGACCGGCTGGACCGCGGCCGAAATGCCGATGGAACAGCAGATCGCTGCCGAGTAAGCACGGGGGGAAACCATGGCGCCTATGCGCCTCACCTCCTTGAAAAAACTGGCCGCAACGTCGCTTGGCGTTGCGGCCTTTGCACTTTGTCTGGAAGCCCCGGCAGCCCTCGCGGACACCCCGGTGGCATCCTCGGCCCGGACCTTGGCCAGCGAGTTGCGCATTGCGCGCGGCGACCTTGACCGGATGGGCATCCGGGGGCTGCCGGAAGCAAACCGCGCCGGGCTGGAAAGCCGCCTCACCGGGGCACTGGGGCTTCTGCCCTGGCTTCTGAAACAGGCCGGCGACGTTGCGGGCGCCACTCGCCTCGAAGGGCTTGGGACCAGACTCGACGACCCCGATGCGCTCACACAGGCGCTCGACGACATCGCGGCCCGGCATCCGCTTGATCTCGTCGATATCGGCACGAGCGGCGTGCGTGCAAGGGCGCTGCTCGAAGCGCGGGCGATTCACGAGACCTATTGTTCCGGCTGCCATGACGGCAGCGGGAGCGGCGATCCCGAGGCCTATCTGCCGATCCGCGATCTGTTCGACATGGCCCGGGAGGACACAATGGATGTCTTCGTCGCGCGGCTCTACAACGGCGTGAAAGGCGACGAGACGATCGGCTTCGTGAACCCGCTCACCGAAACCCAGTTCCTCGCGCTCTGGCGCTACTATTCCACCGACTAGAGCTGCGGCAGGTAGCTGCCATCGAGCGCCTTGATATGGTCGCGGACGCGCTCGGCGGCCGGAGTGAGGGGCGTGTCGGAGCGGGTGAGCAGATACCAGGCCCGTTCGATCGGCAGGCCTGGCAGATCGAGCAGCGCGAGACGCCCGGTGTGCAGTTCCTCGACCACGGTGTGTTGCGAGATCAGCGCGATGCCGAGCCCGGCGATCACCGCCTGCTTGATCGTCTCGTTCGAGCTCATGGTGATGACGTCATAGGTGCGACCCTCGCCGATACGGTCGAGAAAGCGGGTCATCAGGATGCGGGTGCCGGAACCCTCTTCGCGGGCGATGAAGGTTTCGTCGAGCAGGTCTTCGGGGTCGATCCGGCGCTGGCCGGCAAGCGGGTGATCGGGCGGTGCTACCAGCACATGCGGGTGCGGACCGATCAGCACCGAGGTGTTGGGGGGCGTGCGCGGCGGGCGGCCCATGATTGCGAGCTGGATCTGGCGCGATTCGAGCGCCGCAACCGTCTGCTCGCGGTTGCCGACGATCAGCTCGACCCGGACGTCGGGAAACGCCCGCTTGAGGATCGCGACGAGGCCGGGGGCGAAGTATTTCCCGGTCGAGACGACACCAAGCTGGACGAAGCCCGCGCGCCCGTCGCGTAGTTCGGCGACGGAGCGCATGCAGGCATCAAGCTCGACCTCGATCCGGCGAATCGTCTCGAGCACCACCTCGCCTTCGGGCGTGAGTTCCATCTTCCCGGAATGGCCCTTTCGCAGCACATCGGCGTGGACGTTTTCGGCCAATTGCTTGAGTTGCGTGTGGACCGCGGGGGGCGTGAGACGAATTGCCTCAGCGGCTTTCGTGATCGATCCGTTGGCGGCGACGGCGCTAAGTGCCCGTAATTGCTTGAGAGTTATGGCGTCGGGACGATCCATGTTAGATTTTTCTTACCATAGCTTTGTTCTTATTAAATTCTGTAAACGATTCCGCCGTGGCACGACAAGTGCGATCCGGTGAGGAGACCGGACTTGGGAGGAATCATGAGCACTACGGACGTCTTTGACGACACGTCACATATTCCGGCTGAGTTGCTGCCGATCATGGAGGCTCTCGGCCAGGTGGGGCGCGATTTGTGCCGCACCATCAAGCGCGGACCGCTCGGCGGTTCGCTTGGGGCCGGCGTGGGTGAAAACCTCGGCGGCGATCAGCAAAAAGCTCTCGACGTGATGGCGGACGACGCCTTCGCCGAGGAACTGAAGAAAACCTCGATCCGCTACTATGCTTCGGAAGAGCAGGACGAGGTTGTCGAACTGAACCCCGATGGCAAGTACGGCCTCGCGATCGATCCGCTGGACGGTTCGTCGAACATCGACGTGAACGTGTCGATCGGCACGATCTTCTCGATCTTCCCGGCCAAGGACGGTGACCCGAACGGAACCTTCCTGCGTCCGGCCGACGAGCAGCTGTGCGGCGGCTACATCATCTACGGGCCGCAGACCTACATCGTCGTGACCTTCGGCAACGGCGTGCAGAGCTATATCTTCGACCCTGACACCACGATGTGGCTGCTGGTCGAGACCGAGCACAAAGTGCCGGTCATGGCGACCGAGTTCGCGATCAATGCGTCGAACTACCGCCATTGGAGCCCGGCAATTCGTGCCTACATCGACGATATGCTGGCGGGCGAAACCGGGCCGCGGGAGCAGAACTTCAACATGCGTTGGGTGGCCTCGCTGGTCGCGGAAACACATCGGATCATGTCGCGCGGCGGCGTCTTCCTCTACCCCGGCGATGAGCGCCCGGGTTACGAGCGCGGCCGCCTGCGGATGATCTACGAGTGCGCCCCGATTGCGTTCCTGATCGAACAAGCGGGCGGCAAGGCCACCGACGGGCATGACCGGATCATGACCCAGCAGGCCAAGGAACTGCACGCCCGTACACCTTTCGTCTTTGGCAGCGAAGAGAAGGTGAGCCGCGTGGCCGCCTACCAGGATCTGCCGACCGACGAAGTCAACGCCCTTTTCGGAAACCGCGGCCTGTTCCGCGTCTGAGGACATACCATGAGCAAGAAACACCCCATCATCTCGGTCACGGGCTCCTCGGGGGCCGGCACCTCGACCGTCAAAGGCACCTTCGACCAGATCTTTCGCCGCGAAGGCGTGAGCGCGGTTTCGATCGAGGGCGACGCCTTCCACCGTTTCAACCGCGCCGACATGAAGGCCGAGCTGCAGCGCCAGTATGACGCCGGCAATCACGGTTTCAGCCACTTCAGCTACGAGGCCAACGAGCTGGCCGAGCTGGAGCGCGTGTTCCGCGAATACGGCGAAACCGGCAAGGGCAAAACCCGCCACTACGTGCATGACGACCGCGAGGCCGAGTTGTACGGCGTCGAGCCGGGCAAGTTCACCGACTGGGCCGACTTCGAGGACGGGTCGGACCTGTTGTTCTATGAAGGCCTGCACGGTGCCGTGGTCAATGACGAGGTCAACCTCGCAAAACTCGCCGACATGAAGATCGGCGTCGTCCCGGTGGTCAACCTCGAGTGGATCCAGAAGATCCACCGCGACAAGGCCAGCCGCGGTTACTCGACCGAGGCGGTCACCGACGTGATCCTGCGCCGGATGCACTCCTATGTGCATTGCATCACGCCGCAGTTCACCCAGACCGACATCAACTTCCAGCGCGTGCCGATCGTCGACACCTCGAACCCGTTCATCGCCCGCTGGATCCCGACGGCCGATGAAAGCCTGG
>Ga0180429_10004863_pt1 | contig 10715 bp, 8 predicted proteins | sample SS_ome_FD_132428 | JGI IMG/M metagenome (GOLD analysis project Ga0180429, IMG submission 132428) | Hypersaline lake sediment archaeal communities from the Salton Sea, California, USA - SS_1_S_1 metaG | ecosystem: Environmental > Aquatic > Non-marine Saline and Alkaline > Hypersaline > Sediment ... | reverse complement strand
TGCGCGAAGGCGCCCTGTTCCCCTATGCCCAGACGGTCAAGATCTATCGTTGTCCCGTGGCGCTGCGGCGGGAGATGAGGACCTATAGCATCGTCCACCCGATGAACGGCGGCGAGTTGAACCCCGGCGCGCCGGTGGTCAAGAAGACGCTCGATATCAAGCATCCCGGGACGCGGATTGTCTTCCTCGACGACTACGGCGAGGATTGGGACGCCGCCTGGGCGGTCCACTACAACCAGCCGAAGTGGTGGAACCCCATCCCCATGCGGCACGGCAAGGGCACCGTTGCCTCCCACGCCGACGGACACGCCGAGTTTCACAGTTGGACCGACCCGCGCAGCATCGACTGGGCCCAGTTGAGTTGGCAGGAGGCCGAGGCCCAGAAGGGCGGCTCGCTGACCACCCAGGTGGGCAATGAAGATCTCGAACAGATCCAGAGGGGCTGCTGGGGCAAGCTCGGCTACGAACCCTAGGATCGTAGTCCGGCCGTGAGAATGGAAGGGAAAGCGAGGGGCCGGACCGGGACGTGTAAGAACCAAAGATCAAGAATCAAAATAGCGGAATCGCCGCGTCGCGGCGATGACTTCCTCAATTTTGCATTTTGCCGCTTGCATTTTGATCTCCCATGCCGATACGATCGCCGGATTCTGAACGAGTTCGGACCCCATGAAAAGGAACTTTGCATTTGAAGCCTACGATCAAGATTGACGCGACGCAGACGCCCGACGGCAAGACGATGGTCCTGTGCAAGCATGACCGCGATTACTCGATCGCCCTCGACGGCCAGGAGATCATGACGAGTCGGGAAACCGAATCGGAGCTGGAGCTGGCCCGGTTGGGATGCGACAAGATCAAGGACAAGCGCCGCCCGAAGGTTCTGATCGGCGGGCTGGGGCTGGGTTTCACCCTGCGTGAGACGCTCGATCTCCTGCCGGCCGACGGGAAGGTCGTGGTCGCCGAACTCTTGCCCGACCTCGTCCGGTGGAATCGCGAGGTGCTGGGCGAGCTGGCTAATCATCCGCTGGCTGACAAGCGCGTGGTCGTCAAGAGCCGGGACGTGCGAAAGGTGATCCAGGAATCCAGGGAAGCCTTCGACGCGATCCTGCTCGACGTGGACAACGGGCCGAACGCGATGACCCACGGCGAGAACGCCAAGCTCTACAGCTCCTACGGCATCGCCTCGGCGATCCAGGCCCTGCGTCCCGGGGGGTGCCTGGCGATCTGGTCGGTGACGGCCGACGCCCATTTCGAGCGGCGCGTGCGACGCAACGGCCTGGCGATCCGCGGCTTCCGCGTCCGCGCCTACAAGGCCAGCAAATCCCGCTCCCGCACCGTCTGGACCATCGCCCAAGAACCCCGCACACTACCCTCCCGCCCCGAAGAAGACTCACCCCGCCGTTCGGCGAAGAAACGCGCCTCGAAGCCGTCTTGACGATCGGGGCATTCCTGAGTATCCTGCCCTCCGTGTGTATTGGGAGTTGAGTCCTGCCATTTTTGCGGAGGTCCATTCCATGTGGCGTCGAGCCAGACATACTCAGGTCGTTCTGCTAGTCCTAGGCATTGGCATTCTGGGTGCGATCGCTGTCCCGAGGGTTCTTATGTACTTCGGCTGGGCGCCGCCCTTGAGGCACGACCAGGTCGCCGGGCCGGCGTTTCTGAAGGCCGATGCCAACGACCTGGAGGCCACGGTGGTGACGCCGCACCTCGAGTGCGCCATCACGGGCGACGAAAACGTCCTCTGGTGCGCCACGTTCCAACTGGCCTGGAACCAGTTGTGCGATCTGCTGAGGGGGCCGGTTCAGAGTGACATCGCCAGCGCCGCTGAGATGACGACCCTTCTCAACCGACAGACGGTCGATGCGAACGATCTGGACGAGGCCAGTTTCGTCGCGCTGGCGGGGTACCCTACGGGCGGGCCGGACGATATCCTGGATCGGATCACGGTTGCCCTGGACGAGAAGTTCAACGGCGCGGCTCATCCGGAACTGCTCCCGGAACGGGCTGAGTTGAAGAAGGACGACTGGGTGGCCTATGCCCACCTGTTCAAGTCCTTGCCCTTTCGATGGGCGTTCGATCGATATCGGTACGGAGGGTTGGCCTTCGCCGGGGCCGACGTGCAGAGCTTTGGCTTCCACCAACTCCTGCCAGATCAGAAGAATGAAGTCAGAGCAGCAAGCCAAGTCCGCGTCTACGACTACCAGGGCGAGAACGATTTCATTATCGAGCTCAAGACGCGTTCGGAATCTGATCGCATGGTGCTTGCCAAGGTTCAGGCCAAGCCCACGCTGGCCGAGACCATCCGTTCGGTTCGGAAGCGTCTTGATGCGACCGAAGCCAAGCCCATGCTCAAGGCGAGTAGTCTCAACATTCCTGTGCTCGATTTCGACATCCTACGCTGCTATCATGAGTTGTCACCAGTGGGCATGGCGGCCCAGCAGATACGGTTTAAGCTGGACGAGACCGGCGCCGTTCTCAAATCGGAAGCGTTGGCAGCGGAGGCGGCGGCATCCCAGGATCTTATCTTCGACAAGCCCTTCCTGGTGATGCTGCAGCGGGTCGGCGCGCAAAACCCCTACTTCGCGTTGTGGGTGGCGAACGCGGAGTTGCTTGTCCCCGTCGAGCCGCGTGCCCAGAACCGCTAGCCTCGCGCGCCGTCTAGCCGAAGAGGTTGGCGGTGGGGCCGGCCGCTGGGGTGGTCGCCTGCTCGTAGCCTTCGTCGCGGGGCAGGTTCTGCTCGGCGGCGGCCTTCTTGGCGAGGACGTCGCAGGTCTCGTTGTCGGCGTGGCCGGCGTGGCCCTTGACCCACTGGAAGGCGATCTCGTGCTCGGCGCAGGCGGCCAGCAGCCGCTCCCAGAGATCGACGTTGACCGCCTTGTCGTTCTTGTTGCGCCGCCAGCCGTTGGCCTTCCAGCGCGTGACCCAGCCCTTGGTCATCGCGTCGACGAGGTACTTCGAATCGCTAAAAAGCGTGACTTCGCACGGGACGGTCAGCGCCTCGAGGGCCGCGATGGCGGCCATGACTTCCATCCGGTTGTTGGTGGTCAGGCGAAAGCCGCCGGAGAGCTTCTTCTGGTGCTTGCCGAAGCGCAGCACGACGCCGTAGCCGCCGGGACCGGGATTGCCCAGGCAGCCGCCATCGGTGTATATCGTGACATCTTTGATTCGATCGGTCATAGGATCGGGCATTGTACGCGCCATCGGCGCTGCGTCAACGGCTTTTCCAAATGTAGGTCGAGCGTCCTCGCTCGACTCGGCTTTGTGTCGTGCGAGGACGCACGACCTACGCTGGCGCGCGTTTGCCTTGTCTGCCGCGAGGGAATTGTGGTATGATACCGAGCGGTTCTTCGGACGTGCCGTTGTCCTGAGAACTCGGGGGGGACAAGGCATAACGGTTGACCAAGAGAGGGTATTTATGAGCAGACCGAATTCGAAGATCACGCGCAGACAGTTCATCAGCGGTGCGGCCGGGGCGATCGGCGCGTTTACGATCGTACCGCGCCACGTCTTGGGTGGTCCCAAGTTCGTCGCGCCCAGCGAGAAGGTCTATATCGCCATCATCGGTTGCGGCGGGCAGGGCCGGACCAACGCCCGGGGCCTGTTCGGCCAGGACGACGCCCAGGTCGTCGCCGTCGCCGACCCGATGGAGAAGGCGGACTACAGCCGGTTCTACTACAAGGGCGTGGCGGGGCGGTTGCCCGTCAAGGCTGAGGTGGAGAAACGCTATTCGCAGCAGAATCCGCAGTTCAAGTGCAACGATTACGTCGATTTCCGCAAGTTGCTGGATAAGGAAAAGAACATCGACGCCGTGCTGTGCGCGACGCCGGACCATGTACATGCGTACGTGACGATGTCGGCTCTGCACCGGGGCAAGCACATCTATTGCGAAAAGCCCCTGACCCACAACATCTACGAGGCCCGCATGGTCGCTCAGGCCGCCAAGAAGGCGGGTGTCGCCACGCAGATGGGCAACCAGGGTCGCAGCGCCGAGGGCAACCGGCTGACCTGCGAGATGATCTGGGACGGCGCGATCGGCGCCGTTACCGAGGTTCAGGGCTGGAGCGGCGCCGCCGGCTGGGCCAGTGGGCGAGGTCGTCCCCAGGACAAGCCGGCCGTGCCCAGCGGATTCGACTGGGATCTCTGGCTCGGCCCCAAGCCCAAGCGTCCTTACCACCCAGCCTACGCGCCCTACAACTGGCGCGGCTGGTGGGCGTTCGGGACCGGCGCCGTTGGCGATATGGCGGTTCACAACCTGGAGCCGGCGTTCGCGGCGCTGAAGCTGGGCCATCCGATTAGCGTCGAAGCCGTTCAGTCCGAGTTTGTCGATTCCGAGGTCATCGGCTCGAACAACCATGTGATCTGGGAGTTCGGCCCGCGGGGCGACATGGGCCCGGTGAAGATCCACTGGTACGACGGTGCGTTGCGACCCGAGCGGCCGGCCGAACTGGAAGAGGGACGCCGCGTCGGCGGTGGGGGCAACGGCATCCTCATCAAGGGCGACAAGGGCACCATCATGGGCGGCGGCTGGAGCGGTTCGCCCCGCATCATTCCCGAAGCGAAGATGCGCGCCTACGGCAAGCCCCCGCGGACGCTGCCCCGCAGTCCGGGCCACCACCGCAACTGGCTCGACGCCTGCAAGGGCGGCCCCAAGGCGTGCAGCGACTTCAGCTACGGCGCCCGTCTGACCGAGTTCATCCTGCTCGGCGACGTCGCGATCCGCGCCAAGAAGAAGATCCTCTGGGACGGCCCGAATATGAAGGTCACCAACGCCCCCGAGGCCCAGCAGTTCGTCCAGGAGCAGTACCGCGATGGCTTCGACCTGACCAAGGTCTAGAGATACGTCACTCGCTAAGTGGTGAGTGTGGTGTAAGACACTCGTGTGGCAGCGTCAAGGTCGCAGACCTTGGCGATGGTCCATCAGAATTCGTAGGAACCATCGCCAAGCTTCGCTTGACGCTGCCACACGTTCACGCCATCAACGTGCCTATGTAGTAGGAACTCGCATTTCCCAGTAGAGCGGCCAGAAGAGCGTATCGCCATTTCAGGCCGACGAACGTGTCCTGTTGGAAGAGGGCCAGGAGGCTGATCAGCTTGATGAAGACCGTCTCGGCGGCTACGACGGCCAGTTCGACCAGGACGATATGCAACTGGAAGTGAAACGCCAGGGGCCCCAGTACGCCGAAGTAGCTGCCAACGTTCCCGAAGACCAGGGCGGCAAACGTCGGGACAGCGGCCATGCCGGCGAAGAGCAATACCCCGGAGGTGATGAATATCTCGAGGAAGAAAGCGGCGAGGACGACAACGAAGGTCGCGGCAACCGAGGTTGGGTCAATGCTGGGGTTGGCTTGCGCGACCGAGGCCGGAACAATGATCAGCGCGACAAGGACGGCCCTTCGGATCGTGGTGCTGGATCTGATCATGTGTACATAACCTCCGCACGACATCCGATATTGCAGTGGATGCCTCTCTAACGGACTATACGTTCCGCTGGGTGACATGTTCGACAGGCGTGATATGCGTTCTCCGTTGCTGACCTGAATTCGTTCCTTCAGACTTGCTTCCAGGACGAATTGCGGTAGGCTATTCTGTGGTGAGAACGATGTTGTTGAGGTCCTTGAAGCGGTTTGTTGTTTTAAGGAGTCGCATCATGTCGCGTTGGGCTGTTCTATCGTGTGTTGTGGTGGTCCTTTGTCTCGTTCTGAACGCTTGGGTGCAGGAGGGCGTGCCTTACGGGCGGGCGCTGTATATGGACAAGTGCGCATCGTGTCATGGGGCGAAGCTGCAGGGGGGTAACGCTCAGAGTCTGGTGGACGCGGTCTGGCAGTTCGGGGCGGGGCGCGGCTATGTCTTTCGCAATATCAAGCATGGGATCCCGCACCTGGGGATGCCCTCCTACGAAGCGACGCTGACCGATCGGCAGATCAACCTGATCATCGACTTTCTGCACGACGCCGAGCGTGAGGCAGGCGTGACGCCGCCCCCTCCGCCGGAAAAACTGGAGACGATCGACTATCACATCAAGGTGGATGTCGTCGCCGAGGGACTCGAGGTTCCGTGGAGTATCGACTTCATCGATCCCCAACGCATCCTGATCACCGAACGGCCCGGCCGAGTCCGCCTGGTGGAGAATGGCAAGTTGCATCCTGAGCCCATCGCCGGGACGCCGGTGGTGCTCAACGAAGGGCAAGGGGGACTGCTCGACGTTGCTGTCGATCCGAACCATGCGCGGAACGGATGGATCTACCTGGCGTACAGTCACGCGCTCAAGGCCAAGCCTGGTCAGAATCGACCACCGGCGATGACGCGAATCGTGCGGGGCCGTCTGAAGGATCACGCCTGGGTCGATCAGCAGGTGCTCTACGAGGCGCCGCACGAGACCTACCGCACGACGCGCCACCACTATGGTTGTCGCATTGTGTTTGATCCCCAGGGCTATCTCTACTTCGCGATCGGCGATCGCGGCGCGCAGGACCAGGCCCAGGATCTCAGCAGACCCAACGGCAAGATGCACCGCATCTATCGAGACGGGCGGGTCCCGGCCGACAATCCGTTCGTTGGTCGCGACGGAGCGCTGCCCACGATCTACAGTTATGGGCATCGCAATCCGCAGGGCCTGGCGGTGCATCCTGTGACAGGACGCGTTTGGGACACCGAGCACGGCCCGATGGGGGGCGACGAGCTGAACCTGATCAGCAAGGGACTCAACTACGGCTGGCCCGTCGTGACCTATGGGCTCAACTACAACGGGACGGTGATCTCGAAACTCACCCGCAAGCCGGGTATGGAGACGCCCAACCTGTACTGGAAGCCCTCGATCGCGGTGTGCGGTCTGGATTTCTATCGGGGTGACAAGTTCCCGAAGTGGCGCAACCGCCTGCTCGTCGGCGCGCTGAAGTACGAGGAGGTCGATTTGCTGGACATCGCGGCCGACCGTGTGATCCACCAGGAGACGATCCTCAAGAACGCCGGGCGCGTCCGTGATGTCGCCTGCGGCCCGGACGGGTTGGTCTATGTGGTCCTGAACCGTCCCGGCACCGTCCTGCGTCTGAGCCCGATTCGCGAGAAGCTCTGAGGCGATTCCGATCGTCCAGGGCCGCTCACTGCAAAGGGCGTGACAGTCGGGGTCCAATGTCGCGGGGAATCCCTCTGCCTGTGACATATTCTACGGGGTCGGTGACGGGAATTAATATGGTTTTAACAAGCACTGTCACGTTGACCCTGGTATACTTGCTTCTGCAGGTCGGTTGTTTCGGAGCAGTGGGACAGTCGGATCCATGGTGAGTGCGGCGCATCGTCGAAGGGAGTGCATCGCTGATGGACGGACAGGGGACCGCTTTATGACGCTGACGCAAAAGATCTCGAACCGGTTGGAGAACGCGAACCAAGGTTACTTCTGCGCCTACGCGATCGCCGCGGCCTTCATCACCTACTTTGCCATGTACGCCTTCCGCAAGCCGTTCAGCGCCGGCACCTACGCGGATTTGTCGATCTGGGGCATCGATTACAAGGTGATCGCGATCGTTTCCCAGGTGTTGGGCTACACGCTCTCCAAATTCCTTGGCATCCGGGTCGTCTCGGAACTGAAGGCGTCCTACCGCATCAAGAGCATCATCGTGCTCATTGGCATCGCCTGGGTGGCGCTGTTGTTCTTTGCGATCACACCCACACCCTACAATGTCCTGTTCCTGTTTCTCAATGGATTGCCGCTCGGGATGATCTGGGGGATTGTCTTCAGCTTTCTGGAGGGGCGGCGATACACGGAATTCCTGGGCGCCGGGATGGCCTGCAGCTTCATCGTCGCGTCCGGCGCTGTCAAAGACGTGGGACGCACCCTCGTGTTGAACTACGGGGTCTCAGAGTTCTGGATGCCTTTCCTGGCCGGCATGATCTTCATCCCCGCTCTGGTGGTCGGCGTCCTGATGCTCCGCGCCATCCCCGCGCCCTCAGCGGCTGACGAGGCGCATCGGACGAGGCGCGTGCCGATGGATGGGCAGGCCCGCAAGCGGTTCTTCCTGACCTTCGCGATGGGGATCGTGTTGGTGGTCGCGATCTACATCTGTCTGACCATCTTTCGCGACGTGCGGGATAACTTCGCCGTCGAGATCTGGAGCGCCCTGGGCTATGCCGACCAGCCGCACGTCCTCACCGCCGCCGAGATTCCCATCGCCATCGGCGTCTTGGTCATTGTCGGGTCGATGGTCTTTATCAAGAGCAACCGACTCGCCTTTTACCTGAACCTGGGGCTTATCACCTTCTCCGGCGTGCTCTTATTGATCACCACGGCGCTGTTCCGTTACACGAATCTGAACCCGGTCGTCTGGATGATCCTCAACGGGTTCAGCATGTACCTGGCCTACATGCTGTACCAGGCGTTCCTCTTCGAGCGGTGGATCGCGCTGTTCCGCTACCGCAGCAATATCGGATTTCTCCTGTATATCGCCGATGCGTTCGGGTATCTGGGCAGCACCTCGATCATGTTCGCCAAGAACTTCGGGTCGGGTTCGATCAGTTGGCTGCAGTTGTTTATGAAGATCACCTACGTCACGGCGTTTCTGTGTATCGCGTTGGGGCTTTGCTCGATCGTGTACTTCCGCATGAAGGAACGGCAGCTCGGCGCCTCGGCTGACGTTGAGCCGACCCTGTTGGCTGAGCCGAGTTGAGCGATCGCTGGCGGCCGCATTCTTTGGGGCGCATTCGCTCAATCGCTTCCGATTTTCTCCCGGAAGGCGCTAGTACAGGCGGGGCAGAGCAGTTGGCCCGAGTCGATTTTGGAAAGATCGTCTTGCAGCACGCCGTTTCGCCCACAGCAGTCGCAGGTTGCGGTTTCGCTGCTAGGCGGCGCTGGCGTCACTTCCGATTGGATCTCCGCTTCGGTAACAGGCGGCTCCTTGTCGCTGGGTGACGGTGGGGCGGCAGGTCCTTCATGCTTCGGCCCTTCGACTTCTGCACAATCGGCGAATTCGTCCGGCGGCGTCTCGATCTCTTCCTGCGCCGGTTCGGTCCCTTGATCCGTCGCTGTGTCGGTTGACGTCTGCGGGATGGGCGTACGCGGATCTTTCAGTACGGCCTTGAGTTGTTCCCAGAATCCGTTTTCCCGCAAGTCTTTCCAGAGGACCACGAGTGCATCGAAGGCTTCCCGCCGATGCGCCGTCTGCCGGTCGCGGAGGAACTGCAACCCCGCGCGGAGACGCCCGAAGTTGCGAGCATGGCCGAAGAACTCGATCGACCGTTGGCGCTCTTCGTCACTGAACTGCTCGATGAACGTTACCCATACGTCGCAGTCATGGATGTCGCCCAGGAGCGTCTGGAGGCTTCGGATCGCCTTGATCGGTTCGTTCAGTCGCCCGTCGAACGGGCTCTTATAGATCTCCAGCATGTAGCGGAGCCTCTTGGCGGCCAGACGCATCTCGTGGTGCTGTTCGATCGCCTCGGGGTCGTCCAGACAGGGCTCCAGGCGAAGCAGCTTGTCTCGCGTCCGGGAGATGTCACGCGCGGCCCGTTTCCAGACGAATGCGTTTCCCGCCTTGGTGCGGGCCCTCTTGCCCGGCGTTTTGCGTTTGGCGGTCTCTTTCAATATCTCCGGGACGATCCCGCTCGCATCGAGGCGGTCCAGTGTCTCGATGACGCGTGGTTGCGCGGCTTCGCGCTGTTGGGTCAGACGCAGACGCAGGCGGTTCAAGCCGGGCAGTTCCCGGCGCTGGTCCGCGGGGTGACTGGCCAGAATCGCGTCAACGAACGCGATCTGAACGTCCCTGTCGCGAGCGTCCCCCAGTCCCTTCGTGAGTCGGCGGAGGCGCCTGTTCCAGCGTCGGACGGTCTTGGCGGGCAGCACGTCAGCGAAGACGCCCAGCCCGGTGCGCAAGCGGCGAGAGGCCACGCGGGCCTGGTGGACGTGTTCGATATCGTTCTCGGTGCGGATGCCCTCGGCGTGCGCGAGCAGACGCTTGCCATGCTTACGCAGATAGCGGCAAGCAAGGGATTGGAACTTTGCATCAACACTCCTCATCCGGCGTTCCCCGTTCGTTTCCCAAGGTGGGGTTTCTCGATACGCGATACATACCAGAATAGCATAATCGGCGGCCCAATCCCAGCGTCTTGGGGGGCGATTCCGTCAGCAGGCGTGCAGCCGACGCCGGAGACCGCTGAATCTCGATGCCCCGGTCCCACTGTCGTTTTTTCAGAATTCTGCCGAAAGGCTGTCAGGGTTTGGGATTTCCTACGTCCTGGGTGGTAGAATCTGGCATTGGGAGTTCATCGTTGGACGCAAAAGCGGAGAAAGCTCTAGTGATTTCGTGCAGGAACGGGGATAGGGGCGCCTATGCCGATCTGGTCAAGGCGCATTCAGGCCGTGTCTTCGCCATCTGTCTGGGCATGCTGGGCAACCGTCACGACGCCGAAGACATGGCGCAACAGACGCTGTTGAAGGGGTTCATGCGAATTGGCAGTCTGCAGAACTCCGAACGCTTCGCCCATTGGATCGCCCAGATCGCCAGACGTGCGTGCCTCGACCTGATCCGGCGGCGTAAGACGCAATCGATGCGAAGAGAGCCGCGGCAGAGCAGTCCAGGCGGAGACCCTGAGACCTATCGTCACTTGGAGGCGGCGCTGGCCCAGTTGCACGAGGATTATCGCGTTCCGCTGCTGCTTTTCTATTTCAACGGGCGCAGCACGAAGAGCATTGCCGAAACGCTCGATATCAGTCAGGCGGCGGTCCAGAC
>Ga0180429_10004861_pt1 | contig 10716 bp, 3 predicted proteins | sample SS_ome_FD_132428 | JGI IMG/M metagenome (GOLD analysis project Ga0180429, IMG submission 132428) | Hypersaline lake sediment archaeal communities from the Salton Sea, California, USA - SS_1_S_1 metaG | ecosystem: Environmental > Aquatic > Non-marine Saline and Alkaline > Hypersaline > Sediment ... | reverse complement strand
GGTTTGCTGTACTCCCTGGCCGCCGGAAGTGGCGGTGCTGCCGGTGATCAGGGCTCCGATGGCTTCCTGCTCAGTCATCGCGCTGCCGTTGGGGTAGGTGCCGCGGAAGTCGATGCGGCTTTCCGCCATGGTACCGTAGAGGTGAGCCTCGACGACGGCACCTTCGCGCCGCTTGATCTTGCGGTCCTCGGCGACGATATCGAGTGCGGGGTCATCGAGGGGGCCGGAGTAGGTAATGCGGCCCGAGGTGACTCCCAGTTCACGCCCGACGATCTTGACCTTGCCGCGTTGGACGCGGATCTCGCCGTTGATGGATGGTTCTTCGCGCTTGTTCTTGGACAGCAGCAATTCTCCGGAGAGTTCGATATTGAGCCCGCTGCCTCGAATCCAGCAGTTGCCGGGGATCTCCAGCTCGAGGGTGTGCGACATGCCATGATAGAGATCGGTCAGCAGCAGCCCCCGTTCGATCACGGTGTCGCCGCGCAGTTCGGACAGGTAGGCTTCGAGGTCGATCTCTTCGATCTCTTTCATCGTGGTTTGCGAGATGCGGTAGACCAGCTCTTCGATGGTGAGGCGACCCGATGCATCGAGGCTGTCGAAGGCTCCGCTGACGGTGACGGTTCCCGACAGGCGCGCCTTCTGCGCGGGCGACTCGACGGCGATGAATCGATCGAAGTTGAGCTTGAGGTCGATGCGCTCGGGGTAGGGCAGGCCCATGACCGCGAAGCCGGAGCCGGAGAGCGTGCCGCGGGATGTTGCGCGGAACTGGCGGATGTAGAGGGTATCGCGCGTCAGCTCGCCGTCCACGACGATGTAGCGGTAGTTCACGCCGATTCGCGAATCGGTGTATCGTCCGTCGCGAACCGAGAAGTTTCCGCGCCAGTTGGGCTCGGCCAGGGTGCCGGCGATGCTGAAGTCGGCGGTGAGGTTTCCTTCGGTCTTGGTGCCCTGCTGCAGCCAGGGATTAAAGCGGGCGAGCGGCTGCTGCTTGACGTGCACCTGTCCGGCAAGCGGCAGGCTGTCCACGAGCACGAGGCCCTGATCCAGACTCAAGTGGAGCGGCACAATGCATTCCAGGACGGCGAGCGTGTCCCCGTACCAGATGCTGTGTCCGGAAAGCAGCGCGCGATCCTCTTCAAGTACGACAACCAGGGCGACGTCGTCGGCAATCGGCTTCTCATCATATGAGACTCCCTCGGCGAGCAGAACCAGATCTCCGGTCAGGGCGGAGTCCGAGCCGCCGACGTGCAGATGGGCATCCAGGGTTGCGTCGGGGATCGGTGTGTCCAGGAGCGGGGCGAGTCTGCCGGTTTCCAGGCCGGTGATGGCGATCGTCAGATCCTGCATGCCTTCGAGCTGCACGGAGCCGACGGCACGGATGGTTCCGAACTCGGATTGAATCGTCATCGCGTCGACGGCCACGCTGTCTCCGGCGATGGTGAGGCGGGTGGGGTGCAGGGTGCGCCACTGTGCGCCGAAGGTTCGGACTCGCAGGTTGTCGATCAGGAATCGCATCTCATTGTCGTCGATCCGGCCATCGACGGCGGCGGCCAGATGCAGGGTATCGGATCGTGCCCAGATCTCGGTGAAGGAGGTGAACTCGTCGACCGAACCGCGGAAGGTCAGGGCGAGCGAGTCGATCATCTCTTCGCGGGCCGCGAGTCCCGTCAGCTTTGCCGATGCCGCGATCTGCAGGGCATCCGACTCGAAGGATGCCAGTCCGATGTCCGCGCGTGTGACGCGGTATTCGCCGTAGTGGATCTCAGTGCCGGTGAGTGTGCCGGTCGCCTCCCATTGGGACAGTGAGTCTCCCTTCAGGCTCGCGGTGCCTTGCAGGTGTCCGTTCACGGCTCCGCCGAGCGAATCCAGGTCGATCTCGAAACCGTGCAGGATTTCTTGGATGATGGTGAGGTCGGGAATGCTTGCCGATGCGGCGAAGCTTGCGTGATCTCCGAGCGCGCCTTCGGCGTGACCGGCGCACTGAATTTCACCGAAGACGATGCGGAAGGTGTCGACGGAGAAATCGTGGTGGTCGACGACGGCGGTGAGCGCGATGCTGTCCAGATGATAGCGTCCGTAATCGAGGCCGGTCATTATCAGGTGGGTCCAGCCTTCGATGGAGTCCGGATCCAGGTGTGAAAGACTGAGATCGATTGTGCCGGTGAGTGGTCCCAGCGAATCCGGGATTTCGGGAAGGAAGTGCGGCAGTTCCAGCTTGCGGATCTTGAGGCTCCCGTCCACCGCGATTGCCGGGTAGGCGAAGCCCGCGATGGCGAGGTTGAGCGTTGAGGCCCCGTGCCCGGTGTCCAGGCTGCCGCGAACCGTCGCCACTGAGTCGGCGGTTTGAATCTCCAGTAGTGCGTGAACCCTCTCGCCCATCACCTGTGAGCCGTCCAGATTGAGGGTCACGTCCCAGCCGTTGACCGCGTCCCCGGACGACAGTTTGGTGAACTCCACGCCGCCGTTGACGATGACGGGCAGGGAGTCGGGCAGGAGGGCAGTGAGATTCATCTGTGTGAAGTCGAGCCGGCCACGCCCGCGCAGGTTTTCGAAATCGTTGGCCAGGCGGACTTGCCCCGAGACGTCGCCCAGGCTGGAACTCGATGACTGAAACTTGCAGGAGAGCGAATCGGGATCGAGCGCGATTTCAGTGTCCAGCGACACATTCCCGAGCAGCGGCGCCGGGTGGGGCCATTGCGCGGTGAGGCTCGAGTCCGCGTTCAGGGCGAGTCGTAGATCGGCGACCAGCTCCGGAGCCAGAGTCACGTGACCGTCGGAGCGAGCTTCGAGAGCGCCGGGAGCATCGAACGCCAGCCTGTAGTTGAGGGAATCGTTCTCGTAGGAACCCTTGCCGTCGATCGACCAGGCGGTCAGGTCGAGCATCGGCTCGCGATCGTAGACGACGTGGAGGCGGTCCCCCCGGATTCGCGCTTCATCAATCCGGACCATCCACTTCTCGCTGCCTGTCGGTTCGTCATCATCTCCGCTTGTGTCGGCGCCAAGGACGTTGGTCAACTCGAGCGCGCCGCTGGAGTCGAGGGCCAGGTCCACACGCAGCCCCGAGATTTGCAGGTCATCGATTAGCGCGCGGTTGTTCAGCAGCGGGCGGAATTCGAGTTGGACGAGCAGCTCGTTAAATCCGATCACCTCGCTGCCCGATTGATCCACGACGGAAACATCCGACAGGTGAATCTCGCCTGCCGGGCTGACGTGTATGCCTCCGAGCACAAGGCGTCCGGGAATCGATCGGTTGACGCGCTCGACGAAGTAGCGGGCGATCTGCGTTTGCAGGAATTCCGTCTGAAGCAGAACGGCGATCAAGCCCAGGCAGGCGGCCAGAGCAATCAAGATCCACAGGAGGGATCGGATGATTCGCTTCGCGGCCATCAGAACGCGGACCCCAGTGAGACGTGAAATGCGATCCGGTTCTCGCCGTAGGCGTTGGGTCGCAACTGATAGCCGACGTCGGTGCGAATCGGACCGACCGGAGTGAGAAATCTGAGTCCCAGGCCGGCGGCCGTGAACAGATCAAGCGGTTTCGCCCTCTCGGGCTCGATCCAGACATTGCCCGCGTCACCGAACAGAATCAGAGCCACGGGTCCCCAGACGTCCCGGCGGATCTCGAGTGTCGAGTTCAGCGACAGATCGCCGCCGATGGGATCGGATTTGTCTTCCGGGTTCCGGGGCGCAAGCCGGTCCTGTCCCCATCCGCGCACGGAGGATGCGCCTCCCAGATAGAATCGCTCGTTGATCGGCGTGACTTCTGAGTCGTGAAGCGTCCCCATGATTCCGGTGGCGGCGCGGGCGGCGAAGGTTGTGAACTTGTCGATGGGAATCAGCACGCGGCCATGAAGCTGGAGCCGCCACCAGCGGTTGTCGATGCGGTAGAAGGCTCCGGACTCGGACGCGGTCAGGCCGAGCACGTGTCCCTGGCGGGGGACGAGCGGGTTGTCGCGCGTGTCCCAGGCGACGGAGAAGGTTTCCACGGATTTGGAAAAGGTTCGCCGCGTGGAATCGCGAACGGTTTCCTTACCTGCTTCGTTGGAGATCGAGATCGAGGTCTTGTCGAGGGGAGAGGCCGACAGGATGGTGGTTCCGCTCTGCGTCTCTTCCGTGAAGCCGGGTCGGGTCTCGAGGCTCCAGGCGGGAATCAGGGTGACGTCGGTGGCATTCCAGGGAGTGTGCGGCCAGAACAGTCGGCCCTCGATCCGGCGGTTGATTTCGGAGACCCGGGCCAGGAGCGAGAATCGTCGCGCCCGGCCAAAGAAATTCAGGTCGGTGAATTCGGCTTGAACGTGTGTGCGCTCCTCGGTATCGTAGCCGCCGCCGTAGCGGAGCTTGTAGCGGTTGCCTTCTTCGGTGCGAATCCAGATTTTCAGGGTGTCGGAGAGTTGCGTGTAGTCAACGTCCATGCGCACGAGCCGAAACGTCTCGAGCCGCAGCAGTCGCCGCCGTGTTGCGGAGAGTACCGAGGGTTGGAAGGGGTCGTATTGGTGGTAGGTCAGTTCGCGACGGGCGGTCCCCTCGGATACCTGTTTCAGTCCCTGAATGCGGGTGGTGCCGAAGAAGCAGAGGCTCCCCGGGTACAGGATGAACTCAACGACGGCGGTGTGAGCGGCGCTGTCGGAAGTAACGCGGTAGTCCACGCGTGCTCGGGCTCGGCCCGCTTCCTGCAGGCGGTAGACGAGCGTGTCCGCCGAGACGCGCAGATCCGATTGTGACAATCTTTTCCCGATCCGGATCGGCATTTTGCGCGACCACCTCACGGAGTCCACTCCGGCCTGCGGGTGATCGCCCATGGTGATGAACCAGTGTTCGAGGATCAGCGGTTCTCCCTCGAAGATCTCGAGTTTCAGTCGCAGTTCCTCGTGTTTCTCTTGCGGGTAGACGTAGCCGTTCACGACGGCGTCGGGGAAGCCTTCCCGGCGGTAGAAATTCTGAAGCCTGAGGATATCGGCTGCGAAGTCATCGGCGAAGAAAGTTGTCCGACTGCCGATCCGCACGTAGCGCCGCAGCCAGGTGGGTTTCTCGGTGGCCATAACGGTCAGCAGGTCGGCGCGCGCAAAGGATTCGATGCCCGGGAACTCGATGACGCGGACCGGCCAGCCGTTGTACGATTGCCAACGGTCATACTGATCCAGCGTGAAACCGCCGATCGCGGTTTGCAGGGAGAGGCCGATCAGGATCGCCAGAAGAGTGGGTTTCATCACCCGCAACGGGCTGGTGAGTGGGAGATCTGCGCGCATATCCTCAATGTCGGGATATTCGCATTCAGAATCAAGAACTTGCGTGGGGCTGTGGCTCGAGCAGGATGATGGGGAGAGGGAGCAGGTGGGGTCAAACCGTCTGGGAGGAGCGGAAGCGGGGGATCAGGCGCCGCTGGGAGAGCATCGTCAGCCATCCTCCGGCAACCGTTTCCGGGCGGCTGGACTCCTGAGCGGTGTCTCCGCGAATCATTTTCGCGAGTCGGTCGAGGCCGCTGATGGCGGTGCGGAGAGCGTCGGCGTCGGGCAGACCCTGATTGGCGAGATCGGCGGCGAGCTGCACCTGAACACGGTGTTCGACGTCCCGCATCAAACGGTCGCACCAGATCGCAAACTCGTTTTCGACGGTTTGAACGACATAGCGGCCGGCGCGCAGGACCTGTCCCTTGCGGGTGTCGACGATTTCTCCCGACTTGCCGGTCAGGCTGCCGACGATGCCGGCTCGCGGACCGCCGCCTTCGGTGAAGACCCTGTGTTTGACCAGTGCTGATTCAATCTTTTCGCTGAGATCGGCGGGATTCCAGCGGGTATTCATTTCCTGCAGCGGGATCTTGCGCAGTTCGACCTTGGTGGCGAGCGCGCTGAGTCCGGCGACGAATTCCGCCATGCGGTCGGTCATGGTTTTCGCGTGCCGCTGTCGGAGGCTGCTGACCGACATTGCCGTGATGAAGCTTGCGGTCTCCGGGCCCGGGCTCTTTGCATCCCAGAAGGGCTCGAAGGCCTTGCCTCGCGTCCGTTTCTGTAGATAGGAATCGGTTTCATTGCGGATACCGGACACCCAGTTGCGGCGATACTCTCTCAGCAGTTGGGAAGTGACCGACAGTTTGTTGGTTTGTCGATCGATCATCATTCCATACTGTTGCTTGGTGATCTCGGTCTGTTCGAGTAGTCGCGGCTGCAGCCAGCTCCAGGCCGTGTCGATGCGCTCCTGGTGCTCGTCGTCATCCCCATCCATGACGCCACCGACTTTGGCCTCGACGTCGATCTCCGGTTCGCCTGTGCTCAGGCCGGACGCGGCGATTTGGAAGAGTGGCTGCCCGATATCCTCGAGGCGGGTGATCATCGCCTCGGCGGATCCGGGTACGACGATGAACGCGATCTTCTGCTCGACCTGGAGTTCGATCAGCGCGGAGTCATCGAGGAACTTCTCGACGGCCGCCGGGTGGGGCACCCATGCGAAACTCCACTGTCCGTTGGATTTTGTCTGTTCGTGAATCGTGATGAGCCGTTCCTGACCGAGATCCTTGCCCAGAAGCTGGTGGAGGGCTTCGACTTCGATGCGCGTCTCGTTGAAGCCGTGTCGGAAGTGGAGTTCCTCCTCTTCGCCGGCCTGCACCCACCAGACGATTGGCAGTTCGGACTCGGCCTGAAACGAGCCCTTTAGGCCCAGGAAGCCAGCGATCTCTGCGGCCTGTTCGGCGTCTCCGCCGCAGAGCAGCACGGCGCCGGCGCGATCCATGGCACGGGCGTGGGCTTCCAGCTCGGGCAGTTTGCATCCGGTTTCCCGACAGATGGTCAGCATTTCGAGGGCGGTCGGGGCCAGGTGCCGGCGCTGGTGTCGTGAGGCGGCCTGCAGGAGACCGGTCAGAAACGAGATTGCACTCCGTGCCGAAGCCTGCATGTTGGCGGTCACACTCACGGCAGCATCTCCAGGATGGTCGACCAGTTCAGGCTGACTTGAGTGGCGATGGCGAGGAGGATCAGCAGTCCGAGCAGAAGCGATGTAGAGCGACTGGTCTTGCGTTCGGACTCCAGCTTCTTCATCAGGTCGGATCGCCAGGCCGTGTGCTGATCGTTCTGGGTGGATTCAATGAACTCGAACTTGGAGACGAGGAGATTCTTCAGTTCCTGTCGGAAGGACGGCAGATCGGTTTGCTGGAGCCGCTCGAGCTGCTCGAAGGTGTTGGCGAGCATGTCGGCGTGTTCCTGGAATCTCTGGTTGGTGCGATTTTCGACGGCCTTCATTTCGCCTTTGACGTCGCCGGCGAAATTGAGCGTTTCCTGGCGGGATTCGGCCAGTCCTTTCTTCAGTCCGTCCAGGTCCTTGTCGGCGGCGATCTGCGAGCGGCGCATGGCTTCGAGAATCTGTCCTTGCTTTTCGAGCTTCTTGTCCATCAGAGGGAAGACTTTCTTCATGCCGCCGGTGGTGGACTCGAGCAGTTCGAACTTCTCGGTTTGCATGCGCAGCACGTTTCCCATCTCGCTCTGAATCTGCTCGAGCGCCAGGCGATCGTTCTGGTGCAGCGATTCAATGAACTTGGAGTAGCGCTCGAGAGCCTGGGGAATGGTGCGGACCTGATTCAGGAATTTGTCGTAGGCTGCCTCGATGGTTTCGCGGAGGCGTTCGGCGTTGTCGTCATAGTTGGCGCGGATCGCTTCTTTCAGGACTTCCAGTTGTTGTTCCTGCTTGGATCGCAGCCGTCCGACTTCCCCGGAGACCGCTTTGACATGTGATTCCATGGCGCCGGTGAACTTCTCGGTCGTCTCTTGCAGCGCCTCGAAGCGTTCACCCATCGCGGACTCTGAGCGTTTGACCTCGTCGGCCAGGTCGCGCTGGATTGTCTCGGCTCGTTGAGCGCGCTCCTGGAGTTCGCCGCCCAGCTCGCGGTTGTGACGAGTGATCTGATCTGCTGCGGTCTGAATCTTGGTATCGATCTCACCGTGCAGGGCCCGCAGGGTCTCGGTCCAGTCATCGGCGAGTTTGCCGAGCGCCTCGAGGTACCTGGCCTCGGTGTCGTCCAGTCTGGAGCTGATCTTCTCGTGGAGCTGCTCGAGATCGGTCTCGATCTGTTCGCGCTGCATGCGGCTGTCGTCAATCAGAGCCTGTGAGTTCTGCGCAACGGTTTCCTCGGCACGGCTCAGCGCTTGGTGCAGCCGCTCAAGCTGTTCGCGGTTCTCCGCGGCCGATTTCTGGTGTGCGGCGGACTGCTCGTGGATGAGGGCGCGGGTTTCGTCGGACTGCTGGTAGGAGTTCTCGGATTGGCTCTGTTGAGCGGAGGCGATTCCATCGATTCTGGACAGCGAGTCCTGGATTTGTTTCTGGATCTTGTCGTCGGAGCTGATGGAGTCGCGGATGGCGCGATCCATCCGTGCGAGCGAGTCCTTGATGGCCACGCTCTCATTGAACAGCCGCTCCGTATGCTTCTCGGTTACGTCGCTCAGGTCCATCGCCAGATCGGTGATGGCCTTTTCGGTGGCGCTGAGCCGTCCGTTGCCCGCCTTGCGGACTTCGGCCAACTCTTTGAGCAGTCGATTTTCGCTACTGGACAGTGCCGCCTTGAAGGAGGCGTCGCTGACGGCATCGGCCTTGCTTTCGCCCTCTTCCTGCCCGCGGCGTACTTCGGCCTCGACCGAGGCGAGGGTCTGGATCTGATCGCGTAGACGCTCGAGTGCGCTGTCCAGTTCTTCCTGGACGCGCGGGCCGACGGATTTCAGGGCTTCTTCGATCGTCTTGTCGACCCGTGCCAGTCGTTCGCTGTTTTCCTTGGTGCTGGACTTGAGAGTCTCGCGGACCTCGGCCTGATAGCGGGAGAGTTCTTCGGCCACGACCGATTCGGTGCGTGAGAAGAGTTCCTGCAGATCCTCGGTGATCTCAACGCGCGCGGCGGTCTCCGCGGGAGCGGTCGCGGCGGTCGGAGTGGGAGCCGGGGCCACGGCACCCTCGGCGATCTTCTCCCCCAAGCCAGAGAGCTGCGAGACTTCAGTTTCGGTTTTGCGGCACAAGCCGTCGATCTTCTCGGTGAGGGCCCCCAGCCTCTCCTCGATCTCGGTTGCGGTTCGGTTCAGGGTCTCGCGGCCCACGGAGGTCTGTTCATTCAGGACGCCGGCCTCTTTGCGGAGTGCCTCCTCCAGTTCGCCGTGGGTCTTCAGCAGATCTCCGAGGACGGTTTCGGCCTGGACCTTGAGGTCATCGGCATTGGCCTTCATCAGGGCTTCCAGCTCTTTGACCCCTTCGAGCATGCGGGTGCCGGAGGGCGCGAACACTTCGCGCATGCGTTCCACGCCGGCCGCAATCTGTTGCAGGGTGTCTCCGGACTCTTGGATCCGGTCGGTGGCCGCCAGCAGTAGCCGCACCTCCTCGCGGAAGGCTGGTATAAACTGCTGTTCTGTAAGTTCTTGCGTAAAGGATTCGAGGAACTCGCGCAGCGGTTCAACCAACTCTTGGTGCATTCCGGGTTTGGCAGGCGTCATGCTCATTGCTCCAATCTGACTTCGTCCGCGGACAATTCGACACTCAGATTGCAAGGTTAGTACCAACAGATGTTTCCATTTTCAAACCTGGGGACCTTCGGATGAGGCGGCGGGTGGGAGTTGTCGATGTTGCGGAGATCTCAACAGGATGCAACATTCGGAGGTATCCGTCTCTCCATTACTTCAGACACGCCGACGGGACGCGTCCGGCGTGCCACCGAATCTCCCGCAGCGTCGGGATCCACGCAACTGATCTTGGGATCACTTTGCCATGAAGAGAAGGAAGAAGAAGATCATCATTATCGTCCTCGTCCTGGTGATTGTGCTGGGCGGCGGCGGTTTCATAGCCTCTCAGCAGGAAGAGGATCAGGCCACGAGGGTGACTGTCGAGGCCGCCGAGCTGCGACGGATTGTCGCCACGGTGTCGGCGGTCGGCACGGTTGAACCGGTGACTCAGGTCAAGCTGTCCGCCGAGATTCCCGGTCGGATTGTTGATCTGCCGATCGAGGAAGGCGACTACGTGGAGGAGGGCCGGTTCCTGGTCGAACTCGATCCGGAGGCCTATCAGTCCCGTTTGGATGCGGCCAAGTCTGCGTTGCGGTCGGCGCGCGCGACGAAGAAGAAGGCGGACGCGGATCACGAGCGGACGGCTGAGCTGCTGAAGAAGGGAGGCTCCTCGCAGGCTGATCTGGACGCGGCGGAGGCGACCGCGGAGCTGGCGGCGGCGGAACTCGAGCGGTCGCAGGCCGAGGAGCGCAATGCCCGTGAGAATCTGGGCAAGACCCGGCTGCATGCTCCGATGGAGGGTACGGTCTCGCGACTGAACAAGGAGGTCGGCGAGCTGACGCTGGGGTCGCAGTTCCAGGATGTCGTGATCCGGGTGGTTGCCGATCTATCGCGGACGCAAGGGCGTGCCGAGGTGGATGAGCATGACATCATCCACGTGAAGCTCGGTGACTCGGCGTTTGTGGAGATCGACGCGTTTCCCGACACTCAGTTTGTGGGGATCGTTGCGGAGATTGCGGAGTCGGCGTCCGGGGTGGCCGGGGGCAGCGACTTTGGGGGCGGCGACGTGGTGGCGATCAATTTTGACGTGCTGGTGACGGTCGTTGATACGATTGCCGGGATTCGCCCGGGCATGTCGGCCACGGTGGATATAGCGACCGACTACCGCAACAGCGCGCTCTCGGTGTCGATCCAGAGTGTTGCGATTCGCGACAAGGAGAAAGGGGAAGCGGTCGAGGTCAAGGAGAAGGAGAAG
>Ga0180429_10004858_pt1 | contig 10720 bp, 8 predicted proteins | sample SS_ome_FD_132428 | JGI IMG/M metagenome (GOLD analysis project Ga0180429, IMG submission 132428) | Hypersaline lake sediment archaeal communities from the Salton Sea, California, USA - SS_1_S_1 metaG | ecosystem: Environmental > Aquatic > Non-marine Saline and Alkaline > Hypersaline > Sediment ... | reverse complement strand
CTGATGGAGTACTTCAGGAGCGAGGTCTCCGAGGAGTGGGAGACGATGCGATCGGAGGGCATGAGGGTGTTGCAGCAGGAGGCCGAGCTCAAGGAGATCGCGCGACTGGTCGGTGTCGATGCGCTGTCCAACAAGGACAGGCTGGTGCTCGGCACCGCCAAGATGATTCGCGAGGACTTCCTGCACCAGAATGCCTTCGATGATGTCGATACATACACATCGTTCCCGAAGCAGTTCAAGATGCTGACCAACATCATGACGCTGAGCAGACTGGCGGGGGACGCGATAGAGCAGGGCGCCTCGGCGGAGGATATCTTCGCGCTTCCGGTGACGGAGGATATCTCCAGGTCTCGCTTCATTCCCGAGACCGAGCTCGAGGACTTCGACCGGATCGCGTCCGACATCGAGAGCGGCATAAGGGGCCTGGCGACAGGCGCGGCGGAGGCCGAGACGCCGGCCGGGGAGGCCGGCTAGTTGACCGGAGGGCAGGGCGCCACCCTGGGGCCGGACGCGGCCCACGGCGTGATGCCTCTTGGGGACGGAGAACGACAGGGAACAGCGCGCAAGAGGGGAGTCCAGCAATGGCGAAGGAGTACATGACCGTTCAGGAGGTCGCGGGGCCGCTGCTCCTGGTGGGAGACGTCTCGGGCGTCAAGTACGAGGAGCTGGCGGAGGTCGAGCTGCCGAACGGCGAGATCAGGCGGGGAAGGGTGCTGGAGGTAGATGAGGAGACGGCTCTGGTCCAGCTCTTCGAGGGGGCGACCGGAGTCTCGGTCGACAGTGCCAAGGTTCGCTTTCTTGGGCGCGGCCTGGAGCTGGGGCTGTCGCGCGACATGCTGGGCAGGGTGTTCGACGGTCTGGGCCGTCCGAAGGACGGAGGCCCCCAGATCATACCCGAGACGAAGAGAGACGTCGCGGGCGCGCCCATCAACCCGACGGCGAGGGACTACCCCAACGAGTTCATACAGACGGGCGTGTCGACGATCGACGGTCTCAACACGCTCGTACGAGGACAGAAGCTCCCTATCTTCTCCGGGTTCGGTCTGCCACACGCGGAGCTCGCCGCGCAGATCGCTCGTCAGGCGACGGTCCTGGGGACCGAGGAGAGCTTCGCGGTCGTGTTCGGCGCGATGGGCATCACGTTCGAGGAGGCCGAGTACTTCATCGGCGACTTCAGGCGCACCGGCGCCATCGAGCGCGCGATCCTCTTCGTCAACCTGGCGAACGACCCAGCGATCGAGCGCATCGCGACTCCGAGAATGGCGCTGACGGCCGCGGAGTACCTCGCCTACGACGTGGGTATGCACGTGCTGGTCGTTCTAACGGACATGACCAACTACTGCGAAGCGCTACGAGAGATCTCTGCGGCGCGCAAGGAGGTGCCGGGGAGGAGGGGCTATCCCGGCTACCTGTACACCGACCTCTCGACGATCTACGAACGCGCGGGGCGGATCAAAGGCAAGCCCGGCTCGATAACGCAGATACCCGTGGTCTCGATGCCGGAGGACGACAAGACGCACCCGATCCCCGATCTCACGGGATACATCACCGAGGGGCAGTTCATTCTCGACCGCGCCCTCCACAGGAAGGGCATATATCCTCCCGTGAACGTGCTGCCATCTCTCTCTCGCCTCAGGGACAAGGGCATCGGAGAGGGGCGTACGCGAGAAGATCACGCCAACCTGGCGAATCAGCTCTTCGCTGCCTACGCGCGCGGCAAGGAGGCCCAGGAGCTGGCCGTGATCCTCGGCGAGGCAGCGCTGTCTCCGGAGGATAAGGCGTTCTTCAAGTTCGCCGACGTCTTCGAGGACCGGTACGTCCGTCAGGGCATCGATGAGAACCGGTCGATCGAGGAAACGCTGGCGCTCGGCTGGGAGCTTCTTGAGATGCTGCCTCTCTCCGAGCTCAAGCGCGTCAAACCTGAGCAGATCGAGCGCTACATGAAGAAGCAGGCGGTTGGGACCGGCGCGGAGTAACCTGCGCTCGTCCCGCGAGCAGGCGGGTCGGCGGCCTGTTCTCCCCGGGCTCAGACACACGCTCGCTTCGCGAGCTCAACTCGCCCGAGCGAGAGAGGCCGCCGCCCCGGTCGAGTACGACGGGCCTCGACGCGCCGGAGAGGCGAACTCGCCCGGACGGAAGACCTCCGCCTGCGGCGCTCAAGTCGCCAGCGGGGAATGACCGGGACCCGACCGACAACGGAGTTCAGCACATGAAGATACGCGCCAATCCCAACCGCATGCAGCTTCTGAGGCTGCGGCGCCGGTATACGCTGGCGAAGCGGGGGCACAAGCTCTTGAAGGACAAGCAGGAAGAGCTGATGAGGCGCTTCCTCGGCATCGTGCACGAGGCTCGTGACCTTCGGGAGTCCGTCGAGCGTGAGCTCGCCGCCGCGCATCGCGCGTTCGTCTCGGCGAGATTCGACATGGACGGCCCGGCCATGGAGTCGGCGCTCGCCTTCTCTCGGCGTATCGTCGGGCTCAAAGCGGACCGGGAGCAGGTCATGAATCTCAAGGTGCCCGTATTCACGGTCGAGTTCCCGGAGGACGCAGAGCTGGGGTATGGCTACCTGGAGACCACGGGCGAGCTCGACAGGGCCCTGGAGATGTACGCCGAGGCGATGCCCGGGCTAATGAAGCTGGCCGAGTTGGAGAAATCGGTGCAGCTCATCGCGGCTGAGCTCGAGAAGACGCGTCGACGCGTCAACGCCCTGGAGCACATCCTGATACCCAGCCTTGAGGAGACCATCCGCTTCATATCGGATCGCCTGTCGGAGCTCGAGCGTGCGACGGCGACCAGGCTCATGAAGGTGAAGGACATCGTGAGGGAGCACTGACGGGCGTGGGGCCGGAGCCGCGGTCGAGCATCGGCGGTGGCCCGTGGAAGACGGGACAGCACAGAACAACGTACGAGGGGCGCCCCGGGTAGAGGCGCCCCTCCTTGTTCTGCTCCCGGACTCCTGTGCAGCGTCTACTAGAAGTAGAAGTCCATACGGAGCGAGTACTCCAGCTCCATTCCCGTGGCTCCGGGGCCGTCAACCGAATCACCCATCGCCTCGAGCTCGGTGCTGTAGGACGAGTACTTGAAGTAGATCTCGGGGCCGATCGCGATCGAGTCCTCGACCAGCATCCAGCGTCCCCTGAGGAGCGGTCCTGCCGACCAGCCGCTCAGCTTGGCCTCGAGCTCCTCGTCACGGGTCTCCATGTCGGGGATCGTGATCTTGCCGCCAAACGACAGGTACTGATACCTGACGCCTACGTCGAAACCGTACCTGTCGTCGCCGGCTATCTGCATGAAGAGCGTTCCGCCGAACGACATGATCGACAGCTCCGGCTCCACACCATCAAGCTCCTCGTCGATGTTGTCGAGATCAGTGATCGAGCCCTTGGCGTAGCCCACAGAGATCTCGCCACCCAGCGAGCCTGACTGCATGCCGATCGCGAACTCCTTCATGTTCATCGGGCCGGCGAAGCGCAGGCTGCCGTACATCTCAGCCTGTGCCGCGCACGCGACGAGCATCATCCCCGCGACCAACGCTACCATGAGTCCACGACGCATGGTCTCCTCCCTTTGCTGTGCCCACGGACGGTCCGGCGACCTGTCTCGCCTCGCCGCGCCCAGATACCGCGGGCGCCCACAAGCTGCTTGCGACATCCTGAACTCTTGCTCACCTGCTAACGTCCCGGTGAATCTAGCGGATTCGCCGAATCTAGCGCAAGCACGAAATTGGCGATTAGTGACTGTTCGTCAAATGACCGGCTGGCGCGGGCCTCGGCTGGTCGGTGCCGCCCCGCGCTGCTCCGTCGATGGGCGCGCCCGGAAAGCGGAAGCAGGGCCGGCGGGCCCTGCTTCCGCGCTGCTCGATTCGTGCTTCGTCGTGCGTGTGTCCCTAGAAGTAGAAGTCGAGACGAACCGAATACTCGATCACGAACTCGGAGAGGTCGATCTCCTCCTCGACGTCTGCCCGGCTATCGTAGTCCCATGTCATCTCGTGGGTCATGCTCGTGTACCGGAGGTAGATCTCCGGGCCGAGCGCCATCGAGTCGCCCGCGAACCACCAGCGCCCGCGGACCACAGGTCCGACCGACCAGCCCGAGTACTTGTCGGTGTAGGTGTACGTCTGTCTGTACCCGCCCTCGGACTCAGTCTCGAAGCTCATCGAATGCAACTGGAATCGGAGTCCCGCGTCGAGCGAGAACGAGGACGGCGGCGAAACGTGATAAAGGCCAGTCAGTCCGAACGTGTACATCATGAGGGAGTTGTCGTAATCGTACTGGCGCTCGCCTTCCGAGTCTCCCTCGTACTTGGCCGAGAACCTCGCCATGCCGAACGAGATCTCGCCGTCGAACTTCTCGAAGCTCTTACCGAACGTCATCTCCGTGTAGTCGAAGAGACCGTCTGCGTCCGTCTCGATGTAGTAGTCGCGGCAGACGCCGTCCTCTATGTCCACCGACGTAGCGTACCCGGCGAGCCTGAGGCCGCCGTACCAGCCCTCGCCGGCCGATGCCACACTCGCCCCGAGCAGCATCAGGGCTAACACGCAGAACACAAGACCGCGATTCATTCGCGCCTCCTCCTCTGCGCCCGGTCCTTCCGACGGCAGTCGAATCACGCTCCCATCTCGGCGTCGGGGGGTGCGCCGGGCTGACCCTTTCCGGACAACCTCCTCCGGCTCGGCGACGTCCCGGATCCGGCGGGTCGTAGTGACCGCAGGTCCGGTCCGGCTTCCGGGCCGATCACAGTACGTCGACCATTCGGCCCGGACTCTACCAAATCCCACTCAGTTGCCAAGCCGAAAAACGGTACGTCGACCATTCGGCCCGGACTCTACCAAATCTCATTCAGTTGCCAAGCCGAAAATCGGTCCTACTCGAGCACGCTCTCGTCAGCCTCATCCCACGGGGGGTCTACGACGCACAGGAACGCCAGGTCTATTCGGCCGGTGTTCTCTATCCACTGGACCTCACCGCTCGGGATGAGCACGCAGTGCCCGGCGTGCACCTCCCGAGACTCGTCGCCGACGTGCATCGTGCCGGTCCCGAACACTATGTAGTACGCCTCCGTGGAGTCCAGGCGGTGTCTGAGCGTCCGGTGGCCGGGCTTGACAACAGCGCAGGCCAGGCTGTAGCTCAGATCGACGCCGTCGCGCTCGGGATGAAGAAGCTCGCGAAGCTCTGAGTCGTCACCGGCGCGGATCGGCTCCACGAGAGCCACGTCCTTGAGCAGCATCACGGCCTCCTTCCCCTCGGGGCTCTACTGCAGGCCGCGGGAATTCTGCCAGACGGGGCGTCTTCAGGCAAGATGATGTGACGTGACGCACGATTGGGGTCCTAGTCAAGAATTGCCGGCTGAAGGGCCGCCCGCGAGTCCGGCGTGAAACTCGATTCTCTCTCTCGCGTACTCTCTTGTCTGGTGCGAACTCATGATATACGCTCTTCGCCGCAGCCATGAGTGAGAGTAGAGAGCGGTACGGTTACCGGGCGGATCAGCTTCCCGCCACGGAAGGAGGACGAGATGTCTCGTTGGCTCTTTGGAGCGCTCGCCGTCCTGCTGGTTCTGGCCGGCACGGCGACGGCACAGGTCTGCGCCGACGACCTGGGGATCGCGGTCACGGGCGGCATGATGCAGCCCGGCGGCGGAGACGAGGAGTACGGTGATTCAGGCATGATGCTCGGCCTCGAGGTCAGGAAGCTGCTGACCGACAACGTGAGCATCGGGGTCGAGTACAGGCGCGGCGTGACTCAGGGCGGCGACGAGCCATCTGCCGCCGATTCGGCCCGGTTCTCCGGATGGGGAGAGGCCGACAACTTCAGAACCGTATGGAACTACGCGGGCGCTTCCGCGATCTACAACTTCATGCCCGACGGTAAAGTGTCGCCCTTTGTGAGCGCCGGTCTTGGCATAACCTTCTGGGAGGTACAGGACTGGCGAGATGACGCGAGCGAAGAAGGAGAGGTTCCCGAGGGCTACGACACCGACGGCAAGCTCCAGAAGCTGAGCGGTGCGAACCTGACCGGCGTCCTCGGAGCTGGAGTGGAGTTCTTCGCGGCCGAGCGTCTGGCTCTGACAGCCGGGGCCCGGTACTATCTCCTCTTCCAGAACGAGAAGGACAACGTCGGCTGGAGCGTGTCGCACGGCCCGGACTTCGTGGACGCCAACAGCTCGATACTCGAGGCGTACGCGGGGATCACCTACTACTTCGGCGCCGGTGACTGCGACGGCGACGGCATCGTCGGCAAGAAGGACGAGTGCTGGAACATCCCCGAGGACTTCGACGGGTTCGAGGATGAGGACGGATGTCCCGAGGACGACAATGACATGGACGGCATCCTCGACGTCGACGACGAGTGCCCGAATGATCCTGAGGACTTCGACGGCGAGGACGACGAGGACGGCTGCCCTGACGTCGATCGCGACGGCGACGGCATCCTCGACGACGAGGACGCCTGCCCGGATGATCCCGAGGACATGGACGGATTCCAGGACGCGGACGGCTGCCCGGATCCGGACAACGACGGTGACGGCGTGCTCGACGGCAAGGACGAGTGTCCCGACACTCCGAAGGGCGTCGAGGTGAACGAGGTCGGGTGCCCGATACCGAAGGTCACGCTCGTGGCGGTGATGGTCAACTTCGATCTGGACTCCGCGGAGCTCGACGATACGGACACCGGCAAGCTCGACGCGCTGGCTACCGCGCTCGTCGAGAACGAGGAGTTCGTTGTCGATATCGCCGGCTACGCCTGCGATCTCGGCACCGACGCATATAACGAGGCGCTGTCACAGAGGCGCGCCAACGCGGTCAGGGACTATCTTCTGGAGAAGGGCGTCGGTGAGGACCGTATGACCGTCGGCGGATACGGTGAGAGCAATCCGCTCGTTCCGAACGACACTGAGGAGCAGCGGAGCATGAACCGCCGGGTTTCGATATCGCCCTCGCGTCCCTAGAGCCAGGGCGCATCGAGACAAGGGCCTATTGCACGATTGAGGGGAGGAGCGCCAGGACGGCGCTCCTCCCTGGCGTTGTCCCACCTTCGCCGCGCCCGCGTGGGTTTCCCCACGGGTATCCGGAGTTTGTCGGCGGCCCCGGACGTGGCACATACCTTGCTAAGTTAGGGTATCGAAGATGAGTCTCGAGGGCCTCGCGCGGCGCGGGGTGGGGCGACACACACGCGCCCTCCCATGCAGCGGCGATCTCAGGGGGTGCCTATGTCACCGAGGGCCAGCCAGCCCACGAAGAAGAAGATCATCATGTGGTCGAGTGATCGCCAGAAGCACAAGGAGCTGTGCGACTGGCTCTCCTCGGCCGGATACGAGGTCGCGGTCTACCCTGACGTGCATGACATCGTTGCGGTGTGCGCGGCGGAACTCCCGGACCTCGTGATACTCGGCGCAGAGGACTCGAGCATCCTCGACCGGCTCGACGAGGACAAGAGGTCGCGACGGCTCCCGGTCCTCCTTCTCACGGAGTCGGACGACGCGCCGGCCGGGGTGGCTGCGTCGAGAGCCTACCTGACCGACTGGCTCAAGCAGGACGTATGCGAGGAGGACCTCATACTGAAGGTCCGGGCCATCCTCAGGGTGGCGCACGCCGAGAGCATCGCCTCAGAGCCCGCCGAGAGGGACAGCCTGACGAAGCTCTACAACAGGCGGTACTTCGACGAACGGTTGGAGAGGGAGATAGAGAGAGCGCGAAGGTACGGCAGGAAGCTGACGTGTGTGATGATGGACGTCGACGACTTCGAGGGGTTGATCGAGACGTACGGTCACCGCACGGGCGACCGCGTGCTGGCCGTTCTGAGCGACCTCCTGCTGTCACGCACCAGATGCTCTGACATCATCGCGCGGTACGGAGGACAGGAGTTCGCACTGCTTCTCCCGGAGACGCCGGACAATGACGCCCGGACCATGAGCGAGCGAATACGGAAGGCTCTCGCCGCGCGGTCCTTCAAGTACGGCACTGAGGAGTTCAAGACCACGCTCAGCTGCGGAGTGGCGACCTACCCGGACCACGCTCGAGACGCCGAGACGCTCGTGAGGATGGCGAACTCCGCGATATTCGAGGCCAAGGGGATGGGAGGCAACACGTCCTTCGTCGCGTTCTCCGACGCGGCGCCTGCGGAGGAAAGCTGCGTCAAGGCGGGGCCGACCATCCTGATAGTGGAGGACAACGATTACAGCAGGAGCGTAGCGTCGCTCGTTCTGCGCGCGAGTGGATACGAGGTGCTTGAGGCGGGCGACGGCGACACCGCGCTGTCGATCGTTAAGGAGCTTCACCCCGATCTCATTCTCATCGACATCCAGCTGAGCGACGCCAATGGGATGATCGCGACAAGAGAGCTCATCAAGATGGAGGAGAACAAGAACGTCCCGATCGTGGCGCTTACGGCGCGGGACATGCCCGTCGATCTTGACGAGCTGGTCAGAGAGGGGTGCCGCGGCTATATAGTGAAGCCGATCGACACGAACAACCTGGCCGTTCAGATTCGGTCCTATCTCGAGAGCTGACACGACCGCCCGCGTGCCCGTTGTCAGTATGCAGTTGGAGGGCGGCGCGATCGGGCGACTCGGATCTCGGGTTACCATTACGTGGGCCCGCGGCGAGAGCCGCGGGCCTGCGCGCTTGTCTGCTCGAGGCCGCTGCGTGTAGCATGGATCCGGGGTGGACGCCTTCGGAGCGGTATCTCTGCATAATGAGGAGTCGATTCGTCGTGAAGAGCGAACGTGCGCTGAGGAGGCCTGCGACCGTAGTGCCCGCTGTAGTCGTTGCGCTCGCGATCGGGGGCTGTGCCACAAGTGTCAGGCGAGAGACGACACCGGCGCCGGACGACCGCCCCCCGGACGTCCAACCCGCCTGTGAGGTTCTGTCCGGCACGACCGGCTCCGCATGGTACGAGGGGGATCTGGGCGACGAGTGGACGGACCGCGGTAGCCTGTTCTACGTCTGTCGCTCGGAGAGCATCGGCGAGCCGGCCGGGGCGCCGGGAGGCGGAGGCTTCCGCTCCGTCGACGGAGCGAGGACGGCGGCGCTCGAGACGGCCTACGGGCGGGCCTTCGAGCACATGGGCGCGCGCGGCGTATCCTACGACGAGCCGCAACTGGAGACGATGATACGGGACAAGGCCAGACTCCGGGCCGCCGGCGGCGACGTCGCATTCCCAAGAGTAGAGGTCTACGACTCGGTCGATGAGGTGTGTCCCTCGGCCTCTGACAGTCTCCGGACCTACAGGTCGTCGCTTCTTGCGGAGTACCCGATCGCGAGCCTCCGGGGGGACGTTAACAACGCCAGATGGCACGCGCGCCGGGCCGCGGCCGAGGCCTCTGTCCTCGCCGGATCGGCCGAGGCGTTCCTCGAGGAGGGTCGGTGGTTCGACGGGCTCCTGGAGCTGGCCGGCGCGGCTGCTGTTCTTGAGGGCGCGGCGCGGCTGCCGGATGTGATGGCCGCGGAGTCGCGCGTGCGCAGTATGACGGCTACTGCGGTCCGCTCTCTGTCGGTCGAGCCTCTGGACGGTGTTGCCGTTCTGGAGGTCGCCGAGCGGACTCGGCACGAGGTCCGGTTCCGCTGGACATACGACTGGGGCGGCAGGTCGCTGCCGGCCTGGGGCGTCCCGGTGTCATTCGAGCCGATCGGGTTCGAAGCGATCCTGGAGAGCGATGCCGCCACCGGGCGCGACGGCGTCGCCGCCTGTCGCGTGCTCCTGGCCCTGGGAGAGCCCGGCGAGTGCTACATTCGGCAGCTTCCGAGCGGCGAGGTGCTCTCTGCGACGCTCGGGGACACGTGGACCCCGGCGCCGGGGGCAGACGAGGATGGGGGTTCCCTGAGCCGCGTGTTCCTCACGAGGGGCGTGCATGCTCTCACCGTCTGCGTCGAGGTCGACGGCCTCAGCGCAGAGGACGAGGCGCAGTTCATTACGGGTTTCGAGCGCCGGGCGGAGAAGGACGGGTTCGCGCTCCTCTCGTGCGGGCCGGACGTGGACCTCGTTGTGCGCGCCGCGGCGAGCAAGGCCCCAGCGCTGCAGGGCGAGGATGACCACTCGGCGGAGGTCTCGCTCTCCGCTGTCGTCTTCGATCAGAGGGTTGCGTCCGAGCTCGGGAGGCCGTCGATTCGCGTCGGGGAGAGCGGCGCCGATGCGCGCGGTTCGGAGGTTCTGGCGCTGAAGGAGGCCGGGCGCCTTCTGGCAGCGTATGTCCGAGGGCGGGCCCTCCTGTCGGTCGAGTAGCCGGATCGACCGGGCCGATCGAGGACGACGGGCGGAACGGGGCGCCGGCCCTAACGGTCTCGAGCGCGCGTCCCGATCGCTGCAGTGTCTTCTATCGTTACCTCGAACTCGCTCGTGTGGTTTCGGTAGAGCACCGAGAGGTAGCCCCAGCCCTCTCCTTCGATGTTGCCTGTACTTCCCGATTGCGGGAACGGTCCGGCGACCGCCCACACGCGTCCGGAGAAGAGCCCGGCGGTCGCTATCTCACCGGCCTCGAACGTTATCGACGGCTGGTCGACCGCGATGTCTATCGACTGCTCATCGGCCGTGCCGTCGACGGCGCCGACGACCAGGTAATAGTCGGCGTCGCCGGACTCGGTCCATGACAGCGTGAGGTCCTCATCCAGCTCGACCGTGTCGGGGGCCGTGACCGCGACCGCCTCCGGCACGGGCTCGGTGGCCGACGATATCCCCGTTCCGGTCGTCACCTCGAGAACACAGTTGATCCCCGGCTGCCATATCACCTG
>Ga0180429_10004857_pt1 | contig 10722 bp, 4 predicted proteins | sample SS_ome_FD_132428 | JGI IMG/M metagenome (GOLD analysis project Ga0180429, IMG submission 132428) | Hypersaline lake sediment archaeal communities from the Salton Sea, California, USA - SS_1_S_1 metaG | ecosystem: Environmental > Aquatic > Non-marine Saline and Alkaline > Hypersaline > Sediment ... | reverse complement strand
TCGCCGGGTTCCTCGTCGAGGACGTGGTGAAGCTGATCGTCTACCGCGCGATTGATCCGCAGCATCCGGGCCTACTGGCCCGACGGCGCCACGCCGCGGCGTAGGTTGGCTGCCGAGTATCAGTTTTGAAGAATGACACAAGACAGGCGGGTACAAATCGAGAAGGTTTGTTTTAGCCCCTTCGGGGCTATTGGCGAACAAACCCGGGTCCTGTTACTTCTCATTGTTAACACTAATCATGCAGTCGCATTCGATCTCCGGCGGCCGGAGGAAAACTCACAGCACCAGGATCAGCAGCACGGTGTGCTTCCTTGAAAACAACATATCTGCGATGCCGCATGTTTCGCTGTTGATCGATCTTTCGTAGTTTCCCGTCTTTGCCGCAATCGTACAAGCCCTAATTTCGCGATCACCGGTCGCGGTTATATGTAATGGCAATCGCGGTGGGGCGCGCCGGCGAAGGGTGGCTGGGGCAAAGCGAAGCGGTGCCCCAGGAAAACAGCGGTCTGGGGCTTCGTTGCGCTCAGCCGCCAGCCACCCCTGTGCCGAACTTGGAACTACTGTAATTGCAACTTCGGTCGGGCGCGCCGGCACACGGGGGGCTGGACACCCACGCGCGGCCGCGTTATAAACTGAGCACTTCTTCGCTCATGTAGTTGCGCAAGGCGAGTTCCGGAGCTGCCCGACGCAACCCATTTCGCTTTCAACCAAGGTCATCCGGCATGAAACGCGAGGTTACCTCCCTGGGAGTATGCATTGGGGCGTCGACTATCAAGGTGGTCGAGTTGACCGTCTTGGGTGGGAGATTCCGCGTGGCGGCAACGCGGGTTGTCCGCCATGACTGCGATACGCGAGGCAGCCTGCTGAGTACTCTTCAGCAGTACGATCCGGCGGCGTACGACCACGTGTGCATAACCGGCCGGAAATTCAAGGACCTGGTCAATCTGCCCACCGTGACCGAACCCGAAGCGACCGAGCACGCCCTGCGCTTCGTACTCGGCGGGCAGCAAGCGAATTTCGAGGCGCTGCTGAGCCTCGGCAGCGAGAACTTCATCCTTTACCAGTTGAACGAGGACGGGGCTATCGTGGGTGTGCGCACGGGGAACAAGTGCGCGTCGGGGACGGGCGAGTTTTTCCTGCAGCAGATCCGCCGCATGAACGTCGGCATCGAGGAAAGTTGCCAACTGGCCCGCGGGGCAGAGCCCTACCGCGTCTCCGGCCGCTGCAGCGTGTTCTGTAAGAGCGACTGCACTCACGCGCTGAACAAGGGTATTCCGGCCCGGCGGGTGGTGGCCGGACTGGGCAACATGATTGCCGAGAAGGCCCTGGATATCCTCGGCTCCACGCCGCGAACAAACATCATGATCGTCGGCGGTGTGACCAAAAACTCCTACGTCGTCGAGCGGATCGGCCAGCAGATCGAGAACCTGGTTATCCCCGAACATGCCGAAGTTTTCGAGGCCCTCGGCGCCGCCATCTGCGCCGTCGAGCGGAAGACTGTCGGCCCCGGGCGGATTACATTCACGCCCCGCGGATCGTCCTTCACCGTGTTGCCCCCGCTGGCCGAGGCCCAACACCTCGTCAGCTTTCAGCAGCATGACCAGGCACGCCCGCAGCAGGGCGACGAAACCATCCTCGGCCTCGACGTGGGCTCCACGACCACCAAGGCCGTGTTGATGAGAACCGCCGACGACAGGGTGCTGGCCTCGGTCTATTTGCGGACCAACGGGAACCCGATCAAGGCTTCGCGGGAGTGTTACCGGGAGATTCACCGCCGGCTCGAGGGGATCGAGGTGTCGGTGGTCGGGCTGGGGATTACCGGCTCGGGTCGCCATATTTCCGGACTGCACGCGCAGAGCGACGGCGTGATCAACGAGATCATCGCTCATGCCTCGGCCGCGGCCTTCTTCGACAGCAGCGTCGACACGATCCTGGAGATCGGCGGCCAGGACGCCAAGTACACCTACCTGGTAAACGGCGTCCCCTGCGACTACGCGATGAACGAGGCCTGCTCGGCGGGCACGGGGTCTTTTATCGAAGAGGCCGCCAAGGAAAGCCTCGATATCGACTTCCGCGACATCCAGGAGATCGCCTTGAAGGCCGGCTCGCCGCCGAACTTCAACGATCAGTGCGCCGCGTTCATCAGCTCAGACATCAAAAATGCCTCGCACGAAATCAGCCGGGAGAACATCGTCGCCGGGCTGGTCTATTCGATCTGCATGAATTACAACAACCGCGTTAAGGGCTCGCGCAAAGTCGGCAACAGGGTCTTCATGCAGGGCGGCGTGTGCTATAACAAGGCCGTCCCGCTGGCCATGGCCTCGCTGCTGCAAAAAGAGATCATCGTTCCGCCCGACCCGGGTCTGATGGGCGCCTTCGGCGTCGCGCTGGAAGTCAAGCAGCGTCTCGAAATGGGATTGCTGCAACGCTCGTCGTTCGACCTGGATGAACTCTCCCGCCGGGAGGCGACCTACGGCAAGAGCTTCACTTGCCCGGGCGCCAAGGAGCATTGCGACCGCGGCTGCACGATCAACATCATCAAGATCAACGGCAAGAGCTTTCCGTTCGGCGGTGTGTGCAACAAGTACTACAACGTATCGCACCACCTGGACATCGACCCGGCGCCGTACGATTTCGTGGCCCGGCGGCAGAAGGCATTGTTCGGCTCTCCCTGCCGGCCGCAAGCCGGCGGCGGCAAGACGGTCGGTTTGTCGCGGTCGTTTCTGGCCAATTTGCTTTATCCGCTGTACGACCACTTCTTCAGCAGGTTGGGCTTTAGGGTTGTGCTTTCGGACGGGGTCGACCCCGAGGGAGTCAAAAGGACCTACTCGTCGTTCTGCTTCCCGGCCGAGATCGCCCACGGCACGATGATGGACCTGGTAAAAAAGGATCCCGATTACATCTTCCTGCCGCAGGTTTTCGAACTCCGCGTGGAGAAGGGCCGCAGCCGGGAGGCGGGGCACCAGTGTACTTGCGTCACCTTGCTGGCCGAGCCGTACTACCTGCGCAGCGCGTTTCGAGACCTCCGCGCGGTGATCCTTTCCCCTAAGCTGAATTTCGCCGCCGGCTGGGACGCCATGAAGGGCACCTTCGGCCAGTTGGGCGCGGAGTTGGGTTGCGACAGAGAACTCGCCGAACAAGCCTACCTCGAAGGCGTGGAAAAGCTGCAGGCGTTCTTCGAGACGAGAAAACGGCTGGGACGCGAAGCACTGGCGGAAATCGAAAGCGACCCCCGCCGTATCGGCATCGTGCTCTTCGGCAGACCCTATAATGCCTTCGCCGAGGAAGCGAACATGGGAATCCCCAAAAAGTTCGCCTCCCGCGGCGTCCGATTGATCCCCTTCGACTGCCTGCCGTTCCTCGACGAGCCGAGCATCGACAGCATGACCTGGGCGATGGGTCAGGACATTATCCGGGCGGCCAATTTCGTCAAGAAACACCCGCAGTTGTTCGGCGCTTTTCTGACGAATTTCGGCTGCGGCCCCGACTCGTTCATCGTCGGGTACTTTCGCGACGTCATGAAGACCAAGCCTTCGCTGACGCTGGAGATCGACAACCACACGGCCGACGCGGGGGTGAACACGCGGGTAGAGGCCTTTCTGGATATCGTCGAGCGTTATCGCAAGCTGGCGATCGCCGACCGGGTGGAGGGCGAGTTCAGGCCCGCCGAACTTGTGCTTAGAAACGGAAAGTCCGTCTTCCTGGCCAGCGACGGCAGCCGGCACGACCTGCGGGATCCGCGCGTCAAGGTGATCTTTCCCTCCATGGGGCGAACGCTCTCCGAGCTGGCCGGCGCGGCCTTCCGCGGATTCGGCATCCGCTCCGAGGCCGTACCGCCTCCCGACTACAAGACCTTGATGCTCGGCCGATCGAACACCTGCTGCAAGGAATGTCTGCCGTTGATCCTCACGGTCGGCTCGATGCTCGACTACGCCCAGCGGCGCCGCAGCAACGGCGAATTGCTGGTTTACTTCATGCCTACCTCCAACGGAAACTGCCGCTTCCCGCAATATCACGTCTTCCTGCAAAAACTGATCGAGAAAAAGAAGATCGAAAACCTGGTGACCTACACGCTGACTTCGGAGAACAGCTACGGGGGGCTGGGTATCTCGAACGTAATCACTATGCTCAAGGGGGTCGTGATTGCCGACGTGATGGACGACATCCGCAACGCCCTGCGCGTGCTGGCCGTCGATGCCGAAGATGCCCAACGCACCTTCGATGAAGTGTGGCGAGAGATCATCGATTGCTTCAGCAGCGGGAGCAATCGTATTTATCAGGTCTTAAGGCGGGTAGCGGGCCGGCTGGCCTCCGTGCCGCTGAAATATCCCATTACCCAAGCCAAGAAAGTGCTCATGGCCGGCGAGATCTACGTCCGCAAAGACGAGTTCTCCTCGCAACGGGTCGTCGATGCGCTGGCCGAGAAGGATATCATCGTACAGCGGGCTCCCATGCTCGAATGGATTCACTACGTCGACTACTGGGTGCAACACATCGAACGGCGAAAGCTCTCGCTGGGCGAAAACCTCGAACTGAAATTGCGAACCTTTGTGACCGGCCGCACCGAGAAAAAAATCAAGCGAATTCTCGCCGGCTCCGGACTGTACCAGTACGAAACCAGCGACGTCAAGGGTGTCCTCGACGTGGGCCAACAGTTCGTCGATAAGGCCTTCGGCGGAGAGACGATCCTGGTCGTCGGCCGCTTCTTCAAGGATATCCTCAAGGACTTCCACGGAATGATTTCCATCGGGCCCTTCGCCTGCCTGCCCACCAGAATTATCGAAGCCATCCTTACGCCCGAATCGAGAATCAAGGGCAACGGGCGAGTGGCTCGTTTGCCGGGTATGGAACGGCTCCGCTCGGTAACCAACCTTCCGTTTCTCTCGATCGAAAGCGACGGCAACCCCTTCCCACAGATCATCGAGGCCCAAATCGAGGCCTTCTGCCTGCAAGTCGAACGCATGCACCGTAGCTGCGCAGGTCATGCGCAAGCGGAAAAAAGGGAAAGGCGGAAAACGAAAAAAGAGAAGCTGAGCGTTTGATTTTCCCGGCCGACACGGATAGTGGTGAGGATCATCGCGGGCGTCCCCACCGGGCTCGCCCCGGTGGAACGTAGGTTTGAAAACTAATGCTGGGCGAAACGTCGCGTTGTAGTCGTCAAACCCCTTGCCACCGGGGCGAGCCCGGTGGGGAGGCCTTCGGTCAGAAGTCTCCCCGAAATCGCGGTGATTGTTGAGCCATGAACCCATATCGCATCGCACCTCCGCCGCGATGGTGGCCGCCGGCGCTGAAGCCCAGGCTCGTGCGGCTGCTGCGGCCGTACCGCTATTGGCGGCGGATCCTCGAACAGCGGGTGCTGGAGGTAGAAATCCGCGGCGCCGAACGCGTCGCTCGGCCGCTGGGGCGGAAACAAGGCGTTCTGATTACACCCAACCACCCCACCCACGCCGACGCGCTGGCCGTGTACGAGGCGGCCGATCGCGTCGGCTGCCCCTTCTACTTCATGGCCACCTGGAACATCTTCGACGTGCGAACGGCGCTGGGACGAAAAATGCTGCAATGGCACGGAGTCTTCAGCGTCGACCGCGAGGGCACCGACCTCCGCGCGTTCAGGCGGGCGGTGAAGATCGTTCAAAACGAGCGCTATCCGCTGGTCATCTTTCCCGAAGGGGAAGTATATCACTGCAACGACCGGGTGACGCCTTTCCGCGAGGGCGCCGCCGTGGTGGCGCTCTCGGCGGCCAAGCGGGCAAAGCGGCCGGTGGTTTGTGTGCCCTGCGCGCTGAAGTACGAGTATATCGAAGACCCCAACGCCGAACTGCTCTGCTCGATGGCCGAGCTGGAGCGGCACATACACTGGCGCCCCCGCGAAGACCTGCCCCTGCAGCAGCGGATCTACAAGTTTGCCGAGGCCGCCATGGCGCTGAAGGAAATGGAATTCTACGGCCACGCCACTCCCGGCTCGCTCCCCGATCGAATCGACGCCCTGGCGCGCGAAATCCTCCAACGACTGGAACAGCGGCGCCAAATCGGCCCGGGTGATGCGACCGTCCCGGAGCGAGTGAAACAGTTGCGCCGCGTCTCGCTGGACCGCCTGGAGAACACGCGGCCGGATGATCCGCAATACGTGCAACTCAACAACGACCTGGACGACCTGTTCCTGGTCGTCCAGTTGTTCAGCTACCCCGGCGATTACGTGGCCGAGCGGCCGAGCATCGAACGATTGGCCGAGACCATTTCCAAGTTCGAGGAAGACGTGCTCGGCAAACAAAGATCAATCTTCCGATCCACCCGCCGCGTGACGGTCTGTTTCGGCGAACCGGTCGAGGTGGAACCCAATCCGGACCGCAAGGCGGCCGCCCGGCAGCTCACCGATACGCTCGAACTTCGGGTTCAGGAAATGCTGGACCGCCACGCCGCCGGTTGAGCGCAGCACGCGACATGCTCTTCTACTGCTCGCCCCGTGAAATCGCGCCGCAGAATCGAGGACTGCGTGGCCCTTTGTGCAGTATTCCCGGTGGGTTTTCTGGCAAACTTGCGGCCGCTTGGAAAGGTAATTCGCTTGACTTCAGGGAACGCCGCAGTGTATTCTTAACTCAAGCTGGAAGCTATTGGTGCCGCTTGCTCAAGTCGGGGGACTCCGCAAATGAAAAAACTCGCGATGATGATCGCCGCGGCGGGCCTGTCGGTCTCGATCGCCAACACCGCACTGGCCGTGATCGACCTGGATCACCTCGCCTGGTCGGTCCAGTACATGATTGACACCAGCCAGAGCGACTTCGCCCAGCCGCAAAGCTCCGACCCCCGCGACAACCGCGGCCTGGCGATGGATCCGACCGGGCAGTATTTGTACGCGGGCTACAACCAGCAGTACGTCCGCAGAATCGACCTGGCGCTAAGCGATTATATCGATGCGGCGGACGCGCAGTTGACGGGCGTTCGCGGCAAGGACATCGCCGTGGACGACATCGGCCGCGTGTATCTGGCCGAAGGAACGTCGATCGAGGTGTACGACGCCGAGCTGTTCACCCATCTTTTCAGTCTTACCGGCTTGACCAAGACCGAAGGCGTGGCCGTCACGCGCGAAAGCGGGCAATTGGTCCTCTACAGCGCCGATCGCGATGAGGGCAACCTGAAGAAATGGCTGCTGGCCGAAAGCGGAGCCGCCATCTCTGCCGCCGTACTGGACCTCAGCTTCGGCGTCGGCGGAAGCGTTTCTGTGCCAGACGATTCGCGTTGCGTGGAAGTGGACGGCGCCGGGCGGGCCTGGGTGGCCAGCAAGGAAAACGATACGCTGTATCGCGTCGCGCCCGACGGCTCAACGCTCGATTCCATTTTCGTCGGCACCCCGCTGGACGTGGACTTCGACGGAAACACGGTCCTCGTGACGCGCTGCGAGGCGCGCTCGATCGCCCGTTTCGACGCCGACACGATGCTGTCGCTCGGCGCCGACCTGGTCGTGCCGTGGATCGACCTGCAAGTCGATCCGGATGGGCAGGACGGCAATGGCTCACTTTCCGGCATTGTCGTCGTTCCCGACGTGGGTTTCTACGTCGCCAACGAGAGCGGCCAGACGGCCGATGCCAGGTCCACGTACGGCCGGATCGATGCGGAAAGCGGCTCCGCCGGCGGCAAGTTCTATACCGACCTGACGCACGACGACAACGACCCCATCCTTTTCGCCGTTGCCGAACCTTCGGCCCTCGTCCTGCTGGGCATCGCTGCCGTCACCCTGCTGGCCTGCACCCGCAGAAGACGAACGCAGACCGCCTAGTACCTTCGCCCTACGCTTCACCCAGCTCTGCGACCGCCCGACGCACCGCGTCGGCGTCGGCGGGCCGGTCTATCGCCCGGCCGATCCGGATCGAGACCGGGTAGGGCCAGCGGCGGGGCCATTTCCAAAACGGCCCGCCGCCCTCGTAACTGAAAAGGCTCCCCCAAAGACCGCCCAAGTGGACCGGAACCACCGGCACGTCGGTGTCTTTGACGATCGCCAGGAATCCGGGGCGAAACTCGTCCATCTCGCCGGTGCGGGTAATGTGGCCTTCCGGGAAAATGCAGACCAACTCGCCGCAGAGCAAGGCCTGCCGGGCGGTTCCAATCGACTCGACCGCCGAACGCTTTCCCGGTTCAATGAAGATCGTTCCCAGGTCTTTGGCCAACCAGCGGAAGAAGCGGTTGTGCGTAGGGTCGGCCCGGGCGATGATCCGCAACGGCCGGGGGAAGTACAGGATCAACAGCACGCCGTCGAGAAAACTGGCGTGATTCGACACCAGCAGAGCACCGCCTTGCCGCGGCAAGTTCTCGCGCCCTCTTACGCGAACCCGATATATCGTGTGACTCAGCAGCCACACCAGGCAGCGGGCCGACGCCCCCGGCAGCAGCCACACCACGTACACCAACACCGGCACGGTCATCATGCCCAGGGCCAGGAAGATTTCGCGGGCGGAAAGCCCCAACACGCTCCGCCACAGCCAGAACAAACCCGCCGCCAGAAGCATGCCCAGGAAAGTCAGAAAAGCGGCAGCCGCAAGGATTGATCCCCGGCAGTGCTCCGGGCTGTGGTGCTGAAGAAACGCCTGGATCGGAATCACGTACAAGCCGGCGCCCGTTCCCAGCAGCAACAGCCACAGGCAGCTCCAGAGGTAGGCGGGCGAGAGTGCGCCGCCGCCGGCATGGGGCACGGCGAACAGCAGCATCGAGCTGACGGCGATCCCGGCCGCCCCCAGCGAAACGATCCCCAGTTCGACCCTGCCGGCCGACCATACGCCGGCCAGCAGGCTTCCCAGCCCCACGCCGCTGGCCATCACCACCAGCAACACACCCACGTGGACTTGCTTTGCCCCGAGTTCCGTGATGACGAACAGATCAACGTTCATCTGCGCCACCGCGCCGAGGCACCAAAAGACGGCGCATCCCAAGGCCGCCCGCAACAGCGGACGCCGCGATCCCAGCAACTTCAGGTCGTCAACGGTCTGGCGTGGGATATTGAAAGGAAAGGTCCGCGCCGGATTGGCGACCGGCAGCCGTGCGATCAGCAGGCTGGCCGAAAACCCGGCCGCCGCCACGCCGATCAGCACAGCGGCCGAAATCCACCACATATGATGGCCGGGCGGCCCCAGCGGTACGCCTTGCGGCGCCGTCGGCGTAGTGCAAACGTACAACAGGCCGCCGGCCAACGAGCCGATCATGATCGCCAGCACGGTAGTCATGCCCATCAGGCCGTTGGCCGCCGAGATCCGCTCGCCGCGGACGATCTCCGGGATGCTGCCGAATTTCGACGGCCCGAACAACGCGCTTTGCGTACCCATCAAGGCGACCACGGCGAACATCATGTACAAGTTGCCCGCCAGGATTGCGGCCACCCCCAGGATCATTATCAACAACTCGGCCAGCTTGCAGGAGACGATCACCGTCCGCTTGCTGAAGCGGTCGGCCAGATATCCGGCCGGTGCGGCCAGCACGACGAAGGGCAGCACGAAACAGGCCAGGCCCGCCGAAAGCGCCACGGCCATCTGCTGCTGGCCGTAGTTGGCCTCGAGGATTCGCTTGCCGATCGGCACTACCAGCCAGCGGAACATGTTGTCGTTCAGCGCGCCGAAGAACTGGGCGACCAGCAGTCCCAGGAAGCTGCGCGAGCGGAGCCCGCCTCGCGCGAGGGGTGTTTCGCGAATCGGTGCGGTTTCGCCAGACAAGACGGACTCCCCCGATGTGCCGGCAGATACTTCAGGCCGTTTGTGAGAAGGCCTTTTACGGGCATTTGGTATGCCACGGGCGGCTTGTCCGCCCGCGACGATTCCCGCAATCTCACACCCCACACTGGCAGACAAGCTGCCAGTGGCACCCTTTTCGAATATGCTCCCAGGCCGTTACGTTAACAGCAACGATCCGAAGGCACAAGACATAACGCTTCGGCTCTTGCGGGGGTGGTGTACGGGCTTTGAGTTTGCTATGTTTGCGCCTGTCTTGCCGGCTGTGCTGTTGCCCAGTGCAATAACGGCTGCACGGCAGTAGCTTAAGGAAAACCATGTTCACGATCGAAACGGTTGTCGCGTTCCTGGAGCAATTTGCCCCACCCCGGCTGGCCGAGGAATGGGACAATGTCGGGCTGCTGGTGGGTGACCGCAGCCGGGAAGTGAGCCGGGTAATGACCTGCCTGACCGTCACGCCGGCCAGTGCGGCCGAGGCCGTCCGGCGCGGGGCCCAGTTGATCGTCAGCCATCACCCCATACCGTTTCATCCGGTCGACCGACTTACCACCGACACGACAACCGGGGGGTTGTTGCTGGAGTTGATTGCCGGGCGAATCGCCGTCTACAGCCCGCACACCGCGTTCGACTCGGCCGCCGAAGGCATCAACTACCAGCTGGCCGCAGGGCTGGAACTTCGCGGCGTCGTGCCGCTGTTGCCCAACGAAAAAGGGGAGGGACCCGGCCGGTGGGGATGGCTCGAAGCGCCCTCCACACTGCAAGAGCTGGCCGAGCGAGTCAAGCGGTTCCTGGCGATCGACCGCTTGCAGGTGGCCGGCGAGCCCGAGCAAGTGGTCCGCGCCCTGGCCGTAGGGTGCGGCGCAGCCGGCGAGTTGCTCAGTGCCGCCAGCCGCGCCGGCTGCAACGCCATGCTCATCGGCGAGGCCCGATTCCACACTTGTCTGGAGGCGGAGGCGGCGGGTATCGGGCTGATCATGCCGGGGCATTTCGCCAGTGAACGTTTCGCCGTCGA
>Ga0180429_10004854_pt1 | contig 10726 bp, 8 predicted proteins | sample SS_ome_FD_132428 | JGI IMG/M metagenome (GOLD analysis project Ga0180429, IMG submission 132428) | Hypersaline lake sediment archaeal communities from the Salton Sea, California, USA - SS_1_S_1 metaG | ecosystem: Environmental > Aquatic > Non-marine Saline and Alkaline > Hypersaline > Sediment ... | reverse complement strand
TTTGATGTCTACACGGATTTCTATTACTACACGGGCGGCATCTACGAGCACGTCTGGGGCGAGTACGAAGGGGGCCATGCAGGCGTCCTGGTCGGGTACGACGACATCGAACACGTATGGATCGTAAAGAACAGCTGGAACACCCACTGGGGAGAGGAAGGGTATTTCAAGATCCTCTGGGGAGACAGCGACATCGGACGGGACACCCTCTTCTTCGTGTATGACAACCCCTGTGACGACGACGAGGACGGTTACCTGGATCCCTCTTGCGGGGGAGATGACTGCGACGACGAGGACCCTCTGATCCACCCGGGCGCAGAGGAAACCTGCGACGGGAAGGACAGCAATTGCGACTCCCAGCTGACTGCCGAAGAGACGGATGGGGACGGGGACGGGTGGCCCCTTTGCAACGATTGTGACGACGCCGATGCTTCGGTCAACCCGGGGGAAATCGATATCTGCGGCGACGGAATCGACAACGACTGCACCGGCGTGGCGGACGACAAGGACCTGGACGACGACGGGGACCTGGACATGGCCTGTGGCGGAACGGATTGCGATGATGAGAACCCCGAGACCTATCTCGGCGCCGAGGAGATCTGTGACGGCCTGGACAACGACTGTGATGGAAATCTCCCACAATCCGAACGGGACGTGGACGAGGACACCTGGCTGATCTGCGCAGGGGACTGCATGGACTGGTACGCCAGAGTCCATCCCGGCAACGCTGAAGCGTGCGACAACTGGCTGGACGACGACTGTGACGGGGGCGTCGACGGCGACGACATCGAGTGCGAATTCAGCGCTGCAGGCTGGTCAGCCGCCACCCCTGCCGAGGCGGCCTCCCTTCAAGCGGCTTCCGGCGCGCCTCCCCTCCTCGCGTCCCGGATCGGCAACACCGCCCTCTGGCTCTTGTTGCCCCTGGCTTCCTTCGGAGCCGGAAGATACTTGACCCTCAGATCGCGTACCCGCCGCTCACCACGAAATGGCCCCCCGTCACGTACGCCGCCTCCTCACTCAACAGGTAGTCCAGCATCCCAAGGAGATCCGCGTACCGGCAGAATCTCCCCGCAGGAATGTAGTCTGAAGCGGTCCCGGACGGCTTCTTCACGGAATTGAAGATCGTCCCGGGTGAAATCATGTTGACCGTAATCCCGTGCGGGGCTTCTTCGACCGCCATCGACTTCGCAAGGATGAGCGCACCGGTCTTGGCAAGGTGATACACAGCACACCGGGGAGAGGCGGCAAGCTTTCCCGCGGGCGCGTATCCGATCATCACGATTCTTCCCTCTTTCTTCTTCCGCATCAACGGAAGGGCCTCCTTCGAGCAGAGGAAGGCGGAGGTCAGATTGCTCTGGATGATGGTCTCCCACTCTCCGGCGGAGACCCGGGCGAGAGGCTTTTCCAGGTAGTCCCCCACGTTGTTGACCAACACGTCCAGCCGGCCGTAGGAACGCTTCACCCTGTCGATCATCCCACGCACGTCCCGCTCCCGCGTCACGTCCGCCTGACAGGGCATGGCTTGCCCGCCTCTCCCGCGAATCCTTTCCGCCAGGGCCTCGGCCTGCGCGCGACTCGTCCGATAGTTGATCACTACCCGGTAGCCCCGGTCCGCCAGATGCCGGCATACCGAGGCGCCGAATTTTCGCGCCCCCCCCGTCACGAGGGCCACCCGGCCCGCCATCGTGTCGGAGATCCCGGTCTTGCGAGCCGATGGTTGCGCCTCCTTCTTCTTCATCGGTTCGACTCCGTGGGTTGCGTCGCGCCCTCCGGAGGCACGAATCGAAAAAGGTCTTCCTCCAGCGATTCGTTCAACAGGACCTTCTGGTAGTCCACCCGCAGGACGCGCTCGGAGCCGGTAAGGGCCACATGGATACGGTGCGGGAACGAGACCCCATCGATGATCCGGTACTTTCCGTATTCCACATGAAGATCCCCGATGGCCCTTCCGCCGCTGTAGGGCCGGATCACGAACATCTTCACAGGCCTCTTCTCTTCATCCAGCCACAACAGGTAGCGCGGCCCCAGGCCGGACGCCTCCACATCCAGGAGCAGGGCATTCTGGTCCACGCTGATGCGGACGGTCGGGTCCGACACGGGCACAAAGAAAGGATCCCCAAGCGCCAGGGCCGTCAACTCCTCTGCCTTCAAGGGTATGCCGAGCATCTGCCGGATCTGTTCGGGATCCTCCGCACCCTCCATGTACTCGTTCTCGGACACGGAATAAGTCAGGAAGCCCTGTGGGTCGAAGATGGCGAGAAAGACGACGTGATTCAGCAAGTCGAGGATTTCGAAGCGCAGCCTTCCGTGCCGGTCGCACGCAATCACTGCATCCAGACTGGCCTTTTGCTGCTCTGTCCGGAGGCGCAGGTGGGCCGCCCCCTGAAGGGTGCGGATCGCTTCACAGCGACTGAGGATCTCTCGGTAGGTCGCTTCCGGGGCTGAAAGGTCTGCCTCGTCAAAACGAACCGAAGGCCCCGGGCGTTTCAGACAACCGGAAAAGGCGGTGAGGAAGAAGACGGCGATGAGAACCGGCAGGAAAGCATCGCAACGTATACATCTCTTCATAGATCGATTTCACTCACCGGTCTGAAAGCAGCTTTTCGATTTCCTGAATCTTTTCAGCGATCTTTGCCTGGTCCGGGTCCTTGGCCTTCTCCATGGCCCTCTTGTAGGCCTTGAGCGCCTTCCGGTAGGTCCCAACCTTCTGGTACGCGTCGCCGAGATGCTCGAGGATCACCGGGTCGTCAGGGATCAGGCCCTCGGCCCGCTGGAGTTCCCGCAAGGCCTTCTCATACCTGCCCTGCTTGAAGTAGACCCAACCCAGGCTGTCAACGATGTATCCGTCCTCGGGTCGAATGAGGAGCGCCTTCCGGATCAACCCTTCCGCTTCCTCCAGATGAATCCCCTTGTCCGCATACGTGTACCCGAGGTAGTTCAGTGCCTCGGCGTTCTCCGGTTCGAGGGAAATCACCAGCCTCATGCTCTCGACGCTCCTGGTCAGGTCTCCCTGCTTGTCGTACAGGACCCCGAGCGTGAAATAGTGTTTCGCAGGCGTCTCCGATTTCTCCAGGGCCTTCTGGGCACACCGAATCGCTTCTTCGTAGTCCTCCTGGTGCTCATACAGTGCGGCCAGAAATCCCCACAACCGGTCGTCATCCGGCTGGTGCTCGAGCGCCTCCTCGATGACGACGACCGCCTCCTCCAAACGATTGTCTTCCTCCAGAAGAAAGGCCCAATACAGACGCGCGTCCACGTAGGGCTCCGCCTCAGGGGGGATTCTCGAGAAGGTCCCGAGGGCAGCTTCGAATTCCCCGTTCTCGGCGTACGAAGACCCGAGGAAGTACCCGACGCGATGGGCATCCGGTTCGGCAGCCAGGACGATCAGAAACTCTTGGATCGCCAAGTCGAATCGTTCCTGCTCGAAATAGACCAGACCGATCTTCAGATGCACCTGGATTGCATCCGAGCCGGCCATCTGCCCAAGGGTCTTGAGATGCGTCAGGGCTTGGTCCAGCTTCTTCTGGCTGATGTACACCTGCCCCAGCCTGTCTCTGACCAGAAGGTTCCCTGGATCTTCCTCCAGGATCTTCTCGTAGATCTTGATCGCCTCATCTTCGCGATCCTGCATCTCGTAGATCCGGGCCAGGTCGAGCAACACCACTTCGGAGCTGGTAGAGAGTTCCAGCGCCTTCTTGAGTGACGCTTCCGCCTTGGCGAACTTCTCCTGCTTCGCGTACAGGCGGCCCAGATAGTAATAGCCGATGAAGGACTGGGGCTTTCTTCTGATCATATCCTGGAGGATTTCGACCGCCTTATCGTGGTCCCCGGAAGTTGCATGCAGGGAACTCAGAAAGAGCCGCGTCTTCTCCCTGTCCGGATCGAGTTCGAGCACCCGCTCGTAGGCCTGGATCGCTTCCTCGATCCGGCTCGAGGCAGAGTAGATGCCGGCCAGTAACGAGTATCCGTCCACATCTTCCGGGTCGAGGGAAACGACCGTCTGCGCCTCGGCCAGAGCCGCCTCCGGCTGATTCGTCTTCAGGTACAGCCTGGCCAGGCAGAGGTGCAGATACGAGGAGGATGGGTCCTGCGCGATCGCCTTCCGGAAGGCCTCGATCGCGGAGTCCGTCTCGCCCTTCAGCCCGCCCATGTATCCCTGCAGGAAGTTGTAGTAGGCATTCTCAACCTTTGGCGCTTCCTTCGCCTCCCGTACCTCTTCCTCCGGCGGGGCGGGTGGCCGAGGGGCTCCCAGATGGGCCTTGCTTGCACAGCCAGCCAGTCCCAGGAGAAGCAGGATGCCGGCCCACAGGAGGGTCGGTTTCGGTTTGCCTGTCGAGTAGATCGCCTGCATGCTTCTCGTTTTTCTCCCTACAACCAATCGTTTAACCACATGTCCTCATCTTATTTGTATCACAGCGAAAAACAGGTCGTCAACGAAGGGCATCCGGCTGCCATTTGCCGTGTGGGCTGTTTTCCCCTATAATCGCCTACGCATCAGACTAAAAGGTCGTTTTTCGTCTGACATCACGACAAGCGGGGAACTGGATGAGTCGATCGGACAAGACAGAACCCGTCCCGTCTCTGCAGTGGATGTGGGCGAACATTTTCAGGAAAGGGGATGCGGATCAGGTCGCGATCCGGGAGTCTATCGAGAAGATCCCTCTGTTCCATGATTTGACGAAGAAGGAACTCCACCGGGTCGAGGAAGCCCTCTACCTGCGCAGGTACCGGGCGAACTCGTTCATCTTCCGGGCCGGGGAACCCGGACTGGGCATGTACATCATCCATGCAGGCTCGGTGTGGATCCAGAGGCCGGAAGAGCCCGATTCAGACGATTCGGAACCCTTCCTGGAACTCGGGCCCGGCGATTTCTTCGGTGAGATGGCCCTCTTTGAAGAAAACGTTCATCTCGTCTCCGCAAGGGCCCACACCCACACGGCGCTGCTCGGCTTCTTCCGCCCCGACTTGATGACCCTGAGCCACTACTACCCCCGTCTGGGCTGCAAGCTGTTCCTGGCTCTGGGCCGTGTCATTTCAGACCGTTTCCGGGCTTCCCTGACAGGCGGCCCCGTAGGAGCCTAGCCCGCCGGCTCGAAGACAATCCACCCACCCAGGATGGTGTCCCCATGGACATGGAAAACCGCCCGTACTGGCTCAAATGGTTCCTGGGGATCCTGGTCCTCCTGGGCTCCGTCTTTGCCCTCTACATCGTCCGAAATACCTTGATTCCCCTGCTCATATCCATGCTCATCGCTTACCTGCTCACGCCTCTGGCCGATTACCTGGAACACAGAGGCCTGGGCCGCATCCTGGCCATCACGAGCACCTTTCTTCTCTTCTTCGGGCTCATCGTCCTAGTGGTTCTGTACCTCTTCCCCCTGATCAGGGACCAGGTGGTCGACCTGACCACGGCCCTGCCCCGCACGCTCGCGCTCCTGAACACGAGGATCGACGACCTGCAGGCCCGCCTGGCCGTGTACTGGCCGACCATCGAGCAGGTGGACGTGGGGGTGAGGATCCAGCAGGCGGCGCTCGACACGCTGAACGCCGTGCCCACCTACCTGGCCAACGTGTTCTCCATCTTCCCGTTGCTCATCCTGGTTCCTCTGATCAGCTTCTTCTTCCTCAAGGACGGGCGAAGGATTCGACGGGGCTTCCTGAACAGCGTCCCGAACCGGTATTTCGAGACGGTCATGGGCCTCACCTACGAAGTGGACCAGAAGATCGGAAACTATGTGCGAGGGCAACTCCTCCGTTCCACGGTGATCGGCTTCCTGACCTTCTTCGGCCTGAAGCTCTGCGGACTGAAGTACTCGCTGCTCTTGGCCATCTTCGCGGGCGTGATGAATCTCATCCCCTACGCGGGGCCCTTCATCGCGTCCATACCGGCCGTGGTCCTCGCCATCCTGCATCAGTCGACCGCCCAAGCACTTCTTCCTCTCTTTTCTCCCCTGCCCCTGGTAGTCCACGTCATCCTGGTCTACGTCATGGTGCAAACCCTGGATGCCATTTGGGTCGCCCCGTACATCCTGGGCTGGAGCGTAGACATCCACCCCCTGGGGATCGTCCTGGTCCTTCTCTTCGGAAACCAGCTTTTCGGATGGTGGGGGATTATCCTCGCCGTCCCGGCCGCCTCGATCATCAAGCTCACGGTCCAGGCGGTTTCCAACCGCTACAGGTTTTACCCAACCTGACGCATCCCCCCAAAAGGGGACGCAGCTCTCTTTCGGTTGGGTCGGAAACCGAAAAAGGTCCTGCGGGCCTTTCTCGTTGGGGTCACTTGCGGAAGGGGCTGAAGTCGGGCTTTCTCTTCTCCCCGAAGGCCGTAGTTCCCTCGACCGCCTCATCAGTGCCGTAGTACATGGACAGGCCGCCCACGCCCAGGTGCGTGATGCCCGTGGTGCCGTCCGTCTCTGCCAGGAAGGCGTATTTCAACATCTTCAGAGAGGTCGGGCTCTTCTCCAGTAGCTCCCGACACCAGCTGTCGACCTCTTCATCCAGCTTCTCCATGGGCACCACGCAGTTCACCAGACCCATGTCGAGGGCCTGGTTCGCCGTGTACCTCCTGCAGAGATACCAGATCTCTTTGGCGCGCTTGATCCCCACCGCCCGGACCAGGTCTCCGGTCCCGTAGCCGGGGTCAAAAGATCCCACGCGCGGCCCTGCCTGCCCGAACTGGGCGTGTTCGGCCGCTATGCTCAAATCGCACACGACCTGCCAGACGTGCCCTCCTCCGATCGCGTACCCGTTCACACGGGCGATGACCGGCTTGGCCATGGTACGGATCAGCTGGGTAATGTGCTGCCATCCCACTTCCAGGGGCCACCGAAGCCCTTCCCCCCCGTAGCCGTCCTTTGACCGGACCGACTGATCCCCTCCCGTGCAGAAGGCCTTCTCGCCTGCCCCGGTGAACACCACGACCCCCACATCCCCATCCATCGCGCACCGGGTAAAGGCATCGATCAACTCGTGAACGGTTTGCGGTGCAGCGGCATTGTACCGTTCCGGCCGGTTGATCGTTACGCGGGCCACGTGATCCTTCTTCTCGTAGAGAATGTCCTTGTACTCCATACCCTTCCTCCTCAAGTTCTAGAACGTGCCGGGGACAGAGAACCCAGTCGATGGACGACACTTGTCACCAGGGCCTTTCCGGTTGACATATAGCACGGCTCCCGCTTAAATGCATCTAGCAGGCCGGTTCATGAATCTAATGAAACAGCGCGAAGCTACAAACCAAAGCTGGTGTTCCACACGCGGAGCTACCCAGGTCTTCTCCATGCAAGCCTCAGTCAAGGAACACATCGCAAGGCTCAAGGCCTACGTCCCCGGCCTCCAGCCGGAAGAGGGACAGGAGGTTCTCAAGCTCAACACGAACGAGAACCCCTACCCTCCCTCTCCGTGGGTCGAGGAGGCAATCCGGGAGGAAAGCTCGGACAGCTTACGTCTGTACCCAAGCCCCACGAGCCAGCGCCTTCGGGAAACGGCGGCGGGCCTCTACGGGCTCCCCCCTGACCAGATCCTTTGCGGCAACGGATCGGACGAAATCCTCGGGATTCTGCTCAGGACCTTCACGAGCCGCGGGGACGCGATCGGCTACTACGAGCCTTCTTATTCCTACTACAAGACCCTGGGGGCCATTCACGACCTCGTCCTGCTGCCGACCCCCCTCGGCGAGAACCCGCTCGATCCCCCCTTCCCCGCCAGACGGGATGTGAAGCTCTTCTTCCTGGCCAACCCGAACTCGCCCATGGGTTTTTCGCTGGAGCCCGAATTCGTCGCGCGTCTTGCGAGACACATGGAGGGCATCCTCGTGGTGGACGAGGCCTACGCCGACTTCGCGAAGGGGAACTGCATCTCTCTCATCCGGGAGATTCCGAACGTGATCGTCACCCGCACCCTGTCGAAATCCTACTCCCTGGCCGGGTTGAGGGTGGGCTTTGCCTTCGGAGCAAAGCGATGGATCGAGCAGATGGACAAGGTCCGCGATCACTACAACCTGAACCGTGTCGCCCAGGCCGCCGCCTGCGTGGCCTTGTTCGATCAGAGCCATTTCCATGAAAACAGGGACCGGATCCTGCGAACAAGGGAACGCTTCGCACGGGCCCTGCAGGACATGGGGATCGAGTCGTTCCCCTCAGAGGCGAATTTCGTTTTTGCCAGGCTCGCCTCCGCAGAAGCCGCCGCGCAGGTCTTTGACAAACTCACCGAACGGGGTATCTACGTCCGCTACTTCCCCCAGGACGGGCTCGACCGGGGCCTGCGGATCTCGATCGGCACCGACGACGAGATGGACCGGCTCCTGGAGCAACTCCGGACCCTCGTCTAGCGTGCCTCCCCCGAATCAAACTGAAAGAGGACAAGCACCTTGACCGTTGCAAACAAGATCCGGGAAGCGATGGAGCGTGCCTCGTGGATACGAAGGATGTTCGAAGACGGGGCGCGGATGAAACAAGAAATGGGGGAGGACAAGGTCTTTGATTTCTCCCTGGGAAACCCGTGCCTGGACCCACCTACCGCCTACCTCGAAGCCCTTCAGGAAGAGTTTCGAGAACCCCGTCGGGCCCGGTACGCCTACATGCCGAATGCCGGATACCCGGAGACCCGGGCCGCCGTGGCCTCCACCCTGCGCGAGAAGCGGGGGACCCCTTTTGAGGCGCAGCACATCGTCATGACGTGCGGGGCAGCGGGCGGCCTGAACGTGGTGCTCAAGGCCCTGCTCAATCCCGGTGACGAGGTGCTGATCCTGGCCCCTTTCTTCCCGGAGTACCTTTTCTATGTGGGTAATCACGGCGGCGTGGACCGCATCGTTGAAACCGATCGGGACTTTTCTCTCTCCCTGGACGAAATCGAGAAGGCCATCTCCCCGAAGACCCGGGCCATCCTGGTGAATTCGCCGAACAACCCCACGGGAAGGATGTACGACGAGCCGAGTCTCGCGCAGCTGGGGGAATTGCTCGAAGAAGCCGGGAAGCGGCACGGCACGGACATCTACCTGATCTCGGACGAACCGTACGGAGAGCTTCTCTTCGACGGCGCGGAACTCCCGAACCTCTTCTCCTTTTACACCAGAACCATCCTGGTCAACTCCTACTCGAAGAGCCTGTCGATCGCAGGCGACCGTCTCGGTTATATCGCTGTCCACCCCGCAGGGGAAGACCCGGAAACCCTGGTGGACGGCATGGTCTTCTGCAACCGGACCCTCGGCTTCGTGAACGCACCGGCAACGCCACAGCAGATCATTCGGCGTACCTCGGGCATTTACGTGGGGGCGGGTGAATACGAAAAACGAAGGGACCTGCTCTGTCAGGGGCTCCAGGAGGCGGGATACCAATTCACAAAGCCGGAAGGGGCCTTCTATCTCTTCCCCGAATCTCCGGCCCCGGAAGAGATCCCTTTTGTCCAGGAACTCCTCGAAGAAGGGGTCCTGGTGGTTCCGGGCACAGGGTTCGGAAGGTCGGGGTACTTCCGGATCGCCTATTGCGTGGAAGAAAAGGTCATCGAGAACGCACTGCCCGTCTTTGACCGCGTTCTCCGCCGCCACCGCACCGGCTGAACCACCAACTGCCTGTTAGACGATGAGCTCGATTACACGAGTTCGGGGACAGCCACTTATCTCCTCGAGGGGAGATAAGTGGCTGTCCCCGAACTCTCGCGGGCTAGACGACCAGTTCTATGACATCCCCGTCCCGCAGCTCGAAGTCCTTGCCCACTCGCTGGCCGTTGTACTTGTCCTCACTGTAGATGCGGGCCGTCTTGTAGCTCTTCGCGAAGTCCTTGTGGATCTCCCGGGCCATTTCGATGACCGTCATCCCCTTCCTGAAGACAAAGGGGCTGTCCAGATCCGGCTTCTTTCCCGACGTCTTCGTGTACACGCGCACCTTGTCCAGCGCCTGGAAGGCGGCGGCCAGGAACGCATCGGTTCCGATGCCGTCGCGAACGGCAACGCTGACCACGTCGTGGGATGCTTCGAAGGCCGTCTTCAATGCCTCGGCCCCCTCTTCGGCCCCCGGCAGGTCCAGCTTGGTGCCCGCCATAAAGAGCCGCTTCGGGCGAATCCCTCCCACGGATTCGCCGCGGGCCTCGTTCCTCTTGAGGATCGGCACCTTCTTCTGCTCCATCTCCTCCAGGAGGATCTCGGCCTGGCCCACCGGGTCGTCGATCAGCTCCACAACGAAGCAGATGGCATCCGCGTTGCGCAGGATGTTGCCGACCCAGGAGTCCGTTACCTCCCAGAGCAGGGGGGGAATGTCCACCAGCTGCAGGCGAACGTTCTCGAACAGGCCCATGCCGGCCAAAGGCTTCAAGGTGGTGTAAGGGTACTCGGCGATCTGGGGGGAAGTCTTTGTCAGGGCATCCAGGATCTGGGATTTTCCCACGTTCGGCAGGCCTGCGAGCACGACCTGGCCGGCACCTTCCTTGTCGACGTGGTGTTCGTCCCCTTTCCGGGATCCGCCGGATTTCTTTCCCTGCTTCCCGCGGGCCTTGGACAGCCTCCGTTTCAGGTCTGCCTGCAGCTTCTCCGTGCCCTTGTGCTTGGGGACAAGACGCAGGAGGGTCTCGAGGATCTCCGCCTTTTCCTCCGGCGTACGGGCGGACCGGAGCCTCTTCTCCTCTTCGTAATACTGGGGGGGAAGGTTGGCCGGCATGAAGCGCACCAAGCAAGTTGTTGAAAGAGTGCCCATTTGCAGTCCGTTCAAAAACGTCCATATGCAAGGCGTACACCGTA
>Ga0180429_10004853_pt1 | contig 10726 bp, 14 predicted proteins | sample SS_ome_FD_132428 | JGI IMG/M metagenome (GOLD analysis project Ga0180429, IMG submission 132428) | Hypersaline lake sediment archaeal communities from the Salton Sea, California, USA - SS_1_S_1 metaG | ecosystem: Environmental > Aquatic > Non-marine Saline and Alkaline > Hypersaline > Sediment ... | reverse complement strand
GTGTTCCGCAAACAAGGGGTGCTGCTCGCGCAAGAGCGTGAGATCATGTGTCAAAGGATACAGCCCGGTGTGCAGCGTGATGTTCTGGGGCAGTGTCCACCCGCTATTCGCGATCGCGTCCGTGCAAAACACGCCGCGTTGCGCCAATCCGTCCAGATGGGGTGCAAGGTCCCTTGAGCAGCCGTGGCACCGGAAACGGTCACGGCGGATCGTTTCCAGCGATATCAGAAGAATGTGCGGTTGCTTCAAAGGATGCCCTCTCGTGAAAGCGGTTGTCAACATACCTCTGCACAAGAGACACTGCGGGCATTCTACCGGCTGTCACGCGCCTTAAGTCAGTTTTTCCAGAACTTTCTGCGCCTTTCTTAGCGCCCGTTCTTGCCTCGCAAGAAACGTGCTTTTCACCCAGTCTTTGTGAGGCGGCAACGTCTTTCCGTCCCTTACCTTGTTGGCAAACAAAGGCCGAAACCCATGCCAGTGTGCGTGCTTGCCGTGTTCCAGATACTCACGTCCTTTGGCAATCGCGTCTTCCAAGCATTTGATGCGATCAAGAACAGCTTTCTTCTTTGGGTTCATAAGTGTCACGCAACCCTTAGGGCGAACTACGTCTTACTATGGTTCCTATGTTAGCATTCTACCCCATGAAAGTGGGCGCAACAACCCCGCCACACGCCCCGGCGAGCGAGCTCAGCGGTGGAGTTCACGCCCCGTAGCATCCGACGGACCCCGTTAGGCCGATCTTTCGTATTCCTTCAGCGTCGCCAGCTCGCGGGGGAGGTGGACCTCGTACGGCTCCCAGCCAATCCACTCGCCGCTGACGAAGCCCCGGTATCCGATGCCGAGGAGCAGTTCGACCGCGCGGCGGTGGTCTATCTCGCCCTGGCCGATGGGCACGAGCTGGACACCCTCGCCGACGCCATCGTGTATGTGCAAGTGCCCGATCCACGGCTTCAGTGTTTCGAACGACTCGTCGATGGTCGCGTTCTTCGTCCGGACCGGGTGCATGATGTCCCAGTTGCACGCGATGTTCGGGTGGTTGACGCGGGACAGCACCTCGGCGACGTGTGCGGGGTCACACCAGTCGTCGTGGGTTTCGAGGCAGAGGGTGACGCCGTGCTCGGCGGCGTGACCGGAAACGGAGCCGAGCGAGTCGGCGAGCAGGGCAATCGCCTCCTCGCGGCTCATACCCTCGGGGATGCCTCCGCCGAACACGCGGACTACCGGCGCGCCGACGTCGTCGGCGAGGTCGATCCGTTCGTCCGTCTGCTTCATCATCTCATCGGTCTTTGACGGGTCCGCGTAGCTGATCGACGTTGCGAGACACGCGATGGCGACGCCGGCCGACTCGGCCTTCCGCCGGACTGCGGCTCGTTCGTCGGCCGACGTGGCGACCTCGACGCCGTGCGCGTGGTTCGCGTCGAGCCGCGGCTCGACCCCGTCGTAGCCGTACCTCCGGGCGGTCGCGAGCATCTCGTCGAGCGAGAGCTGCGGCGCCGAAAAACTCATGAACGAGTATTTCATTTCCCGCTCCTTCACCGTGTCTTTCATCGGCGTCACAGTCGCACGACTTCGCCCGTCTCGCTTGCGGTCCGGATAGCGTCGAATATTTCCGAAAGCCGGAGGGCGTCGGCCGGCGTGACGGGGAACGGCCGCTCGCCCCGCAGCGCCTGCGCCGCCTCGCGGTAGATTTCGTTCTCGTCGCCGCACTCGGCGCCCGCGACGTGCTCTTCAATCCTTTCCTCGTTGGCGGACTGCATTGTGTTGAACGCCGTCGGGTCCGCGGGCCGCTCCGGGGTGTGCTTGCAGACCTTCAAGTCATTGCCGTAGACGACAATCGTGCCGCGGTCGCCCTGGACGAACCAGTCGGGCATTCGCTCGGTGGAGAGAGTGTACTCCGCCAGTACGACGGCCCCGGTTTCGAGCGTGAGGACGGCGAGGAACACGTCCTCGGCGTCGCCGGGGTTGATGACCTGCTTCATGTACGCATAGACGCTCGCGACCGGGCTGCCGAGCAGCAGCAGCGCCGGGTCGACGATGTGCGGGCCCCAGTTGAGCAAATATCCGCCGCCGTAGCGGCGCTGGGTCTGCCAGTCACAGCGGGTGCCGAAGCTCGAGACGGTCCGCCGCACCATGAAGACGCTGCCGATCGCGTTCTCGGCGAGCAGTTGCCCGAGCCGCCTGAACGTGCTGCCCCACCGCGCAGGAAGCCACGGCAGGAGGAGTTTCCCGGACGACTCCGCCGCTTGGACCATCAAGCGGCCTTCGGCGGCGTTGACGGACCACGGCTTTGTCACCAGCACGTTCACCCCGGCCGCGAGGCAGTCGCACGTCATGCGGCAGTGCTGGTCGCTGCGCGTGACGATGCAGACGAGGTCGATCCTCTCGCGCTCGAGCATTTCGGCGTAATCCTCGTAGACCGCGCAGCCGAAGCGTTCGGCGGCTTGGGTGCGACGGGCGGAATCGATGTCACACATCGCGGCGAGCGTGAAGTCGGGGCTTTTTTCGATTGCCCCGGCGTGCATCGTGCTGCCACTGCGGCCGTAGCCGAGTATTGCCGTGCGTATCTTCATGTCCCATTCCTTCGAACTGCTCAATCATCGCCCGGAAGCATTCTACCCCATGTCCCCAGGCCGGGCAACCACGCCACAGGGACAGCGCCTGAACTTCGTGAAGAAGACCATTTCACCGAGGAGTGGCCGCTGAGAATGGCGGCTTGGAGTTGCCCACCGGCAACATCCGCACGGAGACCGCAGAGCACACAACGTCTCGGCCTCCGGCCGGTGTCAAAGCGGCCTCGGTCTGCTCCTGCGGAGCAGGAGGCCGGTGCATGCACTCCATAATCTGCATCGGCGAAATCCGCGTCGACGCCTTTCCCGTTCTTCGCGCTCCCGCCACACGGACGGCCCACAGGCAGCCGATTTTCGTATTGACACGGGGGCGGAGATGCGTTACTATGTGATAAGCTTATCACAGATGTGGCGGCGGCCGGAGGTGCACCGAAATGAACAAGGCGCGGAAACAGGTCTACCGGATGCAGGCGGAGGTCATCAAGGCCGCGGCTCATCCCATCCGGCTGGCCGTCCTCGACTGCCTCCAGGGCGGCGAGCGGTGCGTCTGCGAGATCACGAAGGAGGTCGGCTCCGAGCGGTCGAACGTGTCGCGGCACCTCGCTATCATGACGCGGGCCGGCCTGCTCGACAGCCGCAAGGACGGGCTGATGGTGTACTACAAGCTCCGCGCGCCGTGCATCCTGGATTTCATCTCCTGCGTCGAGCACTGCCTGAAGGAGAACGTCGAGGAGAGCCGGTCGGCCCTGCGCGGGCGTTAGTCGGACAGGACGCCGTTTTTTTGGAGCGTGTTCGTGCGTATTCCATCACATAGTCAATTATCCCGGAGCGGCGGGCGCCGGCCATGACCTGGAAGAACGAATGGAAGCGCGTGGCCCTGGCCGTCGCGGTATTTCTCGGGTGTCTTTATCTTCCGGCCGATGCGGGCCGCCTGCCCGGCGCGGCGGCCGAGGCGCTCCTTCTCGTCAAGTGGTACGCGCGCGAACACGTGGTGCTGTGCCTCGTGCCGGCGTTCTTCATCGCGGGCGCCATCGGCGTCTTCATCAGTCACGCCTCGGTGATGAAATATCTCGGCGCCGGCGCGAACAAGGCCCTGGCCTACGGCGTCGCGAGCGTCTCGGGCTCGGTCCTCGCGGTCTGCTCGTGCACGGTTCTGCCGCTCTTCGCGGGGATTTACCGGATGGGCGCGGGGCTCGGGCCGGCCACGACGTTCCTCTATTCCGGCCCGGCCATCAACGTGCTGGCGATCGTGCTCACGGCGCGCGTCCTGGGCATCGAGATGGGCGTCGCCCGCGCGGCCGGAGCGATTGCGTCGAGCGTGGTGATCGGCCTCCTCATGCACGTGATCTTCCGCGACGAGGAACGCGCGAAGGTCGAGGCGCAGATGGCCGCGCCGACGCCGGAGGTGAAGAGGCCGCTCTGGCAGAACGGGCTGTATTTCGCGGCGATGGTCGCCATCCTCGTGTTCTCGAACTGGGCCAAACCGGAGCAGGCGACGGGCCTGTGGCACGCCGTCCACTCCGCGAAGTGGGTCATCACGGCCGCGTGTTCGGCTCTGTTGGCGGTCATGCTTGTCCGGTGGTTCGGGCTGGCGTGGTGGAAGGTCGTTCTTGCCGCCGTTCCGCCGGCCGTGCTCGCCGTGACCCTTCCGGGTGCGCCGGCGTTGGCGTTCGCGGCGGGGGTCGTCGGGCTGTCGATAATCGCCAGCACGGACGGCGGCGAAACGGGCGAATGGTTCTGGACTTCGTGGGGGTTCGCGCGGCAGATACTGCCGCTTCTGCTTCTCGGGGTTCTGGTCGCCGGGCTGTTGCTGGGGCGGCCGGGGCACGACGGGCTCATCCCCGGCGGATGGGTGAGCGCGGCGGTGGGCGGCAATTCGCTCCGGGCGAACCTGTTCGCCTCGGCCGCGGGCGCGCTGATGTATTTCGCGACGCTGACCGAGGTGCCGATTTTGCAGGGCCTGATGCAGAACGGGATGGGCAAGGGGCCGGCTCTGGCGTTGCTGTTGGCCGGGCCGGCGCTGTCTCTGCCGAACATGCTCGTCATCCGGAGCGTGATGGGGACGAGAAAGACGGCGGTGTTCGTCGCGCTGGTCGCCGTCATCGCGACGGCCAGCGGAATGGTGTACGGCCGGTTCTTTTGAAAGGAGATGTGTCATGGCAAAGCGTTGCGAAGGCGCGGCGAAACGCGTGCTCTTCTATTCGTGCTCGGGCGGAGCGAACGTGGCGGAGGTCGCGGACCGCGCGGCGCGCGAACTGATGTTCGACGGATGCGGACCGATGTTCTGTCTCGCCGGACTCGGGGCGGAAATCCAGGAAATGATTCAGACGGCGAAGGACGCCGACCTGAACCTCGTCATCGACGGCTGCGCGATGGACTGCGCGAAGAAGATCTTCGACAGGGCGGGCGTCACCAATTACAGGCAGTTCAAGGTGACGGACCTGGGCATCGAGAAGCAGAAGGGCGTCCGCGCGACGGACGAGCAGGTGGTCGCGGCGGTTGCGAAAGCAAAGGAGGTGCTGGCCCGGTGAGGAAACTGCAGATTCTCGGAACGGGCTGTCCCAAGTGCAAGCGTCTGGCCCAGGCCGCGGAAGAGGCGGCGAAAGAACTCGGCATTGAGTACGAGCTGGAGAGAATCAGCGACCTCAACGAGATGATGAAGTTCGGCGTGATGATGACGCCGGCCCTCGTCATCGACGGCAGGGTCGTCGCGGCCGGCAAGGTGCCGTCCGCAGGCGAAATCAGGAAGATGCTCGAATCCGGTGGTCCCCAAGAGGAGGCGTAGCCATGGGAAAGGCGGCAAGGATTGCCATCGTCGCCGCGCTCGCGCTCGCGGTCGGCGTGGTGCTATATCTGAAGGCGCGGGAACCGCAGGATGCCGGCAGGCCGTCAGGCACTCCTGCTTCGGCGGACAAGGTCGCGGAAGCGGCTCCTCCGGAGCGTAGCGCCGCCCTTCCCCGTCTGCTCGACCTCGGCGCGGACAAGTGCATCCCGTGCAAGGCGATGGCTCCGATCCTCGACGAACTGAAACGGGAGTACGAGGGGCGGCTCGACGTCGTCTTCATCGATATCTGGAAAGACCCGGAGGCCGGGCGGCGGTACGGCGTACGGATGATCCCGACTCAGATATTCTTCGACGCCTCCGGCAAGGAACTCGACCGGCACACCGGTTTCTTCTCGAAGGACGACATCCTGGCCAAGTGGAAGGAACTCGGAGTGGCGCTTGAGAAAAAGCCGGGAGAGACACGGTAGGCCATGACGGAACTGTTCACAGCACTGACGCGCGCGGTCGAGGGCGCGGCTCCGGTCGCGATGGCCGCCGCCTTTCTTTGGGGCGTGCTCAGCATCGTGCTCAGCCCATGCCACCTGGCCAGCATTCCGCTCATAGTCGGGTTCATCGACGAACAGGGGCGCGTGTCCGCCCGGCGCGCACTCGTCATCTCCGCGCTTTTCGCGCTCGGAATCCTGGTCACGATCGCGGTCATCGGGGCGGCCACCGCGGCCGCCGGCCGGATTATGGGAGACGTCGGGCGGTACGGGAATTACGCCGTCGCCGTCATCTTCTTCGCCGTCGGCCTGTACCTTCTCGACGTGATCCCTATGCCCTGGCCGGGCCTCCGGCAGGTCGGGACGACGCGGAAGGGATGCTGGGGCGCGTTAATCCTGGGACTCGTTTTCGGCCTGGCGCTCGGGCCCTGCACGTTCGCCTACATGGCCCCGATGCTGGGCATCACGTTCCGGCTGGCCCACACAAACCTGCCGTACGGCGTCCTGTTGTTGCTCGTGTACGCCGTCGGCCACTGCTCCGTCATCGTCCTGGCGGGCACGTGCGCCGGTCTTGTACAACGCTACCTGAACTGGAACGAGAGGTCCCGGGGGGCCGTGATTCTGAGGCGGGTGTGCGGCGCTCTGGTTCTGCTTGGGGGCCTCTACCTGGTCTATGTGGCGCCGTGAGGCGACGGCGGCCACAACAGAACGGAAAGGACAGGAAGAATGAGCGAGTGTGCGAGCGTCGGGCCGGCGAAGGGCCTGAGCTTCTTCGAGAGGTACCTGACGCTCTGGGTCCTCCTTTGCATCGCCGGCGGGATCGTGCTCGGCCGGGTGGCGCCCGGCGTGGCGGAGTACCTCGACGGGCTGGCCATCCGCGTCGGCGACGCGCCCGTCGTCTCCATCCCGATCGCCGTCTGCCTGTTCTTCATGATGTATCCGATCATGGTGAAGATAGACTTCGCGGACGTCCTCCGGGCGGGCAGGAGCGCGAGACCGGTCGGCCTGACGCTCTTCGTGAACTGGTGCGTCAAGCCGTTCACGATGTACGCGATCGCCCTGTTCTTCCTCGGCACGGTCTTTCACGGGCTGATCGGGCCGGACAAGATGGACCTCGTGAAGATGCCGCTTGGCCTCGACCTGCCGGTCGGCGCGGCGCACGGCGCGGGCAAGGTGGTGATGCACGAGGGGGCGAGGATGCTGGCGGTCCCGCTCTGGCGCAGCTACCTTGCGGGCTGCATCCTGCTCGGCGTCGCGCCGTGCACGGCGATGGTGCTCGTGTGGGGGTTCCTGGCCAAGGGAAACGACGGCCACACGCTCGTGATGGTCGCCATCAACTCGCTGACGATGCTGTTCCTTTACGGCGTGCTCGGCGGCTTTCTGCTCGGGGTCGGCCAACTGCCGGTGCCGTGGCAGGCGCTGCTCCTCTCGATCGGCATCTACGTCGCCCTGCCGCTCGTCGCGGGGTACCTCTCGCGGCGATGGATAATCGCCGCAAAGGGCGAGGCGTGGTTCAGGGAGAAGTTTCTGCACGTGCTGACGCCCGTCACGATAACGGCCCTTCTCATCACGCTCGTCCTTCTGTTCTCGTTCAAGGGCGACCGGATTCTCGAAGAGCCGCTGACGATCCTCTGGATCGCCGTCCCGCTGTTCCTGCAGACGACGCTGATTTTCGGAGTGGGGTACGGGCTGGCCAGGGTCTTGAAGTTGTCGTACAAGGACGCGGCCCCCTCGGCGATGATCGGCGCGTCGAACCACTTCGAGGTGGCGATTGCGACGGCCGCGATGCTTTTCGGCCTGAGTTCCGGCGCGGCGCTGGCCACGGTGGTCGGCGTACTCATCGAGGTGCCCGTGATGCTCCTCTTGGTCAAGGTCTGCCTGCGGACGCAGGGATGGTTCGGCGATGCGGGCCGGGCGGCGTCGGCCGCGTCATGAGCGCTAATCTTCGCCGCCGGGATGCTATTGCCGCGGAACCGCTTGGGTGGTAGTCTGTGCCTATGGCAAGCACGTCCAGAGAATCACCTCCGGCGGAAGGCCCCGGCAAGGCCGATGCCGCTCGGCGCATCACGTGGATCGGACTCGCGGCAAATCTCCTGCTGTGCGCGGCGAAGTTCGCGTGCGGCATAGCCGGCAAAAGCCAGGCGCTCGTCGCCGACGCCGTTCACAGTCTGTCGGATTGCAGTACCGACGTCGCGGTGCTCGTCGGCATCCCGTACTGGTCCGCCCCGGCGGACAAAGGCCATCCGCACGGCCACCGGCGCATCGAGACCGCGGTGACGGCGAGCATCGCCATCGTGCTCGCGGGCGTCGGCGCCGGGCTTGTCTGGAAGGCGCTGACCACGCTCAGGGAGCATCACGAGTCCGCGCCCGGCCTCATAGCCCTGTTCGCCGCCCTCGCGTCGATATTCGTCAAGGAAGCGCTCTATCGCTGGACGAACTCCGTCGGGAAGCGGACGAGGTCACCGGCCCTGATAGCGAACGCCTGGCACCATCGGTCCGACAGTCTGAGTTCCATCCCGGTCGTGCTTGCGGTCGCGGGTGCGAGGATCGGGCCGTCGTGGTGGTTCCTCGACCACGTGGGCGCGGTCGTCGTTTCGGTCTTCATTTTCGGAGCGGCCTGGAAGATCGGATGGCCGGCGCTGAAACAGCTTGTGGACGCCGGCGCGCCCGAGAAGGCGCGCGAGCAGATCAGGCAGATCGCCCTCGGCGTCGAGCAGGTCTGCCACATCCACGCCGTGCGCACGCGCTACATGGGCGACGGGCTTGCGGTCGACCTGCACGTCAAGGTGGACGGCGGCCTGACGGTCCGCGAGGGACACGACATCTCGGAGGAGGTCAAGCGGCGCCTCCTCGACCGGGGCCCGGACCTCGTGGACGTCGTCGTGCACCTCGAACCGTGCGACCAAGAGCACATGGGCTCGAACGGACCGGCCGCATGACGGGGCGGATGCCACAATGTCAAGGAAACGTCGAATGAGAATCCTTTTCCTCTGCACCGGGAACTCGTGCCGAAGCCAGATGGCCGAGGCCTGGGCGCGCAACCTCAAGAGCGACGTGCTCGAGCCCTGTTCCGCCGGGATCGAGAAACACGGCCTCAACCCCCGCGCCGTCAGGGTGATGGCCGAGGCGGGCGTCAACATGTCGACGCAGAGGTCCAAGCTCGTGAGCGAGCTCGGAGATGTCACGTTCGACTGCGTCGTCACGCTCTGCGGCGACGCCAGCGAACACTGCCCCGTCTTCCCCGGCAGGACCAGGGTCGTCCACGTCGGGTTCGACGACCCGCCGAAGCTGGCCGCCGACGCCCGGACCGAGGAGGCGGCGCTCGCCCACTATCGCCGCGTGCGCGACGACATCAGGGCATTCGTCGAAACACTCCCCGACGCGCTGCTCGATTGAGGCCCGCCAGTCCCTTGAATTCCAGTGGCCGCGTGGCTACGCTATCTGCATGCGAAAGGCCAGGAACGCACTCCCCAAAGCCGTGAAAGGCCCGGCGTGGAACGCCGCGCGTGCACCGGCGCCACGGCGAGGCCCGCTCCAAGGGACTGGCGACGCGGATTGGCTCCATCGATCTCCGATGCGCCGCTAAACTGATTGGGCTCCGTTGGCGCGAAAACTATCATGCACGGTCCGGACGCAACACTCGGACACGGTGCGAATGGATGTCTGCAAGCCACGCGTGACGGCCAAAGGCAACGACGTCGGGAAAGGAAAAGGACACGGAAAGGAAAAGCCCTGTGGCGAAGGCCCCTTGACTACGGTTATGGATGTCCCCGGAATATTACGCGGTACTTCCATGCCGAATCCGCTCACTATGCAGCCGCCTGACACTCGGGGGCGCCTGTCGACTATCTTGTGTCGCGCTTAGTAACAGTCACAACCTTGTCGTGCACGTTGAACTGAATCACCACGTCATCATAGACAAGTCCGGAGCAAGGCGTTGATTCCAGCCACTGGTCCATTTCGGCTTGTGTGTGCTGGCTTGGGTCAGGAATGGCATTGTCGTACCACTCCTCGGCTTTGGGCTTGCCCATTAAGTCCAAAACATCCTGCTTGGTCTTGCCCATCATGCTCTTTATATCAACCGGCGGCTGGTCGGAGCATCCCACGCAGGACATGACCGTACCACCCAGCATAAACGCAGCACCTATATAAGACAGTGTTTGCGCTATGTCTTTGAACCTCACCATACTCTTCCTCCTTTGGAGCCCGGCCCGTAGATGGCCTTGCAGTTACCCGACGGGTCGCACTCCATTACGCCATTCTCTACTTCCCACTCTGACCACCTGCCGCTCCAAATGCTCCAGCCGGTTCGTCGAGTGAATAGCCCTATGGTTCCCCGTACCTTACAGCCGCTCGCCTCGGCGATATTCTTTAGCGTAATATTCGCGACGGCGGCAGTCTCGCAGGACATGATGTTGATATAGCACTTGTCGCACATCGCGCCTGCCAACGCAGCTCCAAAACCGCTGCTATTCGCATGGGCGATCATGTCAGGCTTGTGGATTGGATCATTACTGCCGGGAGGCCTTGTCATTCTGAAGCCCCCTTGGCGACGGTATCCGCCATGCGACACGATCGTAAGCGTCCGGATGCACTGACACTTCCTCACATTCTTGTCAAGGGTTTCAAGGGGGTTCCGGGGACACAATACTTAACTCCGAGGGCCCTGGGCTTCGGGCCGGGCTTTTGCCTGCGGAGGACGCGGCCAAGGGCTTTCTCCAGTTGCTCGACGAACCCCGCTCCGCCCAACGGCCGCCCCGTCCGTTCGTGCCGCCGTAAGGGCTCCGCGTCGTCGCGCTGGGACGGCTCGCCCGGCCATCTTGTCGCGCCGGTCTCTGCCCGCAAGCATTTTACCCCATGTTCCGAGGCCGGGCAAGTCCGCCACACGGACG
>Ga0180429_10004849_pt1 | contig 10730 bp, 6 predicted proteins | sample SS_ome_FD_132428 | JGI IMG/M metagenome (GOLD analysis project Ga0180429, IMG submission 132428) | Hypersaline lake sediment archaeal communities from the Salton Sea, California, USA - SS_1_S_1 metaG | ecosystem: Environmental > Aquatic > Non-marine Saline and Alkaline > Hypersaline > Sediment ... | reverse complement strand
GGCGTTGTGATCACGCTCCTGTGGGTTTTTCTTGATGAATACGGATGGGCGAACCATGCCGCGGGTGCCGGTGGTGAAACCGGGAGGCGCGGCGTGGTGCTCTTTGGTTTATGGGTGACAGGCCTGACCGGCGGCTATATCGGTTTGCGCCGTTGGTATGCCGTGACCCGTGCAGGGGCGTTGCAGGCCGTTTTTGTGCTGCTGGCAACCGCTTTCATCACCTTGACCGTCATCGGGATGGCGTTCCGCGGCCCCGGCATGCGGCTGACATGGCCAGGAGGATAGGGTGAAAAAAGCAGGTAGAAAACATCCTGGAGATAAACGGTCCGACGCTCAAAAAGGACCGAAAACACCGCAAGATCCCGCGGAGGAAACGCCGACCCCACGGCGGCGTTTCCTCAATCGCCTCTGGCTGCTGCTGGCGTCCCTGGGACTGTTGGAGGTGGCCGTGATGCTGACGGCCTATTTCAAACGCCGCAAGCCCAAGGCCGACCTGCCAAACGCGGCAACGCTGTTGGCGACCGGCAACGTTGGCGATTTCAAGCCCGGATCGGTTACGGCTTATCCGCAAGGCCGGTTTTACCTGGTGCGGCTCGCCGATGGCGGATTCATGGCCCTGTCCCGCCAATGTACGCATCTGGGATGCACCGTTCCCTGGGATGAGGCCACCGGACAATTTGCCTGTCCCTGCCATGCCTCCGTGTTCGACATGACCGGCAATGTGATCAAGTCGCCGGCACCGCGGCCGCTGGATTGTTTCCCCGTTGCCATCGAAAACAATGTGATCCGTGTCGACACCGGTCGACGTATTCGGCGGAACCAGTTCCGTGACGATCAGGTCACCTATGCGAAATTCGACGCAACCTAATTCGTGCCCGTCCAGAAATGGCCAATTTGGCCGATATAGGCGTTGCGCGAAAAATTGAATCCTCGGAATATCAACCATATGCCTGCGGTTAAATTTTTCACGCGTCTTGATCTCACCCCAATTTGCCGATTTCTGGATGGGCACTGATCCATGACACCGTCACCTGCGCCATTGAAGCCGCACGAGCCCCTGCGAGCCTGGAAAATCACGGGCATCCTGGCGACCCTGGTCATTGTGCTGACCCTGCCGCTCTATATCGTTATGGAGCGTCGGGGGATGCCGGGGGAGAATTTGACGGACAACGATGCGGCTACATTTGTGGGCAGTGCGTCCTGCCGGGACTGCCACAAGCTGCAATACGACCGCTGGCAAGACTCGCATCACGATCAGGCCATGGACGTGGCGACCGAGGCGACCGTGCTGGGGGATTTCAACGATGCTGAATTCACGCAGGGGAACATTGTCTCGCGATTTTACCGGCAGTCCGGGCGATTTTTTGTTCACACCCAGGGGCCGGACGGCGTCATGGGGGATTTCGAAATCACCCACACGTTCGGCGTGACCCCCCTGCAACAGTATCTAATCCCGTTCCCCGGCGGTCGTCTACAGTGCCTGCCGCTGGCCTGGGACGTCCGGGCCAAGCGCTGGTATCATCTCTACCCCGACAGCCCGCCGATGCCGGACGACTGGATCTACTGGACCAATGCCGGACAGAACTGGAACGGGATGTGTGCCGAGTGCCACAGCACCAATCTCAAGAAGAACTACGATCCGGAAACGGAAACCTACGACACGACCTGGTCGGATATCGATGTGGGCTGTGAGGCCTGTCACGGCCCCGGATCGCAGCATGTGGCCTGGGCCCAGTTGCCGGACATGGCGCGGCCGGATACGCCGAATTATGCGTTGGCGGTCCAAACGGCCGGCATGAGCGCCCGACAGCAGATCGAGCTCTGCGCCCCATGCCATTCAAGGCGATCGTCGCTGGGCGACAATACCCATGATTTCGATCATTTCCTGGATTACGCCATCCCGCAGCTGCTCACCGAAGGGATGTATTTTGCCGACGGGCAGATTCTGGAGGAAGTTTACGTCTACGGGTCTTTCATGCAGAGCAAGATGTACAACCGGGATATTCGCTGCAGCGACTGCCACGATGTGCACAGCACCCGACGGATCAAGGAAGGCAATGCCCTCTGCCTGCAATGCCACCGGGCGGATGTCTATGATACGGCGGCGCACCATTTTCACAAAAAACAGGGCGAGAAGGGCGACCCCATCAAGGGGACGGACGGGGCGGTACTGTTCGAGGTCGGGACGGGGGCGGCCTGCGAGCAGTGCCACATGCCCGGTCGCACCTATATGGGCGTCGATTATCGGCCGGACCACAGTTTCCGCGTGCCCCGGCCGGATCTCAGCCGGGCGGACGGGGCGCCCAACGCCTGTAATCGCTGCCACCAGGATAAAACGCGGCAGTGGTCCTCGGAATACACAACCTTGTGGTACGGAAAAAAAAGCAAGCCTCATTTCGGCACGGTCTTCGAGGGCGGCCGCGCCAATGACCCCGAGGCGCTTGTTGGCCTCATACGGATAGCCGGGGATCGATTGCTGCCGGCCATTGTCCGGGCCACCGCGCTGTCCTTGCTGGCAAACTACCCCGGTCCGACCAGTCTGCAGGCTTTCGAGCAAGGACTGAGCGATGAAGAAGCCCTGGTCCGGATGACGGCGGCGCGATTCATACCGGTGGCGGACAACGCGCCTCATCGGCGGCTGCTGACAGCCCTTTTATACGACAACGTGAAGGCCGTCCGGATCGAGGCGGCACAAGCGCTGTCGGCATTGCCCGAGGATCGTCTGCGCGGCGCGGCGCGCCTCAAATTCGACCAGGTCCTGGAGGATTATCGACTGGCCCTGCTTTATTCGGCGGATTTTGCCGCTTCCCAACATAACCTGGGCAACCTCCATCGGAATCGCGGTCAGGTCGAAGAGGCGGTCAAGCACTATCGGAAAGCAATCCAGATCGATGCGCAGTTTTATCCCGCCAAAGTGAATCTGGCCATGCTCTACAACCAGATGGGACAAAACCGCGAGGCGGAAACCCTGCTGCGTGAGGTGGTCGCCGCCCATCCGGAGCAATTCGAACTGCAATACTCGCTGGGACTTTTGCTGGCCGAAGAAAAGAAATACCGGGAAGCGGCCGATGCATTGAAAGCCGCCGTTGCCGGACTCCCCCAACGGGGACGCATTCACTATAACCTGGCATTGCTGCGGGCCTATCTGGCCCAGGACGCGGCGGCGGAAGCTTCTTTTTTAAGCGCGCTGGCCCTTGAACCCGGGAACCGCGATTATCTTTATGCGACGGTGGATTTTTACATGAAACGGGAGCGCCTGGCAGATGCCCGGATCTATGCCGAACAACTGGTAGCGCGGTATCCGGCGTGGGCCACGGGGCATGACCTCCTGACCGTCATCAATCGCCGCGCCCCGGCGGAGAAAACCGATTGACTGTAGACAGTGCGCTCCGCGCATCGGATGCTGAACAACCGAAACCATCATCGATGATCGACAAAACCGCATGAAACCCTGATAATGGCCGCGACGCCAATGAGCGCGGCGGGAGGTCTTTGGTATTCAATGAAAAAGCATTTGCTATTGATCGGCCTGGTGGCCGGCTTGGCAGGATCGTTCGGATGCAGCCCGCCAAAAGAAGAAAAAGTGACCCCACCCAAACCCCGTCCGGTAAACACCGTGGTGATCGAACGCCGTGATTTGCCGATCGTGGTCACTGCCGTGGGGCGGCTGATCGCCAACCGTGAAGTCGTCCTGTCGGCACAGGTATCCGGGATTGTAGAATCTTACAGTGTCGATACGGGGGATGCCGCCACGGCCGAGCAAGCCCTCGTGGTCCTCGATTCAAAGGACTATCAGCTGGCGCTGAACGAGGCCCGGGCCAATCTTCTTTCGGCCCGGGCCCGCTTCGTGGCCGCCCGGAATGCGTTTCAGCGCGCGGGTCAGCTGCTGCCCGACAACGTGATCACACCGGAGTATTACGAAAAGATCGAAGCCGATTACAAAGCGGCCCAGGCCGGGGTATCCCAAGCCGAAGCCGTGGTCGACATCCAGCGGCGGCGATTTGAGAAAACCGAGATCAAAGCGCCGTTTGACGGCCTCGTGATCCGTCGGCTGGTGGAGATGGGGCAGAACATCAATATCGGTGATCCGGTGATGGCCATCGCGGACATGCGGCGCATGCGGGTGAAAATCCATGTCAATGAGCAGGATTACGTCCATCTGGATCACGACGACACCGTGACCGTTTTGATAGAAGCGTTTCCCGAGCGGTCGTTTCCCGGTGAGGTGGACCGGATCGGCGTCAAGGCTGACGCTCAAACCAACACCTTCGAAGTCGAAGTGCTGGTGGCCAACCCGGACCTTATCCTCAAAGCGGGGCTGACCGCCACGGTGAATATCGTCGTGGATACGGTGCCGGATGCCATCTTGATTCCCCAGGGATGCGTTCTGTTTCGCGAGAACCGGAAAGAGGTCTTTGTCGTGACTGAAGACGGCAAAGCGTCCGTCCGGGAAGTGAAACTGGGCCGGGTAGAGGGATCTTCCGTCATGATTCTGGAAGGCGTTGCCGCGGGGGATCGGCTGGTCACCACCGGAAGCCAGTATCTCAAGGACGGGGATCGCGTCGCTGTGGCCGCGACCCCGTAGGCCGTGTCCCATCCCATTATTCTGTCCGGCGCGACAGGAGAAAAATGGGGTATCAATTATAACCAATGTTAACTGAGAGTGACAGTTGAAATTTTTTCGCTACGTTATAAAGCGGTGGTTGATTTTCGGCCTCCTCGTGATCGTCCTTCCCATCGTGGCCGGAACCTTTGCCTATCAATCCCTGCCCAAAGAAGGTGAACCGGAAATCTCGGCACCGGTGGCCATCGTCGTCACCCTATATCCCGGCGCGTCGCCCAGTGAGATCGAGAGTCTGGTGACCAACCCCATCGAGGAAGCCCTGAGCGATCTCAAAGATGTGGATGAAATGCGCTCGGATTCGGCCGAGGGGGTATCCGTCGTCGTCATCGATTTTCAAGCGGAAGCCGACCTGGAGCGCTCGCTGCAGAAGGTTCGGGAAAAAGTGACCGATGCCCGCAAGGACCTTCCCGAAGACGCCGAGGATCCTGAGGTCAATGAGGTCAGTTTTTCCGATATCCCCATCATGATCGCCTCGGTGGTCGGTGACATCGATCCGGTCAAACTGAGAAAACTCACCGAAGATGTGGCCGATGAGATCGAGCTGATGCCGGAGGTTCTGGCCGCGGATGTGGCCGGCGGTTTGATCCGCGAAATTCAGATCTACATCGATCCGGAACGCCTCACCCAATACGGCCTGACCATCCTGGATGTTTACCAGGCGGTCAAACGCTCGGACATCAATATCCCCGGTGGCCAGATCAATGTGGAAGGCCGCCGCCTTCTTCTGCGCACGCTCACCGAGATCAAAAACGTGGAAGATTACAACCAGGTGCCTTTGATCCGCCAGGGAGATCGGGTGGTCTTTCTCAAGGACGTGGCCCGCGTGGTCGACGGTCATTCCGAAGATATCACCTATTCCCGGGTCAACGGCGTGGCCTCGGTCTCGATTGCCGTCAAGAAGCGCACCGGTGCCAATGTCCTGGAAACATCCCGCAAGGTTCGGGAAAAACTGGCCGATCTGGAGAAGACTTTCCCCGCCGGTGTGCAGGCCACGGTGACCGCCGAAAAGGCAAAGTACATCAAGCAGGGCTTCGATCAGATGAACAACTCGGCCGTGTTCGGTCTGATCATCGTCGTTATCGTGCTCTATTTTGCAATGGGCCTGCGGAATTCCATCATTACCGCCTTGTCGATACCGCTTTCGCTTATGCTGTCCTTCGTTTTCTTAAAGATCTTCGACATGTCCAACAACGACATGGTCCGCTTCGCCCTTGTCTTGTGCATCGGCATGATCGTGGACAATGCGATCATCGTGGTGGAAAACGTCTACCATCACTTCCAGCTGGGCAAAGACCGCATCACCGCCGTGATCGACGGCACGTCCGAAATCGCCATGCCGGTGATTTCGGCCACCCTGACGACCATGGCGGCTTTTTTACCCATGTTGCTCATGACGGGCGTCACCGGTGAATACATGGGCTTTCTGCCCAAGACCGTATCCATCGCGCTGTGTGCTTCGCTGGTGGTGGCGCTGGTGGCCAACCCCCTGATCCTGAGCATGATCATGAAGCGCTCGCGCAAGGACGGCCGCATCGTAAGCCCGGAAGAGGACCTCCGGCAGCTGAAGCGATTCTATGTGCGCGGGGTAACATGGGCGCTGAATCACCGGTTTCTTGTCATCGTCATCATTTTCCTATGCCTTGGTTCCGCTTTAGGGCTGGTGGCCGGCGGGCTGGTAAAGGTGGAAATGTTTCCCGATGCGGATTTCGACTACATCTACATCACCGTGGAGACGCCGCGGGGAACCGAGGTGACGCTGACCGATGCGGTTGCAAGGCGCGTGGAGGAGATCGTTGAAGATCATGTGCCGGAAGTGGTCCAGGTCGTTTCCACGGTGGGCCAGAAGGGGCAGAGCGCGTACGAGTTTTCTTTCGGCGCGGGAACCATCAGTAATTTTGCTGAAATCACCGTGGAACTCAAGGATGGCAAAGAATTCGCCCGCGCGTCCCATCGGGAAATACAAGAGCGTCTTCGTCCTTATCTTCAGGAAATTCCTGGTGCGGACATCCGCTTCCGCGCCATCCAGTGGGGGCCCCCGACCGCAGCGCCGATTCTCCTCAAAATCGTCGGCCCCGAAATTGACGTGCTGCGTCAAATAACGGCACGGGTCAGAGAAACCATGGACGCCATCGACGGGATCGTGGATATCAAGGATGATTTCAGCGATGCCGCCCCGGAGCTGCAGGTGAAAATTGACCGCCAACGGGCGGCGGCCATGGGCATCCCCCTCGAATGGGTGGCCACCACCCTGCGGGGGGCGACCGCCGGACTGGATATCCGCGAATTTCGCGACGAGCGGGATGTCTCCAAAAAATATGATCTCAAATTGCGCTTTGCCCCGGAAGCGCGGACCAGCCCCCGCATGCTGGAAAAAATCAAGGTGCGTTCCGACACGGGCCAGCTGGTGCCCCTGACCACTATCGCCACCTATCAACAGGACGAGGGGCTGAACAGCATCCGTCATTCCGACCGGCGGCGGATCGTCAGGGTTTCGGCCAATAACCGGGGACGCTCCGCCGTGGAGATCACCCAGGAACTGATGAAGGCGTTGAAAGAGCTGGAACTGCCCCCGGGCTATACCTTCGATTACTCCGGCGAGTACGAGGAAACGGCTGAGTCTTTCGAATCGTTGCGATTGGCCTATATTGTGGCGGCCCTTCTTATTTTCACCCTACTGGTCTCCCAATTCAACTCCATCGCCCAGCCGTTTGCCATCCTAACGGCACTGCCGCTTTCCATCGTCGGCGCCATGGCCGGCCTGTACGTCACCGGCAACAATTTTTCGATCATGAGTTTCATCGGCCTGGTGGGGTTGAGCGGCATCGTGGTGAATGACTCGATCGTCCTGGTGGATTGCATCAACCGCATGCGGATGAACGGCCTCAATATGTTCGATGCCATCGTGGCCGGCGGCCAGCAGCGCCTGCGGCCGATCATTTCCACCACGGTCTCCACGGTGGGGGGCATTCTAACGCTGACGATCACCGATGAACTGTGGGAGGGGTTGGGGGTGGTCATTATCTTCGGTATTTGCTTCGCCACGGTGCTGACCCTGGTGATTGTTCCGGTCATGTACTCTCTTTTCGAAGGGGTGCGATATTACATCATTTCGGCTTTCCGTGGACCGCGCTGGAAAGAGACTCCCGCCGGACAGACCTTTTTCTATTCACGGCGAAGACATGCACGCCTGGGCGTTTTTCTGATTGCGATGGTGCAGTCGCTTGTTCTTTTCTATGGGATCCAAACCGTGGCACCGGGATTTTTCGAGCGTGTGGCCGGCGCAACCCTGCAGGCGCCATCCCTGCTGAAGCTTGTTATCGAAGCGGGTGTGTTCTTCATTGCCCTCGGCCTTGAAGTGGCTGGTGCTTTATTCCTGCTGTTAACGCCGACCTGGATCGGCTGTATTTTTTTCATGGCCAAACGCAGCCGTGAAGGCTATTTCGTCGATATCACGCCGGCGGGTGTTTCCGTCGAAACGCCGGTGGACCGCTTTTTTATCGAAAAAGAAGCGATTACCCGGATTAAAACGGCGCCCCTTTTTCCGCTGGTGCCGTCGATCTGTATCTACGCCGGACACCGAAGGATCGTGTTGCGCAAACTGATACCATCCGACCGGATCCCGGAACAGAAGCGGCTTTGGGGATGGATTCGCGGCAATGCACCGGGACGTACGGAGATTCGAAAGGGGATGGTGGCATTGAAACAGGCGCTGGACAATCTGAAAAAGTAAATAGGAAACCCCACGTCTTCGGTGACTGATCCCCACCAGGCTTTTACCATAATCGGAATCATCGACACACATACATCATTTGGAGATGATGCATGGAGAACAATGTTTTGTTCGCACTCGGATTAACCCTTTTCGCAGGCCTTTCCACGGGTATCGGCAGCCTTGTCGGGTTTATGTCCAAGGAGTTCAATCCGCGCTTCCTGACCATTGCCCTGGGGTTTTCCGCAGGGGTGATGATCTACGTATCGATGATCGAAATATTCGTTAAGGCAAGAGACTCCTTGGCGATGGGGTTCGGTGACAAGATGGGATACGTGCTAACGGTGGTATCTTTTTTCGCTGGTATCGCGGTGATTGCCCTGATCGATAAACTGATCCCTTCGTATGAAAACCCCCACGAAATGAATGTCGAGCAGAAAATCAAGGACAGCACGGATGAACAGAAAAGCAAGCTCATGCGCATGGGAATGTTTTCAGCGCTGGCGATCGCCATTCACAACTTTCCCGAAGGCCTTGCTACCTTCATGAGCGGGTTGAGCGATCCGACATTGGGTGTCAGTATTGCTGTGGCCGTCGCCATCCACAACATTCCCGAAGGGTTGGCCGTTTCAGCGCCTATCTATTATGCAACGAAAAGTCGGAAAAAAGCCTTTGTGTTGTCATTTCTATCCGGCTTGGCGGAACCGGTAGGCGCCCTGGTCGGCTATTTTATTCTCAGATCGATTTTCAATGAGGCAACGTTCGGTGTCATATTCGCTTCTGTCGCCGGGATCATGGTCTACATTTCCCTGGACGAACTGTTGCCCACGGCGGAGGAATATGGAGAACATCACTTTGCCATCGGCGGGTTGATCATCGGGATGTTCGTCATGGCCGTGAGTCTTCTATTGTTTGATTAGAAGGATGTCGGGAAAATATCTGAGCCCTTTTTTATAAAAAAACATCACTACGATGAACACGTGAGATTAAAAAACCTTCGATTCACACGCTGACAGACTGTTTTATACGCATAACATGACGGCTGCCACTAATAGCAGAAAATGCACACCCAGAATGTAGTTCTGCTTCGTGATGTTTTTGAAGAAATATGATCCGGCAAGAAAGCCGGCAAGTACGGCAGGCGTATAACGAAGCGACAGAAAAAACAAATCCCGGGTGAGGAGCCCGGTCATGATAAACATGATGACGATCACGACATCCGTGGCGAGGAAATAGATTCCCATGGCGCCTTTGGCTTTCCAGGGGTCGGGAAATCTGGCCGTCGCGTAAATGACGGCGGGAGGGCCCCCGGTGGTGTAGGCACCGATGAACCATCCGCTGATCATCCCCAGTATCATTCCGCCCGATCCGGCTCTTGCGAATTCCCCGAATTTTGCTTGTCCCTGCCGGGTTCGTTCAAAGAGGACGACCAACACAATAAATAGGGCCAGCGCGCGTTTCATCAAGTTATCCGGGAAAAAATTCAACGAAAAGACCCCGACCGGCATGGCCGCCGCCGAGCCGATGAAAAGCGGCTTGAGTTCATTCCATTTAATGGATTTTCCGTAGCGAAAGCTGTTGATAACGACCAGGAAAACAGAAAACGGCAGTTGAATAGCCACGGCATCCTTTATCGGCAGGGCCAGGGCCAGCAACGGCACCGCAACCAAGCCAAACCCAAAGCCGGCAAAACTGAAGGTGAAGGCACTCAGGAGCAGGACGCAACTGATGAATACCGCGATTTCCATTCTACTCGAAGGGAACTTTTAATAATTTGCTATAGGTGTCTTTTATGATTTCCAATCCGCTCTTAATGTTGATTTCAAACGTCTTTTTTACTTTATCCGGGTTTTTACTTTTAAGCGCATCGAGGATGGCCCGATGTTCTTTATTAAATTTGATGCAATGCATTTTTTCGCGCCGATAGATATTCAGCACGCTTTCCACCGACTGAACCAATGCCTGGGCAATATCGCAAAGATGGGGGAGCTTGGAGGCATCGCAGATAATTTTGTGAAACTTGCGGTCCAATTCATAGTGATTAAGAGGGAGCGTATCCATGAGCGCAATCAATTCTTCGAGTTTTTGAATATCCTCGTCCGTCAGGTTGTCAATGGCTTCAACCGCGAGCTTCGCCTCTAAATCCGCCCGAAGATCATAGATATGAAGAATCTCTTTGCGAGATGGCGGTGTTGCTACAATCGCGCCTTTGTAAGGAACATTCTTGACGATCCCGGAACGGTCCAGGCGCATGAGGGCCTCTCTGATCGGGCCGCGGCCGATGCCAAGTTCGGATTCGAGTTCCGACAGCACCAGACGCGTTCCCGGGAGCTTGGAACCACTGAGGATCATGTCTCGTATTTTCTCATACGCCTGCAGTGATTTCATGGATGATTT
>Ga0180429_10004848_pt1 | contig 10730 bp, 9 predicted proteins | sample SS_ome_FD_132428 | JGI IMG/M metagenome (GOLD analysis project Ga0180429, IMG submission 132428) | Hypersaline lake sediment archaeal communities from the Salton Sea, California, USA - SS_1_S_1 metaG | ecosystem: Environmental > Aquatic > Non-marine Saline and Alkaline > Hypersaline > Sediment ... | reverse complement strand
TCCCTCGACGACGGCCTCGATCACGGCTGCGTCGGCGATCGCGAGCGCCTCGGGAATGTAGCCGTCGGTGCGGATCATCTGGAACTGCTTGAGTACGCCGTCCTCCTTGACCGCGTAAACGAGGTGATCCGGCAGATCGTCCATCACCTGCTGATCCGGGAAGAGCATCAGGGGATCGCGTTTCGCCATGTTGATCAGGGTGTCTTTCATGCCCTCCATCTCCGACTTGGCTGCGGGCGTGACCGACAGGTTGATCCACCCGCAGATTCCGGTGAAGAACGCCGCGAGCATCCACACGGGCAGGCAGATCCGGCCCATCCCCTGGCCCGCCATGCGCATCGCAATGAATTCGCTGTCCGCCGATAGGCGCCCGAAGGTCAGGAGAATCGCGGTCAGAAACGAAAAAGGAACCGCCAGGCTCAGCGAAATCGGAATCACGAGCACGATGAACTTCAGCACGAACCAGAGGCTGAGGTCGGGACGCTTGGCGAGTTCCTTGAGGATCTCCTTGAACACGTTCCCGAGCACCAGGATGATGATGATCACCGCGATGGCGTAGATCGAGGAGGTGAAAACCTGGCGCCCGATGTAGCGATCGAGTATGCCCATATCGTGAATCGAAGTGCCGCGGAAACCTGCCGGACGGGAGCGCCCCGTTCCTTTGGCAAGGTGAACTATCCCCTCCCACCCGGGAGGCGGCAAGGCGAAAAAGGGGGAGCCCTCTTGACGCACCCTCGCGATGTCGTAAGGTCACTTGAAGACGGGGGCGCGCCGCTGGCGCTGAGATCATCACGCGATGAGACCCTTCGAACCTGACGCGGGTCATTCCGCCGTAGGGAGTCCGGCATGAGTCATCCTTCCCGAATCCAGCACACCGCTCCGAATGCGCATTCGGGCGGTTTTTTTTTGTCCGCGCCGCGTAACCCAGCCAGCCCATGATCACACCGAACGAACCCGAATCCGTTCCGTCCGCCCGGATGTCCGACGTTTTTCCCAACAGCAGGCGCATCTACGTCGAGGGCCAACTCCACCAGGGCGTGCGGGTGCCCCTGCGCGAGATCGCACTCAGCGATACCAACCATCCCAACGGCCGAGTCGAGGGAAACGAACCGCTCCGGGTCTATGACGCCAGCGGTCCCTGGGGCGATCCCGAATTCCAGGGCTCGGTGGAAAACGGGCTCCCCGCCCTGCGCCGCGACTGGATCCTGGGACGCGGTGATGTCGAGGAGTACGAGGGGCGCTCCGTTCGTCCCGAGGACAATGGCTACCTCTCCGACGAACACGCCTCACGATACAACGAGAACAAGGCGGCCAAGAATCGTCTCAAGGAATACCCCGGCCTGCGCCGCAATCCCCTCCGCGCCTCGGCCGGACATCCGGTCACCCAGATGTGGTATGCAAAGCAGGGCATCGTCACGCCGGAGATGGAGTTCATCGCGATCCGGGAGAATCTCGGGCGTGAGAAAGCCTACCGTGCCGCGACCGACGGGTCCGGGCCGAGGAACCTGATGCACTTCCAGCATCCCGGAGAAAGCTTTGGCGCCGCGATTCCGGAGTTCATCACGCCCGAGTTCGTCCGGGACGAGGTCGCCCGCGGACGCGCCATCATCCCCGCCAACGTCAATCACCCCGAGAGCGAGCCGATGATCATCGGCCGGAATTTTCTCGTCAAGATCAACGCGAACATCGGCAACTCGGCCGTCGCCTCCACCATCGACGAGGAGGTGGAAAAACTCCGCTGGTCGACCCAGTGGGGTGCCGACACGGTCATGGATCTCTCGACCGGGAAGAATATTCATGCGACCCGGGAGTGGATCATCCGCAATTCCCCCGTCCCGATCGGGACCGTGCCGATCTACCAGGCATTGGAAAAAGTAAACGGCAAGGTCGAGGACCTCTGCTGGGAGGTCTTTCGCGACACGCTCGTGGAACAGGCCGAACAGGGTGTCGACTACTTCACGATTCACGCGGGCGTCCTTCTTCGCTTCGTGCCGCTCACGGCGACCCGAACGACCGGGATCGTCAGCCGGGGCGGATCGATCATGGCGAAATGGTGCCTCGCCCACCACAAGGAGAATTTCCTCTACACCCACTGGGACGACATCTGCGACCTCATGGCCCAGTACGACGTGTCCTTTTCCATCGGCGACGGATTGCGCCCCGGCTCGATCGCCGACGCGAACGACGCCGCCCAGTTCGGCGAACTGGAAGTGCAGGGCGACCTCACCAAGACGGCCTGGGACAAGGGGGTCCAGGTAATGAACGAGGGGCCCGGGCACGTGCCCATGCACCTGATCAAGGAGAATATGGAAAAGCAGCTCGAATGGTGTCACGAGGCGCCTTTCTACACGCTCGGACCCCTCACCACCGACATCGCCCCGGGCTACGATCACTTCACCAGTGGCATCGGCGCCGCCATGATCGGCTGGTATGGCACCGCCATGCTCTGCTACGTGACGCCGAAGGAACACCTCGGTCTACCCAATCGCGACGACGTGCGCGAGGGAGTCGTCACCTATAAGATCGCCGCCCATGCCGCCGACCTCGCCAAGGGGCATCCCGCGGCCCAGCACCGCGACAACGCCCTGAGCAAGGCGCGTTTCGAGTTCCGCTGGGAGGACCAGTTCAATCTCGCCCTCGACCCCCTGCGAGCCCGCGAGTTCCACGACGAGACCCTTCCCCAGGAAGGTGCCAAGACCGCGCACTTCTGCTCGATGTGCGGCCCCACTTTCTGCTCGATGAAGATCACCGAAGAGGTGCGCGAGTACGCCGCGAAGCAGGGTCTCACCGAGAACGAGGCTCTCGAGAAAGGAATGGAAGACAAGGCGAAGGAGTTCGCCGAGAAGGGTGCTGAGATCTACCAGTAGATCCAGGCGTAGGCCTGAGCGTGAGCGAGGGCCAAGGCACGAGGCGAGACCTCTCCTGTAGGCCTGAGCGTGAGCGAGGGCTCCCCACGTAGGTTTGAGCGTGAGACAGAATTCCCCCGTCGCCTCCCCCCTACCCGTAATACGGACGCAACATCAGAAACACGATCGGCCCCGTGATCGCGACATACAGCCACATCGGATATGCGATCTTCACCATGCGCTTGTGCTTCGCAAACTGGTTCGACAGGCTGTAGGCGAGACTGAGAAGAATGAACGGGAAGCTGATTCCGGCGAGCACGATGTGTGAGATCAGGAGGAAAAAGTAGACCGATCGCAGGACTCCTTCCCCTCCGTACTGGGTCTCGCCCGCCGTCATGTGGTAGGTGACATACGAAACGAGGAACAGGACCGAGAGAACGACCGCGGCACCGATTAACCGCGCGTGCAGGTCCGCCCTCTTTCCCTTCACCACCACCACGAGGGCGAGGATGAGGAGAATCGCGACAGTCGTGTTCAATGCGGCGTTCACCGCCGGAAGAAACGAGAGATCTACACCCTCCGGCAGGGGCAGACTGACCCGTTGCATCACCCCGACGAGGAGCCAGACGATCACGGTGAGAATCCAGGAAACGGCGACGAGTCTTTTTCCGAGTTCCGATTTCTCGGGAAGCCGGTGAAAGTCGGTCGGAGTCCGGGGAGAGAGGGAATCATTCATAGTATGCGTTTGGCTACGGCGGAACGAGCCGGGCGGAAACAGGGATTCTCCTTCTACGGCTTCCCCTGCCCTCGTCCGTAGATGAACCACAGGTTGCGCACGTAGACGAACCATCCGCTGCACTGCCCGAGGAATCCGACGATCTCTTTCCTCCAGATGAAGTAGATCATGAGCATGGTGGCACCCACCAGGCTCATCCACCAGAAGATGGGCGGCACGACGGATTGCCTGGCCTTTTCACTCACCCACCACTGCACGATCATGCGACCCGCAAAGACGGCCTGGGCGGCAAATCCGAATACGATCCATAGCAGGCCGGTCACGGACGTGACGTCGAGAATCCGGAAGAGCCTGGGGACGTCGCGATTGCGTTCGTGGAGAATCCTGTAGAATTCGTCCGCATCGAGCGGTTCATTCGACTCGTCCCATCCGGCGAAGGTTGCCACGAGTTCGCCTTCTTCGCTCTCCTCCACGTGAATCGTGACGATTCGGTCCGAGAGATTGAACGGAGGCTTGAGAGGCTGTCCGGGACGCGCGACGAGACCGAAATGGATCAGGCACCACCAAGTTACCAGGGGCACAACGATCACCACGGCAATCGCGCCTGCCACAAACTTCCGGTTGAGTTTCTTCACCCGCTCACCTTGCGAGCCTTCCCCGGCACTCGCAAGGCAAAATCCGTCGCTCGTTGTTTCGTTGCGAATCAGGCGCCGCGGGGTCGGCGCGTCCGGATGAAGAGCATGATGATCGCGGTGAAGATCATGCCCGTGATCAGGGCGCCCAGCACCGATTGCAGCAGATAGCTCTTCAGGCCGAAGGCGACCTTCGCCTGGGCGACCGCCTCGTCGAGTTCCTCCGGCGAGAAATTCCTCCCCTCGTAATGCCGGCGTGTTTCCTCGACCATGTAGTCGGTCCAGCCGGGATGGATGACTGTGAAGTATCCCAGTTGCGTCACCACCGCCACCGCCGCCATCACCGCAGCGATGATCGAGCCCGAGCGAATTCCGTCCAGGAAGGTGATCCCACCCTCGCTCCGGGAGACGGCCCGCAACCCAAAAAGAAATCCGGCGAAGGTGATGCCGAGACTGATGCCCGTCATCGCCTGGACTAGGCCGAGCCCGCTCGTGTGCATCCCGAGAAAATAGGACAGGTAGAGCCAGGCCATGTTTGCGAAGCCGATCACAAGGCCCCACTTGATTTCCGGCGCGAGTTTCATCGTCTTTGTCGTGGGAGGTAGTATTCAGCGATCGACGAAAAACGAGAGAATCGTCGCGCTTTCTCCGCCGGTCTCTGCAGAAGCCTTCGCCGTGCGGATCGCGACCTGATGATAGGTCGGTGAAAGTCCATCGGCGAGAATCACCGCCCGCGGATAGTTCAGGTTCGCGCTGTGGCGGTGATAAAGCTCCACCCGGTTCCACTCGCCACCGTCAACGCTCACCTCCAACGCCCCGGCATCGGGACCCGCGAGAACGAACGCACCCAGGGAGCTGCCGAGGATGGTGTGGTAGAGGTAACAGCCCGCTTCCTCGGCACGCAGAGCCATCCGGCCCTCGTAGTCACCGCGAATCTGGCCCACGGGAAGCAGATCCCGGCTCACCGGTTCATGGCGCCATCCCCCCAGCCAGGCGAGGGACTCGCTCTCAAGCGAGTCGATCTGGTCGAAGCTCCCGGGATGCAGGGGATCGGGCAGCGCGCTCGAAGTGAGCTCGGGGTTCGCCACTGAATTCTCGAGCACCGAGATGATCAGGTCGGAGGCGAAGCGGTAGCCCTTTTCATTTGGATGAGTGCCCTTGTAGCCGGCATCCCAGGTCATGCGCCCGGCCGCGATCTCCGCTGCAAGCGCCTCCCCGACATCGACCGAGGAAATCCCGTAGTGTCGGGCCACCGCCTTGTGAGCCGCCACCGAGACGGCCTCCTCACCAGCCTGCTTCGTGGCGAGAATTTCCGGATTGACGAACTGGACCGAAATGATGTCGCCGTACGGATTACCGCTCCGGTACTGCCGGACAATACCCTCCAGTCCCCGGATCGCCATCTCCCGGGAATGCCCGGCGTCCTGGTCGTCATTAACCGCGAATTCCACGATGAGGAGATCCGGTTTCCCCGCCTCTTCCACGTCGCCGCGAAACCGGTAGGCCCCCGCGAGCGAGCAGGTCGAACTCAGGCCGGCATTGGTGAACGTGAACTCCGTGTCCGGAAAGGATTCCTCCAACCAATCGGCGACCATCTTCACGTGCCCCATCTCCTTCTGGGTGATCGAGCCCCCGAGAAAGGCGACGTGCGCCTTCTTGTCCCGGTCAACGACGGCGAGAAAGTTACCGGCTCCCGCGGTTGCCGGTTCGGCTTGCACGCAGGCGAGGGTCGCCGCGATCAGGGTGCAGGTGGCAAAAAAAACGAGTTGCAGTCTCACGTGTTTTCGTGCGGGTTTTCGGCTCAGATTACACGTCCCCGAACCATGAAGCGATTCCCTTTTCTCCTCGCCATCGCCCTGATCACGTTCCTGTCGAGCGCCCCTGCCGCGGACAGGCCGAATTTCCTTGTCATCATGGTCGATGACCTCGGCTACGGGGATCTCTCCTGCTACGGAGCACCCGACCTGCAGACGCCCCATATCGACGACCTCTTCGCCGCCGGGATCCGGTTCGACCAATTCTACGCCAACTGCCCGGTTTGCTCCCCGACACGCGCCTCGTTCCTGACCGGACTCTACCCCGACAAGGCGGGGGTCCCCGGGGTCATCCGCACGCCCCTACCCGACCGGGTTCCGAACTGGGGCAATCTCCGCAACGACGTGGTCACGCTTCCCGCTCATCTCGGCGAATCCGGTTATGACACGGCACTCATCGGCAAGTGGCACCTCGGTCTCGAAGCGCCCGACCGTCCCACCGACGTGGGATTCGACTTCTTCCACGGATTCCTCGGCGACATGATGGACGACTACTACGATCACCTCCGCCACGGAGTGCACTACATGCGCAGAAACGAGGAACCCGTTCATCCCGAGGGGCATGCGACCGATATTTTCACCGATTGGACAATTGATTATCTCGCCGAGCGAAAGGATGCCGACGATCCCTTCTTCCTCTTTCTCGCCTACAATGCGCCCCACACACCGATCCAGCCACCCGAGGACTGGCTCGCCAAGGTGAAGGAGCGCGAAACGGGTGTCGAGGAGGGCCGCGCCAAGCTGGTCGCCCTCATCGAGCACCTCGATCACGGTGTCGGCCGGGTGGTCGAGGCGCTCAAGAGTGAGAGGCTATGGGAAAACACCGTCGTCATTTTCACGAGCGACAACGGCGGCCAGGTCAACGTCGGCGGACGCAATGCTCCCCTCGCCGGAGGAAAGCAGAACATGTACGAGGGCGGGATCCGCGTCTCCACCTGTGTCGTCTGGCCCGGCACGATCGAGGCGGGGCAGCGGAACGACGACCACATTTCCCTGACGATGGACATCTACCCGACGCTCGCCGAGATCGCGGGTGCCCCGGTCGGACACGACATCGACGGCCGCAGCTTCCTGCCCGTGCTCAAGGGAGAGGCGTTCGAGGAAGAGCCGAGGGAGCTGTTCTGGGTGCGCCTCGAGGGAAATCGAAAGTATGGAGGCATCGCCTACCACGCAGTCCGCAAGGGTGACTGGAAACTGTTCCGCAACACCGGCTTCGAACCCTACCAGTTGGTCAATCTCGCCCAGGATCCGCGGGAGGAAAACCCGCTCCCCCGGGAAAAGGCACCGAAGAAGTTCGACGAGCTCTTCGACGCGCTCATGACACACATCAATCACGCCGGGAAAGTCCCCTGGCAGCGCGAGAATCCGTGATCGGTCAACCAAGCGTCGGCGAGCATTCCCTCTGCCCTCCCCTTTCCTCGATCCGCCGCAAAATCCGTTTGCCTCTCGCGCGAACTTCCCCTAACTTCCCGCCCGCTCGAATTTCGTCGGGCGTGGTGTTTTGGGGCATTAGCTCAGCTGGTAGAGCGCTTCAATGGCATTGAAGAGGTCAGCGGTTCGACTCCGCTATGCTCCACCATTTCTCCCCTCGGTGGTTGTCCCGGTCCGAACATGATTCCCCGCGCCTTCTTCGAGCGCGATCCTCTGACCGTCGCGGAAGCCTTGATCGGCTGCGAATTCGTCCACGGCGCCTGCCACGGGATCGTCATCGAGACCGAGGCCTACCACGAGATCGGCGACGAGGCCTGCCACACCTTCCTGCGTCCCTCGGCGCGCGCCTTCATCGACAGCCATCCTGCGGGCACCGCCTACGTTTACCTCAACTACGGCGTCCACTGGCTCGCCAACGTCGTCTGTCACGACCTCGCCACGGGCGGGCGAGGCTTCGTCCTCCTACGCGCACTCGAACCCGTCAAAGGAACGGACACCATGAGAAAGCGGCGCGGGCGCGACAAGGTCCGCGACCTCTGCTCCGGGCCGGGAAAGCTGACCCGCGCCCTCGGAATCGACGGCAGCTTTCATGGTCGCAGCCTCACCGATGACCCGGCTTTCTGCTTTCGCCCGCGCGCAGCCGAGACCGGACCCGAGCTCGTCTTCGACAGGCGCGTCGGGATTTCCCAGGCGAAGGAATTGCCCTGGCGTGTCCTCGTCGCCGGTCACCCCGGCGTCTCGGTTCCTTTCGGCAAGGTGAAGTGACATTCCCCTCACGGGAGCCGCAGGATCACCGGGACGAGCACGATCAGCACCGAGGCCACCAGCCAGGCCACATCCTTTTTCGTCTTCACCCGCGACAGCTCCTCGAGCCAGTAGGGAATGCGCAGGGGCAGGTAGAAAATCAGGAAGAGAAGGGAACTGACGAAGAGGTTCAGGGCATACATCGGCGGATTCTCCCGCTCCATCGAGAGGTTCGTCGTGATCGCTCCCCACGTCGCGCTGTAGGCGAGACAGGCGTAGGCGATCAGGATGAGATCGAGCGGCCACTCCTTCCGGTTCGGACGCGCATACCTCTCCGGAGGCGGCTTGTCATCGCCGACGAGGATGAAGCCGAGGAACACGAGCTCCTTGATCACGACCACGAAGATGAGCAGGCCCAGCCACCACGGCATCGAGTCGTCCTCTCCCTCCCCCACCTTCACGCCGAAGGCTCCCGCGACCTGGAAGACCAGGATGACCGAGATCACGGTGTGGAACATCCAGAGCCAGAATCCGGCCTCCATCGTGTCGCCCCGGTCGTGCGCGGCACGAGCCACGAACCGCATCTTCCGGGGAAAGGCGTAGACCTCGAGTAGCGAGATCACCAGGATCGCGACACCGAACCAGATCACGGTCGCCTCGGGATACCGCATCGCCCGGTCACCGGCCCGCACCACGACCGGCGCCACGGTGAAGAAATACACCGCACAGACGAGGTTGAAGACGGGGCCCTCCCACCGATCGGTGAGGCCACGGCGCGGCGATGACACTTCCTCCATCGACCGATCCTGCGCCGCGATCGTCCGTGGGTCAAGGCGACCTACTCCAGCTCCGGCGGAACGTTTCCGTAACGCCAACTGTCCGAGAACTCCGGAGCGGGCTCGGGTTCGGGCACGGCGTCCGGCTTCAGTTCCTTCGCCAACGCGATCCCCGCCTCGCAAATCTGGTCGCCCGCCTCGGGAATCAGGTTGCTGTAGGACGTCAGGCGCGTCTCGTAGCCCCCGCCATTCGGGCCCAGGGCTTCACTCGTGGGCACATACCCGACACATCCGTTCGCCAGGCTCACCGGCCAGGTGAAGGGAAAAGGCGATTCCTCCTTCTGACGCAGGCCGAACTCGCAGAAATACTCGGCCGGATTGCTGAGGAACACCGCGGGTCCGACCTGGATCGCCTGCACCTCGACCGGTCGAACCGGCTCGGATGCGATGAGCGCGTCGAGCAGCACGATCTCCTTCGCCCAGATCCAGTCATTGATCGCCGTAGCCTCGGTCGGCTTCGTCTCCACCAGCTCCCGGCACCGGGCGAGGCGTTCACCCGAAGGAACGCGCCGTGGAATCTCGAGAATGCGTTGCCGATGGCCGAGCGTCACCTCGTTCGTCTGTGCCGCCGGCGAGATGCCAACGAGCACTTTCACGGCCTCCGCCCCGACCCGTCCCCCGACGCGAAGCGCATCCGGCGTTCCCCCGACCCGGCTGTAGGGCGAGGCATTGTCGACCTGGGTCACGTCGCCGGAATTGCCATTGAGAAATACCACCACCGTGTCCTCGCCAAATGTGCCATCGATGACCTTCTCCAGCGCCCAGGGCCAGTTCGCCGAGATCCCCCGGGGACTCGCCGTCGCATGACAGGCAAAGTTCACCACGCAGCCGACCAGCTCGCCCTCCTCGTTCCAGGCCCCGATCACCCCGACCTCCGGATCGATCGGCCCCGCCTCCTCCACCATGTCCGGGTTTCCCTGACGGGGATGCGTATAGGTCAGTCCGTTCTTCATCCGCCAACGCCGGTTGAAACTCACCGAATCCTCCATCCCGCTTCCGAATCCCAGCGCCAGCTCGCTACGCTCGTTCCACGCCGTCACCACCGCCTCGACGATCCCGTCGATCATGCGTTCGACATACTCCGGATCTGCCATCGACGATTCCTCGTAGGCCAGCTGCTGGATCAACGCGTCGGCATGATCGAACTGACCCGGCTGCACCATCCCACTCGGTCCCGACGAATGGGAGTGCGACGCCCCGATCATCACCACCCCGGCCGCGATATCGGTCTCTTCCGCGACCCGACGCCGCACCTCCGCCACGTGCCCCTCCACGATGATCAACGCATCCAGCCCCACCAGCGCTACCGGGTTCTCCCCATCATCGAACACCACCGCCCGCGCCTTGCACGGATCGTGAAATGCCTGGTGGTAGGATTTCCCATAGCCCCCGGGGCGCTCCATGCCAATGTCGGGGGAAATGTCGACGTCGGCGAAGCCGGTTAGCGTGGGGGCAGCGTGGAGGCCAAGAACCCGAAACACAACACCTAGACAAACAGAAACAAGAACAATTAAGCGCGACTCCATCTTCTCATTCTGCCCACATTCTCTTGCGCAAACAACAACTCATCGGGTCTTCGTCGTTTCGTGTGGAAATTTTGTGATTTAGCGATCACGTGCACAGCGTTTCGGCGAGTGGCCGACGAGAAAGGGCTTTGGCCCGGGCTGGTCGGAGTCGGCCGCGGTGGTCCC
>Ga0180429_10004847_pt1 | contig 10730 bp, 10 predicted proteins | sample SS_ome_FD_132428 | JGI IMG/M metagenome (GOLD analysis project Ga0180429, IMG submission 132428) | Hypersaline lake sediment archaeal communities from the Salton Sea, California, USA - SS_1_S_1 metaG | ecosystem: Environmental > Aquatic > Non-marine Saline and Alkaline > Hypersaline > Sediment ... | reverse complement strand
GTCCCCCCCGACGAGGCACCGTCTTGAACGAGGACACACCGTCCCAGGAAAACCTGTTCGCCGGGCTGGAGGCGATTCTCTTCGCCGCCGACGCGCCGGTCTCCATCCACCGTCTGGTGCGGGCCCTGAGTCACCCCCGGGACCGCGTCGAGGAGGCACTGGGCGCCCTGGGGCGGCGCTACGCCGAGAACGACCGCGGGGTGGAGCTGGTGGAGTTGGGCGGGGGCTGGCAGCTCTTCACCAAGCGCCGGTTCTCCCGGGCCGTGGAGAGCGCCCTGGGCCAGCCCCCGCGCAACCGGACCCGCCTCTCCGCCGCGGCCCTGGAGACCCTGGCCATCATCGCCTACCGCCAGCCCATCACCCGGGGCGAGATAGAGGCCATCCGCGGGGTGGACACCTCGGGCACCCTGGCCAGCCTCGCGGAGCACAAGCTCATCGAGGTCTCCGGCCGGGCCGACAGCGCCGGGCGCCCCAACCTCTACTCCACCACCGAAGGTTTTTTGAACTTCTTCGGCCTGCGGCACCTGGGCGAGCTGCCCCAGCCGGGGGCGGAGGGGGAGGCCCCGGAGGAGGGCGGCTCCATCCGCATCGCCATCGACGGACCGGCGGGGTCGGGGAAATCCACCGTGGCGCGGCTGGTGGCTTCGAGGCTGGGGCTGGTGTACGTGGACACCGGGGCGTTCTACCGGGCGCTGACCTGGCTGGCCCTGGAGCGCGGGACGGATTTCGGCGATCCGGCGGAGTTGTTGGAGTTGGCTCGGAACGCAGACCTCGCGCTCGAGGTGGAGGACCACACCGCCCGCCTGCTCCTCGGGGGTTCCCCCGTGGGCGCCGAAATCCGCTCCCCCGAAGTCACCACGGCCATCAAGCGCGTGGCCGACCTCCCGCCCATCAGGAACCTGGTGAACGGACGCATCCGGGAGCTGGCGCGGCGGCTCCCCGGCGGGGTGGTGGCCGAGGGACGCGACATCGGCTCCCTCCTCTTCCCCGACACGCCCCTCAAGTTCTACCTGACGGCGTCGGTGGCCGAGCGGGCGCGGCGTCGGCTGGAGGACCACCGGGCCCGGGGCGAGCCCATCACCCTCCCCGAGCTCGAGGCGCAGATAGTCGAGCGGGACCGGGCCGACTCCACCAGGGACTACGGCGCGCTCACCCGCCTCCCCGACGCCCTCGAAATCAACACCACCGGCATGACCATTCAGGAGGTCGTCGAGGCCGTCATCGAGGGGATTGAGCAGCGCCGGCCCGAACCGGGGTCCGACGCGCCGGGGACCGACTGACCGTTCGACGGGGGAGCTTGGCCCGGACCCCGATACCGTGTTAAAATAAATTCCTGCCTTTCGTCACCTGAAAAACCTCCCAAGGAGCGACAAGATGCGTAGGTTACTTTTCGTCGTGCTGGCTCTGTCGTTCGCGCTTTTCCTCGGGGCCTGCGAGGAGGAGAAGCCCGCGGAGCCCGCGGAGCCGACCGAGCCCGTCGAGCCGACGGTCGTGTACGAGATGGCCGAGCTCGCGGCGACGCCCGTGGTCTTCAAGGAGCTCACCGGCGATTACGCCCTTTTCGGCGACGCCGTCGAGGCGGGCTTCACCGCCCTCAAGGACGCGGGGGTCGAGTGCGCCGGTGACCCCTTCGGTGTCTTCTTCGACGACCCCGCGCTGGTGCCGCCCGAGGAGCTGCGCTCCGAGGTCTGCTTCCCCGTGGCCGCCGACACCAAGCCGCCCAAGGGCTACGCCTACAAGGTCACCGAGCCCTGCAAGGCCGTCATGACCAGTTTCATGGGCGAGTTCTCCGAGGAGAACATGCCCGATTACATGGCCATGTACAAGTACGTCGCCGATGAGGGGCTCATGATCGCAGGTCCGATGATCGAGGTGTACCACTGGGGCGCCGAGGACCCCGCCGAGTACGTCACCGACATCTACGTCCCCGTGATGGAGCCGCCGGCGCCCGAGGCCGAGACCACCGAGGCCCCGGCGACCGAGACCACGGAAACCCCGGCGGACGAGACCGCCGTGGAACCGCCGGCCTGACACCCGGTGTCCGCCCGAGGAGACACCCGTGACCAAGCCGATCCCGCTCGCGGCCCTGGTGCTCGTTCTATGTGCCGGCTGCGGCGACGATCAGCCCCAGCGCGCGGCCTCGCCCACCGGTGAGCCCGTCCAGACTGAGGCCGCCCCCGAGGTGGTCAATAAGAATCTGCCGGGCACCGGCGCGCTGGTCATGGCCAAAACGGGGGATTTCGACCTGTACCCCCAGGCGCTGGAGGAGGCGCTGGCGGCTCTCGCGGCCAAGGGCGTCGAGCCGCTGGGCGACCCCATGGGAATCCTCGATCCCGAATCCGCCGGCCTCCCCCTCGCCGAGCGGCGGTGGGAGGTGCTCATCCCGGTTCCGGATAACACCCTTCCCCCGGAGGGATTCGCCTACCGGGACGTCGAGGGCGGACCCTCGGCCGTCATCGCCTTCAAGGGCCCCTTCAGGCGGGACCGCGTCCCCCTGTACGAGGTGCTCGACTCCTGGGCCTACGCCCACGGCTTCGAACCCGCCGGGCCGCCCGTGGAGGTGTACCACTGGGGCGAAAACCTGCCCGAGGAGGAGCGCATCACCGAAATCTACCTCCGTCTCGGCGAGCCCGGAGGCGAACCGGAGTCGGAGGGGACGGAGTAGCGCAACGTCCGTGCCGTGGGTGGGGGCGGCCGAGCGGATGACTTCGTGGAGAACCGCAACGTGAATCGACTGGAATCAGCCGGGGTGGAACCGCTTCCGCCCCGGCTGTGACGTGATTCGAGACGGTATGGGTCGTCGCCCGCGCCTGCTGTTCCTGTGCACCGGCAACTCCTGCCGCAGCCAGATGGCCGAGGGGTTCGCCCGGAAGCTGTTCGGCGACCGCGCGGAGGTGGCGAGCGCCGGGACCGAGCCCGCCGACCGCGTCCACCCCCTGGCGGTGGAGACGATGCGCCGGTTCGGGGTGGACATCTCCTCCGCCCGGGCCAAGGCCCTCGACGACCTGCCGGACCTGCGCTTCGACCTGGTGGTCACCGTGTGCAACCGGGCGCGGGAGGCCTGCCCCCTGCTGCCCGGGGCACGGATGTTGCACTGGGATATTCCCGATCCCGTCGCCTTCGAGGGCTCACCGGCGGAGCGGCGCGAATTCTTCACCCGGACGGCCGACGACATCCGGGCGCGCGTAGAGGGGTTGGGCGCCGAGCTCGGTCTCTGACCAGGGGGGATGCCCCCGCAATCGAGGTTTTTCGTTGAAGGTCGCCATCACCGGCCCCGACGGGCTGCTGGGAACGGAGCTGGTCCGCGAGTGCATCGCCTCCGGGGCCAGCGTGGACCCGCTCCTGGAGTCCGAGTGCGACGTGACCGACGCCGATGGGCTTCGCCGGCGCCTGGGGCGCGTTTCGCCGGAGCTGGTCATCCACGCCGCCGCCTACACCGACGTGGACGGGGCCGAAGCGGATCCCGACCGCGCCTACGCGGTGAACGCCTTCGGCACCTTCCACGTTTGCCGCGCCGCGGCGGCGGTGGGCGCCCGGGTGGTTTACGTCTCCACGGATTTCGTCTTCGACGGCTCCCTGGGGCGTCCCTACGCGTCCGACGACGAGCCCCGGCCGCTCCAGGTGTACGGGCGGAGCAAGCTGGCCGGCGAGCTCTACGTCCGGGGGCACGCCCCCGGCGGGCTCATCGTGCGCACCGGCTCCCTCTTCGGCACCGGCGGCGCCGGGTTCCCGGACAAGCTCTGTGCGCTCGCCGCGACCGGGGGGCCTCTCACCGTCGTAAAAGACCGCTGGTGCAGCCCGACCTACGCCGCGGACCTGGCGAATGCCGTCGTCGCCCTCGCCGGGAAGGCCGACACCGGCGTTTTTCACCTGACCAACACGGGGTCGGTCACCTGGTACGATTACGCCCTGTGCCTGGTGGACGGCCTGGGGCTCGACGTCGAGGTCGTCGGCGTGAGCGCGAAGGAGTACTCGGCCCCGGCGGCCCGCCCGGCCGAGGTCGAGCTGGACCGTTCCGCCGCCGAGGGTCTGGGCGTGGTGATGCGGCCCTGGGACGAGGCGCTCGCGGAATACCTGGACCGGTGCGGCGACAGGCTGAGCCGGAGCGCGGGGCGGGAATCCGACACGTCTTCCGACTGACGGGGGATTGGGTGGAGTATCTTACGGCCTATGTGGAGCGGGTGAGGGGGCTGGTGGACGACCGGCTGCGGTCGCTGGCGACCGGCGACGACCCCCGGTGCGCCAAGCCCCACGCCGCCGTCAGGCACACGGTGGAGGCGGGCGGTAAAAGGCTGCGCCCCGTCCTGTTCTTCGCCTCTTGCGAGGTCTGCGGCGCCAGGCCCGAGCCCTTCCTCGACGCGGCCTGCGCCGTGGAGCTGGTGCACACCGCCAGCCTGGTCCTCGACGACCTGCCCTGCATGGACGACGCGAAGCTGCGGCGCGGGCGGCCCACCCTCCACGTGCTCTACGACGAGGCGACGGCGGTGCTGGCCGCGGTGGCGGAGCTGATGGCCGCCTTCGAGCTCATCGCGCGCTGCCCCGGCGTCCGGCGCGATACCCCGGCCCGCGACATGGCCGCCGAGCTGGCCCGCGCCGTGGGCCTGGACGGGATGATAGCCGGGCAGCAGCTGGACCTGGACTCGGTGGGTCGGCGCCTGTCCATGGACGAGATGGAGTTCGTCCACGCCCGCAAGACCGGCGCCCTGTTCACCGCCACCGCCCGCATGGGGGCCCTGGCCGCCGGGGCCTCGGGGCCCGAGGTCGAGGCCCTGGAGGCCTACGCCAAGAACCTGGGCCTCGCCTTCCAGATCGTGGACGACATCCTGGACGCCACCGCCACCGCGGAGGAGCTGGGCAAGGACGTGGGCAAGGACGCGGACAAGCCAACCTTCGTCCACCTCTTCGGCCTGGAGACGAGCCGGACCGTGGCGGGGGAGCTCATCGCCACCGCCAAGGGGTCCCTGGGCGTATTCCGGCGCGGCACCGCGGTCCTCGGGGAGCTGGCCGACTTCGTACTGGCGCGCAAATCTTGACAGTTCTCCGTTTCGCTGCTATATTATCTTAACGCGGGGGCGTTGCGGTCGAGCCGGGAACCCCGAGCCCTCACCGGACGTAAGCGGAGGGCGGAAGCTTCCGCGACGGTTTCGGTCACGACGCAATACTGCCGCCGGTCATCGGAGGTGTGCCATGAAAAAGGCTATCATCCCAACGGTCATCCTCGTCCTTTTCGCCGGTCTCGGCTGCGACCTGTTCAGCATCCCGAAAGAACCGGAGGATCCCGTGCCGGAGTGGCAACTGCCGATCACGCCCCGGGCCGTCATCGAGGACATCGAGTGGTGCTACAACAACGCGGACGGGCCCTCCTACACGACCCTCCTGGACGAGGACAACTTCGTCTTCTACTTCGACCGGGGGGACTGGGGCGGCGACCTGGACATCCCCGTCTCCTGGACGTACGACTTGGAAGTCGAGGCCACGCAGAACCTCTTCTATGCCGTGGGCGCCCCGAACATAACGCTGGGGCTGACGATCGACGAAAGCGATGAGCCGGGGCCCTACGACACCACGTTTAGAATCGACGACGTGGCCTACGATCTCAGCGTGCACGTGCCGGAGGATGACATGACTTATTTAGCCAATGCCCACGCCAATTTCGAGCTGTCGAAGTTCGAGGACGACACCGGCCTGATGCGCTGGTGGCTCACGAAGTGGTGGGATATCGTGACCGGTTGATTTCCAGCACACTTCCACAAGACGGCCGCAAGGCCGTTTTTATTACATCGCCGAGCGGAGTGTTTGTTTAGCCGGCGATGTCCCACCACTTCCAGAGCCACCACCGCGGCTGCCCCCGCCAGAGGCCGTCGACGCGCGTGCGGAAGTTGGCGAAGCCGTCGGCCCGGTACGTCACGTCCCAGGTGATTACGATCAGCAGGTAGTCCACGCCGTTGAGGTCCCACACCTCGTCGTCCGGTCCCGGCTCCGGCTGGCCCTCGAGGTTCACGGCGAGCGAGATGCCGCCGTCGTCCACGGAATCGAAGAGGTTCCGCGTGGCCTGCAGCTCGTCGTCGTAGCCCCAGGAGGACGGCGCGCCGCTGTCCTGCACGTCCCGGGGGTCGAAGTAAAAGGTGAAGTCGGGGTCGAGCATTTCCGTGTAGTAGTTGATGTCCTGGTTGTTGTAGGCCCACTCGATGCCCCGGACGACGCCCGCGGGGCTCGTCGGCGGGGGAGGCGGGTCGGGCGGGGGTGTGCCCGTGGGTGGCTTGAAGATGTCGCAGGAGCCGAGAACGGCCGCGATTAGAAACGCGGAGATGCAGAGCGGCAGTCCGATGCCCGGTGTGCGTCTCATGGCGCCTCCTTCGGTTCGCTTTTTCTATCTTCTCGAAGGGGCTACGCTCGGGGCATGGGGTCTCCTTATTCAGTAATCGTCGGGGCGGTCGAAGCCGCGGAACTCCAGGAGCCGCCAGCGGGGCCCGTCCCCCGGGTTCTTCACCGCGAGGAAATCGGCGCGGCCCGTCACCATGTAGAGCGTATCCCCGATGTAGGCCCCGAGGTCGTAATCCACGCCCGGGATGGGCCACACCGTGTCGTCGGGTCCCGGTTCCTCGTAGGTGTCCAGGTTCAGTTGGAGGTGGAGGTCGTCCTCGTCGCAGGCGGCGCAGAGCTCGGCGAAGCGGGCCAGCTCCTCCTCCCGGCCCCACTCAATCGGGGTTTCACCTTCTCCGTAATGTTCCTGGTCGGGGAAAAGGACACCGGTGAAGTCCGGGTCCAGGATTTCGGCGTAGAGCGCCTCGTCCTGGTGGTCGTAGCACCACTCGAAGGCCCGGAGCAGGCCGAGCGGCGTGTCGGGCACGGGGGGCTCTCCGGGGGTGTCGGTGGGCAGCTCGGCGCACCCAATGCCCAGGAGGAGCAGGGCGGTCAGGGGCGTGAAAAAGGTCCCGCGTCGCATGGCGCCTCCTCCGTCTATCGCCTCGTCAAACTCGTCTCGTCAACCGTCGGGGCGAAAGGAGAAGGCGCTCAGGGCACGGGACCGTCCTTTATCGCGGGTCCGGAAGGGGGCGGGTCGAAGGGAAGGGTATTTACCTTAATCTACGCGAGTGACCTCAGAATGATTCCCAGGATAATTATATACGGTCGGGGTTCGAATCCCCACCGCGAATCGCCTTCACCCTGTGTTGCGATGACGTAGGGCGGGGATTCCCATCCCCGCCGCTTCCCTGCGATGACGTAGGGCGGGGCTCTGTCCCCGCCCGCTACACCCCCCTTCCCGACCTTCCCCCCAGAGGGGAAAGGGGATTATTTTTCAGGCCCCGCGGGGGCGGGCGACCTCGTCACCGCCGGTCTTGCGCAGCAGGGACATCGCCACCGCCGCCAGCAGCGAGGTCCCGGCCAGCAGTAAAAACACGTTTTCGAGGCCGGCGTTCTGCGCCACCCATCCCCCGACGGACCCGGCCAGGGAGCCGAAGCCGAAGTTGACGGCGCTGGCCAGGCCGTAGCCCTTCCCGCGGTGGCGGGGCGGCATGAGCCGGCCGACGATGCTGTTGGTGATGGGCTGCGTGGAGAAGACCGCCGCCGCCATGCCCACGGAAATCACCAGGGTCCACCACCCCCCGGCGAAGCGCCCGCCGAGCGCCGCGACGCACGCCGCCGCCGACAGCCACGTCGCCGAGCGCAGCGGCTTCCTCCGCTCCGCCAGCACGCCACCGGAGAACTGGCCGAACACCCCGCCCAGGAGCATCACCCCCGCGGCCAGGTTCCCCAGCACCTCCGCGTTCATCCCGGCCAGGTGCAGGTTCTCGCCGAAGAAGAGCGGCATGAACACGACCATCCCCTGGTAGCTGAAGCCGAGGAGGGCCGCGGCGGCGAGGGCGAAGGCCATCTGCGCCCAGCGCCGGGGCGGGGGCTTTTCCGTCGGCGGCTCGGCGGTGTGCGGCTCGGCGAGCGTCAACGGCCGCACGGCCAGCCACTGGTACGCCAGTACCACGAGCGGGATCAGGGCGTACAGGCCGAAGAGGTAGTGCCAGCTCGCCACGGCCAGGATTCCCGCGCCGATGAAGTTCCCCGAGGCCATCCCGCCGCTCCCGGCGATGCCGTGGTAGCCCATCCCGCGGCCGTCCTGGCGGAGGTTGGCGCTCACCAGCGTCAGCCCCGCGGGATGGTACAGCCCCGCCGCCAGGCCCAGCAGCGTGACGCCCACCGCCAGCATCGCCAGCCCCCCGGCCAGGGCGGTCACCAGGGAGCCCAGGGCGACGCCGCCCAGGCAGAGGTACAGCGTGCGCCGGGGCCCGATTCCGTCCACCAGGAACCCCGCCGGCAGCGCCCCCAGCCCGAAGCCCAGGTACGAGAGGTTGGCCAGCAGGCCGTACTCGAAGGTGTCGAGGTGGAACTGGGCCTTGAGCAGCGCCGCCGCGGCCGGCAGCGCCAGCATCGCCGCGTGCGTCACCCAGTGCCCCGCGGCGGTGAGCGTGATGACCCGGCGTTCGGTGGGGTTGAGCATGGTTTCCGGGGGTTGCGCGACGGGTGAGGTATAGCAGTAAAATCGGCCGGGGTCAACGGTGACGCTGTTGTCAACCGGTAGTCCCTGTGGTAGCATCCGCCGGGCAGGGCCGCTTGGGAGGCAAGGGGTTCAAACCCCTTGTTTACCGGGAAAAGCGTCTTTGGCTCAAGGAGATTGAGTTGCCCGACGAGACCCTGGACCAGGTCCGCCACCGGCGGGAGAAGCGACGGCGCTTCGAGGAGGCCGGACTGCCGCCGTACCCCGCGCGCTCGGAGCGCGACCGGACCGTGGCGGAGTTTTTGGAAAAATTCGCGGAAGCGGAAAAATCCGATACCGCCTTCGCCCTCGCCGGACGCCTGGTCGCCCTGCGGGGCCACGGCAAGGCCGCCTTCGCCGACCTCGCCGACGCCTCCGGCCGCGTCCAGCTCTACTTCAAGCGGGACAACCTCGGGGACGAATCCTACGGCCTCGTCGGTGAGCTGGACCTGGGCGACTTCGTCGGGGTCCGGGGCCGGGCCATGACCACCCGCACCGGCGAGCCCACGGTGGCCGTGACCGCCTGGACGCTTCTGGCCAAGGCCCTGCGGCCGACGCCCGTGGTCAAACAGACCCAGGACGAGGCGGGTGGGCTGGTCCGCCACGACGCCCTGGCCGACGTGGAGACCCGCTACCGGCAGCGGTATCTGGATTTGCTGCTGAATCCCGAAAGTCGGCGGCGCTTCGAGGTCCGTACGCGGCTGACGGCGCTCGTCCGGCGCTTCCTCGACGAGCGCGGCTTTCTCGAAGTGGAAACGCCGGTGCTGCAGCCCATCTACGGCGGGGCGGCGGCGGCACCATTCACCACCCACCACCGCACGCTGGACGTCCCGCTCTACCTGCGCATCGCCGACGAGCTGTACCTCAAGCGGCTCATCGTCGGCGGCCTGGAGCGCGTCTACGAAATCGGCAAGGACTTCCGCAACGAGGGAATGGACCGGACCCACAACCCCGAGTTCACGCAGTGCGAGCTGTACCAGGCGTTTTCCGACTGCGACGGGATGATGGCGCTCTTCGAGGAGCTGCTGAAATTTCTGGCGGTGGAGCTCACCGGCGGGACGCGGTTCGTGTACCAGGGACGGGAATTCGACCTGTCGCGGCCCTTCCGGCGGCTGCCGATTCTGGAAGCCATTAACGAGCGGACCGGCGTGGACCTCGGAATCGCTCCGGGCCGGGATTTCGACCGCGCCGCGGCGCTTTCTCTGGCAAAAAAATATGCACTGGAATACCCCGACCACGCCCCCACGGGCAAAATCGTCATGGGGGTCTTCGACGCCGTGGCCGAGCCGCTGCTCGTGGACCCGGTCTTCGTGGTGGACTACCCGGCCGAGGTGAGCCCCCTGGCCAAGACCAAGCCCGACGACCCCCGGCTGGCCGAGCGCTTCGAGCCGCACATCTGCGGCCTCGAGCTGGGCAACGCCTTCAGCGAGCAGAACGACCCCGATGTCCAGCGGACCGTCATGGAGGCCCAGGCCGCTCAGCGCGCCCTGGGCGACGAAGAGGCCGCGTCGGTGGACGAGGATTTCCTGCGCGCCCTGGAGTACGGCATGCCCCCCACCGGCGGACTGGGAATCGGCCTGGACCGGCTGGCCATGCTCTTCACCGACGCCCCGAGCATCCAGGACGTTATCCTGTTCCCCCAGATGCGGCCGAAATAAAAAAGGAGATGCACGATGGAATGGAATAATAAGCTCTACTACGGCGACAACCTGGATGTGCTGCGGCGGAGATGGCGTTGAAATCCTTCCTTGAGGCTCACGGTGAAGTTGTGTATCAGAGGATGTTCGAAACTACGGACAAAATTATGATAGGCTTGAAACCATGAACAACACGATACAGAAAGACCTGTTTGGCAACCCGATTTCCTCTACACCGCAGCAAAACGGCCAAGCACGTGAACCCTTTGGCCGCATTGATGCTGATCCTGTCCTCCACCAAAAAATGCTTGATTATTGTCGTCTCAGAGCGGGCCAGATCTGGCAGGATCAGGAGAGGGGACATCGTATAGGCGTGCTTGACGCGGCAAACACAGAGCATCTTACAAAAATCGTGGAGGACGATTGGCCCTCTCTTATGGTGAACGATCCCCCCTACAATGTGGCGGTTGGAAATAACAACACAAAAAGTCTCTCAAAGATGGACCTGGCTGCCTACATGACATTCTCTCGACGATGGGTGGAGAACTGCGCAAAGGTTATAG
>Ga0180429_10004843_pt1 | contig 10732 bp, 9 predicted proteins | sample SS_ome_FD_132428 | JGI IMG/M metagenome (GOLD analysis project Ga0180429, IMG submission 132428) | Hypersaline lake sediment archaeal communities from the Salton Sea, California, USA - SS_1_S_1 metaG | ecosystem: Environmental > Aquatic > Non-marine Saline and Alkaline > Hypersaline > Sediment ... | reverse complement strand
GACCGCTTGGAAAGAAACGCAGAACCTTGCCGACGGCTTGATTCGATACGTGACGTCCCGTATTGTGCCGCTCACCCATGCCTGATCCAATGACCAACCACGCGGAGCAGTCACCCTCTTCCCAGAGAAGACGCCGAGGACTGCTCTTGCTGATTCTCTTAACAGTCCTCATCGCCGCCACCGCCGCGGCGATCGTCCTCTTGCCGAGGCTCCGCACGCCCGTCGACTCGGACACGACGCAGGAGGCGGGAGAAGACATCCCGCTCCCCGAGATCGGTCTCTCGATCGGCCTGCGCGCCCCTGACTTCACGCTCGATGATTTGGAGGGGAACCCAGTCACGCTGTCCGATCACTACGGTAGCCCGATCATTCTCGACTTCTGGGCGAGCTGGTGTGGCCCCTGTCAGGTCACCTTTCCTGCGCTCTATGAGATTTGAGAGGCCCTCGCCGACGAAGGAGCCGTTCTCATCGGGGTCAGTCTCGACCGGCGGCTGTCAGATGCAGTTCGGTATGTCTCTGGCGGCAACTACGATGGGATGATCTCCCTCTGGGAATCCCTTTCCGCCGCGTCCGACGTGGCCGATGCCTACGACGTCGGAGGGATTCCACATACGCTGATCCTCGATGTCAACGGCGTCATTCTGTTCAAGGGGCATCCCGCCTATCTTGACCTGGCGACGGTTCGGGAACTCCTCGACCCGGCGTCTCGCCCGGCCGACTAGCCCCCGTTATACTCTGTTCCACACTACGTTTCGCGCCTCCGCAGGCGCGATTCCGCAGAGGGAGGCGCTGTTGGACACACTCACCGCATACAAGGAACACCTCACGGAGATGCGGAAGCTCTATTCCGCGCAGGCTCTCCTCGGATGGGATCTCCATGCTCACATGCCGAAGAAAGCCGCTCCGTTCCGCTCTCAGGTCATCGCCAAGCTGGCCACCATGGCCTTCGAGCTGGCCGTCTCCGACGAACTCGGTGGCTTCATCGAGGAGTTGGAGAAGAACGACGATCTCAGCGAGATCGAGAAGAGAAGCATCCGTCACGTCGCGCGAGACTATCGGCGGCACAAGGCTGTCCCCCCCGAGTTCGTGAAGGAGGTCTCGGAAGCCCGCTCCAGTGCGCAGAGTACTTGGACACAGGCAAAGGCAGCATCCGATTTCGCGAGCTTCAAGCCCTATCTGGAGAAGAACGTCGAGCTAGCCCGCCGCTACGCCGACTATCTCGGCTTCGAGGATCATCCGTACGACGCGTTGCTGGAGGACTTCGAGCCCGGGATGACCTGCGAGCAGCTCAGCGGCATCATTGAGCCGCTCAAGGAGGATCTCGTCCCGTTCTTGGCGAAGCTGATGGAGAGCGGAACGCACCCCGATCCATCACCTCTCAAGGGCTCGTTCGATCTCGACGCGCAACGCAAGCTTGCGCGCCGCTCGCTCGAGATCATCCTCTACGACTTCGATGCCGGCGGATTGACGGATGTGACGCATCCCTTCACTACAACCATCGGCCCAGGCGACATCCGTGTGACCAATCGCTACGCGGAGGATCACCTTGGTCCGGGCCTGTTCGCCGCGCTGCATGAAGGCGGACACGCGCTCTACAACCAGGGTTTCTCCAACGACTTGTACGCCCTTGGCGTCGCCGGCGGAGCATCGAATGGCATCCACGAGTCGCAGTCGCGGATGATCGAGAACCAGATCGGCCGTAGCTTGCCCTTCTGGCAAGGCTTCCAGCCGGTCCTCGCCGAGTACTTCCCGCAGTTTGCTCAGACATCTCCCGAACTTCTGCACGGAGCGGCCAACATCGTTGCGCCTTCTCTGATTCGGGTCGAGGCGGATGAAGTGACCTACAACTTCCACATCATGCTGCGCTTCGAGCTTGAAGCCGGCCTGATTGACGGCTCGATCGCCGTCGCCGACCTCCCAACACTGTGGAACGAGGCGATGGATCGCTATCTTGGCGTCGCGCCTCCGGATGACGGCCAAGGTGTTCTTCAGGACATCCACTGGTCGATGGGCGCCTTCGGATACTTCCCGTCGTACATGCTCGGGAACCTTTACGCCGCGCAGATGCTGAAGGCATTGCGTACTGCCCTCCCCGGCCTGGACGATCAGATCCGGAAGCTTGAGTTTGAGCCTCTGCTCGGCTGGCTGCGCGAGAACGTTCACCAGCATGGCGGACTCTACCTGCCAACGGAGCTGATGGAACGCATTACGGGCGCGCCGCTCGATGGGACACACTTCGTGGAGTACGTCACCACCAAGTACTCCGAGCTCTACAAGCTCTAGCTCGAAGAAACACTCTGACGCACAGAGAAACCAAGTGGCGGAAGCGTCTCTGCGCTCCCGCCACTTCTTCCTTGCTGGCCAAGGCCACGCTTGTCTAGCTGCGCGCAGCCGCTTCCTTCGGCCTTCGCTTGCGCCCACGGCGCGGCCGCGACTTGCGACGTGCCGAGAGAGGCATCGACCTCTTCTCTTGGGCCTTCGCCTTCTCCTCTCTGCGCGTGCACATGGCAGAGAGCGCGTCATGGATGGTCTCCAGCTGATACTCGCGTGTCTTCTGCGTGATCGCGACATAATCGAACGACTCGGCGCCCAACTGCTTGACCAGCCTCTCCATCTCCGAGAGACACTGGACGGCACCGTTGCCTGACCCGCCGGCGGCGGCAATCGCCACGACCGGTTTGCCGGCAAGGATGCTCTCGCTCTTGTTCGGCCGCGTCGATTCGCATCTTCGCAGCCGATCGAAGAACGCCTTGAAGGCTTCGCTCGGTTGCCCGAAATAGACGGGCGTGATCCACGCGTAGGCTTCCGCCGCTTGGAAGACACCCCGCAGCTCCTCGAAATCATCCTTCAGAACACAGCTGTGCTCACTCAAGCAGGAACCCCACCCGTTGTTGCAGGTTGCACAGCGCTCGATCCTCGATTCGTTCAGATTGATCACTCTGGCGCGGCTGTTTCCGTCCACCACTCCCTGGCGTGCCGACTCGCCGCATGCGGCTGTCAGCCCCTCCTTGTTCGGAGTGCTCGTCACGACCAACACCTTCACTGTTTGCTCCTTTCAAGCCTCCCCGAGCAAGCCACTCGAGGGGCATCGCAATCGTTCTCACACATCGGCCTAGGTTCGCTCTCGAGCTTGGATCGCTGCGAGCACGCGCTCGGGCGTGAACGGAGTTTCGTACAGCCGCACGCCCACGGCGTCGTAGATCGCATTGGCGATCGTTGGGATCGGTCCATTGATGCCGATCTCGCCGACCGACTTGGCCCCCATCGGACCCGTCGGCTCGTACGAGTCGACCAGATGGACCTCCATCTTCGGGATGTCCATCGCCCCGGGGATCTTGTAGTCGAAGAGCGAGGGGTTCCGAACCCGGCCACGCGAACTCAGGATCATCTCCTCATGAAGCGCATAGCCCAGGCCGTTCACAATCGACCCTTCGACCTGTCCTTCTGCCTGCTTCGGATGGATCGCCACGCCGCAGTCGATGGCAGCAACGTAGTGAAGCACCTTGACCCTTCCCGTCTCCGTGTTCACCGCCACTTCGGCGAAGTTGGCGAGGAAGGGGGGCGGCGATTCCGAGGGGACGAACGACGCCGTGGCAGCGATCTGGAACTGATCCGCTTCGTACATCGCCCGCTGGCAGACACGCTCGAGGGAGACCGCCTTTCCGTCCGGGCCGACGGCCGACGCATCCTGAAGCGCAACGTCTTCTGCTTTGCAGTCGAGAAGCTCCGACGCCACAGCCGCGATCTGCTCCCGGACCTGCTTGGCCGCCTTGACCACGGCATTGCCTGACACGTAGGTCGTCGAAGATGCGTAGGCACCCACGTCAAACGGCGTCATGTCCGTGTCGGATGAGGTCACGATCATCATCTCAAGCGGCACGCCGAGAACCTCGGCGGCCATCTGCGCCAGGATCGTGTCCGAACCGGTTCCGATGTCCGTCGCTCCGATCAGGAGGTTGAACGAGCCATCCTCGTTCATCTTGATCGTTGCCGCCGCCATGTCGATCTCCGGAATCCCTGACCCCTGCATCATGATCGACATACCCACGCCGTGGGCCCACGCCCCGTTCCGGACCTTCTTGCCTCGCTTCTCGGCCCACCCGATCCGCTCGGCGCCGATCTGGATGCATTGCTCCAGCTCGCAGCTCTTGACCGTCTGAGAGACGCCTTCCCGCCCTTCGCCCAACTTCTCGAAGATGGGCGATGTCTCGCCGAGGCGAATGTGGTTCTTCTGGCGCAGCTCGATCGGATCCATCCGAAGTCGCTCCGCCAGCTCGTCCATTGCCATCTCAAGCGGGAAGTAGCCCTGCGTCGCGCCGTAGCCGCGATAGGCTCCCGGCACGGCGAGGTTCGTGTAGACGGCCTGTCCGTAGAAGTGCGCGTTCGGCGCCTTGTTGTAGAGGGGCAACGTCTTTGAGCCTGTGTTGGCGAGGACTGTCAGCCCGTGCGCTCCGTAGGCGCCGGTATTCGACGTCCCCTCCATCTCGATGGCATGAAGCCGGCCGTCGTTCTTTGCGCCGAGCTTCACGCGCACGCGCATCGGATGCCTCGTACGAGCCGACGTAAACTCCTCTGCTCTCGTCAAATGAAGCAACGCCGGGCGGCCAGTTCGCAGGGTGACAAGGGCCGGGATGTCCTCCAGCAGAACCTCCTGCTTCGTCCCGAAGCCACCGCCGACGCGCGGCTTGATGACCCGGATTCGATGCATCGGAATCCCCAGCGTGAAGGCGACGATCCGTCGAACGTGGAACGGAACCTGGGTGCTCGTCCGCAGGACAATCCGCTCGTCGGAGTCCATGTAGGAAAGCACAAGGTGGGTCTCGATCGGCGTATGCTGCGCGTACTGCGTCTCGCACGTCATCTCGACGACCACGTCGGATTCTGCGAAGCCTTGGACGACATCGCCGACATCGATGTCCACATCGGCGACGATGTTCTTGGAGGCGTCGTAGATGCCGGTGGCATCTTCCTCGTCATGGATGATCGGAGCGCCCTCGGCGCGAGCCTCATCCATCGACAGGACGGCCGGCATCTCCTCATACTCCACGCGGATCCTCTTCAGGGCCTCCATTGCGATGGCCTCGGTTTCCGCCGCCACGGCCGCGACACGGTCTCCGACGAATCGAACCTTGGTGTCGAACATTCGCGCGTCATAGGGCGATGGCTCCGGATACCCCTGCCCTGCCGTGGTGTGGCGTGTTGCCGGCGTGTTCTTGTGCGTTAGCACGAGCACGACGCCAGGCATCGCCTCGGCCTCTGTCGTATCGATGGACAGAATCCGCGCATGTGCATACGGACTGCCGAGGATCTTGATGCAGAGCGTGTCGGGGAGCTGGAGATCGTCGACGAATTTCGGGCGGCCAGTGACAAGTCCGATCCCGTCGACCTTCGTCTCATTCTGACCGACGACGTGGAATTGGGGTTTCTCACTCATGGCCACCGCTCCTCATCCGTTCCGCCGCCTGCTGGATCGCCTCGACCTGCTTGACGTAGCCCGTGCAGCGGCACAGGTTCCCTGAGATCGCCTCGTTGATTTCCTCCACCGACGGACTCGGGTTCCTCAAGAGCAGATCCATCGCGCTCATCAGCATGCCGGGGGTACAGTACCCGCACTGCACCGCCCCTGCATCGAGGAACGCTTGCTGAAGCGGATGGAGCCCACCATCCTGCGCCAGGCCTTCGACCGTTGTGATCGACGTCCCGTCGGCTCGCACGGCAAGCAGAAGGCACGAGTTCACTGCACGACCGTCCATCAACACGGCACAGGCACCGCAGTCCCCCGTTCCACAGCCACTCTTCACGCCCACGTAGCCTTCTCGGCGAAGAAGCTCGAGTAGCGTCTCACCCGGCGCAGCTTCGAAGGTCTTCGTGGCGCCGTTCATCGTTAGCGTGAGATTCACTCTCCATCCCCTCCTCCCCCAAGCTCTGCCAGACACTCCTTCAGCAGCACCGCGACCAGCTCTCGGCGATAGTCAGCCGTCGCACGAACGTCATCCCGCAGTTCGACCTGATCCGCCGCGCTTCGCGCAACAGCATCGATATCGAGATCGTCTGGCTTTGCGCCCTCGAGCTGCACTTCGATGGCCGGTTGTCGTGCCGCGAGCCCAGGGCGCCCTCCGATGGAGACGCGCACGTCCTTCCAGGACCCTGCCTCGATGCGGGCTGAGACGGCCACATTGAGAAGGGAGATGTCAAAGGCAGTGCGGGTGAAGAACCTGTAGACGGACACACGGTCCTTCGACGCGCTGGGAAGGATCACCGCTTCGATGATCGCCTCGCAGCAAGCCGCTCGATCACCCAAGTACTCGTTGATTGAGACAGATCGGCTCTCCCCGGCGTAAAGGCGTAGCTCGGCGTCGAGCACCTGAAGCGCGGGAATCACGTCCGACCAGGGGTGAGCGCTCGCGATCGTGCCGCCCAGAGTGCCGAGGTTCCGCTGCAACGGCGACGCAACCTGGCGAAGAGTACGTTCGAGAAATCCCCCTGCGTAGGCTCCAATGAGCGGGGAACGCATGACGTCGGTCATCGTCGCCATCGCACCGATCTCGATCCCTGCGTCCTCATCCGCGATTCCTGAGAGATCCAGACCGGAGAGGTCGATCAACGTATCAACACTTGGAGGGGTGAACAGCACCACATCGATGCCCCCTCCCAAGAAACGAGCCGCCGCACCCCGTGATGCCTTCTCATTCCAGGCCTCGTTGAGGGTCGACGGCTGGGACACCGACTGCACATGTGTGAGTGCCACGTCCCCTCCTTTCGAATGCCATTATGTCGACTCCCGGGAAGCTCGTGCAATCCGGATCGCCGAACCAATCAGACAGAATGCGGAGCAGCCGTCGCCGGCTGCTCCGCAAGAATGATGCTGATCTGTCTCTACGGCTCGTCCGGCCACGGACCGATGACGTTTTCGAACGCCCAGGCCATCGTGATCAGCGAGTCGACTGAGTACCAGTAGCCATCCGGGACTTGCAGCGTCCCTTTCCGGTCGTAGATCGGCCCCTGGAACGGGTCGAACGTGACACCCGGATCGGAGAACTGCGCCAAGCGGATGTTGTGAAGATCGTAGGCAGAGATGGTTCCGAACGGCGTGTCTTCGACCATGTACGCCTTGAGCGCATCGACATAGAGTGGGTTGATCGGAACGCCAGGCGCCGCCTCGGGGAAGACCGCTTCCTGGGTCATGAGCCACCAGTAGTCAACGTGCTCGAGATTCTCCGCCGTGTACGTTCCCTCGTAGACCTTGGTAAGGAAGTCAACGTAGATCTTGCCCCAGTCAATGGCTTGACCGGAAACAACGTAGTCCGGCGCGAAAGTGTACATCTGCGATCCATAGTGACCGAAGCTGAGCATCTCGTTCTGACCTGCGATCTGGACGACCGTCGGCGAGTCCTCGGTGAACGCGAAGATGTCGCAGCCTTCGGCGATCAGTGCGTTGGTCGCCTCGCCGGCCGCACCGGGATCGAACCAGGAGTAGAGCCATCGGACATCGACTTCGACATCGGGGTTGGCCGCCTTGGCACCCATCGCCCACGCATTCAGGTGGCGCTTGACCTCCGGAATCGGGAAGGCGCCCACGTAGCCAATCTTGTTCGTCTCCGTTAGCGCACCGGCGACGATTCCGTTCAGGTAGTAGACCTGATAGAAATCGGCCATGTAGGTCATCATGTTCGGTGCTCGCTTGAATCCGGAGGCGTGACCGAAGATCACATCCGGATGTCGGAGGGCTGCAGCCAGCGTCCCATCCATGAAGCCGAAACTGGTCGTGAAGATGACCTGGCAACCATGCGTGGCAATCAGATCATCAATGACGGGCCCCTCTTCTCCTTCGGCCACGGCTTCTACAATGACCGTCGTTGCGAAGTCGAGTGCCTCGACATCGAGACGTCCTTCGTTGTGCGCGTAGGTCCAACCGAAGTCGCCGATCGGACCAACGTAGATGAACCCAACCTTCAGCGGTTCGCCCGGCACGTAAGGCGCCGCAAACGCCGTCACGCCGCAAAGAACCAGTACTCCAAGAACCAACAGACTGCGCTTCATCAGTGACTCCTCCTTGACTCTTCTTCGTCGTTCATTCAAAGCAACCGTGGCATCGTACTTCGAGCCAGCTCACCTCCTCCTTCGCCTAGTCCTCCCCTCTCGTGTACGGAATCGTGAGCGCCGAGGGGGCCCCCATTCGCTTCTGCAAGGTACCTCTGGATACGGCAACGAGTACAACAATGGCCAGGATGTACGGCATCATGCGGAGAAGCTCTGGCGAGAGCACTCCTTGCAGCGAGAAGGACAGGTAGAACAGCATCGCGAAGAAAAACGAGCCGAACAACCCCAGAAGCGGGTTCCAGAAGGCAAAGATCGTCAACGCGATCACCACCCACCCCATTCCCGCAGTCATTCCGTCCGTCCAAGACGGGCGGTAGGCGACGGAGAGGTATCCTCCAGCCACGCCGGCGAGGACACCGCCAACGAAGACGCAGAGATACCGTACAACTGCCACATTGACGCCCAACGAGTCCGCCGTCGCCGGATCCTCCCCAACCGAACGGATGCTGATGCCGATCCGCGTTCGATACAGGACGAACCACATCACGATCGCCAGCAAGACCGCGATGTAGACCAGCAGATTCTGGTCCTTGAAGAACGCCGGGCCGACAACCGGGATCTTCTCCAGAAGGGGAACGGAGATCTCCCTGAGCGGCGTCATCAAAGGCCAGCCCTCCCACCTGCGACCCAGAACGCCGGACAGGCCCAGCCCGAGCATGGTGAGCGCCAGACCAGAGACCACCTGATTCGCGCGTAGCGTAACGCTGGCGAATGCATGGATCAGCGAGAAGGCTCCGCCAACGGCTCCTGCGACCAGGATTCCCAGCCATGGGTTGCCCGTCGCATAGGCCGTCGAGAAGCCCGAGAGAGCGCCGAGAATCATCATCCCTTCGACACCCAGATTGAGCACGCCTGATCGTTCGGCGTAGATCTCACCAAGGGTTGCCAAGAGAAGTGGCGTTCCGTACGCCAGCGTTCGGCTGATCGTTGCGATGATCCAGCTATCCCAAGTCATACCGCCGCCTTCCGCCGAATCCGAATCCGATAGCGAATGAAGATCTCACTGCCGATGAGGAAGAACAGAATGAGGCCGTTGAACACGTCGACCATCTGGAATGGCAGACCGACAGACACTTTGATGACGTCGCCCCCACGCATGATCACCCCGAACAGGAACGCCGTCAGGATCACGGCAAGCGGGTTTCGTCTTGCCAGCCAGGCGACGATGATCGCCGTGTACCCGTACCCCATCGAGATGTGATTTGGCGAGAGGAGCATGTGATGAATGCCGGCCACCTCTCCGACGCCCGCCACGCCGGCCAGTCCGCCGGAAATCAGCATGGCAAGCACGGTGATCTTGACTTGGCTAATGCCCGAGAAGCGTGCCGCATGCGGGTTTTCTCCTACGACGCGAACCTCGAACCCCACGCGGGTCCGCTTCACCATGATGTAGAGCAAAACGGCAGCCAAGACACCGAATACGAGAGTGAACCAGTGGATGCGTGTTCCGGCAATCGTCTGCAACGTCGCGGCGGGCACGAAAGGATCGGTATAGGCGAAGCCGCGCATCGTCGGTCCCTTCCACGGAGAGTGAACCAGCCACTCGACCATGAAGACGGCCACGTAATTCAGCATCAGGGTCGTGATGACATCGTTGATTCCGAGTTTCGCCTTCCAGAGCCCGGGGACCACCCCCCAGAGCCCCCCGGCAAGGAATCCGGTCAAAAACATCGTTGGCAAGAGCATCCAGCCCGGGAGTCCGGAATAGAGCGCGATACCCGACGCCGCGATCGCGCCGACCAAGAGCTGTCCTTCCGCGCCGATGTTCCAGAACAGAGCTCGGAAGGCGACTGTCAACCCAACGCCGATCAACAAGAGCGGAATCATCCGCCGGATGGTCTCCGTAATTCCAAGTTTGCTTCCAAGGGCACCCCGCAGAATGTCCCCGTACGCCTTGAACGGCGAGACCCCGAAGGCTTGAAAGAAAACCCCGGCGACGATCAGTGCGGCGACGATAGCTCCGACCGAGATACCCAGTACAACCCAAGCCGATGGCTTCGGCCTTCGTTCGATCTCAAGCCAGTTCGGCACTCTCACAACGCCACCTCCCGGCGATGCGACCCAGCCATCATGAGTCCGATCTCCTCAAGCTCCGCTTCCTCGCAAGACAAGATCCCCATCACCTCTCCCTCATAGATGACAAGAATCCGATCGGAGAGCTGCATGATTTCGTCTAGGTCCTCAGAGATCAGGAGGATTCCGGCGCCTTGATCCCGCTGATCCAGCAGGACCTGCCGCACCTGCTCCGTCGCGCCAACATCGAGCCCGTACGTTGGATGTGCCGCGACGACAAAACGCGGACTGCCGCAGAGCTCGCGAGCCAAGACCAGGCGTTGGATGTTGCCTCCCGAGAGGTTCTTCGCCGCTGTCTGGTCGTCGGGCGCCGAGATCTGGTACTCGCGCATCGCTTCACAGGCGTTGTCGTAGGCTGCCTTCTCATCCAAGAACACCCAGTTGCAGAACTCGGGCGCTCGATAGCTCTTCAGGATCAGATTCTCCCGGATCGACATCGTCGGAACGGTCCCCATCTGGATCCGTTCCGTGGGAACGTGCGCTACACCCAGATCTGCAATCTCCCGGGCAGAGCAACTGGCCAAGTCGCGTGTCTCCAAGAGAGCGGACCCCTTCGTTG
>Ga0180429_10004841_pt1 | contig 10733 bp, 8 predicted proteins | sample SS_ome_FD_132428 | JGI IMG/M metagenome (GOLD analysis project Ga0180429, IMG submission 132428) | Hypersaline lake sediment archaeal communities from the Salton Sea, California, USA - SS_1_S_1 metaG | ecosystem: Environmental > Aquatic > Non-marine Saline and Alkaline > Hypersaline > Sediment ... | reverse complement strand
ATCCTGGCGCTTGCGCGGGCGACGCGCCAGCACCGGGCGGTGGCGCTGGGAGCCAGTCCCCGGGCGGGAATCGCGATGCTCAAGGGCGCCAAAGCGCTAGCTGCGATCCGGGGTAAAAGCTATATCACGCCGGATGAGGTGCAGACACTCGCGCCACCGGTGCTTCGGCATCGCTTGCTGCTCACGCCGGAAAGCGAGATCGAAGGCGGCGAGATGGACGAGGTGATCGGCGGAATCCTCGGCAGCGTCCCGGTGCCAAGATAGACGCGCGCGATATTTTACTGGTACGCGCTAAATCGACATTGCATGTACTCCGTCGCTAACGCAACCACTTCGGGGTTTCATCCAAGCGCATCAGGTCCTCGGGGGTTTCTCGCCGGGCGAGCAAGCCGTGGCGACCTTGGCCGACCAGCACCACCGCGGGGCGCGCGACGCGGTTGTAGTTGCTGGCCATGGAGTAGGTATATGCGCCGGTAGTCAGTAGCACCAGCAGATCACCGACTTCGGGCTCCGGCAATCGCGTGTCCTTGAGCAGCATGTCTCCGCTTTCGCAGCACTTGCCCGCGACTGACCACAAGCCGTCGGGCGACTCTGTCGCGCGGTTGGCCAGCAAGCAGTGGTGGCGCGTGCCATAGAGCGCAAAGCGCGGGTTGTCCGTCATTCCCCCGTCCACGCTGACGTAATTGCGCACGCCCTCGATCCGTTTCACGCTTTCGACGCGGTAAAGCGTTATGCCGGCCTCCGCAATAATACTGCGGCCCGGTTCGTCGCAAAGCACCGGGGGCTGGATCCCCAACTGCTTGCAAACCTCAAGGGTAGTAGCCGCCAGCCGGTCTACATGGGTATCAATGTCCGGTACTGCTTCGTCCAGGCGATATCGCACTCCCAGCCCGCCGCCGATGTTGAGCTCATCTAGCGGCACGCCTTCACGCTGCAGGGCGGCGTAGAATTCCAGCATTACCTGGATCGCCGCGGCAAACGAGTCCAGGTCTTTAAGCTGCGAGCCAATATGGCAGTGTAAGCCTACCAGCTTAAGGCTGGGGATATTGTTGATTTGCAGTGCTGCAGCTCGTGCTGCCCCGCCCGCGAGGTTGAAACCGAACTTGCTATCCTGCTGGCCGGTCTGCACGTACTCATGGGTGTCCGGCTGGATCCCGGGGGTAACGCGTAGCATCACGCTGACTGGCGTCCGTCGCCCCTCCGTCAAGCGCGTCAGCCGCTCGATGTCGCTGTCGTTGTCCACCACGATCCGCCCCACGCCCGATTCCAGCGCCAGCGCTAGCTCCGCTTCACTGCGCGCGTTGCCATGCATCAAGATCAGCTCCGGCGGGAAGTCCGCCGCCAGCGCGGTAGAAAGCTCCCCTGCGCTCACCACGTCGAGCCCCATCCGCTCCTCCGCCATCAGCCGCGCCAGACCGGTGGTGAGCAATGCCTTGGCTGCATAGTAGACCCGGGAGCGTGGGTACTGCTCGATGCGGCGCCGGTACTCGCGGCAATTGGTGCGGATCACGTCTTCGAGCAGCACGAGCAGCGGTGTGCCGTACTGGGCGGCGAGATCATGTGCGCTGAATCCTGCCAGGTAGAGCTGCCCGTCAGCGGCGATCTCCAAGCCGGGAAACGGCAGCGGGTCCTCTGTTTTGGGCGTCAACATGAGCGCGAGAGTATAGTGCAAGTCAATCTCACGCGTGGAGTGCAGAATCGTGACTGCTCGCTATTCACATTTCAGATTGAAGTGCGCACACACCGCCGCTTGAACGCGTTGGTACTCGCTATTAGGCTCGCTGCGCAAAGGCGGCACGTTGATCAAGCGCTCGGGCAAGGTGCGCTGCGCGTCATCAGCGCGATAATTGACCAGCTCGGTTTGGGCTAAGCGCGTGAGTGCCCGGCCAAGCTTGCCTGGCACTTCGCCGGGGGATGTCATGAGTACTACTGGATGGTGGCCGGCATGAACAGCTTCGCAGACCATGGAGTAACTATCGCCGGTAACGAAGATGCGCTCGCACAACTCATAAAAGGCGGGCAGCGGATTGAGGGGATCTTCGGTGGCATTAAGGAAGTAGGGCACCTGAGGGCTGGTCAGGTAGTGTGACTTAAGCCAGTTTAAGCAGTGTTCCGGTGTCCGGCGGCTGGTAGTGACCAGGAGCTTTGCTCCTTCGCCTTTGGATAAGCCGTGCAGCGCCGCCAGTTCGTCCAGCACCCGGTCGCCCATCCACGGACAGGCCCGGCTGGGGCCGCCGATCGCAACACCCCAGTAGTGTTGATCCGCCGGAAACGCATAGTCTTTTTTCAGCTGCCCAGCCAAATGCTGCGCCGCGGTCTGATCATGGTAGCCCAGGGCTAGTTGCGTCACAATCACGTTGTCCGGTGTCGCCTGGTTGGCCGGTAGATCATGTGCCGGCACAATATTCAGGCTGAACAACTGGCGCGGCAATAGCGAAGGCGTCATATTAACTACGGGGGCAGCGCCCAGCATCCGCGCGCAGACCAAGTTAAGCGCGGCGGGCGAAGTGCCGGTTGAAATCGTGAACAGGCGCAGCGTGCCGCGCGCATCCCGGACTTCCTCGGCAAATTGGCGGAATTCCTCATTAGATTCAGGTTTGAGCAAGCGTGCTACGATCCGGGTAGCCTGCTTGCGCTTGAGCCAGTCGGTGCCGAAGTACGCTAGGCGGATGCGCCAGGGCCACTCAATCGCCCTCGGGCGCAGCAGCATCAGTAGCGGATCGCGATCACCAAGCATCCGCGCGGTGGTTCGGCTCTGGTTTTCGTGGCCGCGCTTACCATCGGAAATGATCACGCACCTGGCTGGCATGCCTACCCCGTGTAATGTTCCAGCACGTGCCGGAGCAGCGTTTCCGCACGGTCCATATCGCTCCAGTTGATGAATACACTGATGTCCGTGTAGCCGGTAATGACCTCAATGATGTTGATCCGCGCGTTGGCGATCACGCCGGTGACTTCCGCCAAGACTCCCGGCTCGTCGATGAAGCGTCCGCTGCGTAGCTTGAGCTCTCCCACCTCACCGCGTAAACTGACACTGGTGAGTTCCGGGAACTTGTCCATAAGCGCTGCGTGCAGGCTGGCATAAGCCGCATCGGCAATCTGGCTCGGTAGATAGATACAGGCAAAGCGGTTGCTTAAGCTCATGGAAGCGATATTGAGCTGCTGTTCGCGGATCCAACTAAGGAGGGTTTCTTGCAAATGCGCCAACTCGCTGACTTCGCCCAGGACGGTCAACATTGATAGTTGCTCGGGATTGCGCAGCAAGGTGGTTTGACTGCGGCCCAGCACCGAAGTACCGGTTTGCTCAAGCTGATCTAGTTCACGGTAGTCGCACAGGCGTACGCGCAGGTGCGGGGCATGAAATTTCAGTGCCCGGGGATGCAGCACCCGTGCCCCCGCGCTACTGATGATTTCTAGGTCTTCAATGGTTAGCTCTTCCAGCAAGCGCGGGTTGTCCGCCAGCCGCGGATCAGCGCTCAGCACACCCTGCACGTCCGTCACGATTACCAGCTCATCGGCGCTAATTTGGGCGGCGACGATGAAGGCGGTGATATCACTGCCACCCCGACCCAGCGCGACAATCCGTTCCGCGCTGTCCACGGCGAAAAAACCGCTGATTACCGGTACCGCGCCTACCCGTAAGTGGGGAAGCACGAAGCGCCTGAAGCGGCTGACCGTCTGCTGGGTGCGCAGCTTAAAGGGCCGCTCCTCGTTAATTTTACAAGCCGCGAGCGGCGAGTTGTCTTCCACGTCAGCCACGAGCGGCCAGTTCTCGGTGCGACGGGGTAAAAACGGCTGGGCGGGTACATCGAAACTGCGCAGCGCCGCGCTCATCAGGTAAACGCTTTGTTCTTCGCCCAGGGTTACGAACTCGCAGGTCTCAACAAAAGCCGCTTGGTTATCGCTGGCGCAGTAGAACGCGGTGAGCAATTCGTTGGTTAGGTTACCCGGGGCGCTTACTACTACCGCTATTTGCTCGCCGTAGTTCACCAGCCGGGCAACGTGCTCGGCGGCGGAGCGTACTTGCTCCGGGGTGGCGATGGAAGTGCCGCCAAACTTAATAACGCGGCGCATCGGTGCCATTGTAGCGCGGTCTGGGCCTGGGACTTCATACATCCGTTAGAATTGACGATATGAATTATCGCGTTTTTATCCAGGTTATTGTCGTACTCGCTGTTTTCACCGCCGTACCATGGGCGCAGGATGACGGCCTGGGGTTGGAGCAGCTCTGGCGGCGGGGGCAGTTCGATGCTGCGCGAGAACTGATCGATGCACATCTGCTTGCCGAAGATGCTACGCTGTCGTTTTTAAGTGAAGCTGCGGGATGTGCAAAGGAAATGCGTGACTACCAGACCGCAGCAGAACTCTATAGCCAACTAGCGACAGCAACAGCGTCCACGGACCGTGATACCTATCAGCAGGCACGGCTCAGCGAGTGGTGGTGCCGGGTGCAAACCAGCGGACCGGAAGGGATGTGGGTTGCCGACGCACATGCGGAAGTGGCGCAGCGCTTGGAAGAGTCATCCGGGATCGCCCGCGCCGCGCGGCGGATGGCACTGGAAATGGAGTACGAATTGGCCCAGCTGCTGGGCGAAGTGGGCAAACCGAGCCGCGAGCTTAGAGAGTTCCATCCTAGTAGCACGTCTGTCTTAAAGGCGGCCAAGGAAGCGATTGATGAGATCTTGATTGAAGGCAATGAACAGAAACGCCTTACGCTCATTGAGCGCTTCTTGGAGGACTACCCGGACAACTATTGGCGGCATACCGCTTATAGCTCTCAGCTCTACAGCCTCTGGCGTCTTGGTAATGATATCAAGCTAAGAGCAGCAGCCGAGGTGTACCTGGAAGAATATCGCAACGAGCCCGAAACGCACGGGGCGATCAGCCGCTATTTCTTCGACGCTGATATCGAGCCTGAAGCGGGTCTGGCTTCCGCGCGCCGCAGCATGGAGCTGTATGAAACCGCGCTGGGCTTGGATGGATCAGCAGAAACCTTGGCGCGGGTTAATGCGGAAACGCGCGATTTACCGCCGGCGCCGGACTACCAGCCGTTTTCCCGCCGCCGGCAGTTCATCGACTATCTGGGCAGCCGCTATAACCTGGCCCGGTACCTGGTAGCGGAGGAGAACCATGCTGAGGCCCTGGCGCTGATGGAGCCATTGATCACGCTCGCGCCCTTTACCACCGAGGAGGAGCATACTTCCGCGCAGTTCTACCTTATCGCCGGGCAGGCGGCGGAGGGGATGCTTAAGTACGAGGACGCTTATCGCTATTACCTGGGGGCATTGCTGGTGGGGGACACGCGCAACCGCTACGCCTTGCCCGCGGCGGACAGCTTGGACGAGGTTGGGGAGAAGCTTAGCCCCGCTGAGCAGGAGCAGATTCGCCGCGAGTATGTGCCGCCTGAGCTGGCGCAAGTCCTGCTACCAACATTTAGCGATGTGACCAGCGCGGCGGGCTTGGACAACTATAAATACCGGCGTGTAGCCTGGGGCGACGTAGACAACGACGGCGACCCGGACTTGCTGCTCAACGGGCGAGTATTACTGCTTAACGACGGCAGCCGGGGCTTCACCGATGCCAGCAAAGCCTGGGGGCTGGGGGGCAATACCGTCGGCGGCTTGTTTGCCGATATGGAAAACGACGGTGATCTGGATATCTACGCGATTGGCTGGGGCGAATCTGGGGACCGGCTCTGGCGTAATGACAACGGGCATTTTGTCGATTTCACCGCGCTGGCCGGGGAAGCGCGCGATGTTTATCCCAGCGAAGGAGCGGCGTGGCTCGACTATGACAACGATGGCTTTATTGACCTGTACGTCGCGAACTATGAACGGCACGTCAGCGAAACCGGTGGCGAGCGCGGGATCGGAACTCCCGACCGGCTGTACCATAACGTCAGCGGCCGCCGGTTCGAGCTGGTAAATATGGCCGCCGCGGGGCTAGCGCCGCCATTTGATGAGGACTGCGCGGGGCGGGGAGTCTGTGCCGCGGACTATGACGGGGACGGTGACCAGGACTTGTATGTGGCGAATTACCGGCTGCAGGAAAACTTTCTGTGGCGTAATGAGGGGAACGGTACTTTTACCAATATCGCCCGGTTTGCCGGAGTGGCGGGATACAGCGTGGACGGCTGGTGGGGTCACAGTATCGGCGCGGACTGGGGGGATGTGGATAACGACGGCGACCTGGACCTTTTCTGCGCAAACCTGGCACATCCGCGCTATGAGTATTTTTCCGACAAGTCGCAGTTGTACATTAATGAACCGGGGCCCGAGGGACCTGAGTTTAGCGATGAACGCGAACAGTGGGGTATCCGCTTTGAGGAAACGCATAGTGACCCGCTGTTCTTTGATTGCAATAACGACGGCTACCTGGATCTATACATCACCAGTACTTATCCCAGCCGGCGCAGCTTTCTGTATCTCAGCGACGGACAAGGCGGCTTCCACGACGTGACGCAGCTCGCGGGGGCGCGCGTTTTCGATGGCTGGGGCTGCGCCTGGGCAGACTATGACGGCGACGGGGACTTAGACTTGGCGATCGGTTCGCCGGATGGCGTCCGGTTACTGCGTAACGATACGGTGGGGCGAGCGGGGGCGGGGGACTACGCCTGGCTGGAAGTGCAGTGCATTGGCGCGGGAGGACAAGTGGCTACGGGCTCTGGCGCGACTGATACGCTTGGCTACTCCAATGCAGCGGGGATCGGCACCCGCGTAACGCTGACCTGCTCGCGGGGTGTACTGATCCGCGAGATTCAGAGCGGTAAAGGTACGACCTCCGGCAACCAGCTGCTGGCTCATTTTGGCTTGGGATTGGTGGAAGGGCGCATCGCGGTAGTGGCACAGTTTCCTTCAGGGCGCACGGCAACCCGCGCCCTGATGGATGCGAATCAACTGATAGTGCTGCATGAAGTGCCGGTCGAGCAGGCGGCGGAAGCCGAACCCGAAGCAGCTGATGTGCCTGAGGTCGAGGAAGAAACGCCGGAAGAGACATCCCCAGAATTGGAGCGGCCGAAGGAGACCCGTCCGGGCTAGCCTGTATTAAGCGCGGCGCCAGAACCCGGGAGCGAGTAATACCGTGATGGCAAGTACTTCGAGACGGCCGATGATCATCAGCAGTGCAAGAAAGCCCTTAGCTAGCGGATGGATCAGCGCGTAGTTGTTGGTGGGGCCGATCAGGCCCAAACCGGGACCGATGTTGGCGACGGAGGCAACGCTAGCGGTGAATGAAGTAACAAGGTCATGACCGCAAGCGAGCATTACGCCAATGCCAGCAATGAACCACAGCCCAAAGAGTAAAACGAAGCTCACGACTTGGTGCTCGATGTCCGGATCAATGGGCATTCCCCCTACGCGCAGGGGAATTACAGCCCGGGGACGGAAAGCCATGGTTACGTGTTTCCAAGCCCAGCGCAGCATCACCAATACACGTACAACCTTCATCCCGCCGCCGGTCGAGCCCGCGCTGCCCCCGATAAACATTAAAGCTACGAGTAATCCCTGCGCGAACGGCGTGTACTGCTCAAAGTCCGCGGTAGCGAAACCGGTGGTGGTGAGAATGGCGGTGGCCGTGAACGCGCTGTCGCGCAGCGCGGTGAGAAACGTGATGCCGCCTTGGCTAAGGACGTTAATCAGCAGAAGGACAATGGCGCCCCCCAGCAATATTACGTAGAAACGGAATTCAGCATCTTTGAAGAACAACCAACGGCGTCGCAGGGCTTGGTAGTACAGGGAGAAGTTCACTCCGCAGAAAAACATAAAGATCGTGATAATGACATGGAAATAGGTGCCGAAGTGCCCGATGCTGGCATTTTTAGTGCTGAAACCACCGGTGGCCATCGTACCGAAGGTGTGGCAAACGGAGTCGAAAATACTCATTCCCCCGGCCCAGAGTAAGAGGAACTCCGCGAGCGAGAAACCGGTGTAGATAAGCCACAGTGTCCGCGCCGTATCGCGTGCCCGGGGATGAATTCCGATAACCGCCGGGCCCGTCGCTTCGATTTTGTACAGGTGCTTGCCGCCAATGCCTAAACTTGGCAGGATCGCGACGAACAGCACCACGATGCCCATGCCACCCAGCCAGTGGGTTTCGGAGCGCCAAAGGAGGATCGAATGGGGGAGGGCTTCAATGTTGGTAAGGATTGAAGCTCCCGTCGTAGTGAAACCGCTAATAGACTCGAAGATCGCATCGAGTAATACTGGAATCGTACCCGATACATAGAAGGGCAAGCCGCCGAGAAAGCCGGCCAGCAACCAGCCACACGCCACGATGAAAAGCCCTTCCTTGCGGTGTAGCTCTTGATGCCCGCGACCGATAAGCAAGAGGACGCCGCCCAGCAGGGCAGTGGTAACGATGGAAATAATGAAGCCCAGGCGCGTATCGAACTGGGCTTGTGGTTCGAAGAAGGCAATAATCAATGAAGGAATTTGGCTTAGCGCGACGATCCACAGGATGATGCCAAGCGGCTGGGCGGCAGCGCGATAGTTCATGGCCCAGGCTCCGCCGCCTCCAGTCCCGCCCTGGATTCCTCCATCTGGCGGAGGATCCGTTGCACATAGCCTATTTGCGTTTCAAGTAGACAAAGTACTACTGAATCCCCGGGATGGACGATGTCCTTGCCCTTGGGGATAATCGCTTTTGATCCCCGAGTGATTGCACCCAGGATAATGCCACGTGGTAAATCCAGTTCGCGCAGGGGCTTGTCCACCAAGTCGCAGCCTTCCGGCGCGATGAACTCGATCACTTCTGCCTGACCTTCAGCGATGAGGGAGATCCGGTTGACGTTGCCCCCGCGCACTAAGGTCAGCATTTGGTTAGCGGCGAGCAAGCGAGGGGCGAGGGTGGCCGTCAACCCAAGTTTGTCGCCCAAGGAGGCGTATTGCGGCTTGTCTACCACCGCGATCGTGCGTGGCACACCGAGATCCATGGCCAGCACCGCAGCCATTAAGTTCTTTTCGTCGGAGCCCGTGGCGGTGACGAATGCCTCAGCGGTGTCCGCGTACTCCTCGCGCAGTACGTCAATGTCCGCACCGTCACTGTCGATGACTTTCACGTATTTCAACTCGTCCGCCAATTCCCAAGCGCGCCGGCGGTCGTCTTCAAACAGCTTAACGCTGTAGCGCCCATGATCGAAGTAGTGGGCAATCGCCGCCCCAATACTGCCGCCTCCCACGATGATCACGCTTTTCACCCGGTCGGGGCGTTCGCCCACGCCTTTTTGTACATACTGCGTAGCTTCCCGTTTGCTAATGACAAAAAGCCGGTCGCCCGCTTGCAGTTGGTCGTCGCCACGCGGGATGGCCGCCTTGCCCTCGCGGATAATGGCTACGATTAGCGCCCCGGGGAGTGATAGCTCACTGATGGGCTTTTTCGTAAAAGGACTGCCGGGCTCAACATCAAACGGCCGCAAGTAGATACGCCCGAAACCAAATTCCGCAATTCCCGAGCCGCTGCCGGCTTCGATGGCGGCCGTTGCCCCTGCGGCGGCCAGCCGTGCGGGGCTAATAACTTGATCCACCCCCAGATGCTGGCGGTAGAAGCCAGGATTGCCCTCGATCGCTTCCGTGCTCGCCACCCGCGCTACCGTCTGCATCGCGCCTAAGCGCTTCGCGAACAACGCCGCGAGCATGTTGATCTCGTCGCTGTTGGTCAGCGCGAGGAAAATGTCCGCTTTGCCCGCTTCCGCGTCCTCGAGCGCATTCAAGTTGGTTCCGGAACCGGTGAACGTTTTTAGGTCCAAGTGCTCACCAATGCGCTCTAGCCGCTCGGGATCGATGTCCACCAGCGTAACATCGTGTTGCTCGCCTACCAGGAATCGGGCTAGATATGATCCTACTTCGCCAGCACCCAGGATGACGATCCGCATCGCGCTATTCTAACGCGCGCCTGCTAGATCAGCGAAAACTGAGAAGCAACGCAGCTGCCTAGCTTAAGGTTTGCGCCACGATCTCGGCGAAGGCCTGGGGATGTTTCACCGCGATTTCGGCGAGTATTTTCCGATTCAGCTCCACGCTATTCCGACGCAGGCCCGCGATGAGCCTGCTGTAGCTCACCCCTTGGGCCCGGCTGGCGGCGTTGATGCGGGCGATCCACAGCCGGCGGAAGTCGCGCTTACGGGTGCGGCGGTGGATGTAAGCATACTGGCGCGCATGCATCACCGCTTCTTTGGCTGCGCGGTAGAGCCGACGACGAGTACCGCGATAGCCTTGTGCGGCTTTCAGAATACGGCGGTGGCGGCGCCGTCTGACAACGCTGAGCTTAACCCGTGTCATTACTTGCCTCCCGCAATAACCAGCTTCTTCCAGCGCTTAGCGTCCTTCACGGAGATCTCCGTCGGTACGGCAATACGCCGCTTGAAGCGGCTGCTCTTTTTCGCAAGCAAGTGCGCACCACCCACCCGTTTGTGGATGATTTTTCCACCGCTTGTTAGTTTCAGGCGCTTCGCTGTCGCCTTATGGGTTTTCATCTTGGGCATGGTTTCCTCGTCTCGTTAGCGAATTAAACCGTTGGTAGCGCTAGCTAGCCTTCTTCGCTGGCGAAAGAATCGCGCTTAGTCGGTTACCCACCAGACTAGTACCGAGGTGCTCTACGATAGCTACGTCCGCCATCATCTCCGTCAGCCTTCGCAGCTGCGCGACGCCATTCGTACTAGCATAAGCCCGTTCACGACCCCGTAAGATGAGGTTGAACTTCAGCTTATGCCCCTTGTCAATGAACTGCCTAGCTTTCTT
>Ga0180429_10004839_pt1 | contig 10734 bp, 8 predicted proteins | sample SS_ome_FD_132428 | JGI IMG/M metagenome (GOLD analysis project Ga0180429, IMG submission 132428) | Hypersaline lake sediment archaeal communities from the Salton Sea, California, USA - SS_1_S_1 metaG | ecosystem: Environmental > Aquatic > Non-marine Saline and Alkaline > Hypersaline > Sediment ... | reverse complement strand
CGGAACCGAAGGCCAGATGCACCCCGGCGTCGAGCATATCCCGGAACGGGTAGCAGAAACGTGCTCGTTCACCCAGAGCGATGTCACTCAACGGAACGTCGTCCGTCACGTGGATCGGCTGCACCGAGGCGACCACGGGAAGCCGCGAAAGCCGCTCCACGTCCGCGGGCCGCATCACCTGAGCGTGCTCAATCCGGTGGGGAATCCTCCTCGGATCCCGGGACCCCTGTTCCGCAAACACGGTGATCAGCTCTCGGTTCGTGCGCGAGCCGATGGCGTGCACCGCCACGGCCAGCCCCGCCTCATCCGCCTTGCGGACTGCCTCGGCAATCTCCTCCATCGGCGTGATCGGCATGCCCGCGTCAGCGGCGTCCTCGTACGGCTCCAGCATCCAGGCCGTCCGCGCTCCCAGGCTCCCATCAGCAAACAGCTTCACGTGCCCCACCCGCAGATACCGATCACCAAAGCCCGACTGCAGTCCCAGTCCAATCGCCTCATCCAGCCGCCGGCCGTTGATGCCCATCCACACCCGCACGTCGAGCTCGCCGCCGTCCCGCAGCCGCTCGTAAGCGCGGAAGGCCGGCTGCCCGTCGTTGCCCCCCATGCTCCGGTGGTCGTGCACGCCCGTCAGGCCCAGCTGGTGCAGTCCGCCAAAACCCTCCCGCAGCGCGTCGACCGTCTCCTCCTCGGAGGGCGCTGGTACCACATCCCGCACGCAGTTGGCCGCCAGCTCCCGGAGCACGCCCGTCGGCACCCCGGACGCGTCCCGGTCGATACGGCCTTGCAGTGGATCGGGCGTCTCGGCGTCGATCCCGGCCGCCTCCAGGGCCTTTGTGCTCGCCACCGCCAGGTGGAAATCGCTCCGCCAGATGAACACGGGATGCTCGGGCGCGGCCGCGTCGAGGTCACCCCGCGTCGGCTTCTCGGGGCTCGGCCACCGCGTCTCGTTCCACCCCTGCCCCACGATCCATTCGCCCGGTGGGGTCTCCGACGCCCGCGCCGCAACACACCGGCGCAGGTCCTCCAACGACTCGGCCTCGACCAGCGAAAGCTGGCGGCGGCTCAGCGCCCAGGACCGCAGGTGGCAGTGCGCGTCGATCAGCCCCGGCAGGACCCGCCGCCCCTCCAGATCGATGCGGCGCGTCTCCGGGCCGGCCATCGCCAGGACCTCCTCACTGTCCCCGACCGCTGCAAATCGGCCCTGCGTTACAGCCACTCCTCTCGCCCCCGGGTGGGCCGGGTCCTGCGTATGGAACACCCCATTATGGAGAATCAGTTCCGGTCCGGCCCCTCCCATGTGGACACCACGATCTCGTCTCTCTACTCTGTCAACCATAGTCTGCCCCTCACAGCGACGGTGGATCCAACCGCGTCGGTGACTTCACCGCCGCCCACATCGTTCTGTCCATTGCCGTGCCCGGCCGTCCACTGTCCCATCGAACGGCCCGGCCGCCGGAGTGCCGCCAAGGGACTCCACCAGGGCAACCAGAACCTCGATCACCCGCGCGATGCGCTCTGGGTCTCCGTGGAAGGGCCTGGGCAGCGACGCGTCCCCCCTGCGCTCCACCACCCGCACCAGCGGATGGAGCTCGAACTGGGCGGCTGGGATCCCCAGCTCCTGCGAGGCATACGCAGTGACCGTCTCTTGCCCATCCACACCCGTCCCCGTGAAGGTTCTATCGACGTCCAGCCGGTCTGGAAAGGCCGCGTCTGGATGGAATCCGTGCGCCTTGAGCGTCGTCAGGATCCGGTCCCGCTCTTCCGGGCAGCTCCTTCCCTCCATCGTCCCCAGGCCTATGCCGAAGGACCGATCCGGCCGGGTGCCGTGCACGTCGATCACGAACGCCAGGCCGACTTCATCCGCGATGCCCTTCATTCGCCGCTTGTAAGGCACGTCCCGATACCAGTTGGGATCCGTGGGCGAGCGCCGTCGGGCGTAGAGCGCGTTCGCGCCGCTCAGCTCCGCGGCGCGGCAGACCAACGCCGCGGTGAACTCCTCCTCCTCCTTGGAATCCCCGTGCCGCGTGTGAATGGCGCCATGGGGTGCCGAGAGGAGCACCGGCACATGCCCTGCCACATGGCCGATCCGGCCATCAGCATCCTCGGCCCGCTCCCGGTACCGCACGTTGTCCTCCCAGGCCCTCAGGCAATCCAGATGTCCCGTCACAGCGAGGCCCCTAATCGAGCCCTTCGTTCAGTAGCTCCATGAGATGGATACTCGTCTCGATGCCTCGATAGAAGTTGGGAACGTGAAACTTCTCGTTAGGGGAATGGAGCCGGTCGTCAGGCAGGCCGAAGCCCATCAGGATCGTCTCGATGCCCAGAATCGACTGGATCTCCGCCACCACGGGGATGGAGCCGCCGCGCCGCACCAGCACCGGCTCAACGCCAAACCCCGCCTCGTAGGCCCTCGATGCCGCCGCCATCGCCGGGCTCTCCCGGTCGACCACCGCCGGCTTGCCGCCGTGAAGGGGCCTCACGTCCACCCGCAGCGCCGGGGGCGCCAGCGACTCGATGTGCTCAGCAGCCACCTCGGCGATCCGCTCCGGATCCTGGTCCGGCACCAGGCGCATCGAGAGCTTGGCGAATGCCTTGCTGGGCAGCACCGTCTTCGCCCCCGGTTCCGTGTAGCCGCCCCAGATCCCGTTCAGGTCCAACGTAGGCCGCGCCGATACCCGCTCGAGAATCGAGTACTCGGCCTCGCCCCAGTCGGTGGGTACGCCCGTCTCCTCCAGCCACGTCTCGCGGTCGAAGGGCACCTCGGCCAACTCTGCTCGCTCCTCGTCCGGGAGCTCGACCACGTTATCATAGAAACCCGGAATCAGGATCCGGCCGTCCTCATCCTGAAGCTGGGCCACCAGCCTGCACAACCCATTGATCGGGTTGAGCACCGCGCCCCCGTACGTCCCGGAGTGGAGGTCGTGGTCCGGCCCCGTCACCTCGATCTCAAGATAGGCCAGCCCCCGCAGACCGTAGACAATCGAGGGGACGCCCATCCCCACGAAGCCCGTGTCCGAGACCAGCGCCACGTCGGCGCTCAACAGATCTTGGTGCTCGCGGATGAAGGCCTCCAGGTTGGGACTCCCACACTCCTCCTCGCCCTCAAAGATGCACTTCAGATTGATCGGTGGCGCCCCGCGGGTCTCCTTCCATGCCTCGGCCGCCTTCACGTGCGTGTAGAGCTGCCCTTTGTCGTCCGACGCACCGCGCCCAAACAGATCATCGCCTACGAGCGTCGGCTCGAAGGGCGGCGTCTTCCAGAGCTCGAGCGGATCCGGCGGCTGGACGTCGTAGTGCCCGTAGATCAGAACCGTGGGCGCTCCAGGCCCTGCCTCGGACCATTCAGCATAGACCACCGGATGGCCCTCGGTCGGCATCACCTCCGCTCCCGGGAAACCAGCCTCCAAGAGCCTGTCGCGCAGCCAGCCCGCCGCCTCCTCCATGTCCGGCCCGTGCTTCGCCTGCGTGCTGACGCTTGGGATGCGCACGAAATCCTTCAGCTCGTCCAGAAACCGATCACGGTGGGCCCGTGCGTAGGTTATCGCTTCCACCTCTCACCTCTCCTATCCTAAGGGCGCGGTATGGTATCGCCCGGGTCACAGCTCAGCCCCGGACGTCGAAGCAAGCGCGGAACTCCGTCGACGCTGGATTATACCTTGCCGGGTTCGGTGCGGAAAGGCCGGCCCCTGACGCTCCGTGCGCACGACCTCCGCGATGCCTTACACGTATGCCCTGCGATGCACCTTGATCACCGCAATCCACCCGCTGCGTTGCACCCTTCACGTGCGATGCACCTGGATCGTCATGATCCGCCCTGGACGCGCCGGCCCCGTACATCCTGTCAAGCTCGCAACGGCTCCCTTCTGGACCAGATCCGCCGTTCCCGCCCCCCAACCCCACAAGCGGGACCGTCCCCTCCCTCCGCGCACGATCTGCGAAGCCCCTTACCGGTTCTCCAGGCGCATCCCGTGCCCTCTCACGGTGACAATGTACTCGTGATCCGGATCCATCGAGCCGATCCGATCCCGGAGTCGGTGGACCAGTGCATCGATGGCCTGCTCGGTGACCCCGAAAGCCTCCTCCTCGGACCAGACCGTCTCGACGATCTCATCCCGGGACACAACCTCGCCCTCGTTGTCGATCAGCACGTCCAGCAGCCGGTACTGCGCCGGGGACAAAGGGGGCATCACCTCCTGTCCGCCGACGTAGACCCGTTTGGCCGGACGGTCAATGCAGAGGCCGCGGTGAGGGCCGTTCAGCTCCAGCGGAATCGTCGCGTCCGCCCCCACGAAACCCAGCTTGATGTAGAGCGCGATCTGGATCTCGTCACCGTCGTTCAGCCGGTACGGCTCTCCCCGCACCCGCTCGCCGTTCACGAACGTCCCGTTCTTGCTTCCCAGGTCGTGCAGCAGGTAACCGCCGTCGTCACGCTCAATCTCCGCGTGATGCCGGGAGACCTGACGCTCCGGAAGGACGATGTCACAATCATAGGACCGCCCAATCATAGTGCTCTCGTCGCTGAGCGTCCATCGCTCGCCCTCCAGGTCGCCCTCGTACGCGATCAGGACTGGTCTATCCTGCTGCATGGTGTTGCCTCCTTGACAGAATACTTGTTCTCATCTATGATGATTGGCGGAGAAGAAGAGAGGTTAGATCCTTGGCTCGTCTGCTCGAACCACAAACCGTCCTGCGCGGGCGCTATAAGATCGTGTCTGTGGTCGGTCAGGGGGGAATGGGTGCCGTCTATCGCGCGGAAGACCTCCGGCTGGAGGGACGCGTCTGCGCGGTGAAAGAGGTCCGCCCCGACCCCGACGCGACCCCTGATGCCCTGGAGCAGTCCCGCGAACAATTCTACCGCGAGGCGACCACCCTGGCTCGCCTGGACCACCCCAACCTGCCCAAGGTCTCCGACACCTTCCACGAGAAGAATCGCGAGTACCTCGTCATGGACTTCGTTGAGGGCCAGGATCTCCGGCAGGCCGTGGAGGAGAAGCGGAAGAAGCGCGAGTTCCTCGACGAGCACAGGGTGCTCCGGTGGACCCACCAGCTCTGCGATGCCCTCAGCTATCTCCACAGCCGGAACCCTCCCGTGCTCCACCGAGACATCAAGCCTTCCAACATCAAACTGACGCCCACCGGGCTAATCAAGCTGGTTGACTTTGGGCTGGTGAAGCTCCTGGCCACGGATCAGGCCCGCACCGTCACCATCCTCCAGGGCCGCGGAACCGCCGCCTACACGCCGCTGGAGCAGTACGGCGGCGACACCGGTCACACCGACGTCCGCTCCGACATCTACTCCCTGGGGGCTACCTTGTACCATCTGCTCACAAACCAGCCCCCGCCCGACGCCAAACAGCGCTTCCTCGATCCCGACGTCCTGACGCCGCCTAGCGTCCACAATCCGCACATCTCGCCGTCCGTGGAGCGGGCGATCCTGGCGGCCATCTCAATGCACCCCTCCGACCGCCCTCAGACCCTGTCCGATTTCCGGGAGACGCTCCAAACCGGCTCGCTGATCTGGTCCTGGTCGACGGTGGAGAGGACGCCGACCCTCCTCTCGCTCGTCATCGAGTCCACCGACTGGGAGCGGGCACTCCGGGAGAACGCCGACCTCCTTCTCCTAACCGTGGGTCTTGTGATGATCTCGTTGATTATGACGCTGCTCTAGGCTCCGCCCCGCATCCGCAAACCGGCCCAGTGTCGCCAGACCGGGACACATCCCGCCGCGCAGCCCGGCAGGCCTTTCGAGACGAGACTCAGCGGGCTCGAGACCAGCGGCGATGGTCGCCCAACCACGCCACCACCAGGGCTGTCGAGCTTCCAATCAGTGCCAGCCCTCCCGCAATCCAGGCCTCTCCCTTCCCGTTGAAGAGGCCGAAGTAAGAGAGCCCCACCACGTACACAACGTAGATGCCCAGCCCACCGATCACACACCACAGGGCTACGCGCAGCGCCCTCGTCACCGTTCGATCGCCAAGCCGCATGGCATGGTAGCTCGTCCCGGCCACCACCACCGCGCCGGCCAGCGCGACCAGCAGGTCCCACACCCGGACCCGGGACGTCACCGGCGGCTCCAGCTCACCCACCCCCAGATCGACCGTCGCGACCGCGGTGGGCTCCGTCGTCTGAGTGCCCCCGCCCTCCGCCGTCGGCGTGGGTGTCTCTGTCGGCGTCGGCGTGAGCGTGGGCTCTAGCGTCGGCGTCGGCGTCGGTGTGACAATCGTCGCCGATCCACCCTCCTGGATGGTGATCTGCAGGGCCACCTGCCGGGGCACCGGGTCTGCCTGGACGGAGACGTCAAGCCGGCCGGTCCGATCGAGAGTTAGAGCCGCCTCGGCGGCACCTTCCCGGGTCGTGGCCAGCATCGACTGCTCCAGCCCCTCCTGCGGGTAGTTGAAGACGAACTGAACCGGGGTCCCGTCCGGCACGACGTGCCCGTTGTGATCCAGGATCTGGCTGGTCTTGAGCTTGAGCTGGTCGCCCCGCTCCAGCCTCGTCTCCGGAGCGACCTCGGCCTCGCCCGTGGGCTCGACCGTCGGCTCCTCCTCTGCCGTCGGCTCCACCGTCGGCTCCTGGTCGGACGGCGTCGCCGTGCCCTCCTCGCTCGGCGGCTTGACCACCGAGTAGCTGACGTTGATCGTCTGTTCCGGATCGGGTGATGTCTGTACGCGCAAGTCGTAGTTGATCCCGGCGACGCTCACCGGCGGCGCGCCCTGCGGCGCAAACTCGCCGAACAGGGCTCGCACCGAAGCCTTCACAAAAGGAGTCAGATGGCTGTAGGCCGCGTAGTATGCGCTGAGTTTGCTGATCTCCGTGGCGTCGAGGCAGTACGGTACGTCGTACGCCATGACTACGACGTGGGGGTCCTGGAGCACATCGGCGCGCTCAGCCAGAAAACGCTTCACCACGCCGGCCTGCGGAGGGCCCTTGTCGGCATTTAGCATCCCGAAGATGACCCAGTCTGCATTCGCCAGAGCCGCCCCAATCGTCAACGGAGCCGGTGTCGCGGTGACCGTGACAGGCTCGGTAGTGGTCGGTACCGCCGTCGGTGAAGGCGGTGGCAGCGGCGGAGCGCTCAGATACGCAGTTAACTCCTCGAAGGTGAAGCTCGTCACCAGCTCCGGCGCCACCTGTCCCGTGGCGTCGGGGCCGTAGGACTGGACAATCATCCCCTCCAGCGCCCGCGGTCCGATCGTGGGCATAGGCTCGCACCCGGCGCAGGGGCGCGCATCCCTCGCGTCGGTGAAGATCACGAGACGATCCTCTCGCGTGGGTGACGCCGGGACGAGGTCCGGAGACGGAGGCGAAAGGAGCGTGATAGCATCCCGGGCAATGGCGGAGACAGTCTCCACGTCCGACTGGAGCGCATCGTTCAGCCCGTTGACTTCAGGCGTGACCCTTTCCAGGCTGAACGCCCCTCCATAGAGCGACAGCTTCACCCGCAGAATCCGAGCTACCGCCGCATCAACCTGCCTCTGGAACGATGGATCACTCTCGTACTTCTCCCGGAAGAAAGTGATCGTCGACTGCACGTTGACCATCTGGTCGGCCCAGTCATCGGAGAGGCCGAACTGCGAGAGATAGAGCATGTCGTTACCGGCCAGGAAGGCATCCTGAGCGATGCGGCGACCATTAAAGGACTGCTCACCGGGCGCGTAGTACCGTCGCAAAGCCCGCAGCCCCAACTCATCCGAGAGCGTCACGCCGCCCGCCTCGCGCCAGGGCGCCATCTCAGGCAAGTTGAGAAGCTGCCGCAGGACGTTGCTGTCGACGCTAATCGGCAGTGTCGTGATGAAGCGTCCGCCGCCCAACCCCTGGAAGCGGATGTGCGAGACCATGACGCCCTCAGGCTGGGATGTGGGGTCCTGCGCCTGGGCGACGGCGAAGAACGGTGCCAGATCGACCTGCTTCAGCTTCTCCAGCGTCCGCTGGACGGTGGACACCTCCTCGTCCAGCGACCGATCCGACGATCCCAACCCCGGGAAGTGCTTCGGCACCACGGCCACGCGCCCCGCAGAACCCTCGTGGACACCGCGGATGTAGGCCTTGCCCATCTGTCCGACCCAGAAGGGCTCCCCACCAAAGCTTGTCAGGCCGAGGTCGCCGCTACTGGCGGAGCTCGGGCTCTCCAGCACATCCAGAGACGGCCCGAGGAGCATGTTAATGCCCAAAGCTTCAAGCTCCTGCCCCGCTATCTGCCCGGCCGTGATCGCGTGGCTGATATTCCAGGTGGCGCCCAGCGCCATCTGCGAGGGAAGTGGCGTCGTGCCCTGGCTGACGCTCGTCTGGGGCGCCCCGTTTCCCTCGTGACTGGCGGCGACGAAAAGGGGCACGAAGGGCTCGGGGACGGTGCCCGTTATCGGACGGGTGGACTCCCACGCCGTATCTTGAAGCTGAGATACCAGGGTGGCAACCTGGGCCGGCGCACCACCCACGTTGTCGATATTCCCGTTCTCGGGTTGGAGGACCACACCCCCTACGTGGTAGTCTCGGATGAGCTCAGTGATGGCAGCCTCCTCCGTCACCTCCGCGCCCGGGAACGCGACGATGAACAGCTGGCCAACCTTGGCCGCGGGGGACATGTGCTCCATGAACCGCGACACGACATCCTCCTCCTGCGCCTCGACCTGGTGAATCGGCACGTGGCCCAAGCCCGCCACAGCGACCAGCGAGATGAGGAGAAGCCGTCTCAGCGCGTTGCTCATAGACCTACTCGTCCAGCCCGCCATCCTCCGTCTCTTCCATCTCCTCCCAGCCAATGATCCAAATGCACAGGCCGGCAAGACCGATGGTGGCGACGATCAGCGCCGCCCACTGATGGGGCAGGAGGCCCACATCACGGGCAGACCAGACCAGGATCGCGACCATCCCAACCGCCAGGACAAACCACGCCGCCAGGCGCGGATGCTCGTCTAGGAATCTCCTTACAAAGGGCATATACCCCTCCTCTATAGGGGCCTGGATACCTCGTCGGCGCTCAGTTCCTTGACCGGAATCTCGTCCCCCTCATCTCGGTCGGCCTGGTAGGCCATCTCTTGCCACGCCGGACGCAGCGTCTCCACGATGCGCGGCACGTATCCAAGCTGCTCTAAGAAATCTGCTAACTCAGCCGGGTACGCGGGGGGGAGGAAGAGAATTGCTGCCTCTGCCTGGAGGTCCTTCGCGGCCTCCTCCATCGCCTCGAAGAGCACCCATCCTACCGTCTCACGGCATCGGGCCGGTGAGATGATCAGATCCACGACACACGCGACCAGGTTCTCCACCCGCCAGCCGAGAAGCCCACGCAGCGCCCCGTCTTCCTCGGCCAACAGAAGGCCGACGTCTCCCAGACGGCCGATCACCGCACCGCGATCCACCAGCCCATCCTGTTCCAAGGCCCGATTGACGAAGTCGGCAATCTGCCCAGCATCGCTGGGTCGCGCTCGCCGTGCTTGCAGCTCCTGATAGTCCATGGTTCTATCCCTCGGGTCGATCAACTCTGATGGCGTCCGGACGCCATCAGTCTAAGGTACGACCAAAGCACCGCATACAGGTGCCGGAGGTTCCCGCAGCCTCGTGGACGGGCGAGGAACGGTATTCCAGGGGCTGCTTCACCCAGCCGACGCGGTCTCCCCAAACGCCATCTAGTATCCTCACGACAGCGCCAACCACCGCCCGTATTATACCTTAAGAAGACACACTGCCCAAGGGTTCGGCCGCGCCGCCACCGCTCCCGCGCACGACGCCGTCCCATGCATCCACGACCTGTTGTCGGGTCTCAACCAAGGAGCCCGAGTTGTCGATCACGACATCTGCGAGCTCCGCGCGCTCACCCTGGGGACGCTGGGCGTCGACGCGCTGCCGTGCCTCGGCACGACTTAGATCCCTGTGCTCCACCAGACGCTGGATCTGCTGATCCCGCCGGCAAACAGTGACCCAGACGCTATCGCATCGATCTGCCAGGTCGGCCTCGAAGAGCTTGATGGCCTCGATCACTATCACGTCCGCGGAGCTCTCGAGGATGCGCCTTTCGATGGACATCACCGTAGCGGGATGAACGATGGCCTCCAGACGCTCCAGGGCCTCTCGATCCGCAAAGACAACCCTGCCCAATCGCTTGCGATCGATCGTCCCACCCGCCGATACGATACTCTGGCCGAACGTCTCCAGGATGTCGAAGTAAGCGCGCGTGCCGGGACGCATGACCTCGTGCGCCACCCTATCGGCGTCGACGCACTCGGCCCCCATCTCGGCGAGCATCTGGGCCACCGTGGACTTGCCGGTGGCGATGTTGCCCGTCAGCCCAATGACCAACGGCCCCCCATCAGTGCGCGGCATCACCCCAGGCTCGCCCACTCCGCTAGCGACGCGTCGAGTTCCGCTTCCACGGTACTGTACTCAGCACCCAATTCTCGCACTCGAGCGACCTCCTGCGCCTCGCTGGCAGCGGTCAGCTCGCGCTCAAGGTCCGCCTGCCGCTCCTCCAGGTCGTGGATCTTCCGCTCGAGGTCCGCCTGCCGCTCCTCCAACCGCTGGCGCTCCCGCTGCGCCGCCTTCTCCTTCTCCCGGCGCCGCTGCCGATCCCGCGCCGTCGGCTTGATGTCCTGCTCCGTTGACCCACGTCCGAACCTACCGTTCCGTCGCTTCTCCATCCATTCATGGTAATCGTCGAAGCCATAGAAGGTCACCAGCTCCTCGTCGTCCACCGCCCAGATCCTACTGGCGAGGCGACGGATGAGGTAGCGGTCGTGCGAT
>Ga0180429_10004838_pt1 | contig 10735 bp, 9 predicted proteins | sample SS_ome_FD_132428 | JGI IMG/M metagenome (GOLD analysis project Ga0180429, IMG submission 132428) | Hypersaline lake sediment archaeal communities from the Salton Sea, California, USA - SS_1_S_1 metaG | ecosystem: Environmental > Aquatic > Non-marine Saline and Alkaline > Hypersaline > Sediment ... | reverse complement strand
GGCGTGGGAGGCGTGGGAGGAGGCTCTTCGGAGGGGGCTTCCACCTGCCGGGTGAGCAGGTTGCCGTCGGCGTCGTAGGTGTAGGAGATGGATCGGTCGTCGCCGTAGTCGGCCTTCGCCAAGCGTCCGGCGGCGTCGTAGGTGTAGGAGATGCTCGCCGCCAGGGTGGAGGCGGAGGCGAGAAAGCAGGCCAGCCCGATGCAGGATGCCGCGATCGTTCTTTTCATGGTTCCGTTTCTCCCGTCGAAAGTCGAGTGGTTGTCTCTGCGATCCGTGGTTTTCCCCTTCGGTTCCAATCCGTCACCACGAATCCGCGGAAAAGGTGGGCGATGCTTGCGCGATTTCCTCCTTGATATCCCTTTGACTCGTCACTTTAAAGATCGGCGCGAGGGCTAGTTGGAAGTCTGTTCCCGGCTCTCCAAAAGCTGCTTCAAAACCTGCTCCGCAAAGGCCGTGGCTCGCCGCGCATCCTCGTGCGAAGGGGTCTTCAGAGGCAAAAGCCCTTCCTCCAGCGGGTAGCGCGAGCGATGAACGCTGTCCATGAAATCGGTGTCTTCCTCGTCGCAATGGACGGCGATGCCGTGCTCTCGCGCGATGTTCAGGAGGCGTCTCAAGTTGCGGATTCTTTCCAGCTCCCACCCCTTTTTCAGCAGGGCGGCTTTGACGGCTTTTTCCGCCGCCTGCTGGGCGTGGTAGCAACTGCCCCGGTAGAATTCCCCTTGCAGCAGATAGAAGGCCTGCTCCAAGTCTTCTTTCGCGAAAGCCATCCACTCCTTCACGGTTTCCTTCATGTACAGGAGCCTCCCTTCTTTTTGCACGAGAGCCAAAAACGGACTGCCCCGACGAAAGGCCCCCGTCAGAACATCGACGGAGGCCGGGAAACAGTCGATGGCGTATCGGTTGCCCAAGGGCTTGAGGACGGAGCGAATGGACGAGTCGTCGCCGTCCCTTTCGGTAACGACGAGGAGGTCCAGGTCGTTTCCTCGTCCGTTTCGTGCTACGGAGCCGAAGACGATCACGGCCACGGGGGCGGCCTCTTCGGCCAAGCAACGGGCAACGAAGCGGGCGTCTTCCAAATCGGGCATGGGGATTGTTTCTTCGTCGGAGACGACTTCGAGTCATCGACGCGAATCGCCGATTTTCGAGACCGGCGAGATCGAGCGGCAGTCTGTCCTTGGCGGACAACCTTTGGGCTTATCGGCGATCCCGTCATTGGCTATCGCCCGCGAATTCCGCGCGGGGATGAATCCCCGCGCTATTCGGTTTTGAATTTTGAAAATTCGATCCTTCGGATTTGCTTCGGATTTCGAATTTCCGTTCAGGCATTGGGCTTATGGTCGAGCACTTGCTGCGAACGCGTCATTCGGGCTGGCACAGCTCCACCAGCACGCCGTAGGTGGATTTGGGGTGCAGGAAGGCGATCTTCTTGCCCCCGGCCCCCTTGCGGGGCTTTTCGTCGATGAGCCTGATGCCCTTGGCTTTGAGCTCCTCGAGGGCTTCCTCGATGTTGTCCACCTGGAAAGCCAAGTGCTGGACCCCCTCGCCCTTCTTTTCGATGAACTTGGCCACGGGACCGTCGGGGGCCGTGGATTCCAGCAGCTCCACTTCCGTGTCCCCCACCGGGAAAAAGCCCGTGGTCACTTTCTGCTCCTCGACGGTTTCGCTCTTTTCGTGAGGCATCCCCAGGATGTCGTGGTAGATGCTCTTGGCTTCCTCGATGCTTTTCACGGCGATGCCGATATGGTCCAATTTGACGACTTTCATGTTTTCTCCTTGTCTTCGGGACGGATGTCGAGCCAGCTTTCCAGCAATTCGGAAGCGAGGCTGTAGGGGTCCCGCTCCCTTCGAAGGATCTCCTCCACCAGCCGGTCCAGACGGCCGCTGTCGGCGAGGCGCTCTCGGGCCAGCCGGAACAGCCTGTCGTGGACGAGCTGCAGGGTCTCCTTGCGCGCGCGGTCCCTGCGTCGCTCCTCCAGTTGGCCGGTTCGCTCCAGATGATCCCGGTGGCGATCCAGGGCTTCCACGAGGCCGTCGATCCCCTGGTCTTCCACGGCGACGGTCTTGACCACGGGAGGCAGCCAATCGCCTCCCTTGATCTCGTGGTCCTGCTCGATGCGCAGGTTGACTTCCGCCCACAATTGATCGGATCCGGGACGGTCGGCCTTGTTGATGACGAACAGGTCGGCGATTTCCATGACGCCGGCCTTCATGCTCTGGATGGCGTCCCCCAGGCCGGGGACCAGCACCACGCAGGTGGTGTCGGCCACGCCGACGATGTCCACCTCGTCCTGCCCCACGCCCACGGTCTCCACCAGGATCACGTCCTTGCCGAAGGCGTCCAGCACCTTGATCACTTCCCCGGCGGCGCGGGCCAAACCGCCTAGAAAACCTCGCGTGGCCATGCTCCGGATGAAAACCCCCGGATCCTGGTTGAGGCGGCTCATGCGGATGCGGTCTCCCAGAACGGCCCCGCCCGTGAAGGGGCTGGAGGGGTCCACGGCGAGAATGCCCAGGGTCAGCCCCCGCTTGCGAAGGGCGAAGGCCAGCTTGTCCGTCAAGGTGCTTTTGCCCGCCCCCGGGGAGCCGGTGATGCCCACCACGTAGGCCCGACCCGTGTGGAGATAGAGCTTGCGCATGTGCTCGTAGGCCCGGGGGTCTTCGTTTTCCAGCATGCTGATGAGACGGGCCACGGCTCGCGGAGAGCCTTCCAGAACTTCGCCGGCATAGTCCATGGTCGAATCGCCTTTCTTCCTCCCTCAGTTCTTGCTGCGGACGTTTTCGCGGATGAACGCGACGATCTGGTCCGTGGAGGTCCCCGGCCCGAAGATCTCGGCCACTCCCGCCTTTTTCAAATCCGGCACGTCTTCCACGGGGATGATGCCTCCCCCCACCACCATCACGTCTTCCAAGCCCTTTTTCTTGAGCAGCTCCACCACTTTGGGGAAGAAATACATGTGGACGCCCGAGAGGCTGCTCAACCCCACCACGTCGGCGTCTTCCTGCAACGCCGTTTCGACGATCATCTCCGGGGTCTGCCTCAATCCCGTGTACACCACTTCCATGCCCGCTTCGGCAAAAATGCGGGCCAGGAGCTTCGCCCCCCGATCATGCCCGTCCAAACCCGGCTTCGCCAGCACCATCTTGATTTTTTCCTGAGCCATGAATACGAACCTCCTTCCGTCAAGCTGAAAAGTGGATGCCCTTGGAGGGCCTTGTCTCTCCGCGATGGAATCACACGAATTCCTTGGGACGGTACTCCCCGTAAATGTTCCGCCACACGTCGCAGATTTCCCCGATGGTGGCCCGGGCCTTGACGGCTTCGATGACGGCGGGCATGACGTTGTCGTCCTTTCGGGAGATTTCCTTCAGATGGTCCAGGGCCTTGTCGGTCTTGCTCTGGTCCCGCGCCGCCCTGAACCGGCTCAGCTTTTCGGACTCCACTTCCCCCACCTTCATGTCCACTCGCAGGAGGTTCTGCGGGGGAGGCTCTTCCATGGTGTACTTGTTGATGCCCACGTAAATCCGGTCCCCGCTCTCGATCTCCTTCTGGAACCGGTAGGCGCTGTTCTGGATCTCCTTCTGGATGTAGCCCTGCTCGATGGCGGCCAGGGTCCCCCCCATTTCGTCGATTTTCTTGATGTAACCGTCGATCTCCGCCTCGATCCTGTCCGTCATGGCTTCCACTTGATAGGAGCCCGCCAGAGGATCGATGCTCAGGGCCGCCCCGCTTTCCTCGGCCACCACCTGCTGGGTGCGCAACGCCACGGTGACGGCTTCCTGGGTGGGCAGGCACAGGGCTTCGTCGTAGGAGTTGGTGTGAAGAGACTGGCAGCCGCCCAGAGCGGCGGCGTAGGCCTGCAACGCCACGCGAACGACGTTGTTCAAGGGCTGCTGGGCCGTGAGGGTCACGCCGCCCGTTTGCACATGGTAGCGCATCATCATGGAGCGGGGGTTCTTGGCCCCGAACCGCTCCTTCATGACCTTGGCCCAGTACCGGCGGCCGGCGCGGAACTTGGCCACTTCCTCGAGAACGTTGGTGAAGGCGTTGAAGAAGAAGCTCAGCCGCGGGGCGAAGGAGTCCACGTCAAGTCCCCGGTCCACGCAGGCCTGCACGTAGGCGATGCCGTCGGCGATGGTGAAGGCCATTTCCTGGGCCGCCGTGGCCCCGGCCTCCCGGATGTGATAGCCGCTGATGCTGATGGTGTTCCACTTGGGAACGTTGCTGAAGCAGTAGTCGATGAGATCGACGGTGAGACGCATGCTGGGCTTGGGGGGATAGATGTACTGTCCCCGCACGGTGATCTCCTTGAGAATGTCGTTCTGAACGGTACCGCCCACCTTGTCGAAGCCCACCCCCTGCTCCTCGGCGATGGCCAGGTACATGGCCAGGAGCACCGTGGCCGGAGCGTTGATGGTCATGGAGGTGGTCACCTTGTCCAAGGGGATTTGGTTGAACAGCACCCGCATGTCCTCGATGGAGTCGATGGCCACTCCCACCTTGCCCACTTCGCCCATGGAGAGGGGGTGGTCGCTGTCGTAGCCCGCCTGGGTGGGCAGGTCGAAGGCCACGCTCAGTCCCGTCTGGCCCTGGTCCAGAAGATAGCGGTACCGGTTGTTGCTCTCTTGGGCGTTGCCGAAGCCCGCATACTGGCGCATGGTCCAGAAGCGCCCGCGATACGTGGTGGGCTGGACGCCTCGCGTGAAGGGGTACTCTCCGGGATAGCCCAGCTTTTCGTTGTAGTTGGAATCCTCGACTTCCAGGGGAGTGTAGAGACGCTCCACGGGGATTCCGGAAATGCTGGTGAACTCTTTCTTCCGCTCGGGAAAACGACCCAGGGTCTTTTGCAGCGTTCCCTGCTCCCACTTTTCTTTCTCCGCTCGGATGTCTTCCAGTTCCTTCTTTTCAAACATGTACTGCCTCCTCATCGCAACTTGGATCGCTTCTGCCTGCTCGTCCCCCCGGGGCAGGCTCCGGCCGCATGGCATGAATCCGGAGATTCATGAGGAATCAAAAGCACTTTTGCCAGAGCAAAACATCGTCAATCTAGCAGTAAGCCGGGGATTGATCAACAAGGATCGACCACGGGGACACAACGGGAGGAATGCCCTCGGTTCTTCGCTTCGAATTTCGGTATTCGGATTTTACCTTCCGCTCACCCGGCCGTCACCCGCCGCAGTTGCGCAAGATCCGTTTGTCCTTTCAGAATCTTCCAGACGCCGTCCTGCATCAGAGTGCGCATGCTTTCCTTCAACGCCAAGTCCCGGATTTCGTTGACGGGGGCGCTGCGGGCGATGAGCTTTTTCATGGCGGGAGTGGCGACGAGGAGCTCGTGGATGCCCGTTCGACCCCTGTACCCCGTCTTCTGGCACTTGCCGCATCCGACGGGCTTGTAAAGGGTGATCTCCTCGCGCTTCATTTCCAGCTCGGGAAAGAACTCCTCGCCGTACATCTTGACGAGCTGATCGATCTCCTCGTCGGTTCCTTGATAAGGCTCCTTGCACGAGTCGCAGAGGGTGCGCACCAGCCGCTGGGCCAGCACGCCCAGGAGGGCGTCGGCGAAATTCAACGGATCCAGCCCGAGGTCCAGGAGGCGGACGATGGTTTCCGGAGCCGAGTTGGTATGCAAAGTGGAGAAAACCAAGTGACCCGTCAGGGAGGCTTCCACGCCGATGTGGGACGTTTCCCGGTCGCGCATTTCGCCGATGAGAATGACGTTGGGGTCGGCGCGCAGGAAGGAGCGCATGGCCGCCGCGAAATCGAAGCCGATCTTGTGCTGCACCTGGACTTGCTGCAATCCCGGCTGGGTGATCTCCACGGGGTCTTCGGCCGTCCAGATCTTGCGCTCGGGGGTGTTGATTTTTCCGAGGATGGCGTGCAAGGTCGTGGTTTTTCCGGAGCCGGTGGGCCCCACCACCAGGAACATGCCGTGGGGGTGGGAAATCTGCCTGAGGGTTTCGTCGTTGTTGCGCTTGGAAAGATTGAGCTTTTCGAAGGGCAGGACGCCGGAGCCCGCGAGCACGCGCAAAACGGCGCTTTCTCCGTTCACCGTGGGAATGGTGGCCACGCGAAGCTCGATGGGGCGGCGACGGAACTTGGTCATGATCTTGCCGTCCTGGGGCTTGCGCCGCTCGGCGATGTCCAGCTTGGACATGATCTTGATACGGGCGATGACGGCGCGGATGTGGCTGGACGGGATCTTCAGGACTTCGCGACAGACGCCGTCCACGCGCATGCGGACGATGGCGGGCTTCTTGCCCGAGCTGGGCTCCACGTGGATGTCCGAAGCGTTCAATCGGGTGGCGTCGATGATCAAGCGATTGACGATCTGCACGACGGCGGCTTCGTTCTCCGTGACCGACGCCATGCCCTCGTCCAGATCGTTCTCTTCCTCCAGGGCCTCCTCGTCTTCCAGCTTCCCCACGAGCTCGGCCAGCTCCACCTGATCCTCTTCCTCCTCCTCTTCGTGATAGGCTTCCTCGGGCTCTTCCTCCTCCTGCACGGCCCGCCCATCCCCGAGGTATTGCAGAATCTCCTCGGAAATCCCCACCCGGAACTCGTAGCTTCTGGCGTTGAGCACCTGCTGGATCTCCATGATCCGGTTGGAGTCGTTGGGGTCGTCGATGAGGATGACCGCCTTTTCCCGGTTGCCCGCCACGGGGAGCCATCGGTTGGACTTGAGGTAGGTCAGGCTCAGGTTCTTCAAAAGAGAGCGGGGAATCTGAATGTCCGGATCGAACTGGAGAAAGGGGACCTGATAGTATCTTTCCAGAGATTCGCCGATCTCCTCGATGCTCAGCTTGGTTTCGGCGTGGAGGGTGAAAGCGACGGATTTTTTCTTCTTCGCCGCTGTTTTCGTGATCTCGTCCAGCTCTTCCTGAGTGATCTTCCCTCTGAGAAGGAGATACTCGAAGGGGCTTTCCGTGGCTTTCAAATCGAATTGGAATTTGTGCCCGATGACGGAGGAAAGGTCCTGGGCGTGCTTGAGATCCGCGTCGGTGAAGACACCCTCCCCCGAGCGATTGATGATCTGCAGGACCCCCAGGAGCGTGTCGCCCGTCTTGATGGGAACGGTGAGCATGGACCGCGTTCGGAAACTGAATCGCTTGTCGTGACTTTCGTCGAATTTGAGCTCCGGGTGGATGGAGGCCAGAAAGGTCTTGTCGTGAACGTCGTTGACGAGCAACGGTCGCTGGTTCAAGGCCACGAATCCGGCGATGGAGCTGGAGCTCAGGGGCAGACGGATGGCTAGGTCTTCCACTCCCGTGGCGTACTTGGAAACGATCTCCCGGGCGCTTCGGCCTCGCTGGTAGATGGTGAACCGCTCGGCCCCCAGAAGCTCCAGAATTTTCTTTTCGATGCGCGGCAGCACCACGTCGAGCTTTTCCGTCTCCTGGATGAGCCGGTAGATTTCCTGAAGCTGGACTTCCTGGTCCCCCTGGTCGGCGGCTTCCTCCTCGACGGCCTCTTCGGGGGGCTCCCCTTCCTTCTCTCGCTTGGCTTGGACGGCAGCCTGGACCTGGTCTTCCCTCAACGTGGGCAACTCCTCCCCGCTGTCTTCAAGGACAGGGGCCTTTTCCGGGGGTGCTTCCTTTCCGGCTTCTTCCTGTTCCACGACCTTTCTGCAACGGGCGATCTTTTGCTCGAGCCTCTTGCGGTCTTTGGCGGGAGTGCTGGGGTCGTTGTAAACCATTTCGTAGAAATGGAGGGCTTCTTCCCATTTTTCCAAGGAAACGGAGCAATCGCCGCACAGCTCCCAACATTCCATGACATGGTAGCCGAACGCAGCCACTTTCTTGAAGCCCTGGATGGCCTCTTCCCAGAATTTTCCGTTGAAAAGGGCTTGAGTGTGCTTGTAAAGCTCTTCGGGATCGAGCTCCTCGCCGCTGCTGTCGATGCCGAAGGAAGCGTCCATGGATTCCGTGTTGTGAGCGACTTTTTTCCAGGTGTTGAGGTAGCTTTGAATCTGATTGATCAGATTCTTCTGCTTGTCCAGAGGAATGTCGCTGCCTTCGATCATGTAAAGGGTGGTCTCGAGAATCTGGATGGCTTCTTCTGTGAGGCCCTGATCGAAGTAAAGGCGTGCCTCTTGCATAGTGGCCAGGCATGTCTGGAAAATGTCTTGATAGCTCATAGCCGATTCCTGACGTCATGGTTTGAATATTGACGAAATGTCCCTTTCGGACGATGCGTCCGAAAGCCGCTGCGACATTATAACGGCGAAAATCTTCCTCCTGCAAGAACAAGCAAGATTTATCGGGAACGTTTTCCCTTGTCCGTCCCGACTTCTCGAGCGCGACACTCGATGGACGACGATCGGTCACGCCAAATCTCTCCCCCTTGGCAAGGGCCGACGGAATGCGACGGCGAGGTGCGGACTTTTCCCCTCGTTTCACCGAGGGTGGAATCCTCTTCCTTGTAATATCGACACGAGAGTTGGAAACGTTGAAGGGAGAAGCCCGGCGGTCGTCTTTCCCTCCTCGATGGATCGATCTCCCACAGAGGCCCCAAGGGCGGGAGGGAAGGAGAAGGAGGGTTGAAATTTTCGGAGCACCTTGTAAAGATAAGTTGTCTCCGGTCCAAATCTTTGGAAGAACGCAGGTGGTCAAGGGGGAATCGCGTTTCCCCGAAGGAAGACGGGAGAAAGGGGCTCGCTGGAGCCATGGGCGGGGAGGAATGAATGGTGGATACGGAGCCGTCTTGGAGCCTTCTTTGGAAGCCCTGCCGTCGAAAGAAGGGCTTTGGGGGAGAAATCCGCAAATGGAGAAAAACATGGACTATCATGTCATTTTGCCTGAAGAGCTGGGGTTGAGCGCCGATGAGCTCGCCGTTTCCTGGAACGAGATCCAAGAATGCAAATCCACTGCCGAAGCCCGATTGTTCCAGGGGTTCGATGAAACTTCCGAATTCATAACCGGTGAAGTGGTGACCCTCAAGGGCGTGGAAGGGAATCCTTCGTTGGAATCCCTGGCTTCTCTCGTGCAACAAGCCGTCCTTGCTCACGGTATCGCCGTTGAGATCCAGCTCCGGTCCCGCCGGGCCCCCGACGGAAACGACCTTTTGATGGTCGAGTGTCGAAGCGAGTGATCGTTCGGGCGCTCTTTCGCAATCTCCCTTTCGCCAAGGGGCCAAGGGGATTTTGGGTTAGGATTCCAGGCTCTCGTCGAAATCCTAACCCCTCTTCTTGAAAAGAGGGAAGAGCTTGATGCCGACTTTCTTCGTCCGTTTCGCGCTTGCCGAGCTACGGTCGCTGTGTTTGATGGAAAACCCTTTTATCGAGAAAGGAGCTATGCGCTCATGGTCCAGTGCCGACCGGTCTCCCGGGAGATGTTCCGAGACCCGATCGTCGTACGACTCGATCCCCCTCTGGATTTTCACCAGGCCCGCAAGGCCGCTGTGGAAAAGGCGTTGGCGCGGAGCAACGACCCCATGCTTCTGGCTTGGTACGACAAGAAGGCCGGGACGTTTTCCCCTCGGGTGGAATGTTGCGGGGATGAAAAGCCCGCTTGGCTGGTTTACGCCGAATCCAGAGGAGCGGACATCGTCGTCACCATAAACCGTGAAGAATACGTTTTCGCTTTTTTGGCTCTCGATAAATTCGTGGAATAAAGGTTCGCGAGGTGGAATCCAATGTTTCAAAACATTTTGGTGCCCGTGGATTCTCCGGAAAGGCATCAATCCGCCGTGGAGATCGCCGTGCGCATGGCCGGTGGCGGTTCGGCCACCCTTACTCTGCTTCATGTCATCGAAACTTTGGCGGACGCCACTTACGATGAATTCCAGGACTTCTACGGGGAGATGGAGCGGCGGGCGATGGCCGGAATAAACGATTTGATCCTTGATTACCAGGATCGGGTCCGCATCCGAACGGCCATCGCTTACGGTCGTCGCGCTCAGGAGATCCTTCGGTTCTCCAGGGAAAACGCCATCGATCTCATCGTCATGAGCTCCCATCGCATGGATCCCGACAATCCCGCGACGGGTTGGGGAACCATAAGCCACAGAGTGGGGATCCTCTCTGCATGCCCGGTGCTTTTGGTGAAGTGAGTGCCTGAACGTTCTTTTCGTTCAGGCACGAAGATAGGAGAAAGGACTTCCGAGACAAGGGCCCATGGGGGGTTGCTTCGACCTCTTTCGAGCGAAAGTCGAGGAAGATCCCGAAAAGCGGCCGGAAAAGGCGGTTGCGGCGGAAGCGGGGCTCGCCTTGGATCGTTATTTCAACTATCGGAGCCTGAAAGCTCATGAAAAGGAGGGCGTCGATTACGCCGTCTCCTTTCGCCGGAGAGCTTCGGCCGTCGCCGTCATGGCTCCTCACGGGGGAGGGATCGAGCCGGGGACTTGCACGCTCGCCCGAATGGTGGCGGGGGCCGATCACACCTTTTACGCTTTCCGGGGATTGAAGCCCCGGGGCAACCGCCGCCTCCATCTCGAGAGCGCTCGCTTCGACGAGCCCGTGGCCCTGCAATTGGCCGGGGAATCTTCGAAAGTGGTGACCGTTCACGGTTGCGCGGATACCGGAGAAGTCGTCTATGTGGGGGGGCTGGACGAAGAGTTGAAGGAAAAGGTCTTCAGGGCTTTGGAGAAGGCCGGATTCAGGGTTCGCGAGCATGAGCGTTTTCGAGGCCGGAATCCGGTCAATCTTTGCAACCGGGGCCGTTGCGGTCGGGGCGTTCAACTGGAGCTCGGCGCGGGTCTTCGCCGTGTCCTGTTCCGAGGTCCCCTCCGCCGGGACGAGCT
>Ga0180429_10004837_pt1 | contig 10736 bp, 6 predicted proteins | sample SS_ome_FD_132428 | JGI IMG/M metagenome (GOLD analysis project Ga0180429, IMG submission 132428) | Hypersaline lake sediment archaeal communities from the Salton Sea, California, USA - SS_1_S_1 metaG | ecosystem: Environmental > Aquatic > Non-marine Saline and Alkaline > Hypersaline > Sediment ... | reverse complement strand
TGGATCCGTGGAGCAGATGGGGTGTGGTCGTCTGCTGCGGTCGCTCTTGAAGACTCGCTGACGCTCGCCGTGACGGTGAGGGACTCGATGCTCCTGCTTGGCGGGGCGATGACGCGCGATGAGCTGCGGCGCACCGGCTGGCTCGCCCTCGTCGATGCGCGCGGCGAGATCGTGGCGACCAGCGAGCACGGCCGGACGGTCGCGGCCGCAACCAGGGTGGGTGAGTGGCTGGCCGTCCAGGGAGAACGTCGGAACCTGTCACTCTACGATATGGATCTGAACCCGATATGGGACAACTCGTCTCAGATAGCACCGCTTGCGCTCCTTGCCGCACATCTCAGTGCGGACGAGAGCGAGGATCTCGTCGTCGTGGGGATGCGCATGTTTGCCGTCGAGACGGAGCGAGTGGACGCGATCCGGGAGGTGTTGGACCGCCCGGACTTCATGGTTGGAGCGAACGCGCGTGGGAACACGATGTACCTCGACCGTCCGATGCTCAACGTGTACTACAGCAGCGCGGGTGAACTTGCGGAGATCATCGAAGACCGTCGCCGGCGCGTGGACGAGCATCGCCGGTCGCGTGACTACATTGAAGCAGCCCGGCATGCGTTTACGGCACGGGCCGCTGCGGCGGCGCTGGGGCATTGGGGCGACGCGGAGTCGCTTCGCGAGGAGGGCGCGTCGCTGCTCGGAATGCCGCGTCGCGACCGCGCAACACTCATAGCGACAGTGCTGCTGCTTGTCGCCGGCCTATGGACGGCCGTAGCGGCAGTGCAGGATGCGTCGAGGCGGGGGCGGTCGAAGCTCTGGTGGATCAACAAGGGCTGGCAGCCTGCGCTGCTCGCCGTCGCGGCGCTGAGCGTGTGGTCCCTGCTCGGGTCCGTGTACTGGTCGCCGGCGCTCATCGCGGGCGGACTTGTCGCCGCCGGCGGTGTGTCGGTTGCGTGGCTCCGCCGTGATGAGAGACCTCAGCGACGCGCGGCCGGCGCGGCGATCGAGGAACTGGAACTCCGGATACGTGAGTTCACGCACGGTGGCGACGGAAGCAGCCGCCAGGGCAGGAAGAAGCTGACGACGCTTGCGTATCTCATCCAGGAGATGCTTGAGAGCATGGATGACCCCGAGCGCTACGAGATGCTCCGGCAGCGGCTCGGACTTCGGTACGGGTCATTCTATCCGGCGAAGTGGCAGCTTGCGATGGACCTGCCGGACGCTGCGCGCGTGTCGGGTGTGGCGGTCGAAGAGGCCGAGAAGCTCGCAGCCGCGGCCGATACATTCCATGAGACAACAAGCGTCCTTGTCGACACCCCTGACGCAGGGGGCGAGCTTCGGCGGCAGGAGCTTCGTTCGGCGGGCGGAGATGCGCTCGAGGCGTGGCAGGCGATCAGAGAGGCTGCCGACGCGGCAGCAGCAGTCGTGCGCGAGAACCCCGGAAGCTCGGTCACTGCGTGCATCGAGCTCCTGCTTGATGAGCGGCGGGAGGTACTCGAATCGATGGGTGTCGCTGTGACGTGTGATCTCGGACTCGACTCCTCAGAGGACGCCGTGGCTATCCAGCGATCCAAGCTTCAGTTCGTGATCGAGAACCTCGTGACCAACGGACTCCGGGCGATGGACGATTCGATCGAGAGGAAGCTGTCGTTCGTCGGGACCGCGAGACCGGGCGCCTACGAACTGCGTGTGACCGACACGGGCTGCGGCATCCCCGAGTCGAAGCTCCGCGAGATCTTCATCCCAACCGAGAGCGTCCTCGGAGGGCTCGGGCTTCCACACTCCCGCGAGATCCTCCGACGCGTGTCCGGCAACATCGAGGTGGAGCGGACCGAGGTTGGAGTTGGAACAACGATGCTGGTAACGCTTCTGTACTGGGCGCCGGAGACGGCCGGGGGAGAGTGAGATGAACACCTCAGAGAGTAACCGACCGCGACTCCTGCTCGTCGATGACGACGAGATCTTCCTCGATGACGTCACGCTCCTGCTTGAGCGCGACTTCGAATGCGTCTGCGAGACCGACCCGGACGCCGCGGTAGGTGTCGCGGAAAGTGCGAAGCCGGACGCCGTGCTTCTCGATCTGGACTTCGACGGCGTGATGCTCGGATTCGACGTGCTGGCGGAGCTCCGGAAAGCGTTCCCGACACTTCGCATCTTTCTCTGGACCGATGCGAATGAGGAAGATGTGTGGCCGCGTGGTCGAGAACTCGGCGCGACGGGCCTGTTGAGCAAGACGACCCCGCCGCGGGAGATCCTCAAGCGGCTTGCCGACGCCCGTTCACCCGATCCGTCCGTCTAGCTCCCACCGAGGGTCCATCTCCGCAAGTCGCTCACCGTGCTCCGCTTTCACCCCCCAGAGGCACACAACTTGCATATCCACGCTCACTTGAAGGGGTCAGGCGTAGCCTCGTTCGGCAAGGTGCGCATACAGGGGGTTGTATCCAGTGAGGGCCGTTCAGAATCTCGCATACCGCATCGCCAATGCGGTACACGAGACCGAGGATTTGAACCAGCTCTTCGTGATGATCCAAGAGGAGCTGGGCAACTTCCTCGATACGGAGAACTTTTTCATCGCGCTCTACGACAAGGACAGCGATACCATCTCGCTGCCCTACTTCCGTGACTCCCAGGACCAGGACGCCTTTCAGAGCTTCCCAGCCGGAAAGACCCAGACGGCGTACGTCATCCACAGCGGCGAGCCGCTCATGGTCACGCGGGCGCAGGCCGATGAAATGATCGCCCAGGGGCTCGTTGAGGCGATCGGTACTCCCTCCAAGATCTGGCTCGGCGTTCCGCTTCGTGTCAGCGGTGAGGTCACCGGCGCGCTCGTGGTACAGAGCTACACCGACGAGACCGAGTTCGGAGAGAGCGACCGCGAGCTTCTGACGTTCGTCTCCGACCAGGTCGGACTCGCCATCGAGCGGAAGGCCGCCGAACTTGAGATCCTGCGCCAGAAGCGCGAGATGCATACGATCTTCGACTCCGTTCCGGCATTTATCTTCTACAAGGACCTCGACGGGCGCTACATGCGTGTCAACAAGGCGATGGCGGATGCGACGGGCATTCCGGCCGAGCAGTTCCTCGGCAAGACCGCCTTCGAGACCGCCCCTTCGCTCGCGCACATCTATCAGGCGAACGACAATGAGGTCATCGAGACCGGCGAGGCGAAGCGAGATGTCGTCGAGCCCTACAACTCCCCGGACGGCGAGCGCTGGGTGCTGTCGGACAAGATCCCGTATCTCGATGAGCACGGCGAGATCGCCGGCGTCATCGGGCTCTCCGTTGACATCACCGACCGAGTCCGCGTCGAGCATGAGCTGGACGCGAAGGAAGAGGAGCTCCGACAGTCTCAGAAGATGGAGGCGGTTGGTCGTCTGGCCGGCGGCATCGCGCACGACTTTAACAACCTGCTCACCGCCATCTCCGGATACTCACAGCTGCTCTACGGTCGGATGCCCGAGGGAGACGCGAATCGCGAACTCATGAAGAACGTGCTCGACGCCGCGGAACACGCCGCATCACTGACGCACCAGCTTCTGGCGTTCAGCCGGAAGCAGCCGGTCCAGCTGAGGTCGCTCGATCTGAACACGACCGTCTCCAACATGCAGGCGATGCTGAAGCGCCTCATCGGTGAGGATGTGGAGCTCGAGACTGAGCTCGGGACCGACTTCGACTGCGTGAAGGCCGATCCGTCACACATCGAGCAGGTGCTTCTCAATCTCGCGGTCAACGCGCGCGACGCGATGCCCGACGGTGGGACCGTGACCATCCGAACAGAGCACGTTGCGATCAGTGAAGAGGGCAGCAAGATGAGCCCGGATGCGCACGAGGGTGAGTTCGTTTGCTTGTCAGTGAGCGATGTGGGCGTCGGTATGGACCGGGCGACGATCGAGCACATCTTCGAGCCGTTCTTCACGACGAAGGAGAAGGGAAAGGGAACGGGTCTCGGTCTCTCGGTCGTCTACGGGTGCATCAAACAGCACGGCGGGTGGATCTGCGTCGATAGCTCACCCGGGCGCGGTACGACCTTCCGGGTGTATCTCCAGCTCTCCGATCTGGATGCCGCGTGCGGCTCGCAGGACAACACGTTCGACGAGCGCATCCTCGAGGGGAATGAGGAGCGGATCCTGCTCGTCGAGGACGAACCGGTCGTGCGCGACTTCGCGTCGCGCGCCCTTCGCGAGAAAGGGTACGATGTGCTCGACGTCGGGAGCGCCGAGGAGGGGCTCGAGGCGTTCGAACGCGAGGCGCACAGGTTCGATCTGGTCTTCAGCGATGTCGTGCTCCCCGGGAAGAGCGGCGTTCAGCTGGTCGACGAACTCATCTCCATGGAACCGAATCTACCCGTGCTCCTCAGCAGCGGGTACGCCGACCAGAAGTCTCAGTGGCCCGTCATCCGGGACAAGGGACTCAGGTTCCTCCAGAAGCCCTACTCGCTCCAGGATCTCCTCACCAGTATCCGCGAGGTGCTCGACCGGGACAGCGCCGTTCAATAGGCGCGACACCACGAGGCTGTGACACGGCGTTTGCCTCGCAAGCCATCACTGTGGTTCAATCGCGTCATGACAAGTAACCCCCTGCAGATCATCGAGACGATCGATCGCACTCCGGTTCTGATACTCGGGGCCGGCAACATCATGCGGTCGGACGACGCCGCCGGATGCGTTGTGGCCATGCGGGTCGCGGAGCGATTTCCGGAGAACGTCATTGACGGCGGACTCGTCCCCGAGAATTTCGTCGGTCCCATCCGTCGGTTCGCACCGGGAACGGTCATCATCGTCGATGCCGCGGACTTCGGGGCGGCCCCGGGCGAGCTCTACATCGCGCACGAACACGAGGTTGTGGGTGACATGTTCGGAACCCATGGGGCCCCGCTCAGCCTGTTCATGCGCGCGCTCCATGAGTCGATGGCGTGCGATGTCGTTCTTGTCGCCGTCCAGGTCGAGAGCATGGAATTGAACGTGCCGATGACCCAACGTGTCGAATCGGCAGTTGACGCACTCGTCTCATCCCTCGTCAGACTGCTCGAGAGAACAGCGGGCGCTTGATGCACTTACAGAGAACGGGACGCATCGTCCGGTGTTATCGCGGGGTCCTCTCCACGGCGGCCCGGATCCCCGATGCTTCCTCACGCGGAGGTTCCCACATGGTGACCAGGATATCCCTTCCGACAGTGGCGGCGCTCGCAGCGCTCGCCATCTGCCTCACGTCGTGCTCGAGCATCCAGGGGCCGATCATCAGGCTTGAGGGTGTCGATCTCGTCGGTGTCTCAACCGACGGGCTGGAGCTCGTGCTTCTGGCCTCGCTTGAGAACCCGAATGAGTTCGGTGCCGACATCGACGAGTTCGAGTACGTGATCCTCGGCGACGGCGAGGAGCTTGCGCACGGGTCACGCGAGATGGAGATTCGCGTGGGCGCGGGTGAGACCATCGACGTTGGAGTCCCGTTCGACCTGAAATGGTCGAGCGGCAAAACGATTCTCGAGAGCATCCTGGATGGGGAGGAACACGACTGGAAGCTCGAGGGGAGTGTCGGCGTCAGGAAGGGCCCGATCCGAAAGACGTTCGCGTTCTCCGAGAGCGGCAGCATCAACTCCCCGGAGTCACCCCAGGACCTCTAGCAGTTCAGGAGGCCTATCATAAAGAAGAAATTCGAAGCCAAGGAAGAGCGCGCCATCCTCGTCGGCGTCAGCCTGCCCGACAGCTCCATCGAGGTCGAGCAGGAGTCGCTGGACGAACTCGCGCAGCTCGCATGCACGGCGGGAGCGACCGTCGTCGACCGTTTCGTGCAGAACCGGACCCGTATCGACGGGAAGACGTACGTCGGCAAGGGGTTCCTGGAGCGCATCAAGACGGCGGCCGAGTTCCACGACGCCAACCTGCTGATCTTCGACAACGATCTCAGGCCGTCGCAGGGACGCGAGATCGAGAGGGCGACCGACATCAAGGTCATCGACCGGACCGAGCTCATCCTGGACATCTTCGCGGCCCGCGCGCAGACGAAGGTCTCCCGCGCGCAGGTCGAACTGGCGCAGCTCGAGTACGAGCTGCCGAGGCTCCGCCGGCTGTGGGATCACCTCGAGCGACTGGGCGGCGGTATCGGAACGCGCGGTCCTGGTGAGACCCAGCTCGAGAGTGACCGGCGGCTCGTCCGGACACGAGTGAAGATACTCAAGAAGGTCCTCCAGGGCGTGGAGACCGACCGGGCCGTGCAGCGGAAGCAGCGCGGGGAGATGACGCGTGTCGCGCTCGTCGGATACACGAACGCCGGCAAGTCGACGCTGATGAACGCGCTGGCGGACGCCGACGTGTTCACCGAGGACCTGCTGTTCGCGACGCTGGACGCAACGACGCGCCGGATCGACCTTCCGGGTGGCCATGCGGCGCTTCTGACCGACACGGTCGGTCTCATCAAGAAGCTGCCTCATCATCTCGTTGTCAGTTTCCATGCGACGCTCGAGGAGGTCGCCGAGGCCGATCTCCTTCTCCATGTCGTCGATGCGTCGCGTCCGCACTGCGAGCACTATCTCGAGCTCGCCGACACGGTCATCGCGGACATCGGTGTGACGGAGAAACCGACGCGGATCGTGTTCAATAAGGTCGACCGCGTCACGGACGCCACAGAGTTGGAACGACTCCAGCGGACGTATCCCGGGGCGATGCTGACGAGCGCCACCGAGGGGAAGGGCATCGAGGAACTCAGGAACGCCATCTGTGCGTTCGTCGAGAGCCATGAGGAGGTCGTCAACGTGGCGGTGCCGCACGACGACGGCAGGCTCCTTGCGAGGCTCCACGAGCGTGGCGACGTGCTTTCGCGAGATGTGGGCGAGGACTGTATCGATGTCCGCGTGCGCGTCTCGAAGCCGGAGGCCGACCGCCTGAGGAAGCTCGGTGTTGTGAAGTAGGCGCACCACAGACTGGACTATCCGGGGCCCGGGCACAGGGTGCCTGGGGCTCCGGATATCCTCCCCGTATCAGGCTTTACACACCCATACCTCCATGCTACCCTTGATAGTCGGATTTGGCCCCTAGCTAGAGGCCTTTCCGGGCACATCGACGAGAATTCATCGGTCACACAGGGTCGGCACCGAAGTGACCGCCCGACCGCGTCGGGCGGCGCGAGGAGGAGACGCAATATGCCGATAATGAACTCGAAGACCGGCAAGGTCAGACAGGCGTATACGATCGCGCAGCTCGAAGAGGCCGCGAACGAGATGCGCGGCTACGACATGGTCGCGCTCAACGCGTCCGGGTCGGGCCACTCCGGCGGGACGCTCTCGATCATGGATATCACCGCGGCGCTCTATCTTCACGTCGCGAACCACGATCCGAAGGACGCATTCTGGAAGAAGCGCGACCGCATCGTCTGGTCGGCCGGTCACAAGGCTCCCGCTCTCTACATCGGGCTTGGCATGGCTGGCTACTTCAACATCGAGGACGTCGTCACGCTTCGCAAGCTCTACTCGCCGTTCCAGGGCCACCCGCACTGGCTCAAGCTCGACGGCGTGGAGGCCTCGACCGGCTCGCTCGGACAGGGCCTCTCGATCGCGGTCGGCATGGCGCTTGCGGCGCGCATCGACAAGACGGACCAGCGCATCTACTGCCTCATGGGCGACGGCGAGCAGCAGGAGGGGCAGGTCTGGGAGGCGGCGATGGAGGCCGGGCACTTCCAGCTCGACAACATCTGCGCCATCATCGATGCGAACAGACTTCAGATCGATGGATGGGTCGACGACGTCATGTGTGTCGACTGTCTCAAGGAGAAATACCGGTCGTTCGGCTGGGCGATCGTCGAGTGCGACGGCCACGACATGCAGGAGATCGTTGACGCGTTCGAGATGGCCGCATCGATCAAGGGCCGGCCGACCGTCATCGTGGCTCGCACGGTGAAGGGGAAGGGCGTCGACTTCACGGAGGATGTCGCGGGCTGGCACGGCAAGGCCCCGAACACCGAGGAGATGTGGGAGGCGCTCAAGCAGTTCGGTCTCGACAAGAAGTTCCCGGTCAAGCGGATGCTCAAGAAGGCCGAGGACTGGCAGAAGAAGGCCGAGAAGCACGTTGAGGCCAAGCAGCCGAAGTTCTCGAAGGACTACTTCTGGAACAAGACGCGGAACATGAAGGCCGAGATGGACCCGACGCGGAAGGGGTTCGGGCGCTGTCTGGCGGAGAAGGGCGGCGACAAGCGGGTCGTGGCGCTCGGCGCCGACATATCCGGCTCGATCACCATCAGCCAGTTCTACGAGGGTTGCCCCGACCGCCAGGACCGCTGGTTCTCCATGGGTATCGCCGAGCAGTCGGCGACCGCCGCCGCCGCGGGTCTGGCTAAGGAAGGGAAGCTGCCCGTTTTCGGGACCTACGGCGTGTTCGCCTCGGGTCGCAATCTCGACCAGCTCCGCACGACGGTCGCGTACGGTGAGTTCAACGTGTTTATCGCCGGAGCGCACGGCGGTGTTTCGGTCGGGCCGGACGGAGCGACGCACCAGGCTCTCGAGGAGCTGTTCCAGATGTGCGGCATCCCGAATATGAACGTCGAGGTGCCGTGCGACGCGGTCGAGACGAAGCGAGCCAGCGAGCACCTGCTGTTCAAGGTGAAGGGTCCGAAGTACGTGCGCTTCGCTCGTGAGGCGACACCGGTCGTCACCGACATGAAGACACCGTATAAGTTCGGGAAGGCCAACGTCATCCGCTTCCGGAAGACGAAGCCGAAGTTCAAGGATGCGTTCGAACACACGCTCGCCTCGAAGTACAAGAACGAGAACGAGGATCTCGCGATCATCGCGTGCGGCCCGTCGGTGCCCGAGGCGATGCGCGCTGCCTGGATCCTCAAGGCCGAGTACGGTATCGAGACGCGCGTCCTCAACGTTCACACGGTCAAGCCGCTCGACAAGACCGCCATCATCAAGGCGGCGGCGGACACGGGCGTCGTGGTGACGGCCGAGGAGCATCAGGTCGGCGGGCTCGGCAACAAGGTCGCGGGCGCAATCTCGCGGAGCGAGAGACTCTACGGCAAGCCGGTCATCATCGGCATGATCGGTGTGAAGGACCGCTTCGGCGAGTCCGGCGCCCCGTGGGAGCTCGTCAAGGAGTTCGAGGTCTCGGCCGAGCACATCGTCGTCGAGGCGAAGCGGCTCTACGATCTCAAGATGAAGAAGCTGGGGGCCCTGGCTCCGAAGCCGAAGCCGGTTGCCAAGAAGAAGTCGGCGAAGGCCAAGGCGAAGCCGAAGAAGAAGGCCGTCACCAAGAAGAAGGCGGCCACGCGCAAGCGCGCGGCCAAGGCGAAGCCGAAGAAGAAGACAGCTGCGAAGAGGAAGGCCGTCGTCAAGAAGAAGGCGGCCACGCGCAAGCGAGCGGCGAAGCCGAAGCCGAAGGCATCGACACACAAGAAGGCAGTCACGAAGAAGAAGACCGCGCGGCGCAAGAAGTAGCTGCCACCGGTATGAACGAAGGAGAGGGGCGTCGCTGTGGACGCCCCTCTCTCTGTTGGTGAGTATGGTGGTGAGTCTGTTGTGGTCATCGCGCTCGCCGGAGATCTCGCCCCGGGGGGAGTCAGCGCTTCCTCGCCTCCCGCTCCTCGTGCTTCCTGGCGCACCGCATCATCATGTCGATGGCGCGCCGGGCCGACCGCTTGTGCGCGTGTCCTGTGATGCGAAGCGTCATCGATTCGTATCGTCCGGTCGCACGGTCGCGGTGCCGGCTCTCAAGAGTCACCCGTTCCGCCGCGAAGCGGCTCTTCCCGCTGAAGCATGGCCCGAATCCCGGCCCGAGGACGATGTCGAAATAATTCCGGTGGAACCGCAGCCGGACGACGGGCTTCCCAGCATAGAGGAAGGTCACGCTCGTGCTTCCGAAGCGCACGAACTCGCCGCCCATCCCATGCTCCTCGACGAGATGGTCGACGACCGACCGCGCGATGTTGCGCAGGTCCCACTGCTTCAATCGCACGGTGACTCGCTCGAGCCTTCCGAGGATGTCGCCTGTGGCGTCGGGAAGGAGATTCCGATAGACGAAGTCCTGCACGTTCACGCGGGACAGCTCGCCGGGGGCGTTCGAAACGAGAAGGTCGGTGAGCATCTCCGCCGCCTCGGCTTCATGCGTGTGAAGCGTCCGCCAGAGCGTGTCATTGAACGGTTCGCCAAGCCGCCCGACCCCGCGAGCGCCCAGTTCGTACGCGACCGCCTTGGCGGGTTCGATCTCATCGTACCCGGCATCGAACACGAGGTCGGAGATGCGGCCGACCGGGAGCATCGCACTCGCGTCCTTCCGGCCTGCGCGTCCCGCGATCCGCAGAACATCGCGGGCGAGCGCCCTGATATCGTCGTCGGAGCCGTCGACGAACCCGAGGCACATGTCGCCATCGATGGCGCTCTTCTCGTAGATGGCAGCGGCGCGGATCTTCCCCTGGCGGGGAAGAATGAGCACGCGCCCTGCCTCGACGAGCCCGCGGACGCGCTCGCGCTTGAGCTCGAGGAACTTCCAGTCGACCGCGAGCAGACCGCTCGTCTCGTGGTAGCAGTCGGTCCCTCGGATGTAGTCGAGCACCCCGTCCAGCTCTCCCGACGATGCTATGCGCCCCGTGAGATCGCCCTTCCGGAGGGTTCTTCCCCAGATCCAGTGTGTGCGTGCGGCGAGCCAGAACCCGCGGGCCTCGCCGAGATGGCGGGATGCTGCGTTGCCGATGCCGGTCGCGTAGCGGACACTCTTCGGGTTGTGCCTCATCGCTTCGCGGAACGACACCCGGTTGATCTG
>Ga0180429_10004834_pt1 | contig 10736 bp, 3 predicted proteins | sample SS_ome_FD_132428 | JGI IMG/M metagenome (GOLD analysis project Ga0180429, IMG submission 132428) | Hypersaline lake sediment archaeal communities from the Salton Sea, California, USA - SS_1_S_1 metaG | ecosystem: Environmental > Aquatic > Non-marine Saline and Alkaline > Hypersaline > Sediment ... | reverse complement strand
TCGTAAGTACTACGCCCGAGCAGAGCGGCTGCTTGGAAACACCTGTTCCGAAGAAGGAGACGCAAAAATGACAAACGGTTACGACCACGAAAAGCCTGCCCCCAGTAAAATCGCGGCAAAGAAGGCGGACGCGCCGAAGCGGCCGGTGCGAGAAGAGCAGAAGGAGCGATCTGGGGCTCGTTGACGCACTTCCCCTCCGCGGATGCTCCTAGGCGCACAGTTCTCCTTAGCTCCCGCCGGTCGCTCGTTGGCTGGCGGGAATTGTCGTTCTTGGGGTATAATAATACCCTCGACACCCATTGTCAGAATTCTGACCACCCGATCCGACGACCGGTTTGTTCGGATTTGGAAGTGTTTCCAAATCCGAACATTCTCGCCCGTCACAGCCACGGAAACGATGGACAATTCGGAGGCTCTGGGTGATTGAGCCAACCTTGACCGCGCGGCTCGAAAACGATGATTCGATCGCGATCATGGGCGGCGCGTTTCTCCGAGTAACGGGCCAGCGAGTTGTCTACTTGCGCGAGGGAAACCTCGGCCCGATTGTCGGGTCCACGACTATGCCCAATTCAATCAAAGCCATGGATTTCGGTTCTGGTGGTTGACTCAAGCGACAATTCGCGAGTTTTTGCGCCAATGCAGAGTCGGCCTTCAAGCCGGTATAAATGACGATTGGCGAGGCCTCCAAGGACTAAACCACTTCGCCATAATGTCTGAGGACCGCATGCCTGCCCCAACCGCCAAATGACGTTCCCCGCTTAGCTGCAATGAACTGAACACGTCATCCAAGGCATCCACTTTCATGTCTACCTCATTTGGCACCGTGTGAATATTGAACCGCATAGACACAAACGTCTTTGCGGTCGGTACGCCACGAATACGGAAGGTTGCCACATCGAGTATACTTGGCGTATGCTGGTGGAGTGACGATCTCGCCTTCCCTCCCGATGTATTGTCCGTGTCACGCCGGCTTCGGCGTCCACGCAAATGCAGCGCAACGACGTGAAATTGCAGTGTCTATGCTGACACAAGGACCTAAGTCATGAAGCCGGCATTCCCGAGAAACAGCGGAGCACGGAGCTTCCATCCTTGGTTCGTTTTCTTCATGCTGTTGATCTTCGTCGGCAGGGTCACAACGCCGATCGATCGCGCCGCGGGCGCGGCCGAGGCAAATTCGGTACGTCAGCAAGCGGGCATCGACGCCGGATTGTGTGTCCATGTGGGCACAACCGACGGGTCTCTGGAGGCCGACATGGCAGCCGACGGGCAATTGCTTGTACATGGATTGTCGACCAATGCAAAGCGAGTGGTCAGTGCTCGCCTCACCATCCGGCGGCGTGGTCTCGATGGCCTGGCCTCCGTCGAAAGTGTGGCTTCGCTGCGGCGGCTGCCCTATGCCGCCCGCATGGTGAACCTACTGATCGTTGACCGGGATATGCTGGGAGCCGACGCGCCCGACGAGGCGGAGTTGATGCGTGTCGTTGCACCATTAGGTGTCATGATGATGAAGTGGGGTGGTCGTTGGAAAAGAATCGTCAAACCTGTCTCTGACAAAATGGACGACTGGCCGCAGTGGGACCACGGAGCGGACGGTAATCCGTCGTCTAACGATGAACTGGTCGGACCCACCAATGCGCTCCGTTGGCTGGTCGGCACCACGACGATTGACGGCGCCGGGTCGAAGGTCGGAATGCGGATCGCCGACGGCAAGGTTTTCTACGTCAATGTGAATTACGACTTGGACAAATACTGGGGCCGGTGGAACCTTCCGCGTGATGTGGTCGCCCGCGACGCATTCAATGGCATGTTGCTTTGGAAGCGGGCCATCGACGGAGTGCCCGGCGGAGGTGACCAGCCGCCCCGATTCGCGCTGGCGACCGACGGCGACCGAGTGTATTGTTTTCCCAAGGAAGGGGGACCGATGGAGGCGGTTGACGCCGCAACCGGCGAGACGCTCGTCCGCTTCAGCAAGGCCCCGCCGCTGCCGAAGGTCACCGGTTGGGACAAGTGGAAAGATCGCATTGACGACATTCATTTCATTGTCCGTGTGTTCGACGGCAAGGTCTTGCAGACCTATCAGCACGAGGCCTACTTGTCCGACACAGAAAGCGGCAAGCTCCTCTGGAAATGGGCCGGGCGCAAGGATGATCCGATCGGCTGGGCTGTGGTCGGCGGCGGTAACGTCTTCCTTGCAGTGGCTGATGGGGACCTCATCAAACACCGGGCATCGCAGGTTACCCCGTTGGGAAAGATCGTGGCCGTAAGCGCCGCCAGCGGGAAAACGGTCTGGGAAAGCGACGCGCTCAACGGCCGTGGCATATTCCGCATGATCTATTACCGTAGCAGCGTGATTGTGCCTAGTTGTGCGGAGTCGGGGAGAGGATACAACCAATACGGCGGACCACACATCGTGACTCGGCTCGACGCGACTGACGGCCAGGTGGTCTGGAGTACGGACGATAACCCGCGCAAGGCCGGTGGGCATTACAGTATCGTGTTGGCCCAAGGCGATGAAGTGATCGTCGGGCAGCAATCGGGCTTTGGGGTCGATCTTGCCACCGGCAAGGTCACCCGCTCGTACAATTGGGGCCAGTCGGACAACTCGTGCGCCGACCTGAAGTGCGTGCCCAACTATACGTTCTACGGATTGACCTTCATCGATCGAGAGGGAAAGACCATCACGCGGGGCCAGACTCGGGCGATCTGCGATGTGGGACACTTTCCTGCGTACGGCTTGCTTTACAACTCGCCCTTGGGCTGCCTGTGTGCGGAGTATGTCAACGGCTACCTCGCGCTCTCGTCCGAGTCGCTCGATCCCCCTGTGGCTGACCACCGGCGACTGGTGCCGGGCGACGTGAAGGTCGCCTCCGCCGAAAGTGGCGGCGTCTGGCCCGCCAAAGATGAGTGGCCCATCCACATGGCCAGCCCGAGCCGGGGATGTTATTCATCTACATCCATCAGTGACGAGCCACAGGTCGTCTGGCGGCAGCAATTGGCTACGTGGCCCAAGGGAATTCTGGCGGCCGACTGGCGCACGAACGAGCGGATCGTCGGCCTAGTGACCGCGCCCACGGTGGCTGCGGGCAAGGTGTTCGTAGCCGCGCCTGACCGTCACCGGCTGGTCGCCTTAGATGCCAATTCGGGACGGCCGGCCTGGTCGTACACGACGGGGGCGCCCATCGATTCACCTCCCACGATCTATCCTGTCGGTGATCAGTCACTCTGTTTGTTTGGTTGCCGAGATGGTTGGGTCTATTGTCTGCACGCGGACGACGGCAAGCTGGCGTGGAAGTTCCTGGCCGCACGGTCCGAGAAGCGGATCGGAGTACAGAGTCAGCTTGAGTCACCCTGGCCGGTAAGCGGCAGCGTGATGATCGAAGGCGGCGGAGCGATCATCATGGCGGGTCGCCAGTCGGCCATCGACGGAGGCATCTACATCTACAAACTGAATCCGTGCGACGGCCGGGTTCTTTGGAAAACCCGGTTGTGGACCGATCCGGACGTAAGCCGATCGCTGGAGGACTATCGGTTGCGTACCCGCATGACACGGAACCGGCGCACCACCGATCTTCTGGTCCACAACGGGCGAAAGGTCTGCAATTGGATCACACCGCTGAAATCGCGGTACGCCGAGGGCGAATTGGTAGACATAAATACCGACGTAATCGAGGCCCGTGCTCTGAAGTGGGCGGTACCTTCGCAGGACGAGTTGCGAGAGATCAGCGAGGCCACCTGGCTTTGGGCGGCCAACTCCAACGGCCTGCTCAGCCGCCGGGTCGAGGGTGTCGGCCGGCACGATCAGGTCGGCGTGTGCTACTCGGATCTCAGGGCGACAAAGATTGTGTTGGCCGGCGATCGGCTGTATGCGTTCCGGGCTTCGTCAAGCCGCAGCAAGGACCTTACCGGCCCGCTCGTTTGTGTCGAGATCGGCGGCGACCGCAAGCTGGCTACAAGACCTGTATGGAAATCCAAGACGCCCGGCCATGGGATCAACGATGCCATGATCGTCGCGGGCAACCGCCTCTATCTCTCACACCACAATCCTAGAGAACAGACTACATCCTTGCATATCTTCGACACGACCGATGGCAAGCCGACGGCGGAGATCTCACTCCCGGCCCGTCCCACAAAGGACGGACTGGCGGCTGCCTACGGCCGACTATACATCTCGTGTCAGGATGGAACGGTGGTCTGCCTGGGGCGGTAGGCGCGGTGTCTCGGAATACCGTGCCGCGCAATGCGAAGCGGATACCGGAAAATGTTCCCGCCCGCAAATTCGCACGGGTTCGCAAACGTCGAGGTTCTTGCAGTCCGTATCCAGAACGTCGATAATCTACCGACGTGCCGTACGAAGTACGTCTAACGCGAGACATCAAGGGCGAGCAGATTTCCGGTCGTATCACGGTGATCGCATTGCCTGGCGGCCAGCCGCTGGCCAGCCTCGAAATTGATTCCGCGGTGATCAACAACGGTCTGGCTGTCAGCGGCGGTCGACTATACGCATCGTGTGAAGACGGCACCATACGTTGTTTTGGCGAGTAACCTCCATCCGCCGGCGCGAAAATGAGGGAAGACGACATGCATAAACGATGGACTACACTTGTCGCGCTGTCTGTTGTCGTTGTCCTCTGGCAAATGCCGGCTTTGGCTCTGGGGCAGTCGTCGCAGCCGGGCGCGATCGACGTGCTGAGCAACCAGTCGTTTTGGCGTTTTCACGCCGCGTGGCGAACACCGGCCACCGTGGCCAACGGCAAGTACGATCTGGGTGGCGGCTACGTGGTGACGAATCCGCCGGGCACGCGATGGATTCGCGACAGCTTCACTCGACCGACGCCGCCTCCGGTCGCGGATTGGATGGCGACCGACTTCGACGATGTAAATTGGGCACGCTGCGCCGGGCCGCCCTTTGCCGGCTACGGTTATGGCAAGGCGGCCGAGGTCTACATTTTGTGCGGCCGGCTTCGTTTCGGCGTCCGCGATCCGGCCCGGGCCGAGCAGATCAAACTGAACCTGAAATACCGTGGAGGCGTGGTCGTCTACTTGAACGGGACGGAAGTGGCGCGGGGCCACTTGCCTTCGGGAAGAATCGAACCGCTTACGCTGGCACACGACTATCCGAAGGGTGCCTTTTTCGGTTTAAAGGGCGCGCCGCTGCCGCCGGTTTCACCGAAGCGAGGGCCACCCGAAAAACTTGCCGAACATTATGAAAAACGGTTTCGGATGTTGACCGCTGTCCTGCCGGCCAGGTTGCTGCGCAAGGGGACAAACGTTCTGGCATTGGAACTGCATCGCGCGGCGTTACCGGCGAAACACATGTCGGACGCCAGTCGTGGCTGGAATTCCACGGTCGGCAAGGACGCGTGGGGAACTTGCGGCGTGGAGAGCGTCTCCGTGACGGCGCCGGAAGACAGCCCTGTGATCGCCAATGTTGGAGCCGTGCCCGATCTGCAAATCTGGAACTGTGACTCGTTGGTGCGTCCAGGCGTCGATTTCCAGTGCGGCGATCCGCTGGAACCGTTGCGGCCGGTTCAATTGGCGGCTGCTCGGGGCGGCGTTTCGTCCGGACAGGTTGTCGTTAGTGCCGCGACCGAACTTGCAGGCGTATCGGCCTCCGTGAGCGATTTGAAGACAGGCTCCGGTGCATCCCTCGGTGCCGGGTGCGTCGAAATCCGTTACGCTACGGTGGACGGTGAGATTCCGAAGCTTCTTGCCAAACCGTCGGGCCCGGCGCAAATCCTGCCGATCTGGCTTACGGCACGTGTTCCGGAAGATGCCGCGCCCGGGCTGTATCGTGGCATGCTTAAGGTCGCGGGACTAGGCAAGAAGGCCTCGGTCTTGGTGGAACTTACGGTCTATGATTGGACGCTACCCGACCTGCGCGACTTCAGCACGACGGCCACTTTGCTGCACTGCCCCGAATCGGTGGCCCGATACTACAAAGTGCCGCTTTGGTCCGACCGGCACTTCAAACTGCTGGAGAAGTCGATGGCCCTGATGGGATACGGCGGCAACACGCTGCTGAGCGTCTCGGCCATCGGCGAAGATTGGTTTGGCGATCACCCGGCGATCGTGTTCCGCAAGGAGTCGGGCAAGTACGTGCCCGACTTTCGCTTCGTTCGGCGCTACCTGGAACTCTACGACAAGAACGCCGGCCCACCTCGCCAGCTTTCCGTGCAGGTCTGGAATTACTCGGTCTCGCGGCGCGGTTTCGGACGCGACGGCGGCAAAGAGAAGTGGATGTGCAAGACGCTCAAGATCCGGCTGCTTAACGGCTACCAACTCGTGCCGGCCGAGATGCCCGTCTACACACAACGCGGCACTGAAGAGACGTGGGCGGCGGTCGCGGCCGGGATGAAGAAGATCCTCGAGGACCTGGGCTGGACCGAGACGCGTTTGCTGTGGGGTACCGGAGGAGACAACCTGCCGACCGAGGAAATCGCGACCTTCTTCAAGAAGACTGCACCGGACGTCTACTGGCGAGTCGCTACGCACGGCGGCAGCGTTCGCGCGTGGGGAGAGACTCTCGAGGATCGAACGCAGACCGGAGGGTTGATCCTGGGGCACGGCAGCCTCGTGCGGCGCAACATCACGCGGCGTCCACTGGTGGACGACTGCCCCTTCGAGGTGATCAAGCGGGACGGTGTTGCGTCGGTGGCGACCGATTATTTGACGATGGCGCCGTTGGGGCGCATCGCGGCCGGCTATGGCGGCACCGCCTTTTTGACCTTCGACTACTGGCCCGTTATCACCGACGACCGGGGCAGGCAGCGGTCGCCAATCGGCGCCTACGTGGGCTTCGGCAACATCCACCCCAGCGGTCGGGCGTTCGTGGCCCCGGGTCCCGACGGTGCGGCGCCCAGCCCGCAGTTGGAGGCCTTTCGCGAGGGGCTCCAAATCACCGAGGCCATTTTGTACCTGCGTGCCGTGCTGGCCGATGAGCAACGCCGCGCGGCGATCGAGCCGGAGGTTGCCGACGAGGCAGAGGCGACCACCCAGATCCTGATGGACGTGATGGAGAGCAACCGGCGCTTCCGTCCCGCCGGCACCGCCGACGTCTGGCCGCACATCCGGCGGATTTACGAGATCGTAGCGTTGGTCGCCGCGCGTGACGGCACTTCGAATCAGTAGATCCAAAAGGGAAACGCCATGCGGAACGAAATCCCGAGCCCCAGCAAGCGGCCGACAATCAGTCGCCGCCGGTTTGTCAGGCATCTCGCCGCCGGCGCAATCGTGACGCCGCTTTCGACCATCGTGCCTCGTACCACGCTGGCGGCGCCCGGCAGACCGGGCGCCAATGACCGGATCGACGTGGCCCTGTTTGGCATGGGAACGCGCGGCAAGCAAATCGTCGACAACCTGCCGGAGATAGGACACATTGTGGCCGTGGCCGATCCGGACCTGAAGAAGGCCGAAAGCAACACGCGGGAAAAGAGCGGCAAGTGGGCCGTCTATGACGACGTCCGCCGCTTGCTCGACAAGGAGAAGATTGATGGGGTGGTTTGCTGCAACACCGACCACAACCACATTCATACGGCCATTCTCGCGTGTCGGGCTGGGGCCGATCTGTACGTCGAAAAGCCGTTCTGCCATACGGTCGCCGAGGGCCGCATACTGGTTGAGTTGGCCAAGAAACATCGCTGCATTCTTCAGGCCGGCACGCAGTCGCGCTCCATTCCCCTCAATCAATTGTTGCTCGGCGGTATTCGTGACGGTCGCTACGGCAAGCTTCGCGCGGTGATCTGTCGCGCGCACCGGATCTCCAGCCCCGCACCGCGACTGCCGGCCGAACCGTTGCCTGACGGATTGAATTGGGACGCATGGCTCGGTCCCGCCGTGCAGCGGTCTTACGCGGAGGAGTTCATCAAACGCTGGCTGCGATACCGGGACTTCGGCCAGTGGACCAACGGCGGTTGGGGCGCCCATGCTTACGACATGATCCAAAACGCGCTGGGTGCAGAAGACACTGGCCCGATCGCGATCTGGCCGACTTCAAAGAAGAGCCACTTCGGCGAGCAACCCGGCGAACTGAACACCAAGCTGCGAATGAAGTACGCCTCGGGCCATGAGATACGTCTGGAACTCGATCGGGGTGTCGGGCCGGACGTCGGGGCAATCTTCGTATGCGAGCATGCCAAGATCGAAATCAACCGCAACACGTTCAAGAGCAACCCGCCCGACCTGATCAAGAAACTTCCGCCGGACCCCGACGCGAAGGAGGAGGTCACCTGGCCGGCGCGGCTGGGTTGGATGGGCCGCTGTCACCTGCGCAACTGGCTCGAGTGCATCAAGAGCCGGCGGCGTCCCAACGCATACGGCGAGTTGGCCCAGCGTGCCGGAACGCTCTGTTGCCTGACGACCATTGCCCGGCTGGTGAATCGGCCGCTTGAGTGGGACCCGAAGAGTGAACGTTTTGTCGGCGACGACGAGGCCAACGCATTGCTCAACCCGCCTCGCCGCAAAGGTCACGAACTGCCGATAGTCGCCGGATCAGGACGCTCAACGGAGATCGAATGCAGAGATCCACGCGTTTCCTGCAACCGCCCCGGTTTGTTTCGGCACCTCGGTTTAAGTTGAGTTCAACTCTTTGCGCTACGACTTGGGAAGGGACGGTGTCGTGTTTTCCGGCCCCCCGGTAGTAGTGCATCGTTGGACGTATTCTGCCCTTTTCTTTCAAATGCGCGCCTAAACTCGGTGGCTATCTGCCTTTTATGCGGGGGGATCCAGACTACCGTTGGGCGCGGTTCGGAGTTGGCCCGGACGGTTGACACGCATCTTGCCTGTCTTACCATGGGCGCAGCTGGGAATTTGTCCCACTTGGTTATGGACAATCCGTCAAATGAAGGCTGTTCCACAACCTGAAGGAGAGCGTGATGAATCGAAAGTGCTTTACCGGCAGTCTGGTTGCGGGAATGTTGATGCTATTGGCAACAGCGGCGGTCGGGCAGGAACCCGAACGACGTTGGGAGATTCAGCTGAGCGATTTCTTCCGCGGTGGAACGAAGCCCGTGTACCTGTACGGACGGGAGCGTGACGGGCAGTGGATTGGCGTGGTGGGCAGCTCGCGCGATCCGGACCGGCAAGGGGGCAAAACGTACAATCGCAGTTGGTACTGTGCCGACCTCTCGGACCTCCCGCTGAAAGACGGAAAACTGAAGGGGCAGTTCACAATGCACATGACGCCCGATCTCTGGGTGCCGCTCGATCACAAGTCGTACACGATCGTTTTCGACATCGACGCGTCGCTCAAAGGCGCCGACAAGCTCGAAGGCAAGTACAAAGTGGTCGCGGTCAATAGTAAGGACGAAACGACAAAGGGGTTCGGCAAGGGAGGCCGAGTCATCGGAACGGCCAGGCCGCACATTCAACCGGATCTTCCCGAGCCGGTCACGTTCGAGTGCAAGATGCAGGGCTCGCTGGTCGGCGGAGATCTCAAATATGGCAACCGGTGCATGGTGCTCTGGCTGGGTCTTCAAGATGGCAAGCTAGCCTCTACGGCCCATGGACTGTTGAGCCAGAAGCACCACACGTACTCGAAGAGAGGTTTCGCGTCCGAAGGCAATACGGCAACGGCCAACCGCGATCGGTTTACGGCTCACGTCACCGTGCCTACGAAGACGCTGGATATGGAACCTTGCCGGTACGTCTTCGACATCGACGGCCAACTGATGGAAGCGGTCATGATCGGCACGTACAAGTTGACGGTAAAGATCGACGGCAAACCGGACGTTACGATCGACGGCAGCTTCGACGGCAAGTGGTCGAAAGGCGTCAGCCACGTGAAGACGGACGACCGGCTGTGGTATGCGCCGGCAAAGGGATTCAAACCGCCGGCTGTCGGCGAACATCCTCGGCTGCTGTTCCGCAAAAGCGACTTGCCTGCGCTTCGCAAAAAGGCCAAGACGCCGGAGGGTCAGGCGATTCTCAAACGTTTACGGTTTCTGCTTAACGGCAAGGACGGCGAAACTATGACGAAGATATTCAGCCCCGCCACACACGCCTACATGGGCGGAGGTTACAAGAGTACGTCCGTGGACACGCCGGGCGTTTACACGATCAGTCACGCCGCGGGTTACGGAATGCTGTACCAGCTGACCGGCGATAAGAAGTACGCTCAGTTCGGCAAACAGTGCTTCGAGAAGGCCCTGGCGGGAGTTCGCGACCGGGACGATCGCTACAGCTTCCGCGGTCCGGGCGGACCGCTCCGAGGCGGTCCGACGGTCGGCTGGTATGCCGTGGGCTACGATCTTTGTTACGACGGCTGGGACGCCGCGACTCGCGAGAAGTTCGGTCGGGCCATCGCGGAGTACGGCGAGGCCAGTTCCACGAATAAGGAGAAGAAGCCGTCCACGTTGGAATCGCTGACCCGCGGCACCATGCCGCCGGGAAGCAACCACTTCGGCATGCAGGTCGGCGGGGCGTCGCTGGCACTGTTGGCGGTCAGCGGCGAGAGATTTGTGGACCAGAAGCGAATCGACACGCTGCTGGCTATCGCCGGGCAGAGCACCATCCGCAACATCAGCGAAGGCTTTGGCGACGGCGGCTTCTTTGCCGAGGGCGACGGAACTGGCTCGATGGCATCCCATATTTCCTATTTGAGCGCCCTGCAGGCGTGGAAGAACGCGGCGGGGAAGGATTTCGTGAACGTCGAACGCCCGAACGCGCGGATGATTGCCCTGAAGTGGATCTACCAGACGGTCGTGCGCGACGGCAAGCCGAACTTCTGGCCGATTCGCGGC
>Ga0180429_10004833_pt1 | contig 10737 bp, 12 predicted proteins | sample SS_ome_FD_132428 | JGI IMG/M metagenome (GOLD analysis project Ga0180429, IMG submission 132428) | Hypersaline lake sediment archaeal communities from the Salton Sea, California, USA - SS_1_S_1 metaG | ecosystem: Environmental > Aquatic > Non-marine Saline and Alkaline > Hypersaline > Sediment ... | reverse complement strand
GCTGGGACGAGCAGGAGGTTTCCGTAAACCCGACTTCGCAGGCATAATCCAGGTAGTCGTACATGCCCCGCTGCCACATCAGCCCCCCCAGGGCCGACAGGATCTCCAGGGTGACGGGCACCACATCCAGGGCGTAGAAAAGACCGGGTAGAAAACAGAAGGTCGTGGCGGCCACCTTTTTGCCCTCCCGACGGGCGTTGATGATATTGCGCAGATAGCGGTTGATGCATTTGAGGAACACAATCCCCGGTTCCCCCTCGCGCAGCACGGGATCGAGAATCCCTTTGTAATAGGGGATGTAGCGATAAAGGTGGGCAAGTTCCCCCGGTGTGCCGTCCGCGGCTTTGGAGGCGTGTTCGAGGGTGGCCCACAACATCCAGTCGAAATGATATGCTTTGATTTCCGGTCGCATGATCTCCTTGCCGGCACGCCCAACCACGTAAAAAGAATCAGCCGAGCCGCTCCAGAAAGGCCTCCAGCCGCATCCTGATGCGGCCGGTCTCCACCAACGGCCCGTATTCGCGTTCGATTTTCAGGCAAGGAACGCCCCTGGCCTCCAGGTCGCGCTCGAACAGGCTGTTTTCCGACCCGTGCAGATCGCAGAAACGAATGTTCTGCAGCACCACGCCATCGATCGCGGCCCGCTCGATGGCCGCCAGGACCGATGCCAGACGCGCTTTGTACTGTCCGAACATCCGTGGGCAGGTCGATTGGCCCAGGTAACCGCGGGCCAGGGCCGCTACCGGATCGCCGTTTTCCTGGATAGGCTGCCCGTCGTGACGGACCCCGAAACAGAGATTCTCCGCTGCGACCACGGCCCGGCCCTCCGCCTCGATGAGTTCGATGAAGGCCATGTCGTCGCTGATGCTGCCGAGCACCATCAGGCGCTTTGTATCCTTCGGCGTCACCCCGTTTCCACAGGAGGCTACTGCCGCCAGATAGGCTGCCAGTTGCCGGTTGTAGTCTTCACGAGGCATGACCGTGCCCGCCACCGCAATAGCAAACGCGTCTGTGCCGGAGATGGCACCCGGGTGCGCACTACGGAGATCTTCCATGCGCGCCAAAAGACCCCGGCCTTTATTATACAGGGCGATGGAAGCCTCTAGTTTTTCAGGCGTAATGCAAACGTTGAAATGCTTCTCTACAGCACGGATCAGGTTGCGAATCTCCTGTTCGAACCAAGCGGTCCCATGCAATTCGGTTTTATGCGGCACGTCAAAGTAGTAGAAAAAACCCGGTACGATGCCCGAATGATCCTCACCCGCCTTGCGCCAGCATTCATCCAGCCGGCGCATGCTGTCACAACCCGGGGTGATGACTGTACCGTCCAGAAAATCGAAGCGCCCTTCGCCGGCCAGCTGCAGGATGCATTTGGGGAAAGAGCAGATATAGGGGCCAAAGTAGGCGTCGCCAATCCGGGTGCTGGTGGTGCCGATCCCGCGCAGCCGGGCCGGCAGAATCCCCGCGGCATGAAAAATCTCTCCGGGCACATAGCTGCAGGTATAGCCCACGACCCGTTTTCCCCGGGCTTTCCAGTCGATAATTGGCGGACAGTCGATCTGCCGGGCCGCCTCATTAAAAACTACCATCATGATGTCACCGTCTCACCGACAAGAAGGGCCCGAAGCCGCTGCCGAACCTCAGTCATACGCGTTTCATATTCGTCATCGGTCGGTTCCAGGATCCGGCAGGTTTCAGCGAGGATCTCCGGCAGGACGGCACGCCAAATTGGCCGTAGAGGCGGTCCGATGGCGTGCAGGATATCGGACAAAGCCGACTCGATCTCCCCCATGTCCAGGGAGGCCGCCACCTGCTCGGCCAGGCTCCCGATCAGCTCCGGTTTCAGGGCCATCAGACGATTGGCAAGCACGCCGCTTAAATTGACAATCTCGCCCAACTCCTGCAGATCGAGATCCGATATCCCCTCTTCCAACGCGGTTTCCAGGTCGTCATCAGGAACCGTATCCAAGGCCTCCAGACCCTGGCGCCGGGCGCGCCAGACCGGGTTTTGTCGCGCAGCATAGGTCTTGATGCCTTCGGTGATGACATCCGGATGGTCCGCCAGAACCGCCACCAGGCTGCGCCGGAGAATTTCCTTGTCTTCCGCAAGGGCGACCCGGGCGGCCCAGTAGGTCCGACTGTCCAGCTGTTCGGCAATCCCTGCCACCAGTTGCCGCAGATCCTCCAGAAGTCGCGGAGCTCCGGGCTCGCCGATCAGGGCGCTGCCCGTGTGGATCTTTCGCACCACTTCCGTCAGTTCGTTCAGGGCCGCTCCGAACGAGTGGCCGTCCACGGAACGAATCAGGGAAAGCAGGATATCCGCCACGAGATCCGGCGCGGCCCGGTTGAAGCGCCCGATGGTTTCCCCCAGGCAAACCACCGCCAGGTTCATCAGATCGGGCAGCAAAGAAAGCGACAGCACCAGTTTGGACGGATAGCGCCAGAGGATGTCGTTGATGCCGATGGCGAGGGCCCGGATTTCCGGCGCCATGGTGTCGGCCGCATCGCGCAGGGCGCCAAAATCGGTCTTCACGATCGACTGCTGCAGGACGGGCGTCATCGCGTCGGCCAGGGCGGTCGGATGTGCGCCATGAAGATCATGAAGGGCATGCATGACCCGGGTCAGAATCCGACCGGTTTGACCGGTGCCGAAGTGCGCAAAAAACGCCTTGACCTGTTTTTCTTTCTCTTCCGGTGAAAAATCTTCGAACGCCTTGGCCGCCGCTTCCAGGGCCGCCATGAGGGCGGTGACGATCTCCGGCATGACAGGGCCGGAATGGCTGGCACGGCCTTCATCCCTATAGCTGGCGGGTCTCAGGCACTTCTGGATGCTGTTGCCGATCGGGCCGGCGATCTTGTTCTTGAGGCGATTGTCCCCGGCCCATAGGTGAAGCACTTCCGGGATCAGGATGCTCAGCGTCTCGCGCATGGCCGGGGTCTTCATGAGGGCTTGCAATGCAGCGGCCAAGGGGTCGCGGGACCCCTCGCAGCCGTCATCGGATGGCATGGCAGGCGTGTCGAATGATGTCATGAAAAGTGCCCTATCGGCTTCCGAATGCGTGTATTTGGTTCACCTCGCCGGCCGGCCCTTTCACGGCTTCGCCTTGCCGGACCGATCCGCCGGCGAGGTGCTTGGCCAGCCGTTTTCCCAGCGCGATCAGGGAGAAGGTCGGCGGCAGCCCCCAGGCTTCGGGCATGACCGAGCAATCGCAGACATACAGGTTGTCGATCGCGGTTTTAAGGTCGGTGTCCACGACATCATTGATTTTGGCCGTCCCACCGGGATGCGCCGCCAGATAAGTGCTCCGGTGAATGCTCCGGGCCCCGGCATGGGCCAGGATCTCGCGCGCCCGGGCATAGCCCTTGAAAATTTTGACTTTGTCCGCCTCGGAAAGCCGCTTGCGTATGCCACCCGTGTCGGTGATCCGCCCCCCAAGCTGGTCTTTGATCTTGATCATGATCTGGAGGGTCTTTGGATGGGTATGCAACTGATCTATACGCCCCACGGCTGTGTTCAGCACCGCGTGCAGGGACCATGGCAAGGTCATGTCCGTCATCACGTATCCGTCCTCTTCCACATGCATCCCGCCGGCCATGGGGATTTCATGTCCCCCGACCGCCTCGTCGATTGTTCCCATGACGGAGATGAGGGGATCGAAGAAGAAGTCATACCCGGCGTCTTTTATCCCACTGGCCCTCAAGATCAGTGGCGATCCAATGCCGCCGGCCGACAGCACAACGGTGTCAGCGTATACACGCTGGACTTTTCCCTTTCGCCGGTATTCGACGCCGACGGCGTTACCGTTCTCCACGATCACCCGCTCGACCCGGGCCCTTTTGATCAGGCGAGCATCGCGCTGCAAGGCCTCATCCACAAACATGCGCCCGCTCCACTTGGCCCCCTCGGGGCAGCCGTAGTTGCACCGGAAACAGTCCGGCCTGCACTTGTCCTGGTCGATGAATTTCGGCAGCTTCTGCCAGTTGTAGCCCAGATCCCGGGCGCTGGCCATCATGCGGTGCGCCATGGGGCCCATCAGGTCATCCGACAGGGGCTGCATCGGCAGCTCGCTGCGAATCTCGTCGACTTCGGCGCGAAGATCGATGCCGCAGGCATCAAAGGTCTCCAGGGGGGGATCAAACGCCGTGGCATAGTAAAAAACCGAACTGCCGCCGGTGGTGATGCCCCGGATCATCCCACACAGGTCCGGCGTCATCAGGAAACTCCTGCCCGGTATGGCCGCAGCCCGGGCAAACTGCGGCATGGTGCCTTTGATCGCCTGGTTGCCACCCCATTCCAGCATGAGAACGGCCTGGTTGCGACGCGTCATTTCCCTGGCGACGGTGGCGCCGCCCGGACCGGTGCCCACCACAATGACATCCGTTTTTGGAGATGGCTTCATATTGGCACTCCTTTTGGGGATATGCTCCTTCACGAACCGCTGTTTTTAGGGGTGAGCCGGTATTATGCCTCTTGGGGCCATGGCCCCTTGCCGTTGGCGATCTTCAAGGCAAATGCTTTCTCATTGCGGGCATAGGCCCTGACGACAGCCTCAATCCGGGATGGTTCGCCGTCGATCACACATTGGACCATTTCCTGGAAAAATCGGACATTGGTACGAAGGTCCTTGGCCCGCATGGACAGGGATGCGAACTGGATCCGCCGGTTGTTGGGCCACAAATCGAGCATGATGGCTTCCAGCAGGGGATTGCGGGCGGCTTTCAGCCCGACCGCCGCAAATTCGAAGATGGCGCTGTAGTAGCCTTCGATATCACGATTGGCAGCGGCTTTTTCAATCTTCTGCAAGGCCATCCGCAACGCGCTGCGATCCTTGTCATCGGCTTTTTCAGCCGATTCGCGCGCCACCAGAGCGTAGAGTGCTTCAAAAATATCATAGAACCATATGATATGCGATGCGGATATCTTGCTAACCTTGGCCCCTTTACGGGGAATGAGCTCCACCAGCTTCTGTTTTTCAAGGATGCGCAGCGCTTCGCGCAACGGACTTCGGCTTACCCCCATGGCCTCGGCCAGTTTGGCTTCGAGAATCCGTTCACCCGGTTTCAACTGGTTGCGGATGATGCGGTCGCCAATTACCCGAGCAACTTGTTCCGGGAGATTTTCAGATGCTTCAAACACCGCTGACTTCCTTTCCAAACCTCAAAATTGTAGACTGTCGATTGTCGACAATATGGAACGGTGGTTTGTTTGTCAATTGAATTGTAACCCCATTTCAACAACACGGTTCTCCACAGGGCGGGATCACAGCCTACCACTTTACAATACAGGGTCTCAGACACCCAAAGATCAGTCCTGAGCGCTTCGATTTGACCTTTTTCATCGAGAACGGCTATATGACATCGTACACGGGAATCGTCCGAAAAAAATCATCTCATCTGGAGGTTGCTATGGCCGAAGGGTTTTCAGGGGAACCTGTCACTCGCTGGACCGCCGAGCGCAACATGCGCCTGGTGGAAGCGTTTTCCTATGAGGACCGGAAGGGAAAAATCTGGGAAGCCCCGGCCGGCAGCGAAATCAACGGCGCCACCATCCCCCGCGCCCTGTGGACCCCCATCGGGGCCCCCTTCGTGGGGAACTACCGCCGGGCCACGATTGTCCATGATTATTTTGTGGGAGAGCTGTCCAACCCCGCGGTAACCCCGGCGGAACGGAAAGCGGCCGACCGTATGTTCTACCACGCCTGCCTTCACGACGGCTGCAGCCTCAAATTTGCCGGCATTCTCTATATCGGCGTTTGTTTGGGAACCTGGATCGCCGGTCTGGGGGAAACATTCCAGAAATCGATCGACGGCACACAGGTGGAATACATGCGCGATGTGCCGGAGAACACATTTGCCACTCAGAAGTTTTGGCAAATCGTTGACGACTGCGGAAATGCCATCACCAAGGGCGATCTCGATGCTATCGATGCCATCATCGAGAAACATTTATCCCTCAAGAATGTAGGATAAACCCTACACCCTATCAACAGGATGCAATCATGAAAGTTTTTCTCGCAAAACGTTTCTATCCGCTATGGGTAATGTATGGATTGCTTTTTGTTTTTGTGCTTATGATGGGATGTACGTCTACCGGAGGGGAAAAAGTGCTCCGTGCGGTCCCCCTCACCGATATTCTTTGGCAATGGATCGAAAGCGTTGATCAAGAAAGCGGCGTAAGAACCACGGTGGCGTATCCTGAGAATTACACCATCGTGTTCAGGACAGACGGCACCTTCCGTGGCAGGGCCGACTGCAACCTTATCGGTGGACGTTACGCCAACGCGGAGGGGTTTAAAATAATACCGGGCATATCCACCAAGGCCTACTGCGGTGAAAATTCACTCGATCAGAAATACCTTGAGGGACTGGCCCGGGCCAGGGCCGGCGGGCTGGACGGCAGCGGGCACCTTACACTCGAATCAGCCAGGAGCGGCATCCGTATGCTGTTTCGGAATGGCGGGGTTGCCCCTTGAGCGGCACCGGCCTGAGATATCTTCTTATTATACTGATCGTCTTTTCCGCCCATGCCGCACTGGCAGATATCTATAAATGTGTCGATGCCGATGGCACCATCACCTACTCGGACACAGGGTGCCCCGAGGGTGCCCAAACAGTCGAAAAAAAGCCGGAGATCAACGCTGCTGAAACCCAAAAAAAGCTTCCCCGGGTGCCGCTGAAAGATCGTTTGAACCGCCTGCTGGCCGTTGATCGGCATCCAGTGCGGATATCGCCCCGGGTCGTGCTGGGTGTGTATGGCGTCATGAGTCTTTTCTGCTTTATCGCCACCTATCGTGACAAGCGCAAGTCCATGACCCGGCAATGGCGCACACCTGAACGGACCCTGCACCTACTCGAACTGCTGGGCGGCTGGCCGGGTGGTCTGGTGGCCCAACAGATATTCCGGCATAAAACCAAAAAGGTTTCCTACCAGTTGATTTTCTGGAGCATTGTCGCCCTGCACGGTCTGGCTTGGGCCGACGTCTTGCGGGATTTTGCAATGTCCCGGGCGGTGATGGATTTCGTTCGCCGTATGATATAAATGATCGATGTGGACCAGAATCCAGCCCCGTGCCAATCCAATGGAAAACCTTTTTCTTCCCTGAAATCAACCGGGCCTTTATTTTTCGGTTGCTGGCCGTCGCGCTGTCTGCCGCCGTTCTATTCGGCTTCGTCCTGATCCCTTTCCGCATCCAGGGGCACAGCATGGCGCCGACTTACCAGGACGGCGGATTCAATTTCTGCAACCGGTTGCGGTTTGTTTTTAACGGGCCGCAACAACACGATGTGGTTGCGATTCGCCTGGCCGGTCAACGCATCATGCTGCTCAAGCGGGTGGTCGCCCTGGAAGGCGATGTGGTGGAATTCCAGACCGGCCGGCTTTTCGTGAACAGCCGGCCGGTCGAGGAGCCCTATGTCCATGATCCGTTCGCCTGGAATCTCCCCCCCCGCACGGTCGCTCGCGGCCACGTCTATGTCGTGGGGGACAATCGCCGTGTACCGATGCATATTCACCAGTTCGGGCAGACCGCCATCGACAGAATTATTGGAGGACCGTTGTGGTAGCAGATAAAAAATGGATGCTTGCGGCCGTTGCATTGGCCATCGGGATTCTCCTGTTTTTCATCCTCTCGCCCGGAGATGCCGCTCGCATCAAAAAGCAGTTCGAGTTTCTGGCCACCAACATTGCTAAAACCCCGAATGAAAACAAGTTGATCGGCGCCGCCAACGCCAAACGTATCCGGTCCGCGTTTGCAGAGACCATCACCATTCATGCGCCCGCCTACGACTATGCGCGCGATCTGGCCGCGTCCGAACTGCCGGCCCTGGTCCTCAGTGCCCGGGCTTCCTATGCGGAACTCGCGTTGACCTTCTATGATTTTTCCATTGATTTTCCGCAAGAGGGTTTGGCCGACGTGCGGGTAACATCCCGGGTGCGCGGCCGACTGCTGTCCGGTGAAGCGATCGAAGATATTCAGGAATTGCACTGCCGCTTGCGGGAAATCGATGACACGTGGCAGTTTGCGGCAATTGAAATCGTCGAAGTTCTTGAACAATAGGCGGATTGCTTTTCCGGCATCTGGGCCTACCATGCCGACCACACCCGCCGGCTGCTGAAAACAGGGGATATCGAAGAAGCGCTGAACGCCGCCAACGCTATTGGCGATGACCGGCTTCAGATGCCGTCCCGGGGTCGCGTTGTCCCGGACGCCTTTACGCATGGGACTTCGGCCCAGCGCATCGCATGGTTCAAACGAGGCTTGGCCACCGGCAGCCTGTCTTCCTGCAACACCTTCCAGTACTAACTTTTTTGACCAACGGGGTGGCCAGCCACGGAAACGTATAACGACTTTCCGTCGCAAACTGTTGCTTGAGTAACCTTGGTGGGCCTGCTAAACACATGCTTAGCTGTATTGTCCATTCACCGTTGTAGGATCGATAGACGTTCAAACCAAGACAATCCGTTGCGAGAGAATGCATGATAAAGGACGGCAAAACACCTTGGGGCGTATCGATTTTCGCTGGTTTGACCCTTGTGCTGACCCTGGGGGCCATCTGCGGCAGTCGGGCGGATGATCTTGATTTTTTTGTCGAAGCCGTGCGCAAGAATCGCATCGACGAGGTCCGTGCTTTGCTTTTGAAAGGGGTCGATGTCAACTCGCGGGACGTATTTGGCGACAATGCCGGACTGCACTGGGCCGCCAGCCTCGGCCTGGCCGAGATGGCCCGGCTGCTTATTGACAACGGCGCCGACGTCAACATCCGCAACGAGGAGGGCTACACGCCCCTGCATTGGGCAGCTGGTGAAGGCCAAAAAGAACTTGTGGTGATCTTGATCATCCACGGGGCCGACGTCAACGCCCACAACAAGCGCGGGTGGACGCCCCTGCGCTGGGCCGAAGCCCAGCGCCAGAAAGAAATTGCCCGCATCCTGATGGCGGCCGGCGGCCGGCGCTGATGCATGCCGTAACGATCCGCACCACCTCGGGAACTAACGGCTGGAGGTGCAGAAACAGGCCGAATGTCTGTCACTCATCCCTTGTTTGCGTCAGTGAAACCGCTATCGCGCAACCTTGCTGCACGCCAGTGACCACTCACAAAGCATCTGGACTATGGTCGCCAAATATGCGATGCTGGCCGACAAACCACGTTGGCAGTACCGCGATGCAAGCAAGGCCCAACAAGCCGTTCCGGCTTCAACGATCCGTTTGCCCAAACAGGCCCTATCGTGCGCGGGGAGCAGCTCCGGCGTGAGACCCACCATCGGTTCTCGATTTTTCTGCTATTGATTGAGCAGCTGATGTCCGTCAACCCAATAGCACGAAAGCGAGAACGATCAAGCTATGAATATTTATATCGGGAACTTGGGTCCCGGAATCACCACCGATATCTTAAAAGCGATGTTTGTCGAATTTGGTGAGGTTGAAAGTTGCAAAATCATCAGTGACAGGCGTTCGGGAAGATCAAAAGGCTTTGGTTTTGTCGAGATGCCCAGCAATTCGGAAGCCGACCAAGCCATTAAAAATCTAAACGGCAAATTCATCGAAGGTCAAAACATCAAGGTCAACCATGCCGATCCCGGTGGGAAAAAAAAGAAGCAGCGCTCACGCCGCCGGCGATTTTAGCCACAACGCCGCCTTCCCTCCCGTTGTTCTCATCACCGGCGCCTCATCCGGTTTTGGCGAAGCCTGTGCCCAACACCTGGGCACAAAGGGCTATCGCGTCTATGGCACCAGCCGCCGGGCAACGTGGAACCCGGACGCCCGCCAGAATTCGCCCGGAACCGCTTCCTGTCAATTGATTCCGATGGATGTCTGCGATACGGCGTCGGTTGACGCCGGCGTGGACACCGTCCTCAAAACAGCTGGACGAATCGATGTCGTGATCTGCAATGCAGGGTTTGGCCTGGCCGGATCGGTGGAGGACAGCACCGTCGAGGAGGCCAAGCGCCAGTTTGAAACCAATTTTTTCGGCACCTGGCGGGTCTGCCGGGCGGCCCTTCCCCATCTGCGACGGCAGAAATCAGGCTATCTGGTCATCGTGGGCTCGCTGGCGGGTGTCATGGGCATTCCTTTCCAGGCCGCTTACAGTTCATCCAAGTTTGCCCTGGAGGGTATGGCGGAAGCGCTACGCATGGAAGTCAAACCCTGGGGCGTCCGCGTGGTGCTGATCGAGCCGGGTGATTTTCGCACCGGATTCACCCGCAACCGCATCAAATCCGCCGCTTCCGGCACCAATCCGGATTATGCCGCAAACTTCGCCCGCGCCCTGGCCGTCATGGAGAAGGCCGAACGCCAGGGACCATCCCCGGAAAAAATAGCCCGCCTGGTGGCGCGCATCATCACCCACCCGGCACCCCGGCTGCGCTACACTACCGGGACGATGTCCCAGCGGTTTGGGGCCCTGCTGAAAAGGGTGCTGCCCGGCCGGCTGTTCGAATGGCTCATGATGGCGACTTACAAACTGAATTAACCCGATTACCTTTATCGGTAAACCACCTGATGCACCGGCAGGACAATCGCATGGCCCTCGACCTGACACGGCTTCGGATTGATCAGAAGCGTCTTCGAAATCATTTCGAAACGCTCGCCCGCATCGGCGCAACCCCGGAGGGCGGCGTCCATCGTCCCGCCCTTGGAGACACCGACATCGAGGGTCGCAAATGGCTGCGTGACCGTATCGAACAGTCGCCCCTGGCGTATGCGGAAGACCCGGCCGGCAACCAGTCGGCCATTCTTC
>Ga0180429_10004832_pt1 | contig 10740 bp, 7 predicted proteins | sample SS_ome_FD_132428 | JGI IMG/M metagenome (GOLD analysis project Ga0180429, IMG submission 132428) | Hypersaline lake sediment archaeal communities from the Salton Sea, California, USA - SS_1_S_1 metaG | ecosystem: Environmental > Aquatic > Non-marine Saline and Alkaline > Hypersaline > Sediment ... | reverse complement strand
TGCCTGGGCGTCGTCGACGACGAGGTCCGAGTAGCCATGCCCGTACCAGTAGCCGATGACCATTCCCGCGGACGTGGGTCCGCATCCGCGGTACCAGTAGTAGGCGGGCACGTCGGAAATCACGGTACCGGTTCCGGAAGCTCCGCCGGCGGGGTCGCCCGCGTCGGCGCCGCCGGGGGTCAGGTTCTGAGAAACGGCGTCGGCCTGCCAAACATAAAGGTCGAGGTCCGGCAACGCCAGCGCAACGGGCGCACTAGACAGCAACACCCGCGGTTCCAAAGACTCGAGAGCGTGCAGTTCTGCCCCTCCGCGTCCTACGGCCCTGTGCCTTTTCTCCCCTCGCCCGAACAACGTTGCGAGGATTGTCATTGTCTAACTCCTGGTGCCAATTAGGTGAATATCCAGTATCGTTTCATTACAGCTCCTGATTAGTAGCAAGGGGCATGCCGCGACAGGGTAAACCACGGAGATGATCCTCTTGCCCTTGACGAGACAAGGACTTCCGCAGGTAGTCCGAAATGGGCTGAACTGCCGCGAAAAAGGTTTGCAACATAATTTGTAGCAGAAACGGCTCGTTGCGGGACGTAACCTGTTGTGCAACAGTGTGATGTGGCGGCGCTACATAATGCGTGGCCGGCCCCTCCGGGGGAGCGTTTTCGCGCTCAGAGCGGGACTCGGGGGTGACGGGTTGAAAGACACGGCAGTCAGCAGGGGAAACGCCGCGGAACTAACAGGAAGAAACCGTTTGGGACGACCGCCGTTATGAGGCGTTGGCTTGGAAAGGGCGGAGCGGCTGTGCGTGGGACGGCTTCTGTGTCGGTGTTCGGGTCACACATCTCTTCGCGGTTTGGGCGCCGCGCCGTCGTCGGGCATCAGGTGCTTCTTCACGGCGAAAAGGGCCGCAATGGCCACGACGGCTATCAGAAGTTCGTAGACATGGTCGGTCTTGATCAGCACTTTTCGGGCGATGACGAAAAACATTATCTCAACCAGACTCTCGGGCCTTCGCAAGACCAGCATCACGACGAGTTCCAGGCCCACGACCAGAAGCAGGAGGGCCGACAGCACGTCCTCGAACATCGGGTAAAACTTGTCCAACGTGCCCGGGATTCCCTCGGATGGGACCAGCCGAAACAGGCAGACGCCACCCGCGATTACGGTGAGGGTGACGCACAGGGCCAGGACCAGTGTCAGCCAGTGGACAACGGCCAACATCCCGTCCGCAAGGTTTTCCGCTCGAGGCGTTTCCGGCCGCCTCCCGGACACGGGCCTTGCTTCTTCGTTCATTTCGATGTCCTTTCGAATGTCGCCACACCACGGCGACGGGAAGATCCGTTCGTCACCCGCCCGCGTTTGGCGGCTTGGCGTACAGACCAATCAAGTACTTCCTCGCGGCCAGAAGACCGGCGACAGCGGCCACGGCGAAAAGCAATCCATATCCGCCGTGCGTCCTGATGAGCACACTGCGTGCGACGACAAAGAGCATTATGTCGATAACATTCTCCGGCTTTCGCATCAGGAGCATCGCGGCCATCGACACGCCCACGACCAGAAGCATGAGAGCCGAAAGCGCGCCCTCGAACTGCGCGGAGAAATCCGCGATGTTCTTCGGGACTTCCTGCTGAACGAGCAGGACAACCAGGTAAGCGGCCCCGCCCACGACCATGGCCACGGTGGAGGCCGCCAAACCCAATTCCAGCCAGGGAAGCCGGGCAAACAGGGAACCGGCAAGCGTGTCTGCGAGAGGCGCCTGGACCTGCCCCGGCGACCGTTGCTGGTCTTCCCTGCCCATACGCTCCACCCCGTGCCTGTCGTCGGACAGGATAGCCCTGTCCGACGAATTTCGGCGCAAACCGTCGTGCCTCGATGCGTGTCCAATAACCTACCGTCCTTCGGTACGGTCGTCAAGTGAACTCCCCAAATCGGCGATTACCGCCCTTCGGTGTTGACTTGATTGGCTGGTCGGGTAGAATCTCCCGTAAGGTACGGAGGGGATCATGTCGACGGCGCCGGATGAGAAGAAAACTCCCGATGGGGACGAGCAGTTTGTCCGCTCGGTGATGGAGAAGGGACTGCTGTCCCAATCCCAGATCGAGCAGTGCCGCGAAGCCAAGAAGGAACTGATGAAGTCGGGCAGGGAACGCTCCCTGGCCGAGATCGCCGCCGAGAAGACTTTTCTCTCCCAGACGCAGGCCGATCAGATCGACAGGGAGACGCTTCCGACCCACGTTCCAAAGGTTGCCGGCAGTTATGAGATCGTCCGCCAGATCGGCGAGGGCGGCATGGGCACGGTCTACAAGGGGCGGCACACGAAACTTGGCAGTTACGCCGCCGTGAAGTTCCTCCCGGCACGCCTGGCCCAGGACCCTAATTTCGTGCAGAGGTTCGAGCGCGAGGCCCGGCTCGCCGCGCAGCTCACTTCTCCCTTCAGTGTGCGAACCTTCGACGTCGGTGAGTCCGAAGGCACACGCTGCATCTACATGGAATATGTCGAAGGCGAGAGTCTCGACGAACTGCTGCGCCGCGAAAAGCAGCTCGACGAGAAACGGGCACTGAGCATAATGCGCGACGTGGCCAGCGCTCTGGAGGAAGCCCACGAACTCGGCATTATCCACCGCGACATCAAGCCCGCCAACATCCTGCTCAGCCGGCGCGGCTCTCCGAAGGTCGCCGACCTTGGCCTGGCCAAAGACGTCGAGGCCGCCGGCCAGGGGAGTCTCACTTCGTACGGCGCAATCCTCGGTACGCCCAGCTACATGTCGCCGGAACAGGCGATGGGACTGCCGGACCTCGACGCGCGAAGCGACATCTACTCACTCGGGGCCTCGCTATATCGCATGGTCGTCGGCGACGTGCCGTTCCGCGGTGAAACGCCCGTCAACGTCATGCACAAGATAGCCACCGATCCCCTGATGGCCCCGCTCGAACGGAACCCGAAGCTCTCGCGCGGAACGGGCGCTCTCATCTGCAAGATGATGGCCAAGGACCGCAAGGACCGATACCAATCAATGGGCGAGGTGCGAGCGGACATCGAAGCGATTCTCTCGGGTGGGCAGACCGGTCTCAAGTACGAGCAGAGCGTCGTGCTCCTGCGTCCCGAGGAGCGCATCCGACCGGCCAAGGCGCCGTCACGCACGGCTCCCCGAAAAGGCAGGGTCGCCATTGGAGTGGGCGCCGGTGTTCTGGCCCTGGTCGCAGTGGCCCTCCTCGTGTTCCGTTCTTCGGACACCGCCCCGAAATCCGTGAAGCCGCCTGCCAGGCCCGAACCGACGGTCGCCGTTCCTCCGACCACGCCGCCCGACATGCCCCCGGCCGAGACGCCCGACGCGCCTCCGACACCGACTGAAACACCGGCCGTGCCAGCGGACACAGCCGCGGCAACACTGATGGCGGAAGCCAACGAGGCGGCCCGAAACGCAAGATGGGAACAGGCCCGGGCACTGGCCGAGAAGGTGCGCGAGCAGTTCCCGAAGTCACCCGAGGCGGCGCAGGCCGCAACGATTGTCGAAACGGCTCAGCGCGAAACGGCCATCCAGCAGTTGATGACGCTCGCCTCGACCGGGGAACCCATCGAGGCCGTCGCACGCATCGAAGACGCCCGGCGGCAATGGCCGAACGAGAACAGACTCGCCGAGCTCCGGCGCACGGCGGAGGGGCGGTTCGAGAAGGCCTACGGCGATGCGATGGCCCAGGGTGCGGCCTTCGAAAAACGGCAGGACTTCGCCGGCGCGATCGGCGCATACGAACGGGCGCTGAAGTACCGCGACACCGACGACGCACGGGACAAACTCAAGTCCGCGCAATTCCGTCAGCAACTTGTGGACGCCGGCCAATCCAAGGATGCGATCGCCCGGTTGCTGGCCGTGGCCGACACGCTTCAGAAGAGCGACGACGAATCCGCCAGGGACGTGCAGGCCGAGATCCGCGAACTCATCGACGCCCGGACCCGAGCCCGCGCCGCGATGGACCACGCCCGGCTTTTCCAGGACGACATGGGCTCCGCCGCCAAGGCGGATTTCACGCTTGCCAAGGAGAAACTGTCCCGCGGAGAAGAGACGCTTGACGCCCTCTCGCCCGTCGCGGTCACGGCCGACGCACTGCACCGCGTCACCGTCGATTTCAGGGAAGCCGAGGTGCGGCTCGACAAGGCGGCTCTCGCCACGTTCGACGAACTGTACCCCGGCATCGACGAGCAGATGCGCGGGCCGGATTATGCCGCCGGACTCCTTCGACTCCACGAGGCAAAAAGCCGCTTCTTCGCGTACCCGGGCCTGAAGCGTCTCGTCGCCGAATACGACCCCGACGGCGACGGAGAGGCCGTCATAGCGCTCGTCGCGGCGACCAAGGTCCGCGCAGCGGACTACGCTTCCACTGAGAGGGCCGCCGAAGCGTGCGCCAAGCTCGACGAGGCCTGCGAGCGATGGGAGATGTTCAAGCCCGATGCCGAACCCGCGCGTAAGGCCGCGTCAATCAAGGTCCTCGTTCTGGCTCGCCGCGCCGCTGCGCGGGACGCTGCGGGCGACCCGCTGGAGGCGCTGGCAGACGCGGCGGCCGCCGCGCACATGGCAGGGGAGGAAGGGCTGTATCACGACCTGCTTTCGAGCGCCGCCGCACACGCCGTCCGCAAACTCGGCGAGGAGTTGGGTGCGGGCCGCGCCCCGGAGTTCGTCGGAAAAGCGGGGGCGTTGCTCGACGGCGGGGCGTACGCCGCCGCGCGCCGGTCGCTCGGCGACGCGATACGCACGGCTCCGTTCATGAGGGATTTCATGCGCGACACGGGGCTCGCCGGCGCCTGGTCGAAGACCATTGCACACTTCGACCCGCCGGACATGGCGCTCGTCCCCGCGGGGATATATCCGCTGGGGCTCAAGCATGAAGGGCTCGTGACGCTCACGCCCAACAACTCGCCGGAGCACCCCGTGCGCCTGGGCGAGTTCTTTATCGACGCGAAGGAGGTGACGAACGAGGAGTTTCAGCGGTTCGTCGATGATGGCGGCTACTCCGATGATCGGTGGTGGGACGGCGCGAAGAACGGCGACCGCAAGTCGTTCACTGACGCCACGGGAAAGCCCGCGCCGAAGAACTGGCGCGATGGCCGCTTTCCCGAGGGGCGAGGCGAAATGCCCGTGGCCGGTGTCTCGCTTATGGAAGCGGCCGCCTACGCTCGCTGGGCGGGGAAGCGACTGCCCACGGAGGCCGAATGGGAGTGCGCCGTGCTCGGCGCAGAGCCCAGAGCCGGGCAGGACACCTTCGGCAAGCGACCGTTCCCGTGGGGCGACGAGTATGTCAAGGACGCCGCAAACCTTCAGGAAACCGACGTCGGCAGGGCCGAGTCCGTCGGCTCGCGGAAGAAGGACCTGAGCGCCGTCGGATGTTTCGACATGGTCGGGAACGTGCGCGAATGGACGGCCAGTCTCTATGACCCGTACCCCGGCTCGAAGTGCAACGACAAGAACTTGGGGAAGGGGTTCGTCGTCGTGCGCGGCGCGAGCTTCGCCGACACGTTCATCGGGGCGTCCCCCGCTATGCGGCGTCCCATCGACAAGGCCGCGCGGGACGAACGGATCGGCTTCCGATGCGCGTGGTCTGTCGAGGCCGGACATGACAAGCAGTAGGCGGCCGGACGTTCCCGTGCCGCAACGGTGTGCTCGATGGCATTGGTAAGGAGACGTGTCATGATTAAGAGGATGCTTGTGTTGTGTGTGTGCACTGTGGCGGTGTGTGTCATGGGCTGTGTCAGCCCGGCGGACCTGCAGGAAGTCGTCGAGAAGTCCGATGCGGCGAGCGCCTCGGTGAGGGAAATGCAGGCCTCGCTCACGGCCATCAACGCGCAACTGGCCGCCATAGCGACACGTCTCGCGAAGGCGGAAACAGACGCGACGCTTGCCCGCGAGCAGTTCCCGGCCATAAAGGAGGAGATGGCGAAATTCTCCGGCCAGTTCAAGGACATGAACGCGTCCGTCGAGCAGGCGCGGGAACTCATCATCAAGAACCTGGAGAACGCGCGTGACATCTACAAGACGCAGTTCCTGGCGCTCGACGAAGTTCTTCAGAACATGAAGATGGGCCCGGAATCGCCAGAGGAAGAAGAGTCCCCGCCTGCGGAGAAGTAGGCCGAGCCGGGCGGAGCGGGCGGATTTCCGGGAGACGCGCGGGGCTGGTAGTGGAGGCGAGAGGCCATGCCGAGAGATTACGGCACTGAATACCGGTTCCAGCCCGGAGCGCGTTGCAGCATCAACCAGTATCGCCTGCTCCTGTACTGCTCGAAAGAGGGCGACGCCTCGTCCTGGAACGAATGGCGGCAGGGGCATCCGGATGAGGAGGTCTGGCTCTGCGGCGTCGACATCAGCAAGGCCCGCCTCGAGAAGGTGAACCTTGGCAACGCCCATCTCGAGGGCGCGGTGCTGGCCGGCGGCCGGCTCGAAGGCGCCATTCTCTGCGACGCACACGCCGAAGGAGCGGTGTTCTGGCAGGCGCATCTCGAAGGTGCGAACCTCTGGCGCGCACACATGAAGGGCGCGAAGTTCTGGCGCGCACATCTGACCCGGGCGGCCCTCCTGCACGCACATCTCGAGGAGGCGTTCTTCACCGAAGCCGACCTCAAACGGGCCGACCTCTCGCACGCCCATCTCGAAGGCGCCGCGCTCGCGCACGCCCGGCTCCAGGGCGCTAAGCTCGATTACGCGAAACTCCACGGGGCCGACCTTCAGTTCGCCCTCATCGACGGCGGCACCAAGATCACCGACTGCGAGGTTGACCGCGAGACCGACTTCCGCGGCGTCGGCCTCGACGCCGGCCGTGTCGAGCCCGGCCTCAGCCAACTCCTCAAATACAACATCCGCCGCAAGCGGTGGCGCGAGTGGTACGTACGGGGCCCGCGGTGGCAGCAGACGCTCAAGCGGGCGCTCGTCGGCTCGTTCTGGTGGATGTCCGACTACGGGCAGTCCACGGTCCGCATATGTTGGGTCTTCCTGGTTCTGGCGCTCGCGTTCGCCGGCGTCTATTTCTGCAAACCGGGCTGGGTCGAGGGACTCCGCGACACCGGCGGATTCACGGGCGCCATGCACGCGTTCTACTTCTCGATGGTCACGATGACGACGCTCGGCTACGGGGACGTGCACGCGCGGCCGGACGTGTGGCAGGGCCAGGCCCTGCTCATAATTCAGGTCGCGCTCGGCTACGTGCTCTTGGGAGCGCTCGTCACGCGGCTGTCCGTACTCTTCACCGCCGGCGGCCCCGCGGCCCACTTCTCGGCCAGGAAATCCAGCGAGCCGAATCCCGAGGCCTGACGTGTCGGCGCCCCGGCGCTATCCATGCTGTCATCGAACCAATGAGGTGGGACGACGATGAAAAAACTCATACTGCTCGCGATGATTCTTGCGGCCTTCGCGTGCGTCAACGTGACGGCGACCGCCGCCGAGAAGCCGGCAGGCGATGAGAACGCGGCGGCGCCCGAGCCGATCTCATACCAAGCGGGCAAGGAGATCGCCCGCTTGGCAAACCCGGCGATCACCGAAAGCAGTGGGCTGGCCGCCAGCCGCCTGCACGACGGCGTCTTCTGGACGCATAACGACTCCGGCGACAAGCCAGTTCTCTACGCGTTCAACAGCAAGGGCGAGGACCTCGGCGTCTACCTCATCAAGGACGCCAGGGCCGCGGACTGGGAAGATATGGCGTCGTTCTCCATCGGAAAGAAAGGCTTCCTGCTGATTGCGGATGTTGGCGACAACGGGGCGCGGCGGAAATCCTGCACACTGTATTTCGTCGTGGAACCCACAGTGCGGGCCAGGCCCGACAAGCCGGCCTCGGTCCCGGTCATGGTGCGCGTGGACTTCACGTACGAGGACGGCCCGCACAACTGCGAGTCCGCCGCCGTCGATCCCGTCAGGAAGGAGATACTACTGGTCAGCAAGACTGGAGGGGGTACGTGCAAGACGTATCTGCTGCCGCTGCCCAGGAAAAGGGTCGTCAGTGGCGCCGTGGCCAAGGCCGTGGGTACGCTCGGAATGCCCACCGCCACGGCGATGGATGTTTCGCCCGACGGACTGCGTGCGGTTGTCCTGACTTACGGCGACGCCTACGAATACACCCGCGAGAAAGATGAGGACTGGAAGGCGGCGTTCGCCCGCGCCCCGAGAAGGATCGGGATGCCAAAGCGTGCGCAGGGGGAATCCATCTGCTATGGTCGCGATGGCCGGACGCTTTACCTGACCAGCGAGAAGGTACCGTGTCCGCTGTTGCAGGTGGCGCCCACGCTGGCCGCGGATGCGGCCGAGCCGGAGTAGTCGCGGCCAATCCTCGTCATTCGGGCGAGGGGGCGTGGAACAGCCCGAAGTTGGAGAGTGTGGGGCAGACGCGGGATTCGAGAATCCGTACACGGACTCGCCGGCCACGCACGTCGTCGAAGCGCAGGAGGCGCTTGTAGCCGACGGTTGTCGCCTTCGCAATCTCGCGCCACCCCGTGCCGTCCCAGACGTCGAGCCCGAAAGACTCGATTCGTTGTCCGACCCTTATCTGCTCCTGAAGCATTGCCCGGTTGAACACGCGTTCCTCGCCCAAGTCAAACTCGATGGTTGCGGCGGTTGTGCCGTCTTCGGGGGACCAGTAGGTCTTTTTGTTGCCGTCGATGATATTGCTGGCCGCATACGCGGAATCGTCGCCGCGCACTTCGGACGCGGTGGCCGTGCCGCCCGCGGCCAGGTTGTGTCGGAACGTTGCGCGGATTAGGGCGCCAAGTTCCCGCACTCGCCGCGCATCGTTCTCATGAATCAAGCCGCGGGTGTCGGGCGGCAGGTTCAGCAGAAAGACGCTGTTCCCGCCGACGGACCCGTAGTAGACGTCGAGCAGGTGGGCCAGCGATTTCACCTTGTCATCCTGGTCGGGATGGTAGAACCAGCCCGGGCGGATCGACGTGTTCGTCTCGGCGGGAAACCACATAAGTTCCGACTCGTTGCGGATCGCGTCGCGGCCGCCGAGGTCCTGCGCGTGCCACGGGATCGCTTGCAGAGCGGCCGTGTCGTGTTCGGCCTGCTGTGAATCGGCGGCGATAGTCGCCTGGTCGAACATCCGCGCGGGCACAACGCTCCATTCGCTCGCACGCGTCTCGCCGGCCTCGTTGCCGCACCAGCGCACGTCCGGCCCCAGCACCGAGATCACCGCGTCGGGTTGAAGCTCGCGGATTAGCGCGTAGTAGCTGTCCCAGTCGTAGGACTGCATCTTGCCGTTCGGACCCTCGCCGCACGCGCCGTCGAACCACACGTCGTAAACCGGGCCGTAGTTTGTGAGCAGTTCGCGGAGCTGGTTGCGGAAGAAGTCATTGTAGACGGGCGAGTCGCCGTAGCACGGCTCGTGGCGGTCCCACGGCGAGACGTACACGCCGAACTTTATCCCGCCTTCGCGGCATGCGTCGGCCACCTCGCGGACGATGTCGCCGCGGCCGTTCTTCCACGGGCTGTTCCGCACGGTGTGATCCGTGAAGCGGCTGGGCCACAGGCAGAAGCCGTCGTGGTGCTTCACCGTCAGCACCAGCATCTTCATTCCCGCGTCCCTGCAGATGTTCACCCATTGGGCCGCGTCGAACTCTGTCGGATTGAAGCCCGAGGGGTCCGCGGTTCCGTCGCCCCACTCGCGGTTGGTGAAGGAATTGACCGTGAAGTGAATGAATGCGATGAACTCCAGTTCCTGCCAGGCGACCTGGCGTGGCGACGGCGTCACATTGGCCGCTTGAAAAACTATGTCGGTCACTACTCTCTCCAATCCTGATTGTCAGCCATGTGCTATCGGCCAGAACGGTTGTGCGCCCGTGCTGTCCTGTGTCCGATTATGCAGAGCCGCCCGAGGCGTCTAGTCAAGCAGTGTGACCGCCCCGGCGCCGCGTCAGGGCTACTACCATGTCCGGACTCGTACCCGGTCGCGAGGTGTCGAGGTGTGTGCCCGGTACTCCGACTCATATGTTCGCCGCGCGTGACGGGCCCTCGGGCGTCCCATCTGGGGACGTGTTGCCACGCAGTGTCGCGATGTCGCGCCGCATGTTGTTCTCGAACGCCATGATGTCTGATTGGTGAACGATCATGTTCACGCCGCTGGCCACCATGCTCTGCTCGCGTTCCATGTCCTCGAAGATGAAGTGCATGCCTGCGCCGATCCCGGCAGTGCGCGCACTTGTGACGATTCGGTGGACAGCGGCCGCGAAAGCCGGGTGACCGTACTGTTCCGGGATTCCCAGGCTGCACGTCAGGTCGTGCGGGCCGATGAGCACCCCGTCGAGTCCCGGCACCGCGAGCAGAGCGTCCAATGCCTCTATGGCTGGGGCGCTCTCCACGTTAATGATCAGCACGTTGTTTGCGTTGCGCTCGGCGAGGTAATTGTCCAGTTCGGCCGGTTCCGTTCGCCCCGAGAGACGCTCCTGCAACATGCGGCCTTTGATCGGCCGGTGTTTCACGGCGCCTGCGAGCGCGCGCACCTGCTCCGGTGTTTCGACGTAGGGCGCGACAACGCCCACGGCGCCGCCGTCAAGCACCTGGCAGGCGGCGACGGGATCCGGCTCGGGGATGCGCACGACTGGGGGAATGCCTGACGCCGCGTACGCCCGGCACATCCATGAGAGCACGGCCCGGTCGAGCGCCACGTGTTCCGTGTCGATGAACACGAAATCCAGGGGGACCGACGCTACCGCGGCGGGCCAAAGTGGAGACGGTGACACGATCAATGTGCCGATCACACGGTGGCCCCCGTGGAGCC
>Ga0180429_10004830_pt1 | contig 10741 bp, 9 predicted proteins | sample SS_ome_FD_132428 | JGI IMG/M metagenome (GOLD analysis project Ga0180429, IMG submission 132428) | Hypersaline lake sediment archaeal communities from the Salton Sea, California, USA - SS_1_S_1 metaG | ecosystem: Environmental > Aquatic > Non-marine Saline and Alkaline > Hypersaline > Sediment ... | reverse complement strand
GGGGTGCTTGTCAACCACAGCGGTATTGGCTGGACACCACCTGGTGGTCTTGAGGAAGTACCGATTCTTGTGACGCTGTCCGCAGCAAGTGCGATTACGCCACTTGTGATTGCGCTATTCTCGACGCTGATCTCAGCCGTCTTCCCTGCGCTGCACTCGTCTCGAATTCGAGTCGTTGAAGCGTTGCGAAGCACCTAGCGGAAGGAGACATCATGTTGAAGATTGCACTAAGAAACATCTTCCGCAACCGACGGCGTTCACTGCTTAGCCTCACGCTGATCGGGCTTGGAGCTGCCATCCTGTTTCTGGTGAGTGGCTTTGTGCGGGAGAGTCTTACTGAAATGGAGCTCGGACTCGCAGGATCCTACGGACATCTGCAGATCGCGGATACCGGATTCTGGGACAAGTTCGAGGAACCTAAGGAGTACTTACTGTCTGGAGAGCGGCTCGCATCGATCGAGTCAACCCTAGCTGCCGAAGCCGACGTTGTGTCATGGTCCAAGCAGCTTGAATTCACTGGCCTGGTTGGAAATGCGGAGAAGACGGCGATGATCCTTGGATCAGGCGACGAAATCGGCAATCCGACAATCGAACCCATGGATTCGCTGATCGTCTCTGGTCATCCATTGGAAGGCAACGACGCGAATCAGGTCTTGCTTGGACGTCTCCTTGCAGAGCGGCTGGGCGTTGAGCCTGGAGATCCGATTAACTTGGCAGGGTTCACCGTAACCGAGTCACTCAACGCGATGACGATCGAAGTTGCAGGCGCGTTCATGTTCTTCAGCCAGGCGTGGGAGGAACAGCTTGCGATCGTGCCCCTGTCCCTGGCGCAGAAATTGCTGAGAACGGATGGCGTGGATAAGGTGATCCTTCGATTGTCCAGCCTCGATGTGGTCGAAGAGACGGCTCAGCGGTTGCAGTCTGATTTCGATGCACTAGGTTTGGGGATCGAAGTGAAGCGCTGGCAGGAGATCGCCCCCTTCTACTCGGAGATGAAGACGTTCTGGGAAGCCCTGGAATCCCTGTCAACCATGGGAGTCTTCATTCTCGCGTTCTTTGGGATCATGCAAGTCCTGACCATGTCGTTCATGGAACGCACGCGAGAGGTTGGCACCATCCGCGCTGTGGGAACAAAGCGCAGACAAGTCTTCGGGATGCTGCTCTTTGAGGGGGTCCTGCTGGGCGTGCTTGGCGGCTTGCTGGGCATCGTACTGGGATTCGGCTTGGGAAGCATCATCAATGTCTCGGGACTTGGATGGATGTATCCAGGGGCAACGGAGCCGATGCGTGTCGCAATTCAGCTGGTGCTGTCGAACGCGATTGCTCCGCTGATTATCGCAGTCATCGCCGCCTTCCTTTCTGCCATCTACCCCGCATTGCACGCTGCAAGAACGAATGTGGTTAAGGCGTTGCACTACGTCTAGTCGACCAGCTGATGAAACGAACTGAAGGAGTCATGATGAACAATAGCATGAGAACGAAGGTCCTTGTGATCCTCTTAGCCACGCTCGGAATGGGCGTTCTCGGAATGGGGCAGGATGTCGCCTCTGATGCCGAAATCCTGAAAGCCATGGATCAGCACAGGTTCTTGGATCCGAACACCGGCTACGTCCGGGAAACGATGGAGATCTACGCCCAGCGTCCAGATTCGGTCAACGAAGCCACCGTGCGTCTATCCATCAAGTCAGGCGACGATGAGGAGTTCCGGTTGCGAATCGACTTTCTCGAGCCAGAGGAGAGTGCAGGACAAGCGTTCCTGATCCTGCCTGACGAGACCGTGCTGCTCTGCACGCCAGATCTCGCAATGCCGCTTCGAATCTCCGGAGGTACAGACGTATTCGGGGATTCAACAGTGAGCACCACGGCGGGCATCAACTTCGCGGACGCTTACGAGATTCGCGAGCGCGCGGACACCACGTTGAACGATACACCAGTACTCCAGTTGGAGCTCGAGGCAATCGGGATAGGAACTGCGTACCCATCTGCAACCGTCTGGGTCGATCCGGTCACCTACGAGCCGTTGGAAGCTGTGCTCTATGCCCTCTCAGGAGAACCGCTCAATCGCATCATCTACGAGAGCTACGTCTCGGTAACATTTGGTGATGAGGAGGAGGGAATCGAAGATAGGTACGTCACCGTGCAGATTATCGAGAACCTGATCCAGGAGGGGTACACGACCCGGCTCACAATTACGGATTTCTCTGTGGCGCCAATTCCGAATGATCTCTTGGATGAAAACGCCTTCTGCACGTCTCCCTAGGCAGCGAATGCGGTAGGATGAACCATCCTACCGCGCTGCTCCTTGGAGGTCGGACCATGAAGCGATTCGCGATCCGAACCATCAGCATCCTCATCTTGCTTGCAAGTCTGAGTGTTGCTGCAACTGACACCTTGTTTCTCCCCCTGGAACTTGAAGGCTGGAATGCACCGAGCATGTCTGCCGCAGCCGGAGACTTTGACGGAGATGGCGACCTCGATGTGTTCGTGGCGCTGAAGTTCAGAGACTCATTGCTGTATCTGAACGATGGACGCGCAGGGTTCGAGCTGAGTGACCAATCCCTGCCCAGAGGCGACTTCACGGATGTGGATATCGCAGATTTCGATGGGGACAGCGATTCAGACGTCCTGATCACGCAGCACAACGGCCCGAACCTGCTGTTGCTGAACCCAGGAGATGGCGTGTTTGAGGGTCCAATGGGGGAACTGGGAGACGGTCCAAGCCACGGAACGGCAATTGGGGATCTCGACAACGATGGAGACCTTGACCTGTTGATTGCAGACTACGAAGGCGAGATCGCTGTTTGGCTGAACGAGGGTGCGGCTCAATTCACTTACGTCGCTCAACCGATCGAGCTTGGGAACCACCGTGAACCCGCGCTTGGAGACTTTGACAACGATGGGGATCTGGATGCCCTCGTGGCACGCGACTTCGGCGAAGGCGCGCTGTTACTGCTGAACAATGGACAGGCAGGATTCGAGCCGACTACCAGCATTCCAGACACTGCGGGACTCAATGGATTCGGAGCCACGGTGGGTGATGTAGATCTAGACGGGGACCTGGACATTCTCTACCGGTGCCATGGCTGCGCCGACCAACTCTGGCTCAACGATGGTAGGGCACACTTCGAGGATTCAGGCCAGACCCTGTCAACAGGGTGGAGCTATGATGCCCGGTTTGCCGACTTCGATCTTGACGGAGATTTGGACCTAATCGTCGCGAACAGCAATGTCGCAGATCAACTCTGGTGGAATGACGGCACAGGCACCTTCACCCGAGACGAAAACATCCCCTATCAGACCTACTCCACGAAGCTCTTGATTGGAGACTTCGACGGGGATGGCGACCTCGATGCCTTCTTCTCCCGCTACAGCGCGCGAGAACGCATTTGGCTTAACACAACAAACGCCGACGGCGAATAGCCTCGCGATCGACTTACAGATCACGCGGCAATCTGCTGCACGAGCTGCGCAAGGGATGCCGCAGTTCTCACCAAGGTCTCTGCATGCACAAGATCAAGATTGTCCTTGGGAGTGTGCGTGATCTCCTGGCACAACCAAGCGAAATTGAACGAGGTTACGGCAACAGCCGGGCGGCCAGCCATCGCGAACATTGCGTGATCGCTTTGGAACCAAGGGCTCCCCTCCTGGAAGCTATGATGGGATTCGAAAGCAGTACGTACGAGTTGCTCAGTCGCGTCATCCGCGTTATACAGCGAGTACTCGGTTTGCGATCCTGCGTACCCTGCACAATCGAGGTTGATCGCTAATTCAACCTCATCCATCCGGCTTCCGAGTTGCGCGAGGTAGAGCATCTGTCCCGGTGCGGCATAGTAGTCCTCTCCATTGAAGGCAACAAACTCGATACGCAAGGAAGGAACGAACCCTTGTAGATGCTCCGCGATCGCCAACAGCACGGCCACACCTGTCGCGTTGTCCAACGCTCCGGGTGTGTTCTTCTTGGCATCTATGTGGGCGGTAAGGAGAATCCGCGGCCCATCCTTTGGACCACAGGATGCCACGGGATTGCAGGCGGTTGCTGGGATGCGGCGAGATGTAGAGGTCAGTTGAACGATTTCGCCAGCATGCTGTGTGAGTTGAGCGCCGTCGACGTCCTTCATCACCACAGACGGAATGTCGAACGCTCCATCCTCAAACATTGGGAAGGGGTAGACACTGCCAGCAATACCGGGGCACTTACCTGTGGCTGCGATAATGGCGGCTGGACGCTTGGACTCCAAGGTAGCTACGATCTTCTTGTGGCGATCAGGGTTATAGAACACGAACTCCTTGGGCATGATCTGCTCTTCCGCGATCTGTCCATGGAGCAACACGATCTTCCCATCCAGCTCTGGGGCATTACGCAAGGCTTCATCCGTTGAAATCTCAATCAATGAAGCCGCTACATCGCAGGGAAGTGAATACGGGGAAGACGTGACATCCCACAGCTTGTCTCCAGCTTGGAGCCTCGCCTGTCCGGGTTCCCATTCCATGCAGTCAAAGGGAGAGCACGCGGAATCGAATCCGAGTTGGCGGGTGACTTCAACGAAGTAGTCGGTTGCCGCGCGATTGCCCGAACTACCGACGTGACGGTTCCCAACTTGATTGCACAGCTTGTCCAGATGCGCGCGAATAGATCCCAGAGTTTCTTTCACACAGACCTCCCAGTCCTTATGTACGGTCCGAATTGTCAGAAACCAGGAGTATACCTCGTCAGATCGCTACCAATCCAAGTCGAAACCTTGCGTCTCGCGGATATGGATGAGCACATCAAACATCTCTGGGAGCGTGCAATCCAGGTCATAGACATCCACGATCTTCCCATTCTCGGCTGTGTGCCCGGCTCCTAGGAGCATGAAGCCACGCGACGTGTTCATCCAATCGAATGCGTCGGTTTCCGGCTCTAATGTGCCCAGCGGAAGGAAGCACAGTGGAATGTCGATCTGGCAGAGCAGTTCGTCATAGCTCCCTGGGGCAAGCTCTGGAATGGGGTACGGCTTCAACTCTCCAAGCGAGTCCATCGTATTGGTCACGAACGTGCCTTCGCAAGTCGAGAACCCGAACGCAACATAATCCTCACCAAGAGACTGATGCAGATTCTGTCCCAGGGTTTCGCATTCCGATTCCGTCCACGACTTCGCGATGTGCCCATTGTGTGCATATACGATGACCTTGGACTCAGGCCCCAGCAGATTGAGCCACCAGAGGACGTTCTCGGCCATCGAGTGATCGCGATAGTTGAATGATGCGGGCACCCAACCGACGGCGTTCCGATAGGAGTCATCGAACCCGTAGTGACCTTCGGTCTGGGCGATCGCGTATGGGATGCGGTCTAGGATCTCTACCTGTAACGGAGCAAGCAGGGGATCCAGGTCGGGTCTGCTGGTGGATAATCGTTCCGCCAATCCGTCGAGGAAGCCGAAGTACAGGTCCCAGTCCGCAGGATCCTGCGACATTCGCAAGCCCGCTTTCGCAGGCAGACGGTACTTGATGTCTCGTAGCAACCCGGAATTCATGGTGCTGCTGGCGAACGCCGTTGCCTGGTAGATCCACTCGAACGCCAGATGGGGCGACGTGCAGTCCATTCCCAGAAGTCGTACCGGAGTCTCAGCGGAACGGTTGTGCTGCCGCAGCCAGGTCATCAGATCCACGAACTCCTGATTGCGGTACATGAAGAACTCCAGCGAGGAGAGTGCTTCATCCAGGGTTCCCTTGGATTCGGAGACAAACCGGTCGGCGATCAACCCGCCTCCCCAGGTGGCTTCGCAGATCACGGCATCGAATCCCATCTCCTGAACTAGGAATTGGATCATACGGTGCTTCATCGTCACAAACTCGCTGGTGCCGTGTGTTTGCTCACCGAGGCCGACGACACGTGCGCTGCCGACAAGCTCGCGAAGCGGTTCGAGATCCGATAGATCATCCACCACCGCAACGGTCTCGAATGGGACGGCAGTCTCGCGGATCCAACGAACGACGTCCTCAGTCTGAGCTGAGGCCAGTTGACCAAAACCGAGGATCAAGCAGAACGTGGTCAAGTATCTGATTGATTGCGGCATGTGTATACGAAGCATAGGACCTCCCAGGCCGGTGCGGTAGATGCGCGAGCGCAGGCGCTTGTGGAAACGTACACCAGTCTGGCTCAAAGGGGTTCATGGAGTCAATTCAATGTTAGCGCGCCAAACCTAGTCCCTGAAGATCATCTGGCGATAGAGCCTGAGTTCATCAATGGATGCTCGGATGTCATCTGCCGCACGGTGTTTGTGCTCCTTGTCCAGAATCTGGATGACGCCTGGATACCATCGGTAGGCAAGCTCGTTGATCGTGCTTACATCGAGATTCCGATGACTCAGGTGTCCATGAAGCTCCGGCATGTAGCGCATCAAGAACCGCCGATCCAGAAGAATCGAGTTTCCGCACAACGGAGACGACTTGCGCTGGGTGTGCTTCCGAATGAACGCTAGAGTCTGCTGCTCTGCTTCACGAAGCGAGATGTCGGAAGCTTGAGAGGCTTCAAGCAACCCAGAGTACTCATACTGCTGCGCGCACCAATCATCGATGTGTTCGAGCTCATGATCCGCATGGTGAATCACAAGATCCGGACCTTCTCCAACGATGTTGAGTTCCTTGTCTGTGACGATGGAGGCGATCTCCAGGATGACGCGTCGAGAGACGCTAAGACCGGTGGTTTCAAGGTCAATCCAAACGAGGTTGGTACGATCGCGCGGCATGAAATAGCGCTCCCTTCCGCTAGACGATACACGACACAGCAGAGATGGGCCACGCAGGGGCAACAAGGGAATCTACTGCTTGATTCCTATCTCGAAATAGGGTACAGGGTAAAGCATGACATCTAACAGACGTAGCCGTTCAGTTCGTTGGTTGCCTCTCGTTCTTGTGGTTGCGCTCGCGGTTTCTGTCTCCGCTGCCGAGACGGTTACGTTCGTGCCTTGGCCCTACGGACTGATCGCGTACGTTGATATTGAGCCACCGCAATACACCCTCCAGGATGACATCGATCGGCTGGTTGCCGCGGTCGCGTCAGTCTGCGAGTTCTGGGGCGTTGCAGTGCCAGAGCCAAACGAGGGATGGGCCTCCGCGCTGGATCCGAAACGCCCCCAATGCATGCCTTGGGTGTCTGCAACGCGCGACGTGTTGCCCCCTGGAGAAGACGGTCCCCAGTCCTGGAGTTGGTGTCGCTTGCCTTGGGAAACGGGTGTACTTGAGGAACTGATCGTTGCGTTGTACAGGGATCGAGAAGCGCTTGGAACCGCAGTGGAGCGGTTTGACATCTCTGCCGCATTCAATCGCAACGGCATCTACTCAGACGACCTTGTCCGCAAAATGCCTGGCCCCGTGATCGTCATGACCGAGAGCGATTTCCGTGAGGATACCAATGTACTCGTACATGAGATGACCCATTGGCTGTTTGATGAGCCGATGAACCCAATTCCCATCCCTGGGTCGAACCTCAGGATCATGCACGAAGGAGCAGCCAACCTCACAGCTCATGCGGAGAACGAGGTCTACGACCCATGGAGATACGCAGCGCAGTTTGCAGAGGATGGGGATCTTCGGTCTGTGCCCATTCAGCTCCTCTACCCGATCGGGGAAACCGTTGTTGAGGTCATGATCGAGCAAGGTATCGATTTGCCGACCACCACGGTAACGCTTGCGCCTGGGAAATCCTGGGAGACCTGGGCGTCCACAAAGTGTGGGCAATCCTCCCAATGTGAGGATTGGACGCACATTGTTGAGCTTGTCGAGCCCGCGTGGTTGGAGCGCGTCGCGCTGGTGGATGAGCTATCCATCGGAGATCGAGTCCGCTACCAGGCAAGGCTGCAGCGCCTGGGGCAAGTCGAGGTCCTGCTCGATCCCGTGCTCCCCCGATCTGCAAGCGCGGTGCTGGATCGGATCTGGACTGGAAACGGTGTTGAGAACAGCATAGATATCTTCTGGAAGTTCGCACTAGATTCTGAGGAAATGGGCATCGAAGCGCCGGATGCCAGTACGTGGGCTGCCTTTGCCCGTAGAGAGAAGACGCTCTCACACATCGCAGTGCGAAATGCAGTCTACGCCGCACCACCTGCTCCTGAATCCGCGGCAACCGCTGAACTCGAATACCCAGACTATGACCTCGCCTACATGAAGGTCGCCTACCTGATTGGACTGCGGGAGCTCGAACTGTGGGACGCCTATCTCGAGGAGTACGTCTCTCTGGTTCGGGAATACGTGGTGGAGAGCAAAGTGGATCCAGACCTCATTCCATGGTGGAATCCAGAGGCTGCGGGGGACAGCGCCGATCCGGAGGAGCAGCCATGACAAGTCTAGCCCTCTCCGTGCAAGGCCTTACGAAGTGCTACGGCCCTCGAACCAAGACCCCTGTTCACGCGGTGCGTGATGTCAGCTTCGAGATTGCCAGGGGTGAGATCACAGGGTTGCTCGGCCCCAACGGAGCAGGCAAGACGACGGCTGTGAAGTGCATCTGTGCACTCGTGTTGCCCACTGCAGGTGGTATCTCTGTCTTCGGAATCGATCCGCTCCGACATCGAGGCGCTGCGCTGCGGCAACTTGCCGCTGTGTTGGAGGGGAATCGCAATACTTATTGGAGGCTGAGCCCTCGGGAGAACATCGCTTTCTTCTCGGGACTCCATGGCCGGTCACTCAGAGGACAACTACGCAGAACCGATGCGTTACTTCAGCGATTCGGGCTTGAGGAGAAGCGGAACACACCCGTTCGGGCTCTGTCTCGCGGCATGCAGCAGAAAGTCGCCATCGCCTGCGCACTGGCAAGAGATGCGAAGCTGCTCCTGCTGGATGAGCCAGCACTTGGATTGGACGTTGCGAGTACTCAAGAGATGCGTGTCTTGCTCCAGGAACTGGTGGCAACCGAGCGCCGGACGATCATCATTTCGTCTCACGATATGGAGCTCATTCAGAGTCTGTGCAAGCGCGTCATGATCATGGATCGGGGAGAACTCGTACTGGACGATTCGGTTGAGAATCTTGTTTCCGTATTCCAGGCCAGGGCCTACCGCATTGAACTTGCCTGCAAGTTGCCAGATGCACTACGTGAGGAACTTGACACGGGCTTCCCGGTGCTGCGAATCCAATCCGATGATGGGGGCCAGACGACGATTGAGGCAGACTTTCAAGAGGAGCGCTCCATCTACGATCTGATATCCACGCTCGGATCGTATGGACTGCCGCTTCGCGGTGTTGGGCGGCAGTACCCCCATCTCAAGGACATCTACCTTCATGCGATTGGCGAGGAGCTTGCGGACAGGGGAGCGGAATCATGATGCGCGTCAGAGTACTCCTCGCCGTCCTGCGTAAGCACTTGATCGAACTGAGGAGATACTGGTTCGATACCCTATCGGCTCTCGCGCTTTGGTATGTAGTCTTTCTTCTACTCTTTAATGGTGCTCGCGCGCTTGTGAGTCGTGATGATCTCTTCGGAGCTACTGGTGACGGAATCATCGTTGGATACATGGTTTGGATCTTCCTGCTCGGTGCCTATAGCCGATTCACGAATGTGCTGAATACGGCGGCTCAAGAAGGAACGCTAGAACAGCTGGGGCTCTGTCCTGCCGGAATCTCGTGGATCTGTCTCTGTGATGCGGTCGCATCCTTCCTGGTCGACGATCTTCTGATTGCTGGGGGAACGCTCGCGCTGATGATGCTGACAACGGGCCGGTACCTCGCTATTGACTTACTGAGTATCCTCCCCCTCCTGATCCTGACGCTGATGGGAGTTCTCGGACTGAGCTTCTTGATCGGTGGAATCGCACTCATCTTCAAGCGCATCCAGAGTGCCGCCCAACTCGTCAACTTCGGGTTCATCGCGCTAATAGCGGTCCCAATCGCGAGCGCTCCGGCGCTTCGCTTTCTCCCGATTTCCCATGGCGTGGATCTCTTGCGACGTGTCATGATCGATGGGCGTACGCTGCTTCAGATACCCGGATCAGAGATTCTTCTGCTGGCTGGCGTATCCATCGGCTATTTCATCACAGGACTCACCGCGTTCCATGCACTTGAGCGAGCCGCTCGGCGCCGAGCCCTGTTGGGACACTACTGAGTGACGCTAGAACACATCGAGGTCGTGGCCGCTCACGACCTCCCCATCGTAGATCTCTCGAATCTCAGCGAGGAGGTCTTGCTCAGACACCCCATGAAACAGCTGATGGGTGAGGACCAAACGCTTCGGACGCACAGCGGATGCCACCTCAGCGAGCTTCGTTGTCCCCGTATGAACGGCGCGGTGGTAGGCCTGCCACGCTGGAGATCTTTGGGCGAGTCCAACTTCGGACTGCACCTCGTGGACGAGGATTTCGCAATCAGCATACGCCTCTTCCCACCCAGGGAATGGTGCGGTGTCTCCTGAGATGACAATCGCCCGATTCGCGGTCCGGAAGCGATAGCCGAACGCAGGCCAGGATCCGTGGTTGACTGCGAATGCGTCGACACAGATGTTCTCATCCTCATAGATCCGGCCGGCTTCGATCTCGTGAACTGCGACACGATGACCGGTCTCATTGACGGGCTCTAGCCCAATCAATCGTTCTCGGATGTCTGCTGCATAGGCGTCCAGTAGGTGATCGACCATGGCACGAAGCCCTGTCGGACCCCAAAGCTCAAGGGGTTGATCCCGCTCAAGCACCCAAGGGGATAGGATCAGATCTGGGAGCCCAAGCGTGTGATCGGAATGCAGGTGCGTAATGAAACAGCGAGACAGCCGATCTGC
>Ga0180429_10004829_pt1 | contig 10741 bp, 5 predicted proteins | sample SS_ome_FD_132428 | JGI IMG/M metagenome (GOLD analysis project Ga0180429, IMG submission 132428) | Hypersaline lake sediment archaeal communities from the Salton Sea, California, USA - SS_1_S_1 metaG | ecosystem: Environmental > Aquatic > Non-marine Saline and Alkaline > Hypersaline > Sediment ... | reverse complement strand
CCACGGCGAATGGCTCGGCAAAGACCAGCAAGAGCTTCTGCGGCGCCTCTGGTGAGTCGTCCAGATCGGCAAGCGTCAGCGCCAGCAGTTCGGGCCCTGGGAGCAAGGAGCCAATGGGTTCCAACTCAAGGACGGTCGTGAACGCATCGGTTCCGCCGGGCGATCCGATGACACGGATGGCGTCGGCGGCGACAGGGAAAAAACGGAAGCTCAGGGTTTGGTATATATCCACCGGATCAAGGGGCGTAGCGAGGGCCAGTTCGTCCGGCGTCTGATAACGGCCATCGACAGAGACCTCTACAGTGAGGTCGCTGAAATATCCGCCGCGTGCGGTATCAAGACGGCGGTAACGGTTCAGATTGGACCAGAGGACATCGCCCTCATACAGGGTCAGGCCCGTGAAAAGAACGGGGGCCGAGAAGCTGAGTTCATACCAGTCCTGATCGGGACGCTGAACGGCATCGTGCTGAGCTGTCGAGTAAGGCCTTTGTCCCGTGACGGCGTTGTTCGTGATGCCATCGATGATTGAATAGAGATTGTGTCGGTCATACGAGTCATTGTAGCGGGCGACCGAGGCGTTCGGTATCACGGTGATGCCGGCGGCCTGGGCTTGGGCCAGCAGGCTTGCCGGTCCGGTAAGAACTGGGCTGTCGGGACTGATAGCTAGGGCAGGGGAGGCGGGCAGGGTGAAAAGGTCGGTTGGGCGCGCAGGGTGTAGAGAGCCGCCGTTTCGCAGGATGTTCTCCTCCGCGAGGGCGCGCATACGGTGACTGATTTCGCAAATGGCGACCTCCTGGGGCAAAGGGGCCTCCGGGTTCGGGAGACCGGGTCGCCTGATATTCAAGTAGGCGTCACCGCAGCGGGCGGGGTCGGTCAGCTGCGGCGGCAGGTTTGAGTAGCCTTCGATGATGCCAATCAAGCCGCCGGCCGTGGCGGGATTGCAGTCGCTGTCCCAGCCGGCGAGGATCGCTATCTGGACAGTGTCGGCGAAGTCGCCATGACCATAGAGCAGGGCGAGAACGGTAGCGCCGAGATTGATGGTGGACTCGACCCAGTTGTAGTATCGTCCCTGGCTGGAGGGGCCCTGGTAGTACTGGTAGAGTTCGCGGCGGGCGGCGCGCCAGTCGGGGACGCCGTCGAGCAGGTCCTCGGCATACCACGCGACGACATCGGTGATGACCTGGGCCGCTCGGCTCTCGGGTGGAATGGCCGCCAACCCGGTTTCGATAAGACGCTCAATGTCAGGCTCGAAGAAAGCTTCCGAATACAGGACGGCGTAGAACTGGGCGGCATGGACGGCGTGGCCGGCGTTGGTGACGTGGGCGAACCGGGCGCAGAGTTCGGCCGCCAGCTCAGGCATTCCGGGCGAGAGGGCGCCCAGGATCTCAGTACTGATCTGCGCGTCGATGGAGTACCAGTGCTGATTGAAGGCGCGGCTGCCAGTGTCAGGAGGGAGGTAGCCATCGACCATGAGATGCCAGGCTTGTTTGTTCGCCACGTAGAGGCCGTCGGTCGTTAGGTGTTCCAGCCATTCGTCGGCGATGGCCGTAGCGTTGCAGTCAAAGCCGTGGGTCTCGAGAATGTGGAGGGCAAGATACTCAATATCAGTATCGTCGTCGGCGTCCCAGACATGCTTGATGACCCAGGGGACCGACTCGGCCGGGTTGGGCTCGGCGCCGGCGTACGTTCCTTCCGTCGCGCGGCCCGCCGCGTTGCCGATCAGTTGGCCGAGCCACATGCCATGCAGCTTGTCGTACAGCGCATCAGACGAGATGGTGCGCTCGGCGGCCGGCGCGCCGAGTACCGCCATGTGCATGAGCAACAGGGGCGCTAGCGTTTGTAGTGACACGCGTTTCTCCTCCAAAACCATCTTTCCCAACTCCTAATAGTGTACGTAGCATTGCGGCGATCTCCAAAGTCGGAGAGCGGGGCACAACGAGGGACCGGCAAGGGGTCCGATAGAAACGGGATTCCTATGCTGGGCTGCGTTCGACGCGCGAGCGGTGACGTACCGGCGTGATCTCTGATCGGCGCGGCGGAAACGGGGGGGCCGTCAGGTCGAATATAGGGGGCAGCGCTGAGCCAGGCGTGCCAGGGTTTACCTAAAGCTATGTTCTTGGCGTTCCGATACTTAGAGGGACGGAGGGCTGTACGGACAGGGTGTCGCTCAGCGGCGTGGCATATGGGGCTGACTCGGGCTTCTTGGCCGCGGCGCTGCGCCCCACGGGGACGGAGTCCAGGCAAATCGCCGGTTGCTGTGCCCGCGGATATCGGGTACGCTCAGGTCCTTTGATTCGCAGACGCAAGGGAATTCTCGCAAATCGGGGTACGCGGTTTATGAAGGCATTGATCACGGGCGGTGCGGGCTTCATCGGTTCGCACCTGGCCGAGCGGCTGATAGCAGATGGCGACGAAGTTGTCATTCTGGACAATCTCAGCACGGGGCGACTGGAGAATATTGCAGCCCTCCGCCGGCACGCCAAGCTGGCGTTCGTCAAGGGGGACGTTCGAGATCTGTCGCTGATCGAACTGTTGACGTCTCAGTGCGATGTGGTCTTTCACCTGGCGGCCGCCGTCGGCGTGCAGTTGATCGCCGATGATCCGGTCCGAACCATCGAGACGAACATCGGAGGCACCGAGGCGATCCTGGAAGCGGCGGGCAAGTTCGGCCGCAAGATCTTCATCGCCTCGAGCAGCGAGGTCTACGGCAAGAGCGAGAGTATTCCGTTCCGCGAAGAGAATGATCTCGTGCTGGGCGGGACCAGCGTCTCGCGCTGGGCCTACGCCTGCAGCAAGGCGATCGATGAGTTCCTGGGGCAGGCGTACTTTCAGCAGTACGGATTGCCCGTCGTGATTGGACGGTTCTTCAATACGATTGGATGCCGTCAAACGGGGCGTTACGGGATGGTTGTGCCGCGTTTCGTCGATTGGGCGCTGCGCGGCGAGCCGATCCGGATCTGCGGGACCGGCCAGCAAAGCCGCTGTTTCTGCAACGTCGCGGATGTCGTCGAGGCGGTCATCAAGCTGATGGGATCGGGCAAGGCGGTGGGCGGCATCTTCAACATCGGTTCGTCCGAGGAAGTCAGCATCGAAACGCTGGCGGACCGAGTGATCGCGCTGACGGACAGTCGCAGTGAGAAGCAGTTCGTTCCGTATGAGGTCGCGTACGGCCGGCCGATCGAGGACATGATGCGCCGCGTCCCGTGTACCGAGCGGATTCGCGACGCGATCGGTTGGCAGCCGCGGATCTACCTGAATGAGACACTGCGGATGATCATCGAAGAGCATGGGCAGGGGGGTTAGCCCGCTAGAAGGTTTGTGCGAGGGTAGAACCATATGGAAGCGAAAGCAGGCTGCTGGGACTATTTGATTGTCACGGCGTCGAATGAGTCACAGGCCGAAGCGTACGAGGCGCAACTGGCGGTGCGGCGCGAATTGGGACTGCTCAGCGAAGTGCGCGAGGCGCTCGTCGTTGCGGACCCGGCCGGGTGTCGTGTGGGCAGTGGGGGAAGCACCCTCTGCTGTCTCATGGAGGTCCTGCGGCGGCGCTTGAAGGGGGTCAGAGGCAAGAGCGATCCGGCGGTGTGGGAGCAGGTGCTTCGTGATCTGCGCATCCTGATCATTCACGCCGGTGGTGACTCCCGGCGACTGCCCGCCTACGGCCCGTGCGGGAAGATCTTCGTCCCCGTGCCGGGAGACAGTGACAGCGCCGTATGCCTGAGTCTTTTCGATCGCCAGTTGCCGGTCTATCTGGCGCTGCCGGCGCCGCCAGCCGGGGCCGGGCAGGTCGTGATCGCTTCCGGCGACGTGCTGCTCCGCTTCGAGCCCACCGACGTGCGGTTCACGCAGGCCGGCGTCACAGGACTGGCGTGCTACGCTCAGCCCGAGCAGGCGAGCCGGCATGGCGTCTTCTGTCAGAGCGGCAGCGGTCAGGTCAAGTTGTACCTGCAGAAGCCTTCGCCCGACGAGCAGAAGGCGCGAGGGGCGACCAACGCGTACGGTCAATCCTGTCTGGATATTGGTGTCATGCATTTCGACGGAGCAACCGCGGTGCGGCTCCTGCAGACCTTCGGTGTTCGTCCGGGGCGAGGGGCGTGGTCACTCGAGGGCAGGCGGGGCAGAGCGGTTCTGGAGCACGGCCTGGATTTCTACCGTGAGGTCTGCTGTGCGATGGGCACACAGGCGCGCCTGGAGACGTATCTGCAGTCGGCCGGAGACAGCGGTTCGCAGTGGTCCGGCGCCATGCTCACGGACCTGTTCGAAGAGCTGTCGACGATTCCGTTCAACGTGGAGTTGTTGAAACAGTGTGATTTTCTCGACTTCGGATCGAGTCGAGCGATTCTCAGCAGTGCGACGCGCTTGCTCCAGGAGGACAGAGGGGTCTCGTTCCTGCAGAGCTATCTGGATATCAACAATGAAGTGACGGACGCGGGGGGCGTGCAGGGAACGGGTGGTTGGGTGGAGGGGTGCCGCATCGATTCATCGGTGACACTTGGCGGGGGCAATATCCTCGTGGGCGCCGATGTCGATGAGCCTCTGAACCTGCCGGCCGGCGCGTGTCTGGACGTAATTAAAGGCAAGAGCAGAAGCGCGAAGCCAGTGCATTTTGTCCGCTGTTACGGCGTGGACGATACATTCAAGGAACCGCTCGGCGGCGGAGCGGTGTTCTGCGGCATGAATATGGCGGCTTGGCTGGAAACGGTCGGCGCCGGGATCGAAGATGTCTGGGGCAAGAAGACGGCGGCGAAGGACCGCACGCTCTGGAACGCGCGATTGTTTCCGGCCGTGAAGCGACACCAGGACTACCGGCGCTGGCTTTGGATGCTGGACCCGGTCGGCGCCTCGCCGAACGACTGTGCCGCTTGGCGCGCCGCAAACCGATACAGTCTCAAGGAGATCCTCGCGCAAGCGGATCACGCCGAGTTCCATGTGCGCCGGGGCCATATTCGGGCTGAGCGTATTCGTCAATCGTTGCGCCGAGTCTTTCGCCCGGGCAGTGGGTTCTCGGCACGCGAACTGGCGTATCTCATGCGGCGCGATGACGACGCGGATACCTGGGTCGCGCAGATTCTGACCGAGGCGCATCGCTATTTCGACAGCCAAGACGAACGCGGGACCGCGTCGCTCGTATTCCCGCGGATCATGCACACGCTGGGCGCCGCCCTGGAGGAACTCTATCAGGATAGCGACGCACCATGGGGCAACGTGTTGCCCTCAGTTAAGCAATGTCCCGATCGCACGCGATGCGCCTGGCTCAAGTCGCTGGGACTCTACCCGAGCACTCGGACCTCTATAGGGAAATGGTTGCGTCGCGTCCAGGACGTTGCGTTCGAGGCTCTGGAGACGGCGATCATGGGCAGCGGAGTGGCTGACACCACCTGCCCGCGCAGCGTGTTGCGCAGCGACGAGATCGTCTGGGCTCGGGCGCCGGCCCGCCTTGATGTGGGGGGCGGCTGGACGGACACGCCGCCGTATTCGCTGGAGTGGGGCGGTTGCGTGATGAACGCCGCGGTGAACCTGAACGGGCAACCCCCCATCCAGGCCTACGTGCGCGTCATTGACGAACCTGTGATTCGGATCGGGTCGATCGATTTGGGCGTGCGTATCGAGATTCGGCAGCTCGACGACCTGTTGGACTATCGCAAAGCCACGGGCAGTTTCGCACTGGCCAAGGCGGCTCTCGTGCTGGCCGGTATCGCTCCGGCGACCGGGCGGCGCACCTTGAAACAGGTGCTCCAGGCCTTCGGGGGAGGGATCGAACTGACCACCCTGGCGGCGATTCCCAAGGGCAGTGGACTGGGAACATCCAGTATTATGGGGGCGGCGATCGCCGCGGCTCTGGCACGCGTGGTGGGGCACGAGCTTTCGCAGCGCGAACTGTTTCACCAGGTGCTGCGGCTCGAACAGGCGCTGACGACCGGTGGGGGGTGGCAAGACCAAATCGGCGGCGTCGTGGACGGCGTCAAGATGATCGTGACCGAGGCGGGGATGGTTCCCGACGCCGGCATCCACTATGTGCCACAGGATATACTAGACCCGCAAAGTAATGATCAACAGACGTTGCTTTACTATACGGGGATCACGCGTCTGGCCAAGAACATCCTTCAGCAGGTGGTGGGACGCTACCTGAGCCGGGATCGGGCGACGGTGGCGACCCTCAGCCATATCGGCGACGTGGCGCGCGATGTCATGGATAGCTTTATTCGCAAGGACATCGCCCGGTTCGGCGCTCTGGTCGACACCGCCTGGCAATTGAACAAGCGCTTGGACCCGAACAGCAGCAACGAGGAGATCGAACGCTTGTTGGGCCGGGTAGAACCTCATCTGCACGGCGCGAAACTTCTGGGCGCCGGCGGCGGCGGTTTCCTGTTGATGGTCTGCAAATCTCCCGCTGACAGCGTGGCGGTGCGCCGCATGCTGGAGGCCGAGCCGCCGAACGAGCGGGCCCGCTTCTTCGACTACAGCATCAGCAACAAGGGGCTGGTCGTTACCGTCAGTTAACAGAGAAGTCTCTCTGGAGCACATGTCAATTCCATCATCCAAATCGCGCGTGGTGTACGTCTACCTCACCGTGTTGTTGACCGGCTGTTTGTTGTACGGGATCAGTTGCGCCCCGGGGTCGCTCTGGCAGGACAGTGGGCTGATCCAGTATCGCGTCTGGCACGGGGACGTTAGAGGTTTTCTGGGCTTGGCGATTGCCCATCCGCTGTACTATCTGATCGCCATGGGCGCCAAGCATCTCCCGATAGGGGAGTTCGGCCATCGGGTCAACCTCCTCTCGGCGCTGGCCGGGGCGGTCGCCCTGGCGAATCTCTATCTCCTGGTGCGTCTGTGGGTGGGTCGGGAGTTTCCCGCGATCATGGCGGCGCTGACGCTGGCTGTCTCCCATACGTTTTGGCGACACGCCAGTATCGCCGAGACCTACACGCTATGGGCGGCCCTGTTCCTGGGCGAACTGACCGTCCTGCTCCGGTACAACCGGAGCGGGCGGATTGCTTACGTCTATGCCCTGGGCTTGCTCAATGGCCTGGCGATCGCGGTTCACATGCTGGCTTCCATTCCACTGATATGCTACGGCGTGCTGCTCGTGATTCTCGTCGCCGGCAAGCGCATTCGCCCCGTCCAGGCGGTCTGCGCCGCACTGCTGTGGACGGCCGGGGCCGCGCCCTATGGGTATTTGATCGTCGCCGAGATCATTCAGAGCGGCGACCTGCCCGGTACGTTGGCTTCGGCGGCGTTTGGCGAGCGTTGGCAGAACGCCGTTCTGAACGCCGGCGTTTCGTGGGGCATGGTCAAGGAGAACGTTCTCTATCTCGTGTTGAACTTCCCGACCCCGAATGCGTTGTTGTTCTTCGTGGGCTGTGCCGCACTATGCCGCAAGGGCGCCGGCGGACTCTTTCGGCTCATCATGATGGTGCTGATGATGCTGTTCTTCGTCTTCGCCTTTCGCTACACGGTCTCGGATCGCTACGCATTCTTCATTCCGTTTTACGTCGTTGCCTCGGCGGTAATCGGCCTTGGTGCCGACTGGCTGCAGCAGCGCGTTCATCACCGGGCGCTCGTGTGCTTGATTGGCCTCTCTGCTTTACTGCCGGTCGCTGTTTATGCGGTCGCTCCCGCTCTGGCCGAGCGGTGCGATCTATCGATTGGGACGCGGGGCGATATCGCCCACCGCGACGACCATGCGTTTTTTCTGCAGCCCTGGAAAACGGGATATCGAGGGGCTGAACTCTTTGCGCGCGAAGTGCTGAAGGCGGTGCCCCCCGAGGCGGTGATTTACGCCGATACGACGACGGTCGCGCCGCTGTTGTACATGCAGGAAGTCGAAGGCGTTCGACCCGATGTGAAAATTGTCACGGGACTGGTTCGCAGCGCCGGCGCGCCGCTGTACGGCGAGGCGGCGTTGGCCGAATCTGTGGTTCGTTGTCCGGTCTATGTCACCTCTCCCCGGCCGGGCTATTGTCCGCCGTTCATTCTGGAGAAGTACGATCTTCTCCAGTGCGGCCTGCTCTGGCGCGTGGTTCAGCCGTCCCTGGCGGCCGGTTGACTCTGGGAATCTGAGAAGCAATGCGTACAAGACTCGATGCAGACAATCCGTTCGGCTGGGACCGTTACGGTTTCGCATGGCAACACACCCCGGCCGGCGGGGCGGCGCATCTGGACTTCGGCTGTGGGGACGGACGCTTCCTCCGGGCGCTGCGGCACAAGCGCATCAAATGTCTGATTGGTGTAGACATTGGTCGAGAGGCGATCAAACACGCCGAGCGCGCCTCCGGCGGGATCGAGATCATCCACATCGACCAGGTCGCGACACTGCCATTCCCCGACGCGTTCTTCTCGTCGATCACGCTTCTGGACGTGCTCGAGCATGTGGACGAGCAAGAGGTCCTGCTGGACGAGTTGTACCGCGTCCTGCGCGACGACGGCGTGTTGATTGTCACCGTGCCCCGACACCATGCGCTGTCGTTCCTGGATCTGGGCAACCTGAAATTCCGCTTCCCGCGTCTGCATCGCTGGCACTACCTGCGGCGCCACTCGCGCGAGGCCTATCGGAATCGCTACGCCGCCAATCCGGACGGGCTGGTCGGCGACGTCTCGGCCAGCAAGGGTTGGCACGAACATTTCTCGCCGGCAGCGCTGGCGACGCTTCTGGCGCACAGCCGATTCGCCGCCAGTGAGTTTGACGGGACGGGCCTCTTCACACGCGTGCTCAAGATAGCCGCTCTGCTGGGCAATCGTCTCGGCCCGCTCGGCGCCGGAATCCGCAGAATCGCGGCCTGGGACGCCCGGCGCTTCGCGTCGGCCAATCTTTTCTGCACGGTTCGCAAGTCTCCCAGCCTCTGGCTGGAGCGGGAAGACATAACAACTGAAAACCATGACGCAGCAAGTCACAACTTCGCAGCGACTGATCCACAACACGCTCTTCAACGTCTTGGCGTTGATGAGTAACGCCGTCGTTGGCTTCTTCCTGATCCGGTTCTTTCTGGGCCGGCTCGGCGAAGCCCGCTACGGTATCTGGGTCCTGGTCGGATCGCTGTTCCGCTATCGCGGCATTCTGGGCATGGGGCTCAACAGCGCCATCAACAGGCATATCCCCGTCTGCCTGGCAAAGGGCGACCACGAGGGTGTCGCCCGGGTGATCAACACGGCGCTGCTGTTCTTCTCGGCCCTGGCGCTGGTGGTGGTCCTTCTGAGTCTGCTGCTCTACGTCAATGTCGGAGCGTGGTTTGCGATCGAGCCGGATCTCGTCCCGACAGCAGGCGTGTTGGTCTTGATCACCGGGATGTGTTTCGCGCTGTCGAGTCCGTTCCAGTTGACCAGCGCCGTTCTCAGCGGGCTGCAGCGCTACGACGTCATCGGCATCGTGACCCTGGGCGTACTGGTCGTACGAACCACGGTGGTGGTGATCTTGTTGCTTCGGGGCTACAGTCTGCTGACGATGGGCGTGATCTTCGGCGTCAGCGAGGTCGCGACGCGGGTCCTCCAACTTGCCTTCGTGCGGCGTCTCTTGCCCGGCGTCTCGCTGTCGAGGCGCTATATCGATTGGGGATTGCTCAAGGAGATGCTCTTCTACGGCATGAATACCTTCATGTACGCCATGGGGGCGCTGGTCATCTACAAGGCCAGCGATCTGATCATCGGCGTCTTCCTGGGCACGACCCAGATCAGTCGGTTCGCCGTCGCGACTGCGGGCGTCCTGTTGCTCTCTCAGTTGCTCCAAGCCTTCACCCGGGCGATCAAGCCGGCGGTCAGCGATCTCGACGCCCGCGACGACCAGTCGCGCGTCAAGGAGATCGCGCTGCTGACCCAGAAGTATAGCCTGTTGCTGATCCTTCCGGCCGGCGCGTTCCTCGTGGTCTTCGGTCGCGAGTTCCTCACTGTCTGGGTCGGTCCGAAGTTCGCGGACCCCGCGGTGGTCAATTCCCTGGCGGTTGTTCTGGCTGTCCTGACGGTGGGCCACTGTATTCGTCTGATGCAGCACAGCAACTTCCTGGTCCTGGTCGGCAGGGGGGAGCATCGCGTCTTCGGCGTGCTGACGGCTGTTACCGGGCTACTCTGCGTCTGCAGCGCCGTCTTCGCGGTGAAGTTCCTCGGCTGGGGTTTGCACGGCATCGCCTGGTGCAACGCGCTGCCCATGGCGGTCGTTTCGGGCTTCGTCTTGCCCATCTACTTCAACAGGATCATGCAGATCGCCTGGCGTGAGAGCCTGCTCCGTGTCTGGCGGCCCGCTCTGGCCGGCAGTCTGCCGGCCGTGGCGCTGATGGTCGCCTGGAAGTTCCTCGCACCACCGGACTCGTGGTCGGGGCTGCTCGTGGTGATTGCGGCGACCGGCGTACTCACGGCGCTGTGCAGCTGGACCCTGACGTTGACGTCCCTGGAACGCGCGCGGTTTCTCCGTGTGCTGGGCAGGGGCCGGTTCGCACCGGCGATAAGCAGCGGTGATTTGCCTTCGATGTAGCGTTCTGGAGGGTGATGAGCGACACACTACACATTCTCGTGGCCGACTACGTGCCGATCGCCAACAAGGGTGAAGAAGCGATCGTGCGCGGGATCGAGGATATGCTCTCAGACGGGCGTCCGACCGCACTGGGGATCTTTGGCGACGTTCCGAATGTCGTTCGGAAAGACAACATCACCATTTTTCCCCGGACGTGGCTGTTTCGGTTTGAAGGCGACCCTACGCTATCGGGCGGGCGCCGGGTATTCCGTCAGATCGCCATCGCCGCTCAGTTGCGTCTTG
>Ga0180429_10004828_pt1 | contig 10741 bp, 8 predicted proteins | sample SS_ome_FD_132428 | JGI IMG/M metagenome (GOLD analysis project Ga0180429, IMG submission 132428) | Hypersaline lake sediment archaeal communities from the Salton Sea, California, USA - SS_1_S_1 metaG | ecosystem: Environmental > Aquatic > Non-marine Saline and Alkaline > Hypersaline > Sediment ... | reverse complement strand
TGAACTCCGGATAGAAATCGATGTCGCCCAGCATGATGCGCGTGCGAATGACGCCGGTCGCGTCCAGCTCGAGCGGGCCCTGCCATCGGCTGCGAAGCAGATGCCAAGCCATTCGAAGATGGGGATACAATCAGATCTCCTTCCATGATGGACCTGGGGCCGCAGGTCTTCGATGCGCCGAGCGCAGGCGGACCCCTTCGTCCGGCGCGACCGAGATTAGCCTAGATTCTTTCGTATCCCAAGGAGTCTCATGGACATGCTCGAGTCGGCGCGGGATCGATTTCGGCCATCCGATTCCGGATACGAAGCGTGCAAATCCGCGATGAATTGCTTAGTTTGATGCGCCTTCCCTTCGACCCTCCCCCAGCCAGGAACGGTTATGAGCATTCGAAACATCGCCATCATCGCCCATGTGGACCACGGCAAGACCACGCTCGTGGATCAGGTCCTCAAGCAGTGCCACATTTTCCGCGAGGGCCAGCAGGTGCAGGAGCGCCTCCTCGACTCGGGCGACCTGGAACGCGAACGGGGCATCACCATCAAGTCGAAGAACATCGCGGTCCCCTATGGCGATGTGCGCATCAACATCATCGATACGCCCGGCCACGCGGATTTCGGAGGCGAGGTGGAAAGGGTGCTCAAGATGGCCGACGGAGTGCTGCTGCTGGTGGACGCCTTCGAGGGCCCCATGCCCCAGACCCGCTTCGTGCTTCAGAAGGCCCTGCAACTGAACCTGAAGCCCATCGTCGTCATCAACAAGGTCGATCGTCCCAACGCCCGCCCGCTCGAGGTGCACGACGAGGTGCTCGATCTCTTCATCGAGCTGGAAGCCAATGACGATCAATTGGAGTTCCCCGGCGTCTATGCCTCGGGCCGCGACGGTTGGGCCGTCGATCAGCTCGAGGACGAGCCGCGCGATCTCACGCCGCTGCTCGAAATGATCGTGCACCACATTCCGGCCCCGCCCATGCTGGAGGGTCCGACGCAGATGCTGGTCACGTCCATCGACGGCAGCGACTACGTGGGCCGAATCGGCATCGGACGCGTTTTCAGAGGCTCGCTCGCCCTGAATCAGACCGTGGCCATGATCAAGCGCGACGGCTCATCCAGCCGACAGCAGGTCAAACAGCTCTTCGTCTTCGAGGGTCTCGGCAGGCGCAAGGTGGACGAGGTCGCCTGCGGTGACATCTGTGCCGTGGTCGGGCTGGCCGACGTCGAGATCGGCGATACGCTCGCCGACGCGGAATGCCCCGAGCCCCTTCCCATCATCGCCATGGACGAGCCGACTCTGACTATGAGCTTCATGGCCAACACCAGCCCCTTCTTCGGGCAGGAGGGCAAGTTCTCGACCAGCCGGCAGCTGCGTGAGCGTCTCTACAAGGAGATGGAGCGCGACATGGCCCTCCGCGTCGAGGACACGGCCAGCGCCGAAACCTTCAAGGTCTCGGGCCGCGGCATCCTGCACCTGTCGATCCTCATGGAGAACATGCGCCGGGAGGGCTACGAGTTCATGGTCGGCCAGCCGAGGGTGATCTACAGGGAAATTGGAGGTAGGAAGGCCGAGCCCGTCGAAATTCTCACGGTGGACGTGATCTCCAAGCACAGCGGCACGATCATCGAGTATATCGCCGGACGCAAGGGCGAGATGATCAAGATGGAGCAGAAGGACGGCCGCACGCGCCTCGAGTTCCACGTCCCGAGCCGCGGGCTCATCGGCATGCGCAGCCGGATGCTGCGGGCGACCTCGGGCGAGATCATCATGAACCACCGCTTTTTTCAGTACGAATACTTCAAGGGCTCCATCCCCCAGCGACAGACCGGCAGCATCGTCTCGATGACCGGCGGCGACGCCGTTCCCTTCGCGCTGGACGCGCTGCAGGACCGGGGCCGTTTCTTCGTGAATCCGGGGGAGAAGCTCTACACGGGCCAGGTCATCGGGGAGCACGCCAAGGAGGGCGACCTGGTCGTCAATGCCCAGAAATCGAAGAAGCTGACGAACATGCGCTCCTCCTCCTCCGACCGCGGGCTGAAGCTGGCGCCGGCGCTCAAGATGAGCCTGGAGGAATGCCTCGAATATCTCAATGCCGACGAGTACGTGGAGATCACGCCCCAGAGCATCCGCATGCGGAAATCCCTCCTCGAGGAGAACGACCGCAAGCGCGCGGAGAAGATCGCGGGAGCGTCCACGGAGGGATAGCTGACCGCTCCCCTCCGCCTCCGGCACCTTCCCTGAATGAAAAACGCCCCGGACACCTTGCGGTCTCCGGGGCGTTCAATCTATTGCGGGCGCTAGCGCCAGCTTCCGCCTCCGCCGCCGCCACGCGAATCGTTGCGCTTTTCTTCCGCAACGTTCACACGCAGGGCGCGGCCGTCCATCTCGTAACCGTCGAGCGCGCTCATGGCGGCCGTGTGGTTATCCATCTCGATGAAGCCGAAGCCTCTGGGGCGACCGGTCTCCCGGTCGTTGATCAGATTCACGGATGTGACGGAGCCATGCTTTCCGAACAGCTCACGCAGTTCGTCCTCGCTGGCGGAGAAGGGCAGGTTGCCCACATACAATTTCTGAGGCATTAAATCTCCAGATCGCTCCTCAGTGAGTTCATCCATGCCGTCGCGAAGAGTACGCGAATCGAGCAGTCGGTTTTCTCAGGAATGGTGCGTGGTCGTAAGATGGTCGCGTAAATCGACGAGATGAATCCCACGAAAGCAATCGATGCGGCGGGAGCGAACGGCGTATCGAGTCCCAGACGAGAAGTTGACTCCGACAAGGTAGTTCATTTCCTCGGCAAAGCTATGCCGGAAAGTGAATAAATCGGGATGATCCCAGAATCCCGACGTTCAGCGAATCAGCACCAGTCGCCCCTCCCGCCTCTCTCCGCCGGCGTCCAGATTGAAGAAATAGACGCCGCTGCCGAGCGCATGACCCCGGCCGTCGCGACCGTCCCAGATCAGGGAGTTCTCTCCCGCCGCCGACTCCCGGCTCATGCTTCGCACAAGCCTGCCGCCGATATCGTAGATGCGCAGCTGCGCGCGGCCCTGCCTGGCCTGCTGGAAGCGGATCTCCGTGCTCTCCCGGAAGGGATTGGGCAGGGAGCGGACACGCGGGCTCTCGTCCTGCGGCAGGTCGGCCACCGCCGAGCCCGACAGCAATTGCTCCACGGCGGCGCCGAGGTCCGGCCGGGGGCCGATCTCCTGGTCCCCGTCCAGATGGGGAACGCCGGTATCGTGCAGGAGGGCGCGCAGGTCCTCCGGGCTCAGTGGAGCACCGTAGAAGGACCTGGCGATGCCCTGCAGGCAGAGCGCGGAGCCCGTGACCATGGGAGAAGCGCCGGAAGTGCCGCCGAAGGAGGAAGTGTATTCGGTCTGCAGGCTGCCGCCGTTGTAGAGATCGCCGTAGCCGGTCGTGACGATGGACGAGCCCCAGGCGTGCACGTCCATGCGGCTGCCCCAGTTGGTGAAATATTCGGCCACGCGCCCCGTGGGCGTGCCAGCCCCGACCATGATTGCGCCCGAGTCGCGCACATTGCGGTCGAAGACGCCGCCCCAGGAGGAATCGTCCAGATTCTGGCTGCCGTTGGCGCCGGCCTCGACGCAGACGACGCCCTCGGCCCAGCAGCCGGTCCAGATGACGTCGTAGTTCACCTGCAACCATTCCATCGGCGTGGCGGAGCGTCCCGGCGGATACATCTGCAATTCGATGAGCCAGACGTCTCCGGCGTCGAGATTGTCGATGGCTTCCTGGAAGTAGTGCGGCACGTCGGGCCATTCGTCCTCGGTGATCGCCACAACGCCCCACCGGGCGTCCGAGGCGAATCCGGTGATGCCCGAGCCGTCGCTCCGGCCGACCACTTCACCCATCACGGCCGTGCCGTGGTCGTAATAGCCGGGATCCATGGGTGCTCCGCCCTGATAGAAGTGCATGCGCGGATGGAAGTCCTCGTGATCCAGCACCCAGCCGAGTTCCACGTCGATGAACTTCATGCCGAGCCCGCGACCGCCCCATTCCGCCCAGGCCGAAGGGGCGTCCAGCCCCACCGGCGTGTCGTAGAGATAATCCTGCATGCTCGTGAAGTCGGGGGACCGGTCTCCGGTCTCGCCGAAGATGGCGGCCGGTTCGCAGATGGGCGCGGGGTGGGCGATCTCGATCAGGTCGAGCGAATTGAGTTCACCTATCATGGAGGCGAGGCGGGACCGTCCGCCCTCGACCTTCAGATCGAACCAGAGACTGAGGTCGGGGCCGGTCACGCCGGCGGCCGATTCGCCACGGGCCTTCTTCTCGAGGTAGCGCTGCCTCGGGCCGGGGAATGTCCTGCGCAACTCGCTCGCGCCGGCGATCAGGTGGTTCAGCGGACTCAGGTCGCGGCCGTCCTCGTCGATGAGGATCTTCCCGACCTGTACGGGGCTGCAGCCTTCGACGCACTTGAAGTGAAGCCAGTCCGAATCGAAGGTGGCCAGATCCGCTTCGCTCCAGCTTCGAACCGGACTCACGCTGCGCGTGGCGGTGTCCAAAGCCAATGAGAGAACCGGGACAAACGTCAAAAGGGCGAGAACTAGCAGGAAATTGCGCTTCATGGTTCGCCTCCTGGACGGATGATGGCGGGTGAGGAGGAATTCTATCACAGATGGGAGGCCGGTCGCAGCCTACAATCCTTCCAGCTCGAAGACGTAGAGCTTCTCGGTGGAATCCGAGACGATGTAGATCCTGCCGTCTGCGGAGACTGCGACGCCTTCCGCCTTGTCGAAATCCAAAGGGAATTCCATGACCCGACCCGACTCGCGATTCCAGAGAAAGAGCTTGCGGGCCTTGTCGCTCACGATCCAGAACTCGCCCTCCCCGTTTGCGGGAGCGATACCGGAATAGTCCGCTTCAGCGATGGGAGTCTGGACATCGACGATCTGGAGATCGGAGTCCAGTTCCAGGATCAGTGAAGGATTCTTCTCGTTGAGCAGGAGAAGGCCACCCTCCGGACCGAATTCGCAGACGCCTTCCAGACCACTCTTCCCGTCGCCGCCCGTTTCCAGATGAAGGGCTTCGACGATCTGCCCTTCCAAATCGATCGCGACGAGATCGCTTTTTCTCTCCTCGACCACCCAAAGCCCGCCGGTCCGGATCGAAACGCCTTCCAGATCACTGCCGACGAAGGGAAGCTTTTCGAGAAGGCGCCCCTCGAAGTCGATGCGATAGACCTGGTTGCTCGCGTCACTGACCGTCCAGAGAGACAGCCCGTCTGAGGCCAGGCTGAGCCCCGAGGGTTCCGGGATCGAAAGGGGATGGCTTTCAATTAAGCTCAGCCTGGGTTCCGGCTTGCCGACCCGATCGCCGGAGCAGGCGGGGAGGAGAAATAGGGAGACTACCACCAGAACGGGAACCGCAAATTTCGACATCTGACACACCTGGGAAGGAGTTCGGCAATCAGCTTCGATTATACACCTGGACGGAATTAATCAAGATCCAATCCAGCACGAAGGTTTCGGATAAATTTGCCCTGGATAAGTCGGCGCCGATGTCTTAACCTATTCCTGAACAAGCACTTCTCCTGAACACTTCCGGCGATACCATCCCGGCTTCCCCGATAGAGGAAACCGGGATTCTGCGAGGATACCCGAAATCTCTATGAAGACGCAGGCCCTCAGACGCGGCCTACAAGTGCTGACCCTCCTGCTCGTGATCAACGCGGGTCTGGGTTACGCCCTGGGCTGGATGACCTTCGGCGTGGAGCGATTCTGTCCCTTCGGCGGCATCGAGACGCTCTGGGCCGTCGCCACGCGCCAGTCCTTCACCTGCGCAACGGGCCCCTTCAACCTCTCCCTCATGCTCGCCCTCATCGCCCTGACCCTTATCGCCCGAAAGGCATTCTGCTCTTGGGTCTGCCCGGTGGGCACGATCTCCGAATGGCTGGGCATGGCGGGCCGGAAAATCCGGCGCTGGAGAGGGAGTCGCGGCGGGAAGCACCTCGGCTTCCTGTCCCCTACGAGCAGACGGGACGCTCCCTGGCGATGGCTCCGCCTGCCCATCCTCGTCCTCATTCTGCTTTTCACCATCGGAACCGGCGAGCTGATCTTCCGGCCCTACGACCCCTACTACGTGCTCTTCAGCGCGCACGGACACGACGTTCAAGCCTGGAGCTACATTCTGATCGGAGCACTGCTCCTGGCGGGAATCGTGCTGCCCATGCTCTGGTGCCGCTACCTCTGTCCGCTCGGCGGAGTTCTTTGGCCCTTCTCCAGATTCGCCTGGCTCCGCCTGAATCGTAGCGACAGCGCCTGCACGAATTGCGGAAAATGCGACGCGGCCTGTCCGCATGGCATACCGGTCTCGACGACGGATTCGATCGATTCGGGCGAGTGCACTCTCTGTATGGAATGCACGAACGCCTGCAATTCTCATGGCGCTCTGCAGCTTTCCGCTCCCGGCCGGAATCGCTCCCCCATTCCGGCCTGGTCCGTGATCGCCTTCGTCATCCTCGCCTCCGTGGCGGGATATCTCTCGGCCGGAGCCTTCTCCTTCTCGAGCTACGAGCAGAGCTACACGAAGGAGCTTCCGCCCGCAGGACGGATCTCGAGCGCGACGTTCTATGTGGACGGCGTGAAGTGCGTCGATACGGCTGAACAGGCGGCAAGGCAGCTTACGGAAATTGACGGAGTTCTGTCTCTGGTCGCCTACGCCTCCGAGAACCGCCTCGATATCCAGTTCGATTCACGGCTGATGCAGACGGCCGCGCTCGCGGAGGCGCTCGAAGCCCCTGTTTGGGATCCGGTGGGCGGCGAGTTTCTGTTCGGCCTTTTCCATGTTCGCAAAATCCAATCTGAAAACGATCGATGAACCCTCAACCCGACAAAGAGAGTGAGCAGCCATGAAATTTTGGACCCTTCTCATTTTGATCCTACCCCTTCTCGCCGCCTGCGGGCAGGGCGAGCAGGATGAAAGCGCGGCGGCCGATATCGAAACCGCGGAAGCCGTGGTCGAAGCTCCGGCGGAGGCTTCGGTTGACGATCCCTGTTGCGAAGTCGCCAGGTTCTCGGTGGAAGGCCTCGACATGGCCATGGCCGGCCAACTCGTCAAGGCTCTGACCGACATGCCGGGCGTCCTGTCGGCCAAGCCTGCGGTCGCCGATGGGAGCTTCTCGGTGGAGTTCGAGAATCCCACATCCTCCCCCAAGGCGATCCTGGAAGCGCTTCAGGGTGCGGGAAGCGCGGTGACGCTTCTGGACGTCGTGCCCGCGGAGGCTTCCGCCGGCGATAAAAGCGGCTGTGCGGGATGTCCCTCGCAGAGCAAGTGCCAGGGCAGCTAGCCGGTGGCAAAATAACGAACGCCCTCTCCGACGATTCGGAGAGGGCGTTCGTATTACGGAGGACTATCGCACCAAGGCGACCGATCGCGTGATCTCGGCCCTCGGCGTGTGCAGGCGAATGAAATAGATCCCCGACGCGACCGGAATGCCCTTTCCATTGCGGCCGTCCCAATTCTGGGTCTGCGGGCCCGCTCCGAGGCTACCCTCATCGAGCAGAGTTCGGACCAGTCGTCCGGTAACGTCATAGATCCTGAGGGTGACGGGAGTGTCCGCCGGCAGTTCGAAGGAGATGCGCGTGGACGGCTTCATCGGGTTCGGCACGCAGGGATCCAGGCGCAGACGATAGGACTGCGCGTCCACGGGATCGACCACGCCGGTCACCGGAGGACGGACGATCGTGAACATGATGTCATCGACCGCGGCCTCGACCAGCGAACTGAGATTCTCGTCGGCGGCGACGAAGCGGAAGCGGACCTCGTCGGTGAAGGGGATGAAGGCGCTCAGGTCGAAGCTGTGCTCGGTCCAGGAATTGTCGCTCACCGTGGTGTGCTCCAGGTGCACCCATCCCATTCCACCGGAGGACACATCCACGTCCCAGTAGTCCTCGGAGGGATTGTTCCCCAGATCATTGCTGTACCAACGCCAGTAGGAGAGCGTGGCGGAGGAGGCGCCGTCCAGGTTGAAGACCGGCGAGAGCAGCGTCGTCGCGCCCCCGTCGATGTCGTTCTCGCCCGCCGCGCCGCCGGGCGTTCCATTGCCGGTCACGAAGCAGATGTGTCCCGGATCGGCCGTGTGATCCAGCTCCGGCTGCACGGGCTGCGAGTTGTAGGTGGTTCCGACCGGATCGGCCTGCACCCAGAGACCCGTCGTGGCGTCGTCCCCGCTGGTGCCCAAGGTCCATCCCAGATCCGTCTCCACGGAATCGAACCAGGGGCCGACCATGAGGAAAACGTCCGCCCAGGCCTCGTAGGAATCCAGGCCCGTGAGAGCGAGAGCAAGCTCGCCGAGATAGATTTCCGGACAGTTCTCCGAGACGTGAACGGAGAAGCCGGAGACGTTCGCGCTCGAGCCGTGGGGAATCGCCTGCAAGCCGTGCGGCGCCCCGTTGACCTCGAAGAAGAGTCCGCCCGAGAGGACGGCGTCGAGGGCCGGCGAGTCGCTGCTCCCCTTATTTTCGATCCGCAGGGTTAGATTGAGATCCTCGCCCGGGTCGGCCATGCCGTCTCCGCCGCTGTCGATGATCTCACTCACCGTGACCGAGTAGGACGGCGCGGCGGCCGCGAGATCCAGGGCAAGCTGTTCCGGCGCCTCGTTCACGAGGAGGACCAGATCCAGCGGCATGCCGTCCGGAACGTGGCCATCGACGGTGAAGACGTAGGGCTGGCTGTTGAGCACGGTCGATTCCGATGGAATGCCGCCGTAGTCGGCCGTGCCCATGATCATCGACACGTAGGGAGAGATGGAGCTGAGCGTACCGACGACGTCTGCCGCGTCCGTGAGACCCATATTGCGCAGTGCCACCGTCAATTCGATGGTCTCGCCATAGTCGATCACGCCGTCGCCGTTGCCCACGGAGGCGCCCAGGTTGTCGTCGTCGATCGTGATGCCGTCCATCGCGAGATAGACGCCCTCCATGTCGCCGAAGAGATTGAGCATGTTGCCCAGCTCGGTCGGCGTGCTGCTGTACTGCGGAGTCTCGTCGTCGAAGTCGTGCGCCTCGGCGTAGATGAAGGCCTCGTGCATGGAGATGATGCCGTCATCGTTCGTGTCGGCGTTGACGGGGACTCCATCGGGCGTCTCCCAGGCCATTGCGCAGGTCCAGTGATAGACGAAGGTGTCGTAGATGTAGTCGGGTCCCATAGCCCAGGAAAGTTCGCTCCAATGGGCGGCCGTGGCGATGACCCGGCCGTCGCCTTCCAGATCGTCGATCATGCCGCCGCTGTAGCACTGCTCGAAGGCGCAGGTGATCGTCTCGCAGGGTTTGCGAACTCCAGAGATTGAGGTAGCAGTCCTGGCCCGATTCCTGTCCGCCATGGTCGGTCGTGAAGATGAAGAGCTGATCGCTGGCGCTCAGGGTCGCCGCCAACTCGCCGAAAACCTGCTCGATGTAGATCAGCGTGGCGGGATACTCGATGTCGTCGTCTCCGTCGCCGTCCAGATCGGGCGGTGAATTCGTGCCGTCGGAACGGTCGGCCGCGGGATTGGTCCCGTCTGAGATGCAGACGCGGATGTGATCGTCGGCGTATCCGTAGTATTCGACCAGGGTGCGATAGATGAATGCGCAGTCGTTCCAGTAGCGGATATGGTTGTTCGACTGGTTTGCGCCGCCGCTGATGATGAAGGCGTAGGCCTGTCCTCGCGTGGAAGGCGGCTTGGGCAGGTCGCGCAGCCGCCGGCTGAAGCGCTCCAGACTCGCCTCAGAAAGCCCGGGCGGAGGATTGTCGCGCCCGTTCGTGATCTCGATGAGTTCCGCCAGATCATTCGGCGGCGTCTTCGAATCGAAACGCTGCAGGGCGCCGGAATTCGCGTCCACGAAGAAGTACGAGCAGGGATGCTCCCAGTTGGCGCCGGGCGCGCGATCGACGAAGACCAGCCAGCCGGAAGAGGCGGCGGTGAAGACGTCCGATCGCCAGGTCGAGACGGTTCGCCCGCTCGAAAGCGGCTCGGGATGAACGAAGAGGCGGACACCATCCATCGAACCGCCGAGTTCCGCCTGCGTGACGATGGCGATCGCCTCGTCTCGATCGATGGAACTCGCCATAGCCGGTGAGGCTGTGAGCAACAGTCCTCCAGATAGGATGACGAGCAGGGACGCTCTCAGTGCGAGTGTCGTGCTTCCGGTGAAACGGCGAAGCCTGGGCTTTCTGGTCATTGGATGGATCTCCCTTCCTCCATATGTCCTGAAGCGTTGATCGAATGTGCGATCGCTTTTCACGGCTACCAGAGAACCGGATCATTATATCATCAATGGGTTTGAGAGGGGAGCAAATGCTTCGGAGTTTTCTAGCTGCTGCTCCGGAGAATCCTCTCCCCCGCTCGCAGGCCGTCCACCGCGGCGCTCATGATTCCGCCCGCGTATCCGGCCCCTTCCCCTGCCGGAAAGAGCCCCGGATGGCTGAGTGACTCGCCGCTTTCGTCCCGCAGGATTCGTAGTGGCGCCGAGGTGCGGGTTTCCACGCCGATGAGGGTCGCCTCGGGACCGACGAAGCCGGGCATCTTGCGATTGAAATGGGGAAGAGCACCGCGGATGCCGCCGATGACGAAATCCGGCAGACAGCGGCTCAGATCGGCATGAACGACCTGGGGCTCGCAGGAAGAGCGCATCACCCCTCCGCGGCGCTTCATGAATTCGAGCAGGGATTGAGCGGGAGCCCGCCAGCTTTCTCCGGCCTCCCGGTACGCAACCTCTTCCCAATGGCGCTGAAAGTGCATTCCCTTCAACGCATCCT
>Ga0180429_10004827_pt1 | contig 10742 bp, 11 predicted proteins | sample SS_ome_FD_132428 | JGI IMG/M metagenome (GOLD analysis project Ga0180429, IMG submission 132428) | Hypersaline lake sediment archaeal communities from the Salton Sea, California, USA - SS_1_S_1 metaG | ecosystem: Environmental > Aquatic > Non-marine Saline and Alkaline > Hypersaline > Sediment ... | reverse complement strand
TGCCGCCAAGGATGCGGCAGCGGCCGGCTTCGAGATGGTCGACATCAAAAGCTGCCATGGCTACCTGATCCACGAGTTTCTTGCGGCCCGTCGTCGCGAGGGCCGTTTCGGTGGGGATTTCGAGGGCCGCACGCGGGTCTTGCGGTCGATCATCGAGCGGGTCCGCGAGGCCTGCCCGACGCTCCTGGTGGGTGTGCGGCTTTCGCTCTTCGACACCGTGCCGTGGCACCAGGTCGACGGCCGCGGCGAGCCCTGGCCGCTGGCCGACGCGCTGCCCTACGACGCCGGCTTCGGGGTCGATGCGGCCGACCCCCTGAAGGCCGACCTCGCCGAGCCGATCCGCCTGCTGGAATTGCTCCGCGACCTCGATGTGGCGGCGGTCAACCTTTCGGCGGGCTGTCCCTACGCCAATCCCCACGTCACGCGGCCGGCCTTTTTCCCACCCTCCGACGGCTACCCGCCTCCGGAGGATCCGCTGCTGGGGGTCTGGCGACAGATGGAGGCGGCGAGAGCCGCCAAGGCCGCCGTGCCGGGGCTGCCGATGGTCGGCTCGGGCTACACCTACCTGCAGGAGTTTTTCCCGCACGCCGCCCAGGCGGCTGTCCGCAATGGCTGGATCGACATCGTGGGCCTCGGGCGGATGGTGCTCTCCTATCCCGGACTGCCGGCCGACCTGCTTGCCGGCAGGCCGCTGGCCCGTGGCGGCATCTGCCGCACCTTCAGCGACTGCACCACCGCCCCTCGCAACGGGCTTCGCAGCGGCTGCTACCCGCTGGATGCCTTCTACAAGCGGCTCGAGCCGGAGGCCTCGCAGATCAAGGCAATCAAGCTGGCCAAGGCGACCACCTCCGCGAAGCCTGCTTGAGAGGCCGTGGCGGGTGTGCCCACTCAGGCCCCGACCGGCTCGGCATGGCCGAAGATCGTCCGCCGGGCCACCGCCCACCAGCCCGGCTGGTCGAGCCCGTGGTAGGGCGAGTCGGCCGGCAGGGTGGCGGCCAGATGGGCGTGGGCCGCCTTGAGGTTGTGGTAGGGCAGGGAGGGAAAGAGGTGGTGCAGGGCGTGGTAGCGGATCGAGAAAGGGAAGAAGAGCAGCGTCAGCGGGTCGTTGCCGGTGAAGTTGCAGGAGTCGAGAATGTGGTCTTCGACATTGCTCACCGAGCCGTCGCCGGTGAAATGGTGATCGGCCAACTGCCGCATCTGGTTCATCACCAGCGTGGTCAGGCCGAGCAGGTAGAGCAGCGGGATGCGGCTCGGCGGAGCAGCGGCGGTGAAGACTGCCAGCGGAATCGCCGCGGCCCGCACGAAACAGAGCAGTTCCATCGCGGTGATCACCTTGCGGTCGAAGGGGGTGATCCGCCGCGTATAGCGATAATTGAGGGTCAGCGAACTGGCGTTCTCGAGCGTCCACTGCCGCAGTTTGGGGTGGAGAAATGTCAGCGGTGAGAGCAGGAACCGCAGGAAGACCATCACCGGGTAGGCCAGCATCAGGGCGAAGTAGCCCAGGCCGCTTGCGAGATTGCCCGCTTCGAGCACGTTGGCGACATACTCCGGGTCTTCCGGGGTTCCATACATCCGCTGGCTGTGGTGGTCGCGGTGGTGGCGGGTGAAGAAGGGCGAGGGCGTGAGCGTGAACGTGCCCACCAGCAGGTTCCACGCCACCTTGAACGACCGCATCTCGTGGTGGCCGAGATGGCAGACCTCGTGGATCAGCGAGCCGAGCCGGTAGAGCCAGAAGACCGCCATCGGGAAGGCGGCGATCTGCCACCAGGATCCCAGGGGTGCCATCAGATAGACCGAGGCCGAGCCGTAAGCCAGCACGAGACTGAAAAGAAAGTCGGCCCAGTAGCGGATCGGGGAGACGCGGAAGAAATCGACCCCGCCTGTGCGGATCGCTTCGCGGGCCTCACGAACCCACGCCGGCACCGTCGCGGCCCGTTCACCCGCGGCGATGGCGGCCGCCCCCGCGTCCTGCGGGTCAGAGAGGGCGTGATACCCCTGCGGCAGCGTTGCCATGCGGCTGTCCTTGTCGCGGTGGAGGTGCAGGTCGAAAAGCCGACCACTGATCGGGCAATTCCGAACAGCGACAGCCTAGTCGACCCGCGAAAGCAGACCAGATTCGAGCGTCGGCGCGAAGGGGTGCGGCACCGGAAAAACCCGAAAAACCCGACGATTCGCAGCCTCGACCGCCCCGCCGGCCGGCCGGCAGCCACCCCGTGTCAGCTGATCAGGGCCTTCATCTCCCGCACCGCCTCCCGCAAGCCGACCAGCACCGCCCGCGAGACGATCGAGTGGCCGATATTCAGCTCGCCCATGCCCTCCAAACGGGCAACGTCCACCACATTGCGGTAGGTCAGCCCGTGGCCGGCCGCCAGTGCCAGCCCGGCTCTCCGGGTGTGGTCGGCGGCCTTGCCGAGCGTCACGAGCTGCTCCCGGCGGGCGGGCCCCTCGGCGGCGTTGGCGTAGCAGCCGGTGTGGAGTTCGACCGCCTCCACGCCGAGATCGGCCGCGACATCGATCTGCTCCGCCGTCGGATCGACAAACAACGACACCGCGATACCCGCCTCCTGCAGCCGCCCCACCACCTCGCCGAGCCTTGCATGGTGGCCGACGCAGTCGAGGCCGCCCTCGGTGGTCACCTCCTCGCGACGTTCCGGCACGAGGGTCACCTGGTCTGGCCGCGTTCGGCAGGCGATCTCGACCATCTCCTCGGCGATCGACGCCTCCAGGTTGAGCTTCACCTGCACGGTCTTGCGGAGCAGTTCGAGGTCGCGGTCTTGAATGTGCCGTCGGTCCTCGCGGAGGTGGACCGTAATCGCATCGGCACCACCGAGTTCGGCGAGCGCCGCGGCCCACACCGGATCCGGCTCCACGGTCCGCCGTGCCTGGCGAATCGTGGCCACATGATCAATGTTGACCCCGAGTGTGGCCATGGGCGGCAGCGTCAAGACCCACCTTCGAGGATCACGATCTGGTTGCCGCGGGGGGTCCGCACCTGCAGAAGCACACCATCGGCAAGCGACTCGCCGGCGAGGGCCTGCTCGAACTCCGCCACGCTCGCAACCGGCGTGCGGCCGACCTTGCGGATCAGCACGCCGCTGGAGAGCCCGGCCGCGGCCGCTACCGAGCCGGGATCGACGCGGTCGATTACCACGCCCTCGAAGCCAGCATAGGCGTTGCGGGCCGCGGCATCCTGTTCGCGGACCGCCAGGCCCAGCGTGGCGTCGTAGAAACCTTCCCCGCCCGAGGCGGCCGCCCGGGGCCCGGCCGGCCGCCGGGCCGCGAGCCGATCGGGCATTCGCTTCACCGACACCTCGAGTTTCACCCGCTTCCCGTCGCGGATCACCTCGAGGGTGTGGGTTTGATCCATCTCCGATCGCTCGACGACCTCCTGGAGGGTCCGCGGGCCGTCGACCGGCTTGCCGTCAAAGCCGACGACAACGTCGAGTTCCTTGACACCACCCCGGGCAGCCGGCGAGTCGGGCAGCACTTCGGTGACCAGCACGCCCTTCTTCGACGGCACGCCGAGCCGCGAGGCAATCTCGCTGGAGAGCTGGCTGATCGTGACGCCCATGTAGCCTCGCTCCACCGCGCCGTTGGCGATCAGCTGGCCGCTGACCCACTTCGCCTGGTTGGCCGGGATCGCGAAACCGATCCCCTGGTAGCCGCCGTTGCTCGAGGCGATGGCGGTGTTGATACCGACGACCTCGCCGCGGAGATTGACCAGCGGCCCGCCGGAATTGCCCGGATTGATGGCGGCATCGGTCTGCAGGAACTTCGAGCGGCGGATCGAGCCGAGTTCGCGTCCCTTGCCGCTGATGATCCCGGCGCTGACGGTGGTTTCGAGCTCGAAGGGATTGCCGATCGCGATCACCCAGTCACCGATCTCCAGTTCGTCGGAGTTGCCGATGGTCGCCGCGGGCAGGTCGGCCGCCCCTTCGAGCATCACCACGGCAAGGTCGCTGTCTGGATCGGTCTTGATTTCAGCCGCCTCAAACTCCCGGCCGTCGGAGAGTTCGACCACGACCGAATCGGCACCCTGCACGACATGGTTGTTGGTCAGCACGATGCCCGCCGCATCGACGATCACGCCGGACCCGACACCGCCACGCCGCGGCGGCATCGGCCCGCGAAACTCGAAGCCTTCCGGCATCTGGTCGCCGAAGAAGTCCTCGAAGGGGGTGCCCTCGAAAGGGTTGCGTCCGCGGCCACGCTCGACGCCAACCGGCCGGGCCTTCATCTCGCTGCGGACGACCACCACGCTCGGCGTCGCGATCTTGGCAGCATGCCGGAAGGCCCGCGAGAGCGAGTTGGCATGCTCCAGTGCCGTGGCGGCGGCAGGATCGGCCGCAGGCTCTTCGCCGCGGAGCAGCGGCGAGGCGGTGAGGCCCAGACCCGCCGCCACCACTACGGCGAGGGCCACCACCGGCAGCAGCCGGCCTGTGCGGGGTGAATCATCAAATCGAGCGGGTGTGTCATTCTTCGGCATCGGGTATCGCCTCCTCCGTTACGAGCTTGCAAACGTTTCCGCCGTCCTGTGATTCTCGCCAGCTGCGGCCCACAGCCGCCAGCGGCCGGGTGAACGCCACGGCTGCGGGGGAATTGTGCCGGCTGTCGATGTATCCTAGGCGCAGGCCTCACCGAATGACTACGCCGGCCGTGGCCGGATGGTTCGCCGGGGTGAGAAATTGAAATTCCCGCAGCGCCACGCCCAGGCGGGCCTGTCACGGCCGCCGAGCCGCCCAGGCGGCGGCCCGTGCGGCTGATGCTAAACTGAGGGTTCGACTCGATACTGAAACGACGCGGTGTACGGGCTGCTCCACGTCTTCCCGCCCTTGGCTCGGCCGAGCCCTCTGCCCACCGACAAGCCGGTGTGAATCTGCATGAAAGCCGATGCGACCGATTCTGCGACCGCCAGTCTGGAGGAATGCGAGCGGCGGATCGGCTACCGTTTTCGCGATCGGGCGTTGCTGCAGGCTGCGGTGACCCATGCCTCGGGGGCGGAAAGCCGGCTCGCCTCCAACGAGCGACTGGAGTTTCTCGGCGACGCGATCCTCGGGTTCGTCGTCTGCGAGAAGCTCTTCAGGCTCTTTCCCGATTCGCTCGAGGGGGATCTGACGCGGATCAAGTCGGCGGTCGTCAGTCGGGAAACCTGCAGCCGCATCAGCAGCGAGCTGCGGCTCGTCGAGTTTCTCGTCGTCGGCAAGGGGCTTTCGGGCAGCCAGCCCGTGCCCAATTCGGTGCTTTCCGACCTCTTTGAGTCACTGGTGGCGGCGGTTTACATCGACGGCGGGATCGAGCCGGCCCGGCGGCTGATCGAGCGGTTCATGGAGCAGGAGATCGTGAACGTCGCCGCCGGCACCCACGGCCTGAACCACAAATCGATTCTGCAGCAGGTCTCGCAGCGGGAGCTTGGCGTGACGCCGACCTACGAGGTGGTCGGCGAGCAGGGCCCCGATCACGACAAACTCTTTCACGTGGCGGCCCAGGTCGGTGCGATCCGCTACCCGCCAGCCACCGGCCGCAACAAGAAGGAGGCCGAGCAGCGGGCAGCCTGCAAGGCGCTGGTCAAGCTCGGCCACCTCAGCGAGGACCCCGACGCTTCCGCCGAGCCTGCCGACGACGCACGCGACGTCTGACTCGGCCGGGCCGAAAGATCACTTCAGCGGCCGCAGCCCCCGCTGAGTCCGACTGCGATTCAAAGCGGTCCAGGCCGCGGGATCGCGTCGAAAGAGGCGGGTCAGCTGCGTGGACGTGATGCCCAGCCGCCTGGCGGCATCGGCCATCGCCCAGCCCTCCGCCTCGAGCCGGTCGAGGGCCTCGGCAAGCATCGCCGGGTAGTCGTCGTGGTCGGGTGCGATCGCGAGACGCTCGCCGACGAGCCGCCGCAGCCAGCGATCTGAGGGAGTCTCCGCGGGCTCCCGGCGGTGTTCGAGGGCCAGCCGCAATCTCAACCGCCGCAGGGCCACCCGCCGGTTCTCGGCGAGGCTGCGTCGCTCGGAGGCTTCGGCGGCGAGGCCGGTCGGCTCGTGTTCGAGCACAACGGCGGTTTCAACCTTGTTGCGTCGCTGCCCGCCGGGGCCGCCGCGGCGGGTGTGCCGCTCGCGGCACGCTGCCAACAGGTCTTCGGCGGGCAGGGCGGCTGGGTGCATGCGGGCAGTTGCCGCGGTGGGGCTGGCGTTCTCGTCGATCAGCATGTGAAGCGTAGCCCAGGCGGCCCGGCCGGGTCGTGATCAATTTTGGGCGACGAGGGGCCTTTGCTTTGGGCGACGAGGGGCCTTTGCACGATTTCCACGCCGAGAGCTTTCGCCGCTGCGATGCAAAGAACAGACTGAAAACCGCAATCATCGCTCACGCAACCATCGCGCACGCCCGAGGCGGCGTGCTGGTCGTCGAGCCGGTCAACGTCAATTGATCGGTGCCTCGTCGCCCCGCAGAGGACTGCCCCATGCCAACCTCCCTGCGACAGATTGTCGTGTCGATCCTCTTCGGAGGGCTGCTCCTGCCGCAGGCGAGCGAAAGTGCCCAACAGGATTCAGCCGGATGGACGCCTCAGCTGTGGTCGGGGCCGCCGATTCCCGCCGATGTCACGGCGATCCCCTTCGCGGCCGGCCTCGAGCATCGCACCATCCACCGGCCCGGGCAGAGCGACGACAAGTTCCTCCACGGTGCCGCGATCATCGATCACGACGGGGTGATGTATGCCAACTGGGCCAACAGCCCGACCGACGAAAACGGGCCGCACGAAACGCTGCGGGGCCGGCGGTCGCTGGACGCGGGCAAGACATGGTCGGCTCTCGAGCTTGTAGCGCCGGGTTTCAAGGGCAACGAATGCCACAGCCACGGCGTCTACCTCGCCCACGAGGGCGAGCTGTGGACATTCTGCGCGCGGTTTGACGGCTCGAAGCACAAGTTCCCGGGCCTCACGGCCGAGGCCTTCGTGCTCAACGAGAAGACGGACCGGTGGGAATCGCGAGGCATCGTGATCGACAATTGCTGGCCCTACGACGAGCCGGTCCGTATGGGCAACGGCAATTGGATCACCGGCGGCCAGGACAAGCAGGGTTTGCCGGTGATCGCGATCAGTCAGGGCGACGACCTTGCAGAGAAGTGGCAGACCGTCCCGCTCCCCTACGACCCGGCCCTCGAGCCCAACTACGCCGAGACGACGGTCTGGGCCGAGGGGGAGCATGTCATCGCGGTGATCCGCGGCGGGGGCGATGTCGCGTGGGTCTCGATCAGCGATGACTTCGGCAGGACATGGACGAGGGCCGTGCGGAGCAACTACCCAATGCCGCGGTCGAAGGCCTACCTCGGAAAGCTGAGCACCGGCCAGCTCTACATCGTGTCGAACCTGAAGAACCGCGACACGCTCGTCGTGTCGGTGGGCCGGCCCGGCGCGAAGACGCTCTCATCGATGTGGCGGATCCGGCATGGCAAGTCGGAGCCGCCGCGTTTTCCGGGCAAGGCCAAGAGCAAGCAATGGTCGTACCCCTATGCCCACGAGCACGATGGCAAGCTCTTCATTGTCTACTCCATCGGCAAGGAAGACTGCGGGTTGTCGGTCGTGCCGGTCGCGTCATTGCGGACCACGCCCGCTCAGGGAGATTGACCGTGACCGCCGCCGGCTCTTCGGGTGGCGTGCGGGCCGAAATGGCTCGGTAACGGAACGATTGCGATCAGCGACTGGCGACCAAGGGATTATCCACACCGCCGGATTTCATCGCCAGTCCGCTGCATCGCTTGGTTCGGCCTGCTCGGGCTTTCACTCGCGGCTCTGCCACACCGCAGCGTCACGGTTTCCCTGGACCACGGCCAACACCTCCAGGCAATCTGCGTGCACACGGTAATAGACGACATAGGTGAACCGCCGCAGTCGCGCCGCCCGCACGTTCTGCCAGACGATGCCATGTATCTCGGGCATACCTGAAATCCGAAGCAGAACATCTTAAACTTGAATCAAGAAGGCCTGCCCCAAGCCAGGTCGCAGTGCGTCGAAGTACCCAATCGCCTCGGCCGCGTCCTTCGTGGCCTCCGGACGCAGGACGACGGGCAAACTCATGAACTCCTCGACAATCGCGCCAGCACCGTCTCCCAAGGTTCAGCGGCCCCAGGATTGGCATCAGCGGCTGCAATTCGCCGCTCTAATTCTTGAATATGCCAGTCGGGAGGTGTGTATGGCGCATCGTCGGGAAGGCTGTCCCAGATCAGACCAATCAACTCCACCCGCTGCTGCGCGTTGAGGCGGTCGATGCCAAATTGGGATAATGTTAGGCTCATTGATGATGTCCTCCGCAGTTGCGCAGTTGGAAGAAGCCGCCGATTATCATACCGGGCGGCAACCACACGAGGAAGTCAGCGTAGTGGCGGAACCTGCAGTTCAGCGCCGTTGCGGGAGGTCCTTCGTTCGCAGGAATGCGTTCAGGCTGCTTCTTGATGGCTTGACGGTCACGTCACCGTCCTGGAAGGCGTCGATCGTGAAATCGACCCGCACCCGGTCGTATTCGTCGCCGTTGGGGCCGACCTCGTGGTCGAGCGGTTCACTGGCCGTGGTACGGAGCCTTTCGGCCGGGATGTCAATTGCTCGCTCTGGTTTCGCGGCATCGGGGTAAAGGGCGTCTGAGTGACGATTGTTAATCCACTTGTCGATGGCCTTGGGGCTCGTCGCCTCGGGGAAGATGTGGATGGTAGCCACGATGTCAGGCTCGGTGACGCCCGTGGTTACGACCACAACACTGCTCGCATCCGGCACCCGGTAAAACTTTTTCGTCGGACCGTGGGCATACATCGAGAAGTAGCGCGATACCTCATGGGCCGGGGTGTCGGCGGTGATGGCGATCGTTCGGTTTTCGGCCGCGGCCGTCCACGAGCAACTGGCGATCGTCGAAAAACAGGCGATTGCGATCCAGAGGTTTGTCAATTTGTTACCCTCCGCGTTGCTCATGGTACTCCCAAATCCCGCTCACACTTTTACCCTAGAGGCCGGCCAATGGCATGTCCGCAGGCATCGCCCGCATGCTCAGCGGCACCGGCACCGGCCCGATGGCCTCAGGCGTCTTTCGTGAACTCCTCGTAGGCCTTCACGAAGGCCGACTTGGCCCGGTTGAACATCGGCCCGAGCGAATCGGCGAGTTCCTTGCCCTTGGCGACGGCCGCCTTGCGATGCTCGTCGAGGGCCTCGCGGAAGGCGGCAAACTGCTCGCCCATCTGCTCCCGGCTCTTGCTCAGGGCGACCGCGTCGTCGACGTGGCCGGCAGCGTAGCGCACCAGCGCCAGTTCCGTCTTGAGCTCGAGTTCCCGTTCGGCCAAGAGCAGCGAGAGGGCCGCCTTCTCGAGGCCGGTGTCGGCCTTGTCGCCGAGCTGCTCGAGCCGCTCGTGGAGATCGCGGAAGGCCGCCTCGATCTTGTCACGCTGGCCGCGGGCCGCCTCGAGGGTCTGTTGGCGGGCCTGGTCGAGCTCCGCCCGGACACGGTCCGCGGCGGCGGTCGCTTCCTGTTTGGCCTGCTCCGGCACGTCGGCCAGCGTTGCCACCGACTCCTTGACCGCCTCGACCGCCGCAGCCGCCTTCCGCTTCTGGGCATCGACCTCCTCGGCGACGGTGGCGGCCGTGGCGTTGGCCGAGTGCTCCAGGGCGGTCGCCGCCGCTTCCCAGCGGTCAAGCAGTTCATCGATCGAGGTGCGGATTTCTTTGACGGTCGGCATGGCAGGCTCCTGTGGCGAGTGAATGGCATCGAAGGATAACCCGGCCGATGGCACTTCCTCAACCATCACCGCGGCAATGAGCGGCTCATGAGCGGGGTGTTCCCGTCGCCGGGTCTGAAACACGCTGTCGTGAGGATGTCCGGCTTCCCCCTGCGACGTAGCGTTTTTCTTGCCGTCGGCCAGGAGGCTGCCGGCGTTCTTGTGATCGGGTGGAGTTTGCTACGCTCAAATGAGCTGCGTGAGCCGCACCAAAGCCAAGAGCCCAACGCCAGGGTTTGCCATAATGTCGATCAGTTTTTTTGTGCGTGCTTCCCGGCCGCTTTTCACCGCGGGCCTGATTGCCCTGCTCGCGGCGGGCCGGGCCGCGGCGGCCGAACCGCTGGCCGAAACGGTCGAGCTTGGCCGGCTGCTCGTTGAGCAGACTTCCACCCACCCACTCACCCGCGATTACGTCGGGGCGGCTCTCAATTGCACATCCTGCCACCTCGACAACGGCACCCATCCGACCGCGGCGAGCTTTCTGGAGGTGGCCACCGCCTATCCGGCCTGGGCGCCGCGGGAGGGCCGGGTGATCACGCTGGAGGATCGCGTGCTCAACTGCTTCATGCGAAGCTGCAACGGCGTTCGGCCGCCGCAGGGGGGCGAGGCGGCGGTGGCGATTCTCGCCTACATCACGTCGCTTTCGCAGGGCCGGCCGATGGCGATGAATCGCGAGAGCCCCCACGGTCCGCGGCGGGTGCCGGGCCTGCAGATTCAGTCGGCGACAGCGAGCGTGGAGCGGGGCAGGGAGGTCTACGAGGCCAGGTGTGCCGACTGCCATGCGGTCAACGGCGACGGCACCGATGAGGGGCCGCCGGTGTGGGGCCCGCGGTCGTTCAACACCGGGGCGGGTCTCTCGAAGGTGGCGAACCTCGCCGCCTGGCTCAAGCTGGCAATGCCGCTGGAGGATGCCGACCTCTCCGACCGCGAGGCGCTCGATGTGGCGGCCTACGTCAACAGCCATCCCCGACCTGACTTCAAACTCGAGGACCACCTGCCGCCGC
>Ga0180429_10004826_pt1 | contig 10743 bp, 8 predicted proteins | sample SS_ome_FD_132428 | JGI IMG/M metagenome (GOLD analysis project Ga0180429, IMG submission 132428) | Hypersaline lake sediment archaeal communities from the Salton Sea, California, USA - SS_1_S_1 metaG | ecosystem: Environmental > Aquatic > Non-marine Saline and Alkaline > Hypersaline > Sediment ... | reverse complement strand
GCCTCGATCTCGCTTATTTTCAGGTCCACCACGTTCAAGCCGGGTCCGATTTCGGCCAAGCCCACGATCTCGGCCTCGGTCAAACGGTCAAGGCCGGAGGTCTCGACCCCTGTAAGCGCGAAAAATGAACTCGTGGTCAGCCACCTGAACCCGGCCAGAAACCCGAAGCTGAGCACCAAGAGCAAACAGGCGGAAAACCCAAAGGAGAAGACCCAGAATATCACCCCGGCAAGCGTGATCCTGTTCCCGCTGTTCCCGCTGGACCCGTTGCGGCGCCTGCCCCAAAAAACGCGCCTGCCTCTGGCCACACCCGCGACGCTCATGGGCACACCCTGACCTCAAGTTGCAGTTTCGGACCGAACAGGGAGGCCACCTTTTCCCTGGCCTGCTCAATCAGCTCAAATGCCTCCGCGCTCTTGCCGTCTCCCTGGTTGACCAGGAAATTGGCGTGCACCTCGGAAAAAGCCATGTGGCCCAGACGCCTACCCCTGAACCCCGCGTCTTCCAGGAGCTTTCCAGCTGGGGGGCCGGTGTCCGGGTTCTTGAAAACGCACCCGGCCGAGGCCGCGCGCAAGGGCTGGGTCTTTTTTTTCTTGGCGTAAGCTTGGGCCATCTTGTTTTTCACCGTATCCGGGGTGTCTTTTTTCAAATCAAACTCCGCTGCCAGGACCATAAAATATTCATCTCGCCTTTTTGGCGCGAAAAAACGGTACCCAATGCTCAAGTCATCTTTCCCGATCCAGGCGGCGCCCATCTTCGGGCCGTAGACCAGGACCCTTGCCAGGACCTGGCCCGTATCGCTTCCAAAAGCGCCCGCGTTCATGGCCACAGCCCCGCCGACCGAGCCCGGAATGCCCGCGAGCCCCTCCATGCCGGAGAGCCCCCAGGTCCTAAGCCGCCCAAGAAGCCTTTGCAGAGAAACCCCGGCATCGGCCCTGACCCTGACAACGTCCTCCCGGTCGCTGACCACGCGGGGCGAAACCCCTTTGGGCGGCCGCAAAAGCGCCACCGGAAGGCTCCCGTCGCGGGCCAGAATGTTGCTCCCGCGCCCCAGAACCAGGGGCCGGACTCCCAGCTTCTCCAAAAGTTTCGGCAATCCATCCAAATCCTTGTTCTCTTCCGCCTTGATCTCGGCCAGGGCTCGGCCCCCCAGCCTCAAGCTGGTTCTTTCACAAAGCAAAGGTCCGGGAAGAAGGATAAGCGCCACCAGGCTACTCCCCGTCCAGGTACTTGACTCCGGCCCGCCATACGTCGCCCGCTCCAAGGGTGAGCAAAACGTCCCCTTTTTTAAGGATGCCCGGCAAAGCTCCGTCCAGGGCCTCGAAATCCGGGAAAAAATCCACGTCCAAATCCGACACCTGGCGAATTCCCTGGGCCAGGCTTAATCCCCCGACCCCAGGGACCGGGGCCTCGCCCGCCGGGTAAATCTCCAGGACCAAAAGTACGTCCGCGGCCTCAAAGGCCTTGCAGAACTGCCCGAACAAGGCCCTGGTCCGTGAAAACCGGTGCGGCTGAAACAAAACCACGAGGCGCCTTTTCGGATAGCATTCCTTGGCCGTGGCCAGGGTGGCCGCGATCTCCGCCGGATGGTGGCCGTAGTCGTCGACCACCAGGACCCCATCGCGCTCCCCTTTTCGCTCAAAGCGGCGTCCCACGCCCCCGAACTCGCGCAAGGCTTTGAGTATGGCCTCCTTGGGCAGGCCGGCCTCAAGGGCCACGCCAATGGCCCCCAGGGCGTTTTGCACGTTGTGCCTGCCGGGCTGGTTGAGCGTGACCTCACCGAAAAACTCTTCCCCAACGTAAACCTTGAAACAGCTCTCGGACTCGCACTTGATGATCTCCCCGCGCAGAAAACAGTCCGGACCAAGGCCATAGCCCAGGACGGGCCTGTTCACGCGCGGCAAAAGCCCCCGCAGGACCGGATCGTCCATGCAGACCACGTTCATCCCGTAAAAGGGGATGCTGTTCATGAAGCTCACAAACGCGTCCTTGATGGCCTCCATGTCCGGGTAGAAATCCAAATGGTCCGCGTCCACGTTGGTGACCACGGTCACAATGGGCGTAAGGCACAAAAACGAGCCGTCGGATTCGTCGGCCTCGGCGATCAGGTATTCGCCCTCGCCCAGAAGCGCGTTCGCGCCAAAGGCGTTCAAAAGGCCGCCGATGATTACCGTGGGGTCCAGGCCCGCCTCCGTGAAAATCGAGGCCAGAAGCGAGGTGGTCGTAGTCTTGCCGTGGGTTCCGGCCACCGCGATTCCCGTCTTTAGGCGCATCAGCTCGGCCAGCATCTCGGCCCTGGGGATGACCGCTATCCCGCGCTCCACGGCCTCCTCGATCTCAGGATTCTCCCCGCCTATGGCCGTGGACTTGACCACCACGTCCGCGTCGCCCAAAAGCCCGCGCTTATGGCCCTTGAACACCTTGGCCCCAAGCCTTTTGAGCCTTTTTACGGGCGCTCCGGACGCGATGTCCGATCCGCTGACCTCAAAGCCCAGGTTGATGAGCACCTCGGCGATGCCGCTCATGCCGGACCCGCCGATACCCACCATGTGAATTTTCCTGATCTTGTCCTTCATGCGGCCATGGCCTCCACTTCCCGAACCAGGCGTTTCGCCGCGTCCGGACGCCCCAGCTTGTGCGCGGCCACGGCCATGGAGTTGAGCTTTCCGGGGGTCAGGAAAATCTCGTCCACGGCCCGTGCCAGGTCCATTTCGCCTAAAAAGTTCTGCATCAGGATCATGGCCGCTCCCGCGTCCTCGAGAAAACGGGCGTTTTGTGACTGGTGCCGATGCGTGGCATGCGGATACGGGACCAGGATGCTCGGCTTCCCGGCCACGGAAAGCTCGGCCACGGTCGCGGCCCCGGCCCTGCAAAACACCAGATCCGCCCACGCGTAGGCCTCGCTCATGTCCTCGATAAACGCCTCGGCCCGGATCGGGTCCATGCCCCGCTCCTTGTATCCGCTCCTGACCCGCTCCAAATCCGCGCGCCCGGTCTGGTGCCGAATCTCAATGCCTCGCTCGCTCATGGCCGGAAGCGCTTCCACCACCGCGTCATTCAGTGCCCTGGCCCCCTGGCTTCCGCCCATGACCAGAAGCTTTTTGGTGGAGCCTTGCCCAGGCGGTTCCGTGAACTTGTCCCAAAGGCCCACGATTTCCAGACGCGCGGGACAGCCCGTGACCACGGTTCTTTTTTCGTCGAAAAGCCTGTTTTCGTCCGGGAACGATAAAAACACCCTGTTCGCCCACCGGGCCAAAATCCTGTTCGCAAAACCCGGAAGGCTGTTCTGCTCGTGCACGGCGCGCGGTATGCCGCGAATGCACGCGGCCAAAACCGGGGCGAAACCCGCATACCCGCCGAAACCCACCACCGCGTCCGGCTTGTATTTGCGCATAAGCCTCCACGACTTGAAAATACTCCTGGTAAGCCAGAACACCGCGCCCAGAGACTTCAGGCCGCTTCCCATAACGCCCCGGACCGGAAGCCCCAGAAATTCCAGCCCGGCTTTTTCAGCGAATTCCCGGTCCCGTCCGCGAGACCCGCCCACGAACAGAATCCTTATCCCCGGAAACCGCGTTTTCATTTCCGCGGCCACGGCCAGGGCGGGGAAAATGTGACCGCCCGTACCGCCTGTGGCCAGAATCACCCGCTCCACCCGCTCTTCTCCCCTCTGGATAGATTAAGGAGCACGCCCACACAAAAACACGACAGCAAAAGGCTGCTCCCGCCGTAGCTTAAAAAAGGCATGGGCACGCCCTTGGGCGGCACGGCCCCCAGGGCCACGGCCATGTTCAAAACCGCGCCCACGCAAAGAATCAGGGTCATGCCGTAGGCCGTATACCGGTCCTGGGCGTCCTTTTGCGTCAATGCCACGCGAAAGGCCCGCCAAAGGAGCACGCCCACGCAAAGAAACACGAACGACACGCCCAGAAAGCCCAGCTCCTCGCCCACAACGGCCAGGATAAAGTCATTGTGCGCCTCGGGCAGAAAAAAGAGCTTTTGCCTGCCCGCGCCAAGGCCCACCCCGGTCCATTTCCCGGAGCCGAACGCATACAGCGATTGCACCAGCTGGTACCCTGAGTCCCTGGCGTCCTTGAACGGGTCCAGAAACACGGACAAACGCCTGAACCTGTAAGGAGAATTCACAATCAGGAGCCACCCCGCGCCGAGCGCGATAAGGAGCGAGGACCCCAGGTAGATGAACCGGGTTCCGCCGACCAGACTGAGCAGGAAAAGCAAAAGGGCCAGCATCACGGCCCCGCCGAAATCCGGCTGTAAAAGGAGCAGCAAACAAAGCGCCCCGGTCACGTACACCGGCGGCAGAAAGCCCACGCTGAAGGTTTTTACCTTGTCCTGCTTGTGGCTGAAGAAATACGCCAGATAAAAAACCAGGGCCGCCTTGGCCGCCTCCAGCGGCTGGAAGGAGATAAGCCCCAAATCAAGCCACCGCTTCGCACCCCCGGCCGAGACCCCCATGGGCGTGGCCACGGTCAGAACAAGCAGCGCAAAGGCCGCGAAAAGCCACACGTACGTCATTTTGTAAAAAAATCGCTTTGAGACAAGCGCGCCGCAGCCCATCACGGCCAGGCCCGCGACCGCGAACAAGGCCTGTTTCCGGAAAAACAGGTATTTGTCGCCCCAGAATTTATCAGCCATGATTCCGCTCGCGCTCATGACCATGACCATGCCGAAGCCGGTCAGCGCCAGGGCCGAGACCAGGAGCAGATAATCAAAGCGTGCGCCTTGAAGGGCGCTTCCGTGTTTAAGCCTCACTTACGCCTCCCACGATCCTTTGAAAGTCGCGCCCCCTGGCCTTGTAGTCCGTGTAGAGGTCAAAACTGGCCGTGGCCGGAGAAAGCAGGACCACGTCGCCGCTTTCAGCCTTGGAACGAAGCGAGGCCACGGCCCGCTCCAGGTCCGGCTCCCAGGTCAAGGGCACGTGCCCGGCCCAGGCTTTTTCAAAAATTCCGCGGGCGCCCCCGAAAAGGCAGACCCTGCGCACTTTTCGCCGCAGCAGCGGAACCAGCGCTGCCAGGTCCCCGCCCTTGAACACCCCGCCCGCCAGAAGCAATACCGGCCGATCAAAGCTTGAAATCGCCGCGCGCAAGGACTCCACCGTGGTGGACTTGGAGTCATCCACAAACAGGATTCCGTCTTTCTCCGCCACTTTTTGCAGCCTGTGGGGCAACGGGGAAAATTTCTCCAGGACCTCCCAGACATCCCGCTGCGTGGCCCCGAACCGCGTGCACGCCAGGTACGCGGCCTCCATGTTGGCCTGGTTGTGGGCCCCTGGAAGCCGGTCGCTCTCGAACCGGTCCGTGGACTCAAAGTACTGGCGCCTGGCCCTTGTAAACTCCAAAGACTCCAACGTATCGCGCATTTCCGCGGGCAGGATGGCAACGTCAAAAGGCTCCATGTGCGCGAAAAGATTCAATTTGGCTTGCAGGTACTCGTCCATGTCCGCGTGAAAATCCAGATGGTTGGGCGAAAAATTAAGGAGCACGGCCGTATCGGGCTTAAAGGTGTCGCAGTTCTGGGCCTGGAAACTGCTGACCTCAAGCACCAAAACGTCCGCCCCGCCCTCGCCGAGCACATACTCGGACAGCGGGCACCCGATGTTGCCGCCCACAAACACCCTGCGGCCGATGTGTTTGAGAACAGCGCCCGCAAGGGCCGTGGTCGTGGTCTTGCCGTTGGTCCCGGTCACGGCCAGGATGCGCTCGGAGACGTACCTTCCGGCAAGCTCAAGCTCGGCCATCACCTCGGGCGCGGGCTCCCCGGGAAAAAGTTCCCGAATGGCGCGAAGCGGAACGCCGGGGCTTAGAACCACCATGTCAACGCCCATAAAATGTTCACGCTCATGCTCGCCCAAAACCACTTCCATTCCTTTTTTCCGGGCATCTTCCGCAAAGTCCTGATCCAGGTTCGAAGGGGTTTTTTCCAGCACGCGCACAAAGGCCCCAAGCGCATGGAGAAGCAAGGCCGCGGCCCGGCCCGAGCGCCCCGCGCCCACGACCACCGCCCTTTTTTTGTCCAGCCGCTCCTTTGCGCTGAATTCACGCATGCTAAAAAACCTCCCCGGCCCCTCTATCTCAGCTTCAGGGTGCTCAAGGCCATAAGCGCCAACAAAATGGACAGAATCCAAAACCGGATAATGATCTTGGACTCCGGTATCCCCTTGAGTTCAAAATGGTGGTGCAGCGGGGCCATTCGGAAAATGCGCCTGCCGCCGCTGAACTTGAAAAAACCTACCTGCAGGATCACGGAGATCGTCTCCACCACAAACAGCCCGCCCACGATGACCAAAATCAATTCCTGCTTGGACAGGACCGCGATAAATCCCAGGGCCGCGCCGATGGACAAAGAGCCCACGTCGCCCATGAACACCTGCGCGGGATAGGCGTTGAACCATAAAAATCCCAAGCCCGCCCCGACCAGGGCCGCGCAGAACACGGTCACCTCGCCCATGCCCGGCACGTAGGCCACCTGGAGATACTTGGCGATCGCGGAGTGCCCGGTGATGTAGACGAAAACCGCGAAACACGCCCCGGCCACGATCACCGGGCCAATGGCCAGCCCGTCCAGGCCGTCCGTGAGATTGACCCCGTTGGAAGAGCCCACCAGCACCAGGATGGCGAAGGGAATGTATAAAAGCCCCAGGTCGGGCCGTAAAAATTTCAAAAACGGAAACGCTAGGTGGGCGTCGTACGCGGGCTGCCGGAGCAAAAGAGACATGGCCAGTCCCGCGACCACGACCTGCCAGAAGAATTTGGACTTAACGGACAGGCCCTTGTTGTTCTTCCTTTTGATCTTCAGCCAGTCGTCAATGAACCCGATCAGGCCGAAGCCCACGAACACGAGAATGGCCAGCCACACATAGACGTTGGTCAGATCGCCCCACAAAAAAACCCCGGCCAGCAGCCCCGCGCCCATGAGCAGGCCGCCCATGGTCGGGGTGCCCGCCTTCTGCCGGTGGGCCTCAACCCCGTCCTCCTGGATGTACTGGCCGAATTTGAGCCGGGTCAGCACGCGGATAAACCAGGGGCCGAGCACGATGGTCAAAAGAAGCGCGGTCAGGAGCGCGTAGATGGACCTGAACGTGATGTACCGGAATACGTTGAATATTCCGAACTCACTGCTCAAAGGATACAGCAGATGATAAATCACAGGCCGCACCCCGCCTCAATCTCGCGCGTAAGCGCGCTTACATATTCTTCCATTTTCATGGACCGCGACCCCTTGAACAGCACCACCCCGCGTATCATTCCCAAATCCTTCCAGGTCCCGGCGAACGCCTTTGGGTTCGTGGTTGGCACAAACGTGCCGGGCCAGCCGCCGTTTCCAAGACCCAAGGCCACGTCCTTGGCGAACTCCCCGTGAAAAAACACGGTTTCGCACGGGGTTTCGGCAATCCGCCTGCCAAGCTCGCGGTGGGCCTCATGCGCACCCTCTCCAAGCTCCATCATATCTCCAAGCACCAGGATAAGAGGCCTGTCCTTGGCCAGCTCCAAAGCCGCATCCAGGGACCGGGCCATGGACAAGGGGTTGGCGTTGTAGGTGTCGTCAATCAGGAGCAAGGGACCCAACTCCCGGCAGTGAAAGCGCTGTTCCAGACACGCGGATTGTTCAAGCCCCTCGCGTATCTGTTCCGGTTCCGCGCCAAGGACGTGTGCCGCGGCCGCGGCGGCCAGGACGTTTTCCGCGAAATACTCGCCGCGAAAAGGCAAGGTAAGCTCCAGGGTCCGGCCTGAAAGCTCCAAAGAAAAGCGGCCCAGCCCCTTTTCGTCGGCACCAAGGTAGCGGCCCTGATACGAGGCCGAACCTCCTTGGCAGGAAAACCCGATCGCATCCGGAACGATTTCCCGCGCCTCCTCCCAGAGAAGCGGATAATCCATGTTCACCAGGGCTTGGGCCTCGGGGGCCAGATAGCGCAACAGGGACGCCTTGGCCTGGGCCACGCCGCGCATGTCCGAAAGGCCTTCCAGGTGCACAGGGCCAATGTTCAGAATCACGGCCAGGTCCGGCTGGACCATGGCCCCAAGCCCGTCCATCTCGCCCGGAAGACTCACGCCAAGCTCCAGGACCCAGAATTTTTCCAGGCCGGAAAAGCCAAGCATACTCAGCGGGACCCCAAGCAAATTGTTGAAATTCTTATAATTCCTGCCCGTGGGGCCAAGCCGGGACAAAATGTCCGCCAGCATTTCCTTGGCCGTGGTCTTTCCGGCCGAGCCGGTCACGGCCGCGACGCGCGCGCCTGATTTTTGCCGGAAGTACGCCCCAAGCCTTCCCAAAGCTTCCATGGTGTCCGGGACCATGAGCACCGGAACCCGGCCCTCAAGCTCAGGCAAGGGCCGCTCCGCGAGCACGGCGCACGCGCCCCGGCTGACGGCCTTCAGGGCGAACGCGTGGCCGTCGAAATTCTTGCCCGGCAAACACGCGAACACCTGGCCCGGCTTTACCAAACGGCTGTCGATAGCCACCCCGGAAGCGACCGCGTCCCCCAAAGAGCCCAAGTCCCCGTATGCCCGGACCGCGTCGCTCACCTCGGACAGACCCAAGTTCATCCCAGAATCTCCCTTGCCACCGCGATGTCGCTGAATAAATATTTCTGCCCGCAAATCTCCTGGCAGGACTCATGGCCCTTGCCCGCTATGAGCAGCACGTCGCCCTTTCGCATCGCGTCCACGGCCAGCTTGATGGCCACCCTTCTGTCCGGCTCCTCAATGACCTGGGGACAGCCCGAAAGGCCGGGCCTTACGTCGGCCATGATCGCCTCCGGCTTCTCGTCGCGCGGGTTGTCCGAGGTAAGAACCACCACGTCGGCATAACGGCACACGGCCTCGCCCATGAGCGGGCGCTTGGTCCGGTCGCGGTTGCCGCCGCACCCGAAGACCACCAGAGTCCGCTTGAAATCGAGTTCCTTGAGCGCGGAGAGCACGTTTTCCAGGGCGTCCGGGGTGTGGGCGTAGTCCACGAACACGTCCAGGCCGGGCCCGTTCTCCACCCGCTCCAGACGTCCGGGAACGCCCTTGAATTTTTTAAGCGCCAGAAGCTTTTTCGGCTTCAACCCCAACGCCAGGCCCGCGGCCTGGGCCGCGAGCAAATTGGATGCGTTGTGCCTGCCCACCAGCGGGGAATTCAACTCCCAGCGCTGATCCCCGTAAGACATGGACAAACGAAGCCCCTTGCCGGTGCAGGACAAGACGCTCCCCACCAGTCCGGGGCCTTCGCCCAGGTTGGTGTAGGTCAGGCCGAAACCCACGGCCGGGGCGTACTTGGAAAGAATGATCCGGCAATAGGGGTCGTCCCAGTTTATGACCCCGACCTTGTCCTCGAACGGAACGTAGTGAAACAGCCTGGACTTGGCCTTGAAATAGGCGTCCATGTTATCGTGATAGTCGAGATGATCCTGGGTGACGTTGGTGATGACCGCCATGTTGAAGTCCAGCCCGGCCACCCGGTCCTGGTCCAGGGCATGGGACGAAACCTCCATGACCACGGTGTCCACGCCGCTCGCGGCCATGTTCGAGAGCAGGTCGTGTATCTGCCAGCAGTCCGGGGTGGTTAAAGGCGGAGACTCAAGAAAAAATCCGGGCCAGCGGTAGTTGACGGTCCCCAGGACCCCGACCTTTCTTCCGGCCGCGCTAAGCATGTGCTCCAGCATGTAGCTGACCGTGGTCTTGCCGTTGGTTCCGGTGACGCCGATCAAGGTCATGGCGTGCCGGGCGGTCTGGAAATACGCGGCCGCGAGCTCGCCAAGCGCGGCACGCGGGTTGGGGTGCGGGATCAGCTTGGCCTTGGCCGTGACCGGCCAATGGGCGTCGCTTTGGGCGACCACAAAAGACGCTCCCCGATTCAAGGCCTCAGGTATGTACTGACTCCCATCGGTGTTGCGGCCGGGCATGGCCACAAACACCTCTCCGGGCCGGACCTGCTTGGAATGGGTCCTGACCATAAGCCCGGAAGCGACCTTCTCCAAAAGATCCTCCCATGCGCTTAGCTTCTCCATTCCAGGTCCTCTCCTATCCGCCCGAAAGCCATAAAACACAGACGTCTCCTTTTTCCGGCCACGGTTCTCCCGGTCCCGGGCTCTGCCCGGAAACCGCTGATCCGTGCCCCTTGACAACGGGAACAGCCCCGTTGCCGGCGAAAATTTCCACGGCGCGGCGAAGGGAAAGCCCGACAACGTCCGGTATGGCTCCCGCCGGGGACGCCTTTTGCCGAGCAGGGGCAGCATGGACAGCGGCCACGGCATGCGGGCCGGAATTTTGAGCATTCTTTTCATGACTAACTTCTCCCTGTAGGGCGGATTCCGGAAGTCTTCCCAGATACGCCAATGAATGAACCGCCACTTCCCTGACCGCGGGCGCGGCCACCACCCCGCCGAGATGTCCGGGATGGGGTTCGTCGACCATGACAAGGATGAAATACTCCGGCCGAAGGGCCGGTATGAAGCCCGCGAAAGAGGCCAGGTACTTGTCCCCGTAGCCGCCGGACAAGGCCGCTTTCTGGGCCGTGCCGGTCTTTCCGCCCACGGACACGCCCTGGATGCGCGCCTCGGTCCCGGTGCCGTCCTTTTCCACGGCGTCGTACAGCATGGCGAGCACCTGTCCGGCGACATGGGGATCGAAAACCTTGTCCCGGCTTGCGCGCGTCAAGGCGAGATCGCGTACCAGCTTAAGCGGCCTTACGCTCCCGCCGTTCGCCAGGCAGAGATAGGCCTTGGCGAGCTGCGAGGCCGTC